>Ga0222421_100099_pt1 | contig 102045 bp, 93 predicted proteins | sample 3A1ome_2_FD_182473 | JGI IMG/M metagenome (GOLD analysis project Ga0222421, IMG submission 182473) | Enriched microbial communities from leaf-cutter ant dump, University of Wisconsin, Madison, United States - 3A150A (version 2) | ecosystem: Environmental > Terrestrial > Nest > Insects nest >... | reverse complement strand
CTCTGGCCAGTTCCGAAGAACCGTCGCTCACTCAAAATACTGACAGGTTCGTTCTTGCGAACTTACCTATATTTCTTTGCGAGCATTTAATGTTTTAAGTCATCCGACAATCCCGAAGAATCGCCGGTGCGCTGCCATCAAACGCCCACACTTATCGGCTGTTAATTTTTTAAAGAACCTGCACTTCCGCCCTTCTTCCTGCCGAAGAGCGCCGCCGTCAAATCGTTTTGTTTGTCAGCAGCAGAGAAATGAGATTATGCGGCACTTCCTGAAACTCGTCAACTGCTTTTTTACAGATCAGTGACAACTTCCAATCCATCCAATACCGCCAACTACCCACTTCCCTTCCTTCCCCATCCACCAAAACCATCCCTTCAGACAGCCCCTCGCAAACGGGACGCGAACTATATCAAACGTGACGGAAGGATGGCAAGCGCTTCTCGACAAAAGCCTTCATCCCTTCTTTCTGGTCTTCGGTGGCGAAGGTGCTGTGGAACAGGCGGCGCTCGAAATGCACGCCCTCCGACAGCGGCGTTTCGTAGGCGTTGTTGACGGCTTCCTTGATCATCATCGCGATCGGCAGCGACATCGAAGCAACCGTGGTGGCGGCGGCCAGCGCCTCATCCAGCAGCTTGTCGGCCGGCACCACGCGCGACACCAAGCCGGCGCGCTCGGCTTCGGCGGAGTCCATCATGCGCGCGGTCAGGCACATGTCCATCGCTTTCGCCTTGGATACCGCGCGCGGCAGGCGCTGGGTACCGCCGGCGCCGGGCATGGTGCCGAGCTTGACTTCCGGCTGGCCGAATCTGGCGCTGTCGGCGGCGATGATGAAATCGCACATCATCGCCAGTTCGCAGCCGCCGCCCAGCGCATAGCCGGCCACCGCGGCGATCACCGGCTTGCGCACGCGGCGGATCTGCTCCCAGTTGCGGGTGATGTAGTTGCCCATGTAGGCATCCATATAGGAATAGCCGGCCATCGCGCCGATGTCGGCGCCGGCGGCGAACGCCTTTTCGCTGCCGGTCAGGACGATGCAGCCGATTTCCCGGTCGGCGTCGAACGTCAGCAGCGCCGCGCCCAGTTCGTCCATCAACTGGTCGTTCAGCGCATTCAGCGCCTTCGGCCGGTTCAGCCGGATCAGGCCGACGCGCCCATGCGTTTCCACCAGAATGTTTTGATATTCCATGCCGCGCTCCCGTATCGAAGAAATTGACGGCTTGCATTGTAGCGCCGGAGGCGCGCCCGCCCGGCCGGCCGGATTAAAAAACCGACCGGTCGGTTTTTTTAATTAAAATCCCTCGAAGCAGCGCTTCCCATACAGACAGAATCAGGAGACACCATGCCCGACATCCTGCTGACCCGCGACGGCGCGGTGGCGACCATCACGCTGAACCGGCCGGAGAAGCTGAACAGTTTCACCCGCGCGATGCACGAACAGTTGCGCGCCGCGCTGGACAGCATCGAAGCCGACCGCTCGGTGCGCGCGCTGGTGCTGACCGGCGCCGGACGCGGCTTTTGCGCCGGGCAGGATCTGGCCGACCTGAGTTTCGAGCCGGGCGCGATGACCGATCTGGGCGAGCTGATCGAACAGAACTTCAATCCACTGGTGCGGCGCCTGCATACGCTGCCGATCCCGGTGCTGGCCAGCGTCTCCGGCATCGCCGCCGGCGCCGGCGCCAATCTGGCGCTGGCCTGCGACATCGTGCTGGCGGCGCGTTCGGCCAGCTTCGTGCAGGCATTCGCGAAAATCGGCTTGGTGCCGGATTCCGGCGGCAGCTGGCTGCTGCCGCAGCGCATCGGCATGGCGCGCGCGCTGGGGCTGGCGCTGCTGGCCGACAAGCTGCCGGCCGAGCGCGCCGAGCAATGGGGCCTGATCTGGAAATGCGTCGACGATGACGCACTGGCGGATGAAACCGCGCAGCTGGCGCGGCATCTGGCGGCGCAGCCGACCAAGGCGCTGGGCATGATCAAGAAGGCGTTGCGCGCCGCGGTCAACAATGATTTCGACACTCAACTCGATCTGGAGCGCGACATGCAGCGCGAGCTGGGGCAGTCGCATGATTACGCCGAAGGCGTCAATGCCTTCCTGCAAAAACGGCTGCCGCAATTCGCCGGAAATTGATGAAGGTTCACATACTCCGGTGTGCATTTTTCAACCCGGGCTACCAGTACCCGGAACAGGACGATTTTAAGGCATACTCCCCCTATTTCATATTTGACCGATGAATCCCGACGAATCCAGCCAGCCCTCCCCCACCGCCGTCGCCGAGGCGATGTACCGGCGTGACACCGCCGCCCAGGCGCTCGGCATCCGGCTCGATGCCATCGACACCGGCAGCGCGACGATGTCGATGCCGGTGCGGCCCGACATGATCCAGGGCCACGGCACCTGCCACGGCGGCATGATCTTCACGCTGGCCGACACCGCCTTCGCCTATGCCTGCAACAGCGAAAACCAGGCAACGGTGGCGGCCGGCTGCAACATCGAATTCCTGCGGCCGGCCCATGCCGGCGATCTGCTGTCGGCCAGCGCGCGCCGCGTCACGCAGGCCGGGCGCACCGGGATTTACGATATTCTGGTCAGCAATCAGCATGGCGAGGCGATCGCCAGCTTTCGCGGCAAATCCGCCACCATCAAGGGCAAGGTGATCGAGGACGGCGGCGCCTGACACTGCCCCGCCCGCCGCATCCGCCCCGACAAGAACACAGGAGACACCGATGAACACCGCTTCGAGCTTTGCGCTGGACCCGATCGAAACCGCCAGCCGCGACGAACTGCAAGCCCTGCAACTGCAGCGGCTGCAATGGTCGCTGACGCACGCCTACGAAAATTCGCCGCACTACCGCAAGACCTTCGACGCCGCCGGCGTCCATCCGCGCCAATTGAAAAGCCTGGCCGATCTGGCACAGTTTCCGCTGACCACCAAGGCCGATCTGCGCGCCAACTACCCGTTCGGCATGTTCGCGGTGCCGCGCGAACAGGTGGTGCGCATCCACGCCTCCAGCGGCACCACCGGCAAGCCGACCGTGGTCGGCTACACCAAGAAGGACATCGACACCTGGTCCGATTGCGTGGCGCGCTCGATCCGCGCCGCCGGCGCGCGGCCCGGCGACATCTGCCACGTCAGCTACGGTTACGGACTGTTCACCGGCGGCCTCGGCGCGCACTACGGCGCCGAACGGCTGGGGTTGACAGTGGTGCCGTTCGGCGGCGGCCAGACCGAGCGCCAGGTGCAGCTGATCAACGATTTCGGCCCGCAGATCATCATGGTCACGCCCAGCTACATGCTGGCGATCGCCGACGAATTCGAACGCCAGGGGCTGGACCCGGCCGGCAGCTCGCTGCGCATCGGCATCTTCGGCGCCGAACCGTGGACACCGGAAATGCGCAGCGCCATCGAACGCCGACTGAACATTTCGGCGGTCGACATCTACGGCCTGTCGGAGGTGATCGGCCCCGGCGTCGCCAGCGAATGCGCGGAAACCAAGGACGGCCCGACCATCTGGGAAGACCATTTCTACCCCGAAATCATCGACCCCGACACCGGCGCGGTGCTGCCGGACGGCGAATTCGGCGAACTGGTGTTCACCTCGCTGACCAAGGAAGCACTGCCGATCGTGCGCTACCGCACACGCGACCTGACCCGGCTCCTGCCCGGCAGCGCGCGCACGATGCGCCGCATGGAAAAAATCACCGGACGCAGCGACGACATGATGATCGTGCGCGGCGTCAACGTGTTTCCGACCCAGATCGAGGAGCTGATCCTGAAGCAGCCGGCGCTGGCGCCGCACTACCAGTGCATCCTGACGCGCGAAGGTCCGCTCGATACGCTGACCGTGCACGTCGAGGCGAAGCTGGACGCCGCCGAGCCGGCGCGCCAGGAAGCCGGCCAGCGCCTGACGCACGACATCAAGTCCTTCATCGGCACCAGTGCGAAAGTGGTGGTGCTGGCGGCCGGCGGCATCGAACGCAGCGTCGGCAAGGCGCGGCGGGTGATCGACCAGCGTGGCAAATAGACCGCGGACGGCCTGGCAGTAGCGCGGCGGGCGCCGTCGATGTAGGCTAGCAGCATCGGGCGGCGAGCGCGGATCATGGCGCCGCCAGCGCCCTTCACCAACAGGAGTACATCATGTTCAAGACCATTCTGGTGCCGACCGACGGCTCCGAGCTGTCCGCCAAGGCCATCAATACCGCGATCGATTTCGCCAAGGTCGGCGGCGGCAAGATCGTCGGCCTGTCGGTGGCCGAACCGTATCCGTTCACGCCGCTGGCGGAAGGCGCGATGGCGGCCGACCCCGGCATCTATGAAGAAAGCATGCTGGCGATGGCGCGCCAGAACGTCCAGCAGATCGCCGATGCCGCCGCCGTCGCCGGCGTGCCGTGCGAAGTGGTGGTCACGCAATCGTTCACGCCGAGCGAAGAAATCATCAATACCGCGCAAAAACACGGCTGCGACGCGATCTTCATGTCCTCGCACGGCCGCAAGGGCTTGAGCAAGCTGTTCGTCGGCAGCGAAACCCAGAAGGTGCTGGCGCACAGCACCCTCCCGGTACTGATCCTGCGCTGAACGTCAGCGCCGCCCCGGCCGCATCAGCGCGGGTTGGGCGGCCGCGCTCCCTTCGGCCACAGCAGCCACATCTGGCCGCGCTGCTTCATGCGGCCGGCCCGCTCGCCGGCGGCGGCGCCGAATCCCCAGAAGAAGTCCGCCCGTACCGCGCCCTTGATCGCGCCGCCGGTATCCTGCGCCAGCATCAACCGCCGCAACGGACGCTCACTGTTCGGCTGCGTGGTCGCCAGGAACACCGGCGCGCCGGACGGCACGAAGCGGGTATCCACCGCAATCGAACGTCGCGGCGTCAGCGGCACGCCGAGCGCGCCCTTCGGCCCCTGCGACGGGTCGGCGATTTTCTCCTCCTTGAAGAACACGTAGCTCGGATTGACGTCCAGCAATTCCTGGCGGCGTCCCGGATTGGCCGCCACCCACGCCTTGATGCCCTGCGCCGAAGCCTGCTCCAGCTTGAGTTCGCCGCGCTCGACCAGATAACGGCCGATCGACTGGTACGGATAGCCGTTCTGGTCGGCATAGGCGACGCGCACGGTTTCCGCGCTATCGGCCAGCCGCACCCGGCCCGAACCCTGCACCTGCAGGAAGAACGCCTCGATCGGATCATCGACCCACAGCAATTCCTTGCCGGCCAGCGCGCCGCTCTTTTCCAGGTCGGCGCGGGCGAAATACGGCACCACCTTGTTGCCGACCAGCCGCCCGCGCAGGCGCATTCCCTGCAACTGCGGATAGACCGCCGCCAGATCGATCGTCAGCAAGTCGTCCGGCGCCCGGTACAGCGGCGTCTGGAACGGGCCACCGCGCTTGCGGGCGCCGCGCAGCAGCGGCTCGTAATAACCGGTCACCAGACCGCTGTCGCTGCCGTCCTGATTGAACAGCTGATAGGGCAGGAAAAACGCCTCGAAGAAATCGCGCACCGCCTTCGCATCGGCGCCATCGACATCGCCGCCGACTTCGCACGGCTCGCGCCAGTCCGGCTGCTTCGCCAGAACCTGGCAGGAGGCCAGAAAGGCCGGCCAGGCCTGGCGCAAATCGTCGTCCCGCCAACCCGGCAGCGCGGCGAAACTGCGCGGCTGCAGGAATTCCGATGCCTGAGACGACGGCGCAGGCGGCGGAGCCGGCGGTTCCGGTGGCGTGGCAGGAGCGGGAGCGGGAGCGGGAACGGACGCGGGCGGCGTAGAAGGTGGCGTGGTGCAGGCCGCGACAGCGATCAGCAAGCAGGAAACGAGTAGACTGGATGGTTTGAACGACATCTGGAAACAGGGTATGTGGATATTGTTGCTCGAAGCCGGCGCTGCCTTCCTGGTGCTGGCCTTCATCGTCTGGTGGACCATGTTCGCCGGCCGCAAGCCGGAGGCGCCGCCGCGCTCGCGCCGGCCGGATGACGACGCGCCGCGCGGCTGAATCGCCTCAGTGCAGCGTGCGCGGCAGCGACAGCACGAATTCCGGAATCTTCGCCTCGAACTGCTCGCCATCCTCGGCCACGCAGAAATACTTGCCGACCATCGAACCCTGCGGCGTGTACAGCGAGGCACCGCTGGTGTATTCGAACTGCTCGCCCGGCTGCAGGAACGGCTGCTGGCCAACCACGCCGAGGCCGCGCACCTGCTCGATGCGGTTGTTGGCGTCGGTGATGATCCAGTGACGCGAAATCAGTTGCGCGGCGATCTGGCCGGTATTGCGGATCGTGATCGTATAGGCGAACACGAAGGTGGAATGCTCCGGGTCCGACTGCTCCGCCAGATACTGGGTGCGAACGCTGACCGTGAATTCGTAAGCTGCCATGGTGCCTTCCTGATCGGGGTTCTGGCCACGCGCGGCCGGAATCTGGATTGTGACGCATGTCGGGGCGAAACGCTGCCATATCCGCCGCCACGATAGAATATTCGTTTCGCCGTCTTCCTTTTGCCATCACCTTCCATGCCGAACCATCGCATCGCTCCCAGCATCCTGTCCGCCGATTTCGCCCGCCTAGGCGAGGAAGTCAGGAACGTCGTCGCCGCCGGCGCCGACTTCATCCATTTCGACGTGATGGACAACCACTACGTGCCGAACCTGACCATCGGCCCGCTGGTGTGCGCGGCGATCCGGCCGCACGTGCAGGTGCCGATCGACGTCCACCTGATGGTCAAGCCGGTCGACCGCATCATCCCGGATTTCGCCAAGGCCGGCGCCGACATCATCAGCTTCCACCCGGAAGGCTCGGAGCACATCGACCGCACGCTGCAACTGATCCGCGACCAGGGCTGCAAGGCCGGGCTGGTGTTCAATCCGGCCACGCCGCTGCACTACCTCGACCATGTGATGGACAAGCTCGACCTGATCCTGATCATGTCGGTCAACCCCGGTTTCGGCGGCCAGTCCTTCATCCCGGAAGCGCTCAAAAAAATCGCCGAGGCGCGCCGGCGCATCGACCAGTCCGGCCGTGAAATCCTGCTGGAAGTCGATGGCGGCATCAAGATCGACAACATCGCCCAGGCGGCGGCGGCCGGCGCCGATACTTTCGTCGCCGGTTCGGCGATCTTCGGCCAGCCCGACTACAAGGGCGTGATCGACGCCATGCGCGCGCAGCTGGCCGGCGCATGAAGGCCCGCGAACGCCTGGACTGGAGCGGCGTGCGCGCCGCCATCATCGATCTCGACGGCACCCTGCTCGACACCGCCGGCGATTTCCACGCGGCAGTCAACCGCATGCGCGCCGATTTCGACCTGCCGCCGCTGGCGCTGGACACCATCGTCAGCTTCGTCGGCAAGGGTTCGGAAAACCTGATCCGGCAAGTGCTGGCGCAGGGTCTGGACGCCGACACCGCCGAACGCCAGTTCGACGCCGCGCTGGCCTGCTACCAGCGCCACTACGCCGACATCAACGGCAGCCACGTCGCGCTGTACCCGGAAGTAATCAGCGGCCTGACGGCGCTGCGCGCGCACGGCCTGCGGCTGGCCTGCGTGACCAACAAGCCGTTCGGCTTCGCGCTGGCGCTGCTGCGGCAGACCGACCTGCTCGGCTATTTCGAAGTGGTCTATGGCGGCGATTCGCTGCCGACCCGAAAACCCGACCCCGGCCCGCTGCTGCAGGTATGCGCCGATTTCGGGCTGGCGCCGGAACAGGTGGTGGCGATCGGCGACTCCAGCAACGACGCGCTGGCGGCGCGCGCCGCCGGCTGCCGCGTGCTGAACGTTCCCTACGGCTACAACCACGGCCAGCCTGTACAGGACGTCGATTCCGATGGTATAGTTCCGACGCTATTGCATGCAGCCCAACTGATTTCCGCATAGTCGATCGCTTCACGCACACTCATGTTTCTCGACAAAAAACGCACGTTCGCAGTACCGGCCGCCCTTGGGGCCTGGCTGTGGCGACGCTGGCAATCCGACGCTGAATAAGCGCAGATCGCCGTCAGTCCCGTTTTCCGTTCGCGGCTGACACCGTTTTTTGCAGTACCCGCCGCGCCCCTCCTTTCCTCGCGCGGCCCGGAGAGAACCATGACCGAACTCGAATTCAAGTCGCTGGCCGCCGAAGGCTACAACCGCATCCCGCTGATCGCCGAAGCCTTCGCCGATCTGGAAACACCGCTGACGCTGTACCTGAAACTGGCGCAATCGCAGCGCGCCGGCAAGAACACCTTCCTGCTGGAATCGGTGGTCGGCGGCGAACGCTTCGGCCGCTATTCCTTCATCGGCCTGCCGGCCACGACACTGTTGCGCAGCATCGGCAACGCCGTCGAAGTGCTGAAGAACGATGAAGTCGTCGAGCGCGCCGAAGGCAATCCGCTCGACTTCATCGCCGCCTTCCAGGCGCGCTACAAGGTCGCGGTGCGGCCCGGCATGCCGCGTTTCTGCGGCGGGCTGGCCGGCTATTTCGGCTACGACGCGGTGCGCCACATCGAACCGCGGCTGGCGCATTCGGCGCCGAACGACGATCTCGGCCTGCCCGACATCCAGCTGCTGGTGATGGAAGAACTGGCGGTGATCGACAATCTGTCCGGCAAGCTGTACCTGATCGTGTACGCCGATCCGGGTCAGCCGGAAGCCTATTCGAAGGCGCGCCAGCGGCTGCAGGATCTGCGGGCGATGCTGAAGCGCCCGGTCGAGGCGCCGGTCACCTCGGCCTCGGTGCGTACCGAAAGCATCCGCGACTTCGCCAAGGACGACTACCTGAAAGCGGTGGCGCGCGCCAAGGAATACGTGATGGCCGGCGACCTGATGCAGGTGCAGATCGGCCAGCGCATCCGCAAGCCCTACGTCGATTCGCCGCTGTCGCTATACCGCGCGCTGCGCTCGCTGAATCCATCGCCGTACATGTATTACTACAACTTCGGCGCGATGCAGATCGTCGGCTCGTCGCCGGAAATCCTGGTGCGCAACGAAGCGCAGAGCGACGGCGGCCGCAAGATCACGATCCGCCCGCTGGCCGGCACCCGCCCGCGCGGCGCCACGCCGGAAAAGGATGCGCAGCTGGCGAAAGAACTGCTGGCCGACCCGAAGGAAATCGCCGAGCACGTGATGCTGATCGACCTGGCGCGCAACGACATCGGCCGCATCGCCGAGATCGGCAGCGTCAAGGTGACCGAACAGCTGGTGATCGAAAAATACTCGCACGTCCAGCACATCGTTTCCAACGTCGAAGGGCGGCTGCGCGACGGCCTGTCCAACCTCGACGTGCTGAAAGCCACCTTCCCGGCCGGCACGCTGTCCGGCGCGCCGAAGGTGCGGGCGATGGAAATCATCGACGAGCTGGAGCCGGTCAAGCGCGGCATCTACGGCGGCGCCTGCGGCTACCTGTCGTTCGGCGGCGAAATGGACGTCGCCATCGCCATCCGCACCGGCGTGATCCAGGACGGCATGCTGTACGCCCAGGCGGCGGCCGGCATCGTCGCCGACTCGGTGCCGGAAATGGAATGGCAGGAAACCGAAAACAAAGCCCGCGCGGTATTGAGGGCGGCAGAACAAGTGCAGGACGGCCTCGACGGCGAGCGTTGACATGCACAATCTCCGACAAGCGGGCTTTGTTTCGGCGCAGGCTAACCTGCGCGTAGCGCAGGTTAAGCGCAGCGGCCGTAGCCAAAATAAAGCGCGCGCAGTGTTAAGGGCGGCAGAGCAGGTGCAGGACGGCCTCGACGGCGAACGCTGATCGCCGCGCCCATCGGACACGGCCTGCCGATGCCGTGCATCCGCTCCCCATTTGCAAAGGAATTGCCATGATCGATCTGCGCAGCGATACCGTGACGCGCCCTTCCGCCGCGATGAAGGCGGCAATGGTTGCCGCCGAACTCGGTGACGACGTCTGGGGCGACGACCCCACCGTCAATCATCTGCAGCGGTTGATGGCCGAGCGCTGCGGCAAGGAAACCGCGCTGTTTTTCCCGAGCGGCACGCAAAGCAACCTGGCGGCGCTGATGGCGCATTGCCAGCGCGGCGACGAATACATCGTCGGCCAGCAGGCGCACACCTATAAATTCGAGGGCGGCGGCGCCGCGGTGCTCGGCTCGATCCAGCCGCAGCCGCTGGAAAACGCTGCCGATGGCAGTATTCCGCTGGAAAAGATCGAAGCGGCGATCAAGCCGCTCGACGACCACTTCGCCCGCACCCGCCTGCTGGCGCTGGAAAACACCATCGGCGGCAAGGTGCTGCCGGCCGCCTACCTGCAGGCAGCGCGGCAGTTCGCGCGCGACAAGGGGCTGGCGCTGCACCTGGACGGCGCCCGCGTGGCCAACGCGGCGGTGGCGCAGGGGATCTCGCTGGAGCAGGCTTGCGAGGGCTTCGACACCGTCTCGATCTGCCTGTCCAAGGGGCTTGGCACGCCGGCCGGCGCGGTGCTGGTCGGCAGCGCCGAACTGATTGCGCGTGCGCGCCGCTGGCGCAAGCTGCTCGGCGGCGGCATGCGCCAGTCCGGCATGCTGGCGGCGGCCGGACTGTACGCGCTGGAACACAACGTCGCGCGGCTGGCCGAGGACCACGACAACGCCGCCGCGCTGGCCGCAGGCCTCGCCGCGATCGACGAACTGGAAGTGACCAGCGCCGCCACCAACATGGTGTTCGTCAAGGTGCCGCCGGCCGTCTGCGCGGCGCTGGAAGCGCATCTGAAGGAGCACGGCGTGCTGACCCAGATCGGCCCGGTCAGCCGCTTCGTCACCCATCTGGATGTCAGCGCCGCCGACATCGACACGGCGCTGGCGGCCTGCCGCGCCTTCTTCGCCGCGCCGGCCAACCGTGGCGGCGGTGCCGCCGGCCCGGCGCGCTACGCCTGACACTCTTGCACGAGGATTCATCATGCTGCTGATGATCGACAACTACGATTCGTTCACCTACAACCTGGTGCAGTATTTCGGCGAACTCGGCGCCGACGTGCGCACCTTCCGCAACGACGAGATCACGCTGGAACAGGTGGCCGAGCTGCAACCGGAACGCATCTGCATTTCGCCCGGCCCCTGCACGCCGCACGAAGCCGGCATTTCGGTGCCGCTGCTGCAGCGCTTCGCCGGCCGGATTCCGATTCTCGGCGTCTGCCTCGGCCACCAGAGCATCGGCGCGGCGTTCGGCGGCAAGGTGGTGCGGGCACGGGAAATCATGCACGGCAAGGTATCGGCGATCGCCCATACCGGGGTCGGCGTGTTCCACGGCCTGCCCAGCCCGTTCACCGTGACCCGCTATCACTCGCTGGCGATCGAGCGGGCCTCGCTGCCGGCCTGCCTGGAAGTGACCGCCTGGACCGACGACGGCGAAATCATGGGCGTGCGCCACCGCGAGTTCGATATCGAGGGCGTGCAGTTCCACCCGGAATCGATCCTGTCCGAGCACGGCCACGCGCTGCTGCAGAATTTTCTCGCCGGGCGCCGCTAGGCGCGCCCCGTTTCACCATGCCACAGAAGGAAACCACCATGTCGATCACTCCGCAGGAAGCGCTGTTGCGCTGCATCGAGCACCGCGAAATCTTCCACGATGAAATGCTGTCGCTGTTCCGCCGCATCATGAGCGGCGAAATGTCGCCGGTGCTGATCGCCGCGCTGACCATGGGCCTGCGCGTGAAGAAGGAATCGATCGGCGAGATCGCCGCCGCCGCCCAGGTGATGCGCGAATTCGCCACCAAGGTGCCGATGGCCGACACCAGCCGCCTGCTCGACATCGTCGGCACCGGCGGCGACGGCGCCAACACCTTCAACATCTCGACCGCCAGCATGTTCGTCGCCGCCGCCACCGGCGTGCGCGTGGCCAAGCACGGCGGCCGCAGCGTGTCGTCGTCGTCCGGCAGCGCCGACGTACTGGAGGCGCTCGGCGCCAACATCAACCTGACGCCGGAACAGGTGGCGCAGTCGATCGCCCAAAGCGGCATCGGCTTCATGTATGCGCCGAACCACCACGCGGCGATGAAGCACGCCGGCGCGGTGCGCAAGGAACTGGGCGTGCGCACCATCTTCAACATCCTCGGGCCGCTGACCAATCCGGCCGGCGCGCCGCACATCCTGATGGGCGTGTTCCATCCCGATCTGGTCGGCATCCAGGTGCGGGTGCTGCAGCGGCTCGGCGCGCAGCGCGCGCTGGTGGTGTGGGGGCGCGACAATCTGGACGAAGTTTCGCTCGGCGCCGGCACCTTGGTCGGCGAGCTGATCGACGGCCAGATCCGCGAATACGAAATCCATCCGGAAGACTTCGGCCTGCAAATGTCGGCGACGCGCAACCTGAAGGTCGACGGCGCCGCCGAATCGAAGCAGAAACTGCTGGAGGCGCTCGACAACCAGCCCGGCCCGGTGCGCGACATCGTCGCGCTGAACGCCGCCACCGCGCTGTACGCGGCCGGCGCCGCCGGCTCGATCGCCGAAGGGCTGGAACGCGCGCGCGCAGCGCTGGCCTCCGGCGCGGCGCGCGCGCGCATGGAGCAGTTCGTGCGCGTCACGCAGCAGCTCGGCGCTGCCGCCGCATAGGGAGCGCACGATGGCCGACGTTCTGCAAAAAATCCTGGCGGTGAAAGCCGACGAAGTGGCCGCCGCCAGAAAGGCGCGCGACCTGCCCGGCCTGCGCCGCCAGGCCGAGCGCGAGTTGCCGGCGGAACTGGCGCCGCGCGGCTTCGCGGCGGCGCTGCGCCACAAGATCGGCGCCGGCGGCGCCGGCGTGATCGCCGAAGTGAAGAAAGCCTCGCCGTCGAAAGGCGTGCTGCGCGCCGACTTCGACCCGGCGGCGATCGCCGCCGATTACGCCGCGCACGGCGCCGCCTGCCTGTCGGTGCTGACCGACGTGCAATTCTTCCAGGGCGCGCCGGAATACCTGCAGCAGGCGCGCGCCGCCTGCGCGCTGCCGGCGCTGCGCAAGGACTTCATCATCGATCCGTATCAGGTGTATCAGGCGCGCAGCTGGGGCGCCGACTGCATCCTGCTGATCGTCGCCGCGCTCGATCCCGGCCTGATGGCGGAACTGGAAGCCTGCGCGCTCGATCTCGGCATGGACGTGCTGGTCGAAGTGCACGACGGCGCCGAACTGGATGTCGCGCTGCGGCTGAAGACGCCGCTGCTCGGCATCAACAATCGCAACCTGCGCACCTTCGAGACCTCGCTGCAGAACACGCTCGACCTGCTGCCGCGCATCCCGCCGGGCAAGCTGGTGGTGACCGAATCCGGCATCCTGACGCCGGACGACGTGCGCCGCATGCGCGACGCCGAGGTGCATGCCTTCCTGGTCGGCGAAGCCTTCATGCGCGCGCCGCAACCGGGAGCGGAACTGGCGCGACTGTTTCAGGCGTGATAGCCGGCGGAGCATATACTCCCCTTGCACCCGCCCTGTGCCGGGCGCCAGCCGGTCGTTTTTTACCTATACTCCCCTATTTGTTTTGCAGGGACAGGAACCGCAGGGGAGATGGCATGCCTCGCCAAACCCGGCGCGCTGCTTCGGCCAGACACGATTCAGCGGCCGCCACGCAGCCAGCCGGCGCGCTTTTTCGCCGAACCCGGCGCCGCCGTCAGCGTCACGCGCGGCGTGTCGTCGGCCATCAGTTCGACCGTAAACGCCATCAGTTCATCGCGCCGGAACGCATGCAGCGTCAGCCGCTCGCCGACCCGGTAGCGCGCCAATAGCGTTTCCAGATTCGACGCGCTCACGCGCAAGCCATCCAGCGCCACCAGCAGGTCGCCGCCGGACAGGCCGGCGCGATGCGCGGCGCCGCCCTCGTAGACGTTGGCCAGCCGGCATTCGCTGCCGGCGGCGACGGCGCGCGCGCCGAGCGCCGGTTTGGCGCTGGCAGCGCCGTCATCCCATTTGATGCCGAACGGCGCCAGCAGCCGCGCCAGCGGCAGGTCATCGGTGCCCTCGGTGAAGCGGCGGATGGCGCGGCCGAGCTTCAGGCCGGTGGCGGCGTCGAACACCGCGACCAGATCGGCTTCGGCCAGGCCACGGCCGCCGCTGCCGTCCGGCGCATAGAAGTCGCGACCGTAACGCTGCCACAACATGCGCATCACGTCGTCCAGCGATTTCCGGCCGCCGCTGCCGGCGCGGATCGTCAGGTCCAGCGCCAGCGCCACCAGCGAACCCTTGGTGTAGTAGCTGACGATGGCGTTCGGCGCGTTTTCATCCTGGCGGTAGTACTTGGTCCAGGCATCGAAACTGGATTCGGCGACGCTCTGGCGGAAGCGGCCGCTGCCGCGCAGCACGCTGTTGACGGTCCTGGCCACCAGCTTCAGGTAGGCCGCCTCGTCGATGACGCCGCTGCGGACCAGCATCAGATCGTCGTAGTAACTGGTGAAACCCTCGAACAGCCACAGCAGCGGCGTGTAGTTTTCGCTGCGCAGATCGTAGGGCGCGAACACCGCCGGCTTGATGCGCTTGACGTTCCAGGTGTGGAAATATTCATGGCTGCACAGGCCGAGAAAACCGCGATAGCCGTCGCTCGTTTCCGGCTTGCCGAGCACCGGCAGATCGGCACGCGAACACAGCAGCGCGGTCGAGGCGCGGTGCTCCAGCCCGCCGTAGCCGTCGCCGACCGCCAGCGTCAGGAACACGTAGCGCGTCATCGGCGCGGCCAGCGTGCGCGGCTCGAACAGCGCGATCTGCGCCTCGCAGATTTTTTTCAGGTCGGCGCACAGCCGCTCCAGATCGGCGTTCGGCACACGGCCGCTGAGCACGAAGTCGTGCGGCACGCCGTGCGCTTCGAAAGTCGCCAGAGCGAAGTCGCCGATCTCGACCGGGTGGTCGATCAGTTCGTCGTAACTGGCGGCGACATAGGTGCCGAAGCCGTAGCGCGGCGCCGCCAGTTCCGGCAGCGCGGTCGCCACCCGCCAGGCGCGGTAGCGGGCGCCGGCCGGGCGGCGCAGATCGACCACGTGCGGTGCCTGCTCGTGGCCGAGCGCGCACAGGAACAGGCTGCTGCCGTTGAAGAACGCATGGGTCTGGTCGAAGTGGGCGGCGCGCACCGACAGGTCCCAGGCATACACCTGATATTCCAGCGTCAGCGCGCCGGCGCACGGCGCCGCCTGCCAGCTGTGCTTGTCGAGCTTGTGGAGCGCCACCGGGCGGCCGCCGGATTCGGCGCGGATCGACACGATGTTGCGGGCGAAATCGCGCACCAGATAGCTGCCCGGTATCCACGCCGGCAGCCGGAACCGCTGGCCGTCCGGATCGGGCGCCGCCAGCGTCAGGCGGATCGCGAACAGATGGGCGGCGGGGTCGTGCAGCACGACCTGATAACGGATGGCATCGTTCATCGGGAATCGGCGGGAGTGGTGGCCGCGAGCGCGACCGGGCTGCCCAGTTTACCGGAGCGCGGCACCGCTCGCCTGCGCCGCCAGCAGTTCCTCGAACTGCGGTGCCGGCAGCGGCCGGGAAAACAGGTAGCCTTGGCCGAAGTCGCAGCCGGCCGCCTGCAGCAGCGCGCGCTGCTGTTCGGTCTCGACGCCTTCGGCCACCACCTGCAGGCCGAGCTTGTGCGCCATCACGATGATGGCCTCCGACAGCGCCATGTCGTGCGGGTTGCTGGCGAGGTTGCGCACGAATGCCTGATCGATCTTCAGCACGTCGATGTCGAAACGGTTCAACGTCGCCAGCGACGAATAGCCGGTACCGAAATCGTCGATGGCGATCTGCACGCCGGCGTCGCGGAAGCGCAGCAGGTGGTCGATCACGCGCTGCTCGGCATTCAGCAGCATGCCCTCGGTGATTTCGATCGCGATGCTGCTGCCGTTCAGGCCGAGCCGCTGCAGATACGCCAGCAGCGCGACCGGATCGTAACGGTCGGAATGGAATTCGACCGGCGAGGTGTTGACGCTGATCTGGATGTCCGGCGCCACCCCGGTGTGCCAGCGCTGGGCCCAGCGGGCCGCCTCGTGGAACACCCGGTTGCCGATGTCGATGATGAGCCCGGTTTCCTCCGCCAGCGGGATGAATTCGAGCGGGCTGATGATGCCGTGGAGCGGATGGCGCCAGCGCAGCAGCGCCTCGGCCTTGACGATGCGGTTGCTGGCCAGATCGACGATCGGCTGGAAATACAGTTCGAACTGGCGCTGCGCCAGCGCCTCGCGCAGATCGGTGATCACCCGCTGGCGCGTCTGCGCCGCTTCCTGCAAGGCGCTGGTGAAGTAGCTGTAGCGGTTGCGGCCGAGATTCTTGGCGGCGTACATGGCCTGATCGGCGTTGCGGATCAATTGCTCGACGCTGTCGCCGTCGGTCGGATACAGGGTGATGCCGATGCTGGCGGAAACGTAGACGGCATTGCCATCGAGCTGGAAGGCTTCGTTGAGCTGCTGCAACAGCGTGTCGGCGATGGCATCGACCTGGCCCACATCCGGCAGTTCCGGCAGGATGATCATGAATTCGTCGCCGCCCAGCCGCGCCACCGTGTCCGCCGCGCGCACGCAGGAGCGGATCCGGTGCGACGCCTCGATCAGCAGCGCATCGCCCTTGGCATGGCCGAGCGTGTCGTTGACTTCCTTGAAACGGTCGAGGTCGATGAACAACAGCGCCAGCGGCATCTGGGCCTGATGCCGCTTGCCGATTTCCTGCTGCAGCCGGTCGGCGAACATGCGGCGGTTCGGCAGGCCGGTCAGGGTGTCGAAATTGGCCTGGCGCCACAACAGTTCGTCGGACTGCTTCTTTTCGGTGACGTTCTGCGTCAGCGCGGCGAAATAGTCGATGCTGCCGTCGGCGCGACGCAGGCAGCGCACCGTGGTCAGCGTGTGGATCACGCCGCCATCCTTGCGCACCAGCCGTTTTTCCAGTTCGTAATCGTCGTTGATGCCAAGCAGCGCCTGGTTGAACAGATGGATGTCATTGACCAGGTCTTCCGGGTGGGTGACATCGGCCCAGGTCATGCGCAGCAATTCCTCGCGGCTGTAGCCGAGCATGTCGCACAGCGCGGCGTTGACGTCGAGCCAGCGCTTGTCGACGCCGTTGGTCGCCATGCCGACCGTCGAACCCTCGAAGAAGGCACGGAAATGCTGCTCGCTGACGCGCAGCGCATCGACCGCCTCGCGCCGCTCCTGCTCGCGGTCGAAATTGTCGAGCGCGAAGCTGACGTCGGAGGCCATTTCCTCCAGCAGCCGGACCGCCTCGTCGTCGAAGGCATCGACCTGCTCGTGATACACCGACAACACCGCGTGGCGCTGGCCGCCGCGCAGGATCGGGAACGAGGCGCAGGAGCAAAAACCGTGGCGCCGGACGCGCTCGCGCCACAACTCCATGTTGTCGCGCACCGACAGGTCGTTGGAAACCACCGCCCGCCCCTCGCGATAGACCGCGCCGATCTGGCCGCGCCCTTCCGGCAGATCGGCGCGCGCCGACAGCGTCAGCCCGTCGAGGTAATCCAGCTCGGCACCGTAACGCGCCACCGGCACGATGCTCTGGCGCTCGCCGGAAGTTTCATCGACACAGCCGATCCAGGCCATCTTGACGCCGCCGTATTCGACCGCGGTGCGACACACCAGCGGAAACAGATCGGTGGCGTCGGCCAGCCGCACGATGCCCTGGTTGACTTCACTCAGCGCCTTGTACAGCTGGGTCAGCCGGGCGATGCGGGCGCTGGCGTGCTTGCGCTCGGAAATGTCGATGGTGATGCCGCCGATCAGCGGCTGGCCATCGCTGTCGGTCAGCGGAAACTTGATCGCCAGCAGCGTGGTGCGCCCGTCCGGGCCGATCGCCAGCTCCTGCTCGTGGACCTGCCGCTGCACCAGCACCAGATCGTCACCGGCACGCACCTGGTCGATCATCTCTGGAGGCACATGCGGCGGCTGCAGTTGCTCCATGGTCTTGCCGAGCGCGCCCTGCGACGGGCTGCCGGTCAGCCGGCCGGCCTCGAACGCGCGATTGGCATAGAGGTAGCGCCGCTGCGCATCCTTGATGTAGGCCAGTCCCGGCAAATGGTCCATGAAAGCCAGAAAGCGCGCGCTGCTGGCGGCCAGCGCCTGCTGGCTGGTATTGCGCTCGTCGCTGACGGTAGCCAGCGCGATGCCGACCGCGGCCAGCGTGACCAGATAGATCCACAGCCCGGCCAGACCGGTCTGTTGCAGATCGTCGGCGAAGAAGCCGGTGCCGGCCAGCACGCTCAGCAGCGCCTGCGCCGTCACCATGCCCAGCACCAGCAAGGCCACATGGCGGCCGAAGCGCATCGCGCCCCAGATGACCACGGTAAACATCAGGAAGGCGCTGGCCAGCGGACCGCGCACCAGCCGCAGCGCATCGAAGAACACGATCAGCCCGAACAGCAAGGTCAGCGCCAGCAGCAGCAACAGCTCCGGCACCGCACGCGGCCGCGCCGGCAGCGTGGCCGGCTGGCGCCACACCAGCAGCATCGGCGTCAGCAGCAGCAGGCTGAGGAAGTCGCCCATCCACCAGTACAGGGCAACGCGGCCGGCCAGTTCCGGCGCCAGCGCGCCAAAAGCGGTCAGCGCCAGCGTGCCGACTGCCAGCGCCGGCAGCGGCCCGAGCAGCGCCACGCCCAGCAGCAGCACGAAGTCATGCGCGCGCGTCAGGCGCGCATCGAATTGCCGCATGCGCGTCAGCAGCCAAAGACACAGCAGCACCTCGGCGCTATTGCCGACACCGATCAGCAGCGGCACCGGCCACGGCTGGCCGAGATGGGCCAGCGTGGCGCCGAGCAGCACGCCCGGCCAGTAGCGGGCACCGCCGATCAGCAGCGCACCGAGCGCCAGGCCGCCGGGAAGCCAGAACAGCGCGACGCTGCCAGCCAGCGCGGAAAAACCGAGACTGAGCTTCGCCATCAACGCATAGAGCAGCACCAGGCCCGCCAGCTTCGGCAGGTCGGCGCTGCGGTAGACGGAAAATGGCGTCAAACGTCCTCCATCACGAATGCGTCAGCGGCGGGCAAGGCAAGGCGGCGCTGCCATGCCAGGACGGATCAAAACCGGCGGAACGGCAAGCCACGCCGGCTCGCCAATACTACCGCAAGCCGGCAGCGCGAAACACTCCCGGCCAGGCCGCCGGAACGCGGCGCTCAGGCGTTGACGTCGACCACCAGCCGGCCGCGCTGGCGCCCCGCCAGAATGTCGGGAGCGCGCTGCAGCGCCTGCGCCAGACCGATCTCCTCGGTGATCAGCGCCAGCCGTGCCGGATCGAGATCGCGCGTCAGCCGATCCCAGGCTTCGATGCGGCGCGCCGGCGCCGCCATCACGCTGTCGATGCCGAGCAGGCGCACGCCGCGCAGGATGAACGGCGCCACCGAAGCCGGCAGGTCCATCCCTTGCGCCAGCCCGCAGGCCGCCACCGCGCCGCCGTAGCGGGTCTGCGCCAGCGCATTGGCCAGCGTGTGCGAGCCGACCGAATCGACCACGCCCGCCCAGCGCTCCTTTTGCAGCGGCTTGCCGGGCGCCGCCAGCGCCGCGCGGTCGATCACTTCGACGGCGCCGAGCGACTTCAGGTAATCGGCCTCGCCCAGCTTGCCGGTCGAGGCCACCACGCGGTAGCCCCAGCCGGCCAGGATCGCGATGGCGACGCTGCCGACCCCGCCGGAAGCGCCGGTCACCAGCACCTCGCCGTCGTCCTTGCCGATGCCGGCGCCCTGCAGCGCCAGCGCGCACAGCATCGCGGTATAGCCGGCGGTGCCGATCGCCATCGCATTCTTCGCCGACATGCCGGACGGACGCGGAATCAGCCAGCCGCCGCGCAGCCGCGCGCGCTGCGCCAGGCAGCCCCAATGGGTTTCGCCGACACCCCAGCCGTTCAGGATGAAGGCGTCGCCGACCTTCCAGTCCGGATCAGTGGATTCGATCACCTCGCCGGCGCCATCGATGCCCGGCACCATCGGCCAGGCGCGCACCACCGGCGACTTGCCGGTGATCGCCAGCGCATCCTTGTAATTGAGGGTCGAATAATCGACGCGCACCGTGACATCGGCCTCGGCCGGCAGCCGGGTGTCGTCGAGCTGTGTCAGGCGGGCCTCGGTGCCGCCGTCGTCGTTGCGGTTGAGCAGAATCGCGTTGAACATGATCGGTCTCCAGATAAGCAGTCCAAATTATAGTGCGCGGCCTCGGCGCGGCCGCCGAAAATTGCCGTCAGGCATTTCGGCGGCGCATCGACCATTCGGAAAATAGGGGGGAGTATGCCGAAAAATCGGCCTGTCACGGGTAGCCAGAGCCCGGCTTCAAAAATGCTCCACCCAGTATATAAAAAACGGCGACTCGTGGTCGCCGTTTTTATTGCCGTGGGGGAAAACTACTTGACGGACGCCAGCTTGGCTTCCAGCGCCTTCGCATCGACCGCGCCGGGAATGCGCGACCCGTCGGTGAAGAAGATGGTCGGCGTGCCGGTGATCTTCATCTGCTGGCCGAGCGCGAAAATCTTGTCGTTCGGCGTCGCGCAATTTTCCGGCGCGGTGGCCGGCGCCTTGCCGTTCAGCATCCAGTCGTCCCAGGCCTTGGAACGGTCGGCCGAGCACCAGACGTTCTTCGACTTGACCGCCGAATCCGGCGCCAGGATGTTGTACATGAAGGTGTAGACGGTGACGTTGTCCATCTCCTGTACCGTGTGGCGGAAGCGCTTGCAGTAACCGCAGTTCGGATCCTCGAACACCGCGATCTTGCGCGCGCCGTTGCCCTTGACGGTCTTCACCGCCGAATCCAGCGGCAGATCGGAGAACTTGATCCGGGTGATCTCGTCGATCCGGTCCTTGGTGTAATCCTGATAGGTCTTGGTGTCGATCACGCGGCCGACGAACAGGTATTCCGCCTTGGCATCGGTGTACAGGATGTCGTTGCCGACCCGCACCTCGAACAGGCCGGAATACGGCGTCTTGGTCACCGACTGCACCTTGGCGCCGTCGCCCAGGCGCGGCTCGACCAGTTTGCGCACCGACGCTTCCTGCGCCGATTCCGCCGCCACCGCGCTGATGGCGATCCCTGCCAGCGCGAGCGCCGCCCATTGAGTTTTTTTCATGATGCCCTGCTGTCCTTACTCCAGGTTGGTAGGTTTGCCCATGGCATGCGCCATCAGGCTTCGTTTTATGACCGGCAACTTGTTGACCAGGTTCAATCCGAGATTGCGCGCCACCCGCAACGGCTCGAAATCGGCCGCGAACAGCCGCTCCAGCCCGTCGGTGGCGATCTGCATCAGCAGCACCTCCTCCTTGCGCGCGCGCGCATAGCCGGCCAGCAGGCGCGCATCGCCGCAATCGCCATCCGGCCCGCGCGCCGCCAGCGCCGTCGCCAGCGCGGCGACATCGGCAAAACCGAGATTCATCCCGTGCCCGGCGAGCGGATGCACGACATGCGCGGCATCGCCGACCAGCGCCACCCGCGGCGCGGTCAGCTGATGCGCGCGGATCAGCGCCAGCGGAAAGGCCCGCGCCGCCTCCGGCGCCAGCGGCTGCAAGCGCCCCAGCGCCTGCCCCGGCAATTGCGTCAGACGCTCGGCCAGCCGCGCCAGCGGCTCGCGCAGCAGCGTCTGCGCCAGCGCCTCCGGCGCCGACCACACCAGCGACACCCGCTGACCGGCCAGCGGCAGCAGCGCGATGATGCCCTCGGCCGACGTGAACCATTGCGCCGCCACGCCGCGATGCGGCAGCTCGCAGGAAAAATTCGCCACCACCGCGCGCTGCCCGTAAGGCCGGTAATCGATGCCGATGTCCATCTGATGCCGCACCCACGACTGGCCGCCATCGGCACCGACCACCAGCGCGGCAGAAATCGCCGCGCCATCGGCCAGCTGCAGCCGCGCCGCCTGCGCCGACACCGCCAGCCGCTCGGCACGGCCGCGCAGCAGTCGCACGTTCGAGGCGAAGCGCAACGCGCCATCCAGCGCCTGATTCAGGTTGCGATGCTCGACGATCCACGCCAGCGCCCCGGCGCGCGCGCCATAGGCATCGAAATCCAGCCGCCCGGCGCGGCCCTCGCCATCGCCATGCACCGCCATCGCATCGACCGCCGTCACCCGCGCCGCATCCAGCGCATCCCACACCTTCAGCGACGACAACAGCGCGCGCGCGACGTGGTTCAGCGCATAGACGCGCAAGTCCCAATCCTCGGCCGCTGCCGGCGCCGGCGCAGCGCCGGCCGGCGGCGCCAGCAGCGTCACGCCGACCCCGGCGCGCGCCAGCGCCAGCGCCGCGGTCTTGCCGATCACGCCGTCGCCGACGATGCAGACATCGCCCCCGGCGTTCGCCGCATTGGCGGAAATGAAATCGTCCATCCCGGCATTATAGTGGCGCCAACCAAACCAAGAACGCGCTTTGCGGAATGGAATTGTTTTGCTATACTCCTGCGTCTTGGCCTGGTAGCTCAGTTGGTAGAGCAGAGGATTGAAAATCCTTGTGTCGGTGGTTCGATTCCGCCCCGGGCCACCAGATACGAAACGCCCGCTTCCAGCGGGCGTTTTCTTTTGGGCGATCCGCATAGAAGTCTGCTACCCACAGCCGGTGGGCTCATCGGTAGATTACAAAAGTAGGCGATAAGCTCGCTTATCGGCATCAGTGGACTTGATGATCCGATACTCCATCCCGCTGACCACCGCGATCTGCTGGGCGAAGCCCTTTTGGCCTGCACCACGGCATCCTCGATCTGGTGACCAGATGCGATGTGGGTCGATGTACTGCATGTAGAAATTGGACTGGCCGTGGGTCAGCATGCCGGTGAAGTCAATTTTCTTCACGCACCGTTCGCGCAGCAGATCAGGTCAACGCTGGTCGTGCATCGATTTTCCCATGTCGTTTTCTCTGCGCTTGGTTTACTGCCACATCTCGTCATAATATTCATGACTATGCAGACTTGAGCAAACCTGGCACCGGAGTCGGCACCTGATCGAGAGGGATGGCCGTGATATCGAACTACGAGGCAATTTGCGAGGAGGTGCGTTCTGGCTCTGTATGTGGTGGAGTATCCAACCGCCCCCCCCCGGGACAGGCACGGGTGCTCAGAATCCAGAACCCCGTGGCACACGCACGGACGTTGACGTTCGACCACGGCTGGAGCCAGGTCGCCTGAACCGAAAACCTGATCCATGTCCACTATCAAATCCATGACCGGGACTTCGCTGGAACATGCGGCGCTCAAGCAGCGCCATCGACTGGTGCGCGACGGACATCCGACCAACCTGACGTTGCGAATCCACCGAGCCCTGAGTTGGCTGAATCGCGCCGAGCAGGCGGAAGATGCGGATGGCAAATTCATCTTCCTGTGGATCGCCTTCAATGCCGCCTACGCGCAGGAACTCGACGACCACATATCCGACAAGGCCACCTTCACGGCCTTCCTCCAGAAGCTCTGCGACCTCGACACCGGCAAGCGCATCGACGGCCTGATCTGGAAGGAGTTCTCCGGCAGCATCCGTACCCTGCTCGACAACCCCTACGTTTTTCATCTGTTTTGGGAGTTCCAGCGTGGCCGGATCGATGAGGGCGAATGGAAGGATCGGTTCGCCAGCGCGAAGAAGTCGGCGCAGATCGCACTGGCCAGTGGTAACACGCCCGCGCTGCTGTCGGTAATGTTCAACCGCCTTTACACGCTACGCAATCAACTGATCCACGGCGGCGCGACATGGGATGGCAAGGTCAACCGCGACCAGTTGCGTGATTGCACCCGGCTGTTGGGCAAGCTCGTCCCGGTGATCATCGCGGTAATGATGGACAACCCGAATGCCCTGTGGGGCGAGGCCGTCTATCCGGTCGTCGATCAGGACGTCTGAAACGGGATTTGTGTAGCCGGTGCGCGCAGCCATTCGAGCACCCGATTCCCTCATTCCAGACTGCTTGACGCGGCGATTACACGCCTCATTCACCGCAAAAAAAGCGGCGAATATCTTGTAACTGCGGTGAATCGGGTATTTAATCTCCGCATGATCTACGGAGAACAACACTACATCTGGCAGGCTGAGGACTGGCCGAACTGGCGCTATGACCTGTCGGCGCTGACGTGTCCGCTGGCCGACGTCAGCCGCGCCCAAGGTCTGCTGCTGGGCCGTCTGGCCGATGTGGGACCGGCGCTGCGCGATCAGGCCAGCCTTGCCGCGCTGACCGAGGACGTGGTCAAGACCAGCGAAATCGAGGGCGAGGTGCTGAACATCGAGTCCGTGCGCTCGTCCATCGCCCGCCGTTTGGGCGTGGACATCGGCGCGCTCGCGCCGGTGGATCGGCACGTCGAAGGGGTGGTCGAGATGGTGCTCGACGCCACGTCTCGTGCCGCTGCGCCGCTGACCGTCGAACGCCTGTTCGGCTGGCACGCAGCGCTGTTCCCGACCGGCTACTCCGGCATGAACAGAATCGCCATCGGCCAGTGGCGCGACGACACTGATGGACCGATGCAGGTGGTGTCCGGCCCGATCGGACGGCGCAAGGTTCACTTCCGGGCACCGCCCGCCGATGCGTTGCCCTTCGAGACCGCGAAATTCCTGTCGTGGGCCAACGACGAAACCGGGGAACCTGCACTCGTGAAGGCGGGCCTTGCTCACCTCTGGTTCGTGACCTTGCATCCGTTCGATGACGGCAACGGCCGCATCGCGCGCGCGGTGGGCGACCTGTTCCTCGCCCGCGCCGATGGCAGCCCGCAACGCTTCTACAGCCTGTCGGCGCAAATCCAGCGCGAGCGCAAGGACTATTACGATGTGCTGGAACGCACGCAGAAAGGCACGCTCGACGTGACTGGCTGGTTGTCGTGGTTCCTCGGCACGCTCGGTCGCGCCACCGCCAGCGCACAGACCACGCTGGACACCGTGCTGGCAAAGGCACGCTTCTGGCAACGCTGGGCAGGCACGCCGTTGAACGAACGGCAGGTGAAGCTGCTGAACCATCTGCTCGACGGTTTCGAGGGCAAGCTCACCAGCGGCAAGTGGGCGGCCGTCGCCAAATGCTCGCCCGACACTGCGCTGCGCGACATCACGCAACTGCTGGAGCTGGGCGCGCTGAAGAAGTCCCCCGGTGGCGGGCGCAGCACCGGTTACGAGCTGGCGGATCGATAGACCAATAGCCGGAAGCGCTGATCAGACGGGCAGCGATGCCAAGGCCACCGCAACGATCAGGCATATGCCCTGCCCGGCACGCCGATAATCACCGCTGCCAGGGTGTCTCGATATCGTTGAAGATGCACCATCCAAGGCTCTGCAGAATCGACCATCAAATGCGTCAGGATGCATCCTTGACCAGCCGGAACCCGACATGCGACATCGGGCTGTGCGGGTCGGAACCACGCCGCGCGCTGGGGCGATAGGACAGGCAATAGTCCTGATTGCACAGGAAGGAGCCGCCACGGATCACGCGGCGCGGCGCGTTCACCGGCACGCCGGGGTCGTCCGGGTCGAAGGAGTCGCCCGGGCCGGTCGGATTGTCGATCGGCTGCTGGCCGGCCGTGCGCATCTGCAACGCGAAATAATCGGCGCGATACCAGTCGGCCACCCATTGCCAGGCGTTGCCGGTCATGTCGTACAGGCCATAGCCGTTGGCGGGAAAGGTTTGTACCGGCATCGTGCCGGTGGCGCCGCCGGCCTTCGGGTCGATGACCGGATTCACCACCGGGAAAGGCCGGTCGCGCGTATCCCAATAGTTCGCCAGGCGCTGGCCGTCCGGCATCAGGTCGTTACCCCAGACGTAGGTGGCTTGCTCCAGCCCGCCGCGCGCGGCAAATTCCCATTCGGCCTCGGTCGGCAGGCGCTTGCCGACCCAGCGCGCGTAGGCCACGGCATCTTCGTAACTGACCTGCACCACCGGATGCGCGCCCTTGCCGTCGATGTTGCTGTTCGGGCCTTGCGGATGGCGCCAGTCGGCACCCGGCACGTAGCGCCACCATTGTGAATAGTCATCCAGCCGCACCGGAGCGCTGGTGCCGACGAACACCATCGCGCCGGGTACCAGCACGTCGTCCGGCGGCTTCGGCACGCCGGGCGGCAGTTGCACACGGATGGTGTCCCAGTCCGGCTTGCGCTCGGCGGTGGTGATGTAGCCGGTCTGCCGCACGAACTCGGCGAACTGGTCATTGGTGACGTGGGTCGCGTCCATCCAGAAACCCTTGACGCGCACCGGATGCGCCGGGCGTTCGTTGGCCTGCGCCAGCTTGTGGTCGCTGCCCATCTGGAACACACCACCCGGTACCCAGACCATGCCGGCCGTGCCCTTGGCGGCATTGCCGGGGATGACCACCGGTTTTGCCGGAGCGGCCGGGGTGCTGTTGAAGTACCAAGCCGCCGCCGCGCCAGCCAGCAGCACCGACAGCAGCGTGCCGCCGGCCAGCCAGCGCCGGCGGCTGCCGGCGCCTGGAAAGAGATTGCTCATGCGATTTCCATGAAGATCAAAGCGTTCGATGGTGCGGGCCGGCCTCAATAAACGCTGTGGCTCCTGGCGCAGGTCGTGTTCAGATTGTGCGCGATGATCTGGCCATCGGTCGCATCGGTCTTGCCGTCCAGCACGCCATCGACGAAGAAATCGTACACGCTCGACAAGCCCCAATTCTGCGCAATGGCACGCCAGTTGCTCTCATCCTCGGCATCCACCACACCGTCCTTGTTGCCGTCGCCGGGGCAATCCGGCTCGGATGCCAGCAGTTCGTCGAGTTTGGCCTTCAGCGTGTTGTAGGAGGCCTGCTGTTCCGCCGTCAACGTGCCCTTCAGAAGATCATTCTGGTCGGGCTTTTCCAGCTTCGGGGTGTTCTTGGCCTGATCGACCTCGTAAAACTCCTCGGTCGACTGCAACACGCCGCCGTCGCTGGCCGCGTCATAGTCGGTACTCTGATTGCGCACGATCTTGTAATGCGTGTCGCGGATCGCCGACGAGCTTTCCGGCAGCACCGTGGTCCATGGCGCGGTGGCGTCGGCCTTGTGGATGGCCTGGTTGACTTCCCAGCAGCGCGTATAGCCGGCGCCACCGTTCGGCACGACCTGGGCATCGGTGTAGTCCTTGCCCCACCAGACGCCGCCGTTGTCCTCGCACACGCTCTTGGAAGTCGGAATCTGCGTGCAGCTGCCGCCATCGGCCGGAGTACCGGAAGTGTCGCGCCCCATCACGCAGGGGCCGTTGCGGCCGCCGTTGGCCTGCAGGTTGACGCCGGATTGCGTGAAGTTGATGCTGCGCAGGGCCGGCGCCTCGGCATTCTCCAGATAGGGCAGCAGGCCGACGCCGTCGATGGTGCGCGGCACCACCTTGTGCGCATCGACGCCGGCCAGCTCGCCGAAGAACTGGAACAGATCGACGCCATTGACCATGTGTTCGACCTCGCGCCCCGGCTGCGCCACCTGCGGCCCGGCGACGATCAGCGGCACCCATACGCCGGTCTGATACGAGGTGCCCTTGGCCAGGGTCGGATCGAACGGCAGCTTGGCGGCGTAGCCGAGCGAGCCGTTGTCGCCGACGATGACGACCACCGTGTTGCTGGCCTTCGGGTCGTACACCAGTTTGCCGTCATCACCGCGCCTGGCGAGGCCGGTTTCGACCATCAGACGGCCGAATTCGGTATCCATCGCCTCGGTCATCTGGTTCTGGATCAGGCGCCCCTGCACCGTGTCGTTGCAGTCGAGGATGTTGCCGGACAGGCCGGGGCTGGTCCCCGGCGACAGGCGTTTGGGCGCGTGCTGCCACGGCGTGTGCGCGGCGGAATAGCTGACCGTCGCCATCCACGGCTTGTTGGCCGGACGCGCCTTGATCCAGTCGATGGCGGCGTCGGTCTCGATGGTGGTGCGATAGCCGCGCGCACGCGGGTCGGACAGCGGCACTTCCTCGGCCTTGCCGTCGCGCACGATCACCAGCGGCGACACGTAGTAAGCGTTCTCCTTGTTGAAATTGAACGCCACGCCGCTCGGCAGCGGCTGGCCGCAGACGTGGCCTTTCACGAAGATGCCGCCCTTGGTCAGGCATTGCAGCCCCGGCGAATCCTCGGTCAGCGGCGGCTGCGCCATGTTTTCGCAAGTATTGTTGGCGTAGCTGCAGGAACCGGCGAAGTGATGCGGATAGAAGCCGCAGGCCTGCGGATCGCCGGCACCATAGACACCGCCGGCGCTGGTGTCGATGGAACCGGGCAACCCGCCGATCCAGCCGTAGAAATAATCCCAGCCGAGTTGCGCCGGTGTGGTGTTGCCGGCGGCGTTGTGTTCCGGCCCGGCCAGATGGAACTTGCCGAACATCGCGCTTTCGTATCCGGCCGTCTTCAGCATCTTCGGCGCGGTCACGTCATACGGCGAAAGCTGCGAATTGGCCAGATCGTTCGGTCCCAGCGCCTGATACATGTTGGTGCGCAGCGGGTAGCGGCCGACGAAGAACGAGGCGCGGCCGGGCGAACACTCCGGCATCGACCAGGTGTTGCGGAACTTGACGCCGGCATCGGCCACCGCATTGATGTTGGGCATCGGCGGTGGCGTGTTGCCGCCGTAGCCGAAGCTCTGCATCTGATCGACGCCGACATCGTCCATGATGACGAACAGGATGTTCGGCTTGGCCTTGGCCTGATCGTCGTCGCCGCCATGCCCGCCACTTCCGCCCGAACCGCCGCAGGCGGCCAACAGGACCAGCGCGCTCGCGGCCAGCCGGCCCGGCCAATACTTCCACTGTGACTGGTTCATCCAATGCTCCTCGATCGATGGCTGTGCACGGCCCGCAGGCTGGCGCCACGGGCCGGATTGATGTGATGTTTCAAGATGCCGGCGGCGCACAATGCTTGCCGAAATTCTCTTCGATGATGGCGTAATCGTCTTCATCGGTCTTGCCATCATGGTTCAGGTCGTACCAGCTCGACTGGCCGCCGTTCAGCTGGCTCAGTTCGCGCCAGTTGTCCAGGTCGGCCTGATCGACCACGAAATCGCGGTTGCCATCGCCGGGGCAATGAACGCTGTCGTAGTTGTAGTTGTAGCTGGCGGTGGCATCGCGCTGATCCAGCTCCGCCTTGAGCTTGTCGTAAGCCTTCTGCTGGACATCGCTCAACCCCTTGATGATCGGCGCGACACCGGTGGTCGAGGTGGCGGTAGCGATCGGCGGCGACGCCAGGGTGGCGCCGACATCGCGGTCCAGCGTCGGGTTCGGCGTGGCGGTGTCGATCCGGTAGAACTCGTCGGTCAGCGCATAGCCGCTGCAGCTGGCGTTCTCGATGTCGCTGCTGACCGGGCAATTCTGCCGGTCGATCCGCACCAGTTTGTAGGTGCCGTCGCTGACCGCCTTCTGCGCGCGCGGATAGACCTTGACCGCGCTCTCGCCATTGGCGACCCGGAACGACGACGCCTGCGCGCAATTGGCGAAACCGTCTGGCGCCGGCACGCCCGGAATGGTGGAACCGGGGCCATACCATACGCCGCTCTGATCGTCGCACAGGGCCTTGTTGGGGAAGAACACCAGGCACACCTCGGCCGCTTCGATCACGCAGGGATACGGAGTCTCGGTGGCCAGCGGATTGTTGAAGTTGGCGCCGACCTCGGTGAAGTTGGTGGTGCGGATGCCCGGCTGGCCGGGATCGGTCAGGTAGGCTAGCATCGGCTTGCCGTCGATCGGACGGTTGGCCGGTATGCTGGCGGCAAGGTCGGCTCCGGCCAGCTCACCAAACAATTGGTACAGGTCGGCGGCGTTGACCATGTGCGGCACTTCGCGCCCCGGCTGCGCGACGATCGGGCCGGCCACCAGCAGCGGCACCCATACACCGGTCTGATACGGCGAGCCTTTCGAGCGTACTGCATCGAACCGGCCCGGTTCGGTCAGCTTGACGCTGTTGACATAGGTGCCGTTGTCGCCCATCACCACCACCACGGTATTGGTTTTCTCCGGCTGGTAGTTCAGGGTGCCGTCGCTGTTCCAGGTGGCCAGTTCCAGCTCGACCAGCAGGCGGCCGATTTCCTTGTCCATCGCCTCGATCATCAGGTTGCTGATCAGGCGCGGATCGATCAGCCCGGCCAGCTGGCCGGACGGCGCGCCTTCGGCATCGCTGCCCGGATAGCAGACGAACGGATCGTTGCGGCCCAGCGTGTCGTCGGACAGCAGCGCCTTCGGCGGCAATTGCAGCGGCGCATGGATCGCCGAATAACCCAGCGTCAGCATCCACGGCTTGCCGTTACCCTTTACGCCGCCCTGCTGCTTGATCCAGGCGATCGCCCGGTCGGTTTCCATGGTGCTGCGGTAGCCGCGTCCGTCGGGGTCGCTGGCCTTGACCTTGCGGGCGCTGCCATCGGCTTCGCTGACAATGAATTCACCGGTGTAGTAACCGTTCTGCGCAGTGAAATCGAGATGCCCCGGAATGCTGCCCTGGCAGCTCTGGTTCGGATCGAAAATCCCGCCGCGCTCCATGCAGGTACGGCCGGGCGCCGTGCCGTCGCCGGCCACGCTCAGGTTTTCGCAACTGCCGGTGACCTGGTAGCAGGCGCCGGTATCGGCGCCGCCGGTGAACTGGGCGCGTGGCACGAAACCGCACTTGTAGGGACCGGCGGTGACGTCACTGCCAAAAGTGGACAGGCCGGCCCGGGTATCGACCGGGTAGGGAGCGCCGTCGAGATAGCCGTCGAAATGATCGAAACCGAGCTTCCACATGGTCTGCCAGCCATAGGGCAGATTGCGCGCACCGTCCAGATCGGAGCCGGTCAGGTGCATCTTGCCGATCAGCGCGCTGGTATAGCCCTGCTGCTTCAGCAGCTTCGGCACGGTCACTTCATACGGCGAGATTTCGGAATTGGCGAGATCGCTGGACACCACCGCGTTCAGGACATTGGTGCTGGATGGGTACCGCCCGGTGAAGAAGGTCGCCCGCGTCGGCGTGCAGGTCGGCATCGCCCAGGCGCTGCGGAACAGCAGGCCGGCCTTGGCGATGGCGGTCAGATTCGGCGTTTTGGCCGGCGTGGCGCCGCCGTAGCCGTAGGCCGTCAGCTGATCGACACCAAAGTCGTCGATGGCGATGAACAGGATGTTCGGCTTGCCGGCCTCCGGCGGCGGTGTCGGACCGGCGCCGCCGCCCGAGTCGCTGCCGCTGCAGGCAGCCAGCGTCAGCAGTGCCGCGCCGGCGGCGCATCGCCAGGCCCGGCGGCGATCGGTATTCGGATACATGGTCATGTTCATGCCGGCTACTCCTGTTTCCGGGCGGCCCGGCATTGTTGCCAGGACGCATGATGTCGTGCCCCGTGAATGTAGTGACCACGGGCGCGACGGTCCATACCCTGTTTCGGGTATGTCAACATGCTCCGGGCCGGATTGACGGCTACCCCGAACCGGGTATCGCCGCTGCCAGACAGGCGTGCTACTGTCGGCGCGTCACGCATCCGCCTTTGCGCTTTCACGATGAATTCCAGACACGACGATTCCGCCGCTGCCGCCGGCGGCAGCCCGCCGGCGCGCTGCCGCGTACTGCTGATCGAAGATGATGCACCGCTACGCGAACGCTTCGCCCGCCTGCTGCAGGCCTGGCCCGGTGGCCAGCTGGTGGCGGCTTGCGCCACCCTGAGTGAAGCGGTACGGCATCTGCACGATGGCGGCATCGATCTACTGGTCACCGATCTGCAACTGCCCGACGGCCACGGCACCCAGGCGATCCGCCTGTTGCGCACACTGAATCCCGAGGCCGACGCGATGGTGATCTCGGTGCTGGCCGATGACGAAACGGTCGTGCGGGCAATCGAGGCCGGCGCCGCCGGTTATCTGCTGAAGGATGCCGATTCGTTCGAACTGGTCGAAGCGGTGGAAGAACTGCGCGCCGGCCGCTCGCCGATCTCCTCATCGATCGCCCGCGTCATCGTGCGCCGCCTCGGTGCGCCGCCGCCGGCACCGCAGCCGCCGCTGGGCAAGGCCTTGACGGCGCGCGAAATCGACATCCTGTGGGGCATCGCCAAGGGCCTGACCTACGCCGAGCTGGGCGAGCAGCTCGGCATCTCCAAACAGACCGTGCCGGTACACGTCAAGAGCATCTACCGCAAGCTGGAAGCCAACAATCGCGCCGAGGCGATCTTCGAGGCCTCGCGGCGCGGCTTGCTGAAATTCTGATTTTTCGGCGCCGGGTAGTGCACAATCCCGGAAAACCCGCGCCCATGGATGCCCATACTTCGTTCATCGCTCTCGATCAGACCGGCAATGCGCCACGCCAACCGGTCTGGTGGCTGTTGTCCCTGCTTCTGGTGGTGGGCCTGCTGCCGCTGTGGGCGCCGCTGCCGGAACCGCAAGGCGGCCAGATCGTCAACGAGGCGAGCTACCGACCGCCCGGCGCGACCACCTCCGACATGGTCGCGCTGCCGCACCGCTGGTATGGCTTCGTCGATATCCGCGGCGTGGTAGGCGAATATGAAGTGGCATTCGATCTTCCCGCCGCGCCGCCGGCGGAACCGCTGTACATCTACATACCGCTGCTGAGCCAGAACGTCAGCGTCTGGCTGCAGGATCACGAACTGTTCAACACCGAAACGCGCTCGCAGCAGCTGGGGCTGTCGTCCGGCATCACGATGATGCGGCAACTGCCCGACAGCCAGTTGCACGCCGGCCGCAACGTGCTGCTGCTGCGCCTGAAGACACGCGGTGTAATGCCCGGCTATCTGTCGCAGGTTCACATCGGCACGCTGCAGCAGCTGGCCACACCCTACCGCGCGCGCGTATTCGTGTTCGAACACCTGCGCCTGATGGCGCTGGCCTGTCAGCTGCTGCTGACTACCGCCGTGCTGGTGATCTGGCTGTACCGTCCCAGGGAGCCGTTCTTCGGCTGGATGGCGGCGCTGCTGGGTTTCTCGCTGCTGAGCTATTCGGGCCAGTTCGCCGATTTCTATCCGCCGCTGACGACCACGCTGCCGTGGACGTACATGCTCGGCACCGCCTCCAGCTTCATCCCGCTGATACTGCTGCTGATCATCAACGGCACGCCGATCCCGCGCTGGCTGCGGCTGATGCCGCTGCTGGTGCCCGGCGTTCCGATGCTGCTGGCGGCCAGCGGAGTGGCGCCGGTGCAGGTGCTGGCAGTGTGGATCAGCGCGCCGCTGAACATCGCCGGCATGCTGGGCGCGCTGGGCGCGGCCATCTGGATCGCGCTGGTACGGCACCGCAAAGAAGCCTGGCTGATGCTGATCCCGCTGCTGATGGCGGGCGGCGCGGTGATACACGATCTGCTGTCGGTGGCCGGCGTGGTCCGCGATCCGATCCAGATGCTGATCTACTACCGCCCGCTGGAACTGCTCGGCCTGACCATCATCCTGATGCGGCGCTTCGGACAGAGCCTGTATCACCTGGACCGCGCCAACATCCACCTGCGCGAACAGCTGGAGCAGCGCGAAGCCGAACTGTCGCAGCTCTACACCGAAGAAAAGCGCCAGGCCGCGCGGCAGGTGCGCAGCGAGGAGCGGCGCCGCCTGACGGTCGATCTGCACGACGGCCTGTCCGGCCACCTGGCTTCGATCATCGCGCTGGCCGAGCGCGAGCGCGCCGCCGGCATCGAGCACACGGCACGCGAGGCGCTCGACGATCTGCGCGTGGTGATCCACTCGCTCAATGTCGGCGACCACGAACTCGGCCTGGCGCTGGCGAACTACCGCGACCGGCTGGTCCGCCAGCTGAAACGGGTCGGCATCGCGCTGGACTGGAGCCATGTGCGGCTGCCCGACATCTCCAACGTCACGCCAACGCATGCGCTGAACGTACTGCGCATCCTGCAGGAAGCCATCACCAACGCCCGCAAGCATGGCCCGGCCACCAGTATCTCGGTACGCGGCGAAGCCGGCGCCGACGGTACGGCGCTGCTGACGGTGGAAAACGACGGCGCCCCGTTCACCGAAGCCGATCGCGGCGTCGGCGCCGGTCTTGCCAACATGCGGCGGCGCGCCGCGCAACTGGGCGGCACCCTGGAGATCGAAGCGCGCGCCACCGGGACCCGCGTCACGCTCCGCCTGCCGACCTGTCTGCCGGAACCGTCAGGCGGCAGCGATGAATGGCAAGACCCGTGGCTGCCAGGCGCTGAACTGCCGGCCCGATAGCCCGCGCCCGGTTAGGTTTCGTGAGTTTCGGGACGGCAATCGCTCCTAGAATGAGTGCTTTGCCTTGCACCAACTTCAGCAAGCGCGGGATACCGCAAGCCGCGCAGTCCCGCCAGTCCATCCCTCACGGAGATCGTCGATGAGCAAGCCTGACTGCCGGAAAGCCGGCGGTACCCGCCCGCCTGAAACCACCCTGCCGGCCCTGAGCGCCCCGCACTTCTCCCATCTCAGGCGCACGCTGCTGGTCGGGCTGGGGATGGCCGGCACCGGCCTGCTGTCGGCATGCGCCGGCAGCCCTTCCAGCTTCAAGCTGGACCGGCAGGCCCATGTCAGCGTGCAGCGGCTCGATCAGGAAGCCGCCAGGGCTTACCCGCTGTTCAACACCAATTCCGTGCTGCCACGCTTCGATGCGCGCCTGCTGGGGGCGCGCGACGATGTCGTGCTGTACCGGCTGATCACCAGCGTGACGCTGCCGGAAAACGGCGAAACGCTGCAGGTCAGCGGCCTGCTGGCGGTGCCGGCCGGCGCCCGCGGAGTGATTCCGGTGGTGTCCTGGCAGCATGGGACGATCCTTTCCTTCGACCAGGTGCCGTCCAACCTGACCCGGCTGTCGAAACCGGATCACACCCTGTCGGACGACGATGATTCGCTGGAAACCCTGCTCAACGTCCATCGTTTCGCCGGCAACGGCTATGCGGTGATTGCTGCCGACTATGTCGGCAAGGGCCCGTTGCGCCACGGCCGCGGCGAAGCCTATGCCGTCAAGGACACCACCACCGCGACCTGCCTGGCGATGCTGTACGCCGGACTGTCGGCGTTGCGCGGCCTGGCGCTGACGCCCGGCCAGCTGTTCCTGCATGGCTGGTCGCAAGGCTCGCTCAATAGTCAGTGGCTGCATCAGGCCTTGCGCCAGCGCGGCGTGCCGATCACCGCCAGCGCGGTCGCCAGCCCGTTCAGCGACCTGATGCTGGCGCTGTCGTACTGGACCGGACGCCAGACCTTCGACCTGCCGCCCGGCACCACCTCCTACCCCGACATCCCGGCCTGGGTGTCGCTGTGCATCATCGTCCTGTTGGGCAGCTACCAGACGTCTTACGGAATCGACGGCCTGCTGGAGAGCGCGACGCGGCCGGAGTTCCACGCGATGGCCAGAAAATACTGGAACGACTACAAGACCGATTTCGACAGCACCCAGCCGTTCCCGACCACCACCACGCTGCTGGTCCCGGACTTCTTCGAAAGCGGCACCGATCCGCGCAATCGCCATTTCCTCGAACTGCTGGCGCGCAATGACGCATCGAACTGGCGCTACGACAGCCCGATCCGCTTCCACGTCGGCCTGGCCGATGAGGCGACCCACCCGGAAATGACCCGGCGCACACTGATCCGCGCCGGCGCTCTGGCGCAAGGCATTCCGGTGGCCGGCGGCAACCATCGCACCACTTTCCTGGCCGGCCTGTACGGCGATGCCACCACCCTCGGCGGCTACGAAAACGTGCTGACGTGGTTCAACGGCATGCGCCAGTAGGCCAGACATCCCGCCCTATTCCCGCAGCGTGCAGGGAATGGTCAAGCGGTAGCCGGCGCCGCGCGCGGCGCGGATCGGCTCGGCGTCGGGACCGATCTGCTCCAATTTGCGGCGCAGGCGGCTGATCGCCATCTCCAGCCGGTGATCGGTGAAATCCAGATAGTTTCCCCCCAGCGCCTGCACCAGTTCATGACGGCTGGCCGGCTGCGGTGCGGCCCGCTGCAGGGCTTGCAGCAGCAGGCTCTCGGCGTGGGTCAGCGTGACCGTGGCGCCGCCCGGCGCGGCCAGCGACTGCCGGCGTGGATCGAAGCACCAGCCGGAAGCGGCCGGCGCCGGCGCCGCGACCCGCAGCCGCCGCAACAGGTTGGCGATCACCGCCTGCAACTCCTGCGGCGAGGTCGGCTTGACCAGATAGGCATCGGCACCGCCCTGCAAGCCGTTCAACCGATCCAGCGCCAGGCCGCGCGCGGTCAGCATGACGATGCCGATTTCCGGCCGGCTGGCGCGCAGGCGGGCGCAGATCGACAGGCCGTCCTCGCCCGGCAAGCCCAGATCGAGCACGATCAGATGGCAGGGGTGGCACGCCAGATGCGCATCCAGCGCGGCGCCATCGGCCAGCGCGGTGACCGCGTAGCCATTGCAGCCAAGCTGAAAGGCCAGTTCGGCGCGCAGATCGTCGTGGTCCTCGACCACCGCGATCGCTGCCAGGCTCGTCGATGAGGTCGCGTTCATGCCACCCTCACGCCGCCGGCAGCCAGACGGCGAAGCAGGCGCCGTCCCGCCAGGCGCGATCGACCCGCACATGGCCGGCCTGCCGTTCGATGATCCTGCGCGCCAGCGCCAGGCCGAGTCCGAGACCGGGCTTGGTGCCGGCCTCGTCCAGACGCCGATACTTGTCGAAAATCATGTCCTCCTTGCCGGCCGGAATGCCGGGACCGTGATCGCGAATGCGCCATGACAGGCCGCGGCCGGCGGCATCGGTGCCGATGTCGATGCAAACCGGCGTACCGGGATCGGCGTATTTCAGGGCATTGTCGAGCAGGTTCAACAGCGCGAAATACATCAACCGGGCGTCGCCGCGAAACGGCGCCAGCCCGGCCTCGGCGGTCAGCACCACGCGCGCCGCCGAAGCCAGATCGAGAGACGCCAGCAACTCCCGCGTCACCCGCTCCAGATCGAGCCGCTCGTCACCCGGCGGCACATTGCCATCGCTCAGCCATTCCTGCGCTTCGATCAATTCCATCAGCGTCCGCATGCGCGTAACCGCCTGCTGGATGCTCCGATAACGGCTCTCGCGCAATGCCGGTTCGCCGCCAACCTGATCCAGCAGGCGCAGATTGTGCGCGGCCGCGTCGATCACCGCCATCGGCGTGCGCACCTCATGCGCCATCATCTCCAGAAACCGCTGCTGCTCCTGGCGCGCCGCACGTTCCTGCCGCGACGCCTGGAGCGCCGCCGCCACCTGACGCTCGGCGTCATCGCGGGCGCGCTCGGCATCGCGCATCTGCAGCACGATGCCGACATGCAGCGTCAGCAGCACCGGCAAGCCGGCCCAGCGTGCCAGATACGCCCACCCCGGCAGGAACGGCAGCCAACCCATCACGCCCAGAATCGCCGGCAGCATCACGCAGAAATGCAGCGGCAACGCCACCGCCATCAGCCGCTCCGACAGACGGCCGCCGCGCCACAGCCGCGCATAGGCCGGGATCGACAACAGCGGCGCCGGCAACAGCAGCAGGAACAGCAACCATTCGATCGAACCGGAATATTCCGGCTGCGGCAGCGCCATCGCCAGCGCGCCCAGCACCATCCCGCACCACCGGTAATAGCGCAGCAGCCACGGGAAACCCTGCCGTAGCTGCAGCAGCCGGATCTGGCACCAGGAGCCGGTCAGCGCCTGTGCGCCCAGCAGCGCATTGCCGACCAGCAGCGACAGCCGGGCGTCAGACGCGAACAGGTATTCGCCGAGCAGGCCGTCGAGCGCCGCCCAGCGCAGCGCGCTGCAAGCGACGAACAGCGCGAACACGCCATACAGGCCGCGCCGGGTGGTCAGCCAGCCGGCCAGGCTGAACAACGTCATGCCGGCCATGATGCCCAGATAGGCGCCGGCCGCCAGCGTCTGACGCTCATTCTCGGCACGCAGCGCGGCGGCCCGCCACAGGCGCGGAATCGCGGTCAGCGCGCTGCTGCTGCGGATGCGCAGATACAGCACCTCGCCGGCTTGCGGCTGCCCGAGGGAAAAGCTGGCGTTGCGGTACGGCCCCTCGCGCGCGTCGAATGGCAGCGCGTTGCCGCCGCGCCGTTCCAGCCAGGCGCCGTCGGCGGCAGCGCGCTGATACAGGCGAACGTCGTCCAGCACCGGCAGCGGCACGTCCAGCCATTGCTCGCCGGCCATGCCGTCCGGCAACGTCAACCGCAGCCAGTAGGCGGCATCGGTATGCCCTTCACCGAGACTGCCGTCGAACGGCTGAAAGGCGGTGCCGTCGGCCGCCACCTCGGCGATGCCGAGGCGGCCGCCGGCGTCGCGCAACCAGCCGGCCTGGGGTGCCTGAAACAGGAAAGGCTCGCCCCCGCCGGCCGCCGCCGGCAGCATCGTCAGCAGCAGAAAGAACAGGCCGAGGCACTGCCACGCCTGCCGGAGCGCTTTCCGATACCGCATGTCAGGCAATCGGGGCAATCGCGCAGGCGGGCGCGCGCGGCAGACGAGGACATGCGCGAAGGCGCTCGGGCACGGGATTGGCGGCTTCCATCCGGGTAGGCGGGCTGACGGATCGGGATATGGGAATGCGCCCGATGATAGCGGATTTGCCGCTGCCTGCCGGCAACCGGCCGACAGCGGAAATCCCGGTGACGGCATGCCGCCGCTTGATGTATCGCAAATCCGCAAGCGATCGCGTCGCGCCGGCCACGCCGGCTTCCTATATTGAAAACATCCGGATGCTGCCGTCGGAGCATTCGGCATGTGCTCTTTCCGGGAGAACCCGCGCATGAAATGGTTTCTGGTCGGCCTGTACGCGCTGGCGATCACCTTCATCCATCTGCGCGGTCGCGTCCGCCTGCCGCTGCGGCGGCAGCTGTTCGACCATTCCTCGCTGGTGGCGCCGCTGAACATGCTGATGGTGCTGCTGTCGCGAGTGCCGTCGATGCCGTACCTGCCGAACCAGTCCTTCGATGATCTGGCGCCGCTGCAGGCGCACTGGCGGCAGATCCGCGAGGAAGCGCTGCGGCTGATCGACGCGGGCAAGATCCGGGCGGCAGCCAAAAACGACGACGCCGGCTTCAATTCGTTTTTCAAGAATGGCTGGAAGCGCTTCTATCTGAAGTGGTACGACGCCAGCCACCCGTCGGCGCTGGCCTGCTGCCCGCGCACCGTGGCGCTGCTGCGCCAATTGCCGAACGTCAAGGCGGCGATGTTCGCCGAACTGCCGCCCGGCGCCACGCTGAATCCGCACCGCGACCCGTACGCCGGCTCGCTGCGCTACCACCTCGGGCTGGTGACGCCGAACAGCGACGCCTGCTTCATCGAGGTGGACGGCCAGCGCTACAGCTGGCGCGACGGCGAAGCGGTGATCTTCGACGAAACCTTCCTGCACTGGGCGCACAACGGCAGCGAACGCGACCGCATCATCCTGTTCTGCGACATCGAACGGCCGATGCGCTGGCGCTGGGCGCAGCGCCTGAACCGCTGGCTCGGCAAGACCCTGATGACCGCCGCCAGCTCGCCCAACGAGACCGGCGATCAGACCGGCGGCATCAACAAGCTGTTCCGCTTCGTCTGGAGCGCCGGCCAGTATCGCCGCCGCTTCAAGGCGTGGAATCGCGGCGCCTACTACGGCGCCAGGGCGGCGCTGATCGTGCTGGCCGGCGCCGCCATCGTGCTGCTCTGAACGCCGCCGGCGCTCAGGCGCGAGGGGCGTGATACATGCTCAGGCAGTACCGGTCGCGCCCCGCGTCCTTGGCCAGATACAGTTGCTGATCGGCCGCCTTCAACAGCGCCGGCCACTCGACCGCCTGATCCCGGCCCGGCTCCAGCACCGCCATGCCGATGCTGACGGTCAGGCCGTGATCCTGGCGCGAACGATAGCCGCGCGCCGCCCGCAGGATGCGTTCGGCGGTCACCTCGGCGGCGACGCGGCCGGCATGCGGGAACAGGATGCAGAATTCCTCGCCGCCATAGCGGCCGACCAGATCCGGCTGGCGGCACTCGCGGCGCAGCAGTTCGCCGATGTCGGCCAGCACCTGATCGCCGACATCGTGACCGTAGCGGTCATTGATGCTCTTGAAATAGTCGATGTCGAGGATCGCCACCGTCAGCGGTTCCCGATAGCGCCGCGCCTGCGCCAGCGCGCGCTCGCCGGCAGCGGTGATGGCGCGCCGGTTCGGCAGCCCGGTCAGCGCGTCTTCGCTGGCCAGCCGCAGATTGTCGGCGATGATGCGTTCGAAATACATCAGCATCAGTCCGGCACCGACCAGCAGCAGACCGACCATCGGAATCATGAACAGCACGATCACATCGACGGTGCCGGAATTTTGCCTGAGGCTGCCACCCTGCCCGATGACCAGCAGCAGCACACGCAGCAGATAGATCAGCAGCAACACGCCGGCGCCGCCGATCGCCAGCTGGCGGCCGAAGGTCGGCGGTTCCGGCTGCGGGCGGAGCAGTTCAAACAGATCGAGCGCGAGCAGCAGGACCGTAAACAGCGACACCAGCAGCGAACGCGCCCACAGCGTGGCATCGGCCGCCAGCAGCGCGCCGAACAGCATCAGGAAAGCGCCGGCGATCAGCCAGCCGAGACGGCAGCGCGAGCGCCGGAGAAACAGCCGGATGCCCCACCAGTAATGCACGCCGCCGAAGATGATGGCGAAGTTGCCGAGCAGCAGCTTGAGCGGATTCGGCGCGCCGCCGTTTTCGGTGACGATCAACACGCCGACGCCGGTCAGCAGCATCGCCAGCGCCCAATGGCGCGTGCATTTGTCCTGCGGCGCGAAGCGATGGATGCCGGCCAGGATCAGCCCCAGGCACAATTCGGCAAGAAACAGGGAAATCCCGGCAGACAGGGTTTGCATGAAAAATCCGGAAAACGACGAAACGTCCTAATGGTCGAGCTGCTGCGGCCGGGTGATGCAAAGAGCGGCGGCAGGTACCGCGACCGACGCCAAAATCATGGGAGTATATGCAAATTTCATAACACTGGTGCCCGGTACAGGACGGCATGCAAGGGAGTATATGAAATCCGGCCTCCTGCCACGGTCACTATTTACGCGCGGCGACCGCCGCTTCGGCCTTTCGCACCAGATCGACGCCGACGATCTTCGACCACTTGTCGTAGGCCGGCCGCGTCAGTTGGCGGAAGGCCTTGATTTCGTCCGCCGAAAGATGCGTGACCTTGACGCCGGAGGCGGCAATATCGCGATAGATACCGCGGCCGGCGACCGCCAGCCCCTGGCGCGCCCGGGCGATTTCTTCCTGACCAGCCTGCAGTGCCGAAGCGCGCACCGCCTCGCGGTCCTCGTCGCTCCAGCTTTCCCAGACCTTGCGGTTGACCACGAAAATCAGCGGATCGGCGACATAGCCCCAGACCGTCAGGTAGGTCTGGCCGACCGCGGCGATTTTGGCGCCGACGAACACCGATACCGGGTTTTCCTGCCCATCGACGGCGCCGGACGCCAGCGCCGGCTGCGCGTCGGCCCAGCTCATCTGGGTCGGATTGGCACCCAGTGCGGTAAAGGTATCGTTGAACAGCGGCGAACCGACCACGCGGAACTTCAAGCCCTTCATGTCCGCCGGCGTGCGGATTTCGCGTCTGGAATTGCTGATCTCGCGAAAGCCGTTTTCCCCCCAGGCCAGCGGCACCACGCCGCTCTTCTCGATCACCCGGAACAGCTCGCGGCCAACCTCGCCGCGGGTCAGCGCGTCGATCGCCTGGTAGTCCGGCATCAGGAACGGCAGCGAAAACAGGTTCAGCTCCTTCACCTGCGGCGACCAGTTGATCGACGAGCCGATCGCCAGATCGATCACGCCCTGGCGCACCGCGGTGAATTCGCGGGTCTGGTCGCCCGCCACCAGCGAGGTGCCGGGATACATCTTGATGTTGATGCGCCCCCCGGTTTTTTGCCTGACCAGCTCGGCCCAGCGTTCGCCCGCCTTGCCCCACGGGAAGGCATTGCCAAGCACGGTCGAGAGACGATATTCGGGCGGGTAGTTCTGCTGGGCGACCGCCGGCCCCGCCAGCGTAGCGACGGCCACGGCGGCAAATGCGAACAGGGATCGAATCACGGGAATCTCCTTGGCGTGGGAGGAAGGCAAGCACTGCCGCGCGCGCGGCGGCCATCGGGCGGGACTCCTGACTTTTTACAGTAAAGATGGATCAGCGGCAATATTCCGCCTGCCCGCGCACCGCTACCGGCGCGCGCCCGAATTCCCCACAAAAACTGTGGTCAAGTCTGTGGAAAAGTCTTTCACAAGTGCGTAACCGGCTGATCCGGCAGGGTTTTATCGCACTGGACGGAAAATGCGCACGGCCTCAGTCGCAGCGATACTGCCGGCGGTCCTGCGGGCCGTAGGGAATCCCGTGCTGGCCATTGCTGCAGATCGGGCCGGACTGCAGATTGGTCGGCAACTGCCCCGGCAGCGACGGCCGTTTCGGCTTTTCCCATTCGGCGAATTCCGACGGCGGCGTTGGCTGCAGCTCCGGACGCGGCGCCGCTCGCCGCTCCGGCTCGCCACGCGGCAGCGACAGATCGAGGCTGGCCGCCGCTACCGGCGTGACCGCCGCCGCCAGCGCCACCCAGACCAGTCCCGCCGCCAGCGGCAGACCGTGCCGGCAACGGCGGCGAGCAATGGCAAAAATGGCGGCGATCATGCAAGGCTCCGGAAGTTGGCGTCGATAGCGCCGATCGTAGGGGAATTGGCGTAACAATTGATCTGAATTTTGTGAAAGATTGTCAAATTGCAATATCTCGTCGTGTCACCATCGGCGATCCTTGGTAGATTAACAGCGATACCCCACCGAACTGTTTCCCGCCATGAGAATCGCAGTACTCGACGATGACCGCAGTCAGACCGATCTGGTCTGTCAGGTCCTGACTTCCGCCGGCCATCAATGTTATCCGTTTCAAAGCGGCAAGGAGATGCTGAATCAGCTGCGCCGCGAAAGCTACGACATGCTGATCATCGACTGGCAGGTGCCGGACCTGGACGGCGCCGAGGTGCTGCGCTGGGCGCGCGAAAAGCTGCCGGCCAACCTGCCGGTGCTGTTCATGACCAGCCGCTCCGGCGAGGACGACATCGTCGCCGGACTGGCCGCCGGCGCCGACGATTACATGATCAAGCCGATCCGCCGCGGCGAACTGGTGGCGCGCGTGCAGGCGCTGTTGCGGCGCGCCTATCCGAACCAGACTGCGGTCGAACAGCTGACCTTCGGCAACTACACGTTCGAAGTCCGCACCGGCCGGCTGACCATGAACGGCACCCAGGTGGATCTGACGCAAAAGGAATTCGACCTGGCGCTGCTGTTCTTCCGCAACCTCGGCCGGCCGTTGTCGCGCGCCTATATTCTGGAAGCGGTCTGGGCGCGCGACATCGAAATCCCGTCGCGCACCATGGACACCCACGTCTCGCGCGTGCGGACCAAGCTACAATTGCGACCAGACAACGGTTTTCGACTGGCCCCGGTGTACAGCTACGGCTATCGGCTGGAACAAATATCCACGTAACACCATACCGGGGTGCGCAGGAGAACAGGCATGCGCATCATCCACTTCATCCTCGTCCTGCTGTGGCTTTCCCCGGCCCTGGCGGCGGCTGAATCCGCCGGTGCCCCCGGTACGATCAGCGTCGGCAGTGCCGCCATCACCTACTACGCGCAAAGCGGCGACACGCTGCTGGCGATCGCCTCCCGCTACACCGGCCGTTCCGCCAACTGGGCCGAGATCGGCAAACTGAACCGGATCGACCGCGACGTCAGCATTCCGGTCGGCAGCGCCATCGTGATTCCGGCGCGGCTGCTGCCGGACGAGCCGAACCAGGCCCGTGTGGTAGCCTTTTCCGGCCAGGTTTCGGCCAGCGACGCCAGCGGCGCGCCGATCCCGATCACCACCGGCAGCACGCTGACCGAAGGCAGCCGCATCGCCACCGGCGGCAACAGTTTCCTGACTCTGGCGCTGGCCGATCAGTCGCGCATCGCCATTCCCTCCAACAGCCAGGTGCGACTGGCCAAACTGCGCATGGCGCGCTACACCGGCAGCCCGCGTACCGAAATCACGCTGCGGCAGGGCCGCGTGGAATCGTGGGTGGCGCCGCTGGAGCCGCGCAAGGGCAGTTTCGAAATCCATACTCCGCGCAGCGTGACCGGCGTGCGCGGCACCCATTTCCGCGTCGCGCTGTCCGAACGCGGCGCCGCCAGCGAAGTGCTGGACGGCAGCGTCGACAGCGGCAGCGTCGCCGCCCCGGCCACGCTGGTGCTGTCGGGGGGCCACGGCAACGTGGTCGGCGCCAGCGGCGTCGGTCCGGCCATCGCGCTGCTGCCGGCGCCACGGCTGGCGGCGGCGCCGACTGCGGCAGACGGCCAGCTGCGCTTCGAACTGGAGGCGCTGGCCGGCGCGCGCGCCTATCAGGTGCAGCTCGCCACCGACGCCGATGCCCAGCACCTGATCGCCGAAAGCCGCGCCGCCGGGCGCCACCTGGAACTGCCGCTGCCAACGGCGGACGGCGATTACTTCGTCCGCCTCTCGGCGATCGACGCCAACGGCCTGGAAGGCTTCGCCGCCACCCGCCGGGTGATGCTGCCGGCGGCGCCGGCCACCGCCCGGGCGGCGCACGCGATCACGCCGCAGCCGGCGCCGTTCGTTGACAGCAACGACCGCGACCGCCTGTGGCTGCGCTGGCAGGGCCAGCCCGGCCGCCAGTACCAGGTGCAGGTGGCGCGCGATCCCGGCTTCACCTGGCTGCTGCTGTCGGCTACCACCGAGGCGCCGGAAATCCGCCTGACCCGCCCGACTTTCGGCACCTACTACGCACGGGTGCAGGTACTGCATGACGACGGCAGCGCCGAACCGTTCTCGCTGGCGCAGGCCTTCGTCGTCACCGACCACTGGATCATCCACGACGGCGAACCGTTCGCCGTCAAGGAAGCGCGGCTGTCCGGCGCGCACTAGCGCCGCCGCATCCGCGCCCTTTCCATCCGATGCCATCCGTCCGTCCGTCTCCGTTCGCGCGCCGGCTGGCGCTGCGCGAATGGCTGTTCCTGCTGTGTCTGCTGACGCTGCTGGCCGGCGGTTTCGGCTGGCAGCGCGGCCTCGGACGCATCGACCAGTCGCTGTATGACGCGCTGCTGACGGCCCACGGCCGGCCGGCGCGCAACGACATCCTGATCGTCGCGATCGACGACTACAGCATCGCCGAACTGGGGCGCTGGCCGTGGTCGCGCGCGCTGCATGCGCGGCTGCTCGACACCATCGCCGCCGCCGGCCCGCGCGCGATCGGCCTCGACGTGATCCTGTCGGAACCACAGCATCCGACCGCCGACGGCAGCCGGCCGGACGACCACGCGCTGGCGGCGGCGCTGGCGGCCAACCGCCGCACCGTGCTGCCGGTGATCGCCAGCCACAGCGGCAGCGGACTGGTGCCGGCGCCACCGATCCCGGAACTGGCATGCGGCGCCGGCGCGCTCGGCCACATCAACCTGCAGCTGGACAGCGACGGCGTGCTGCGCCGTTATTTCCCGCGCGCCGGCAAGGGCGGCGTCGACCTGCCGCATTTCGCGCTGGCGCTGCTGACGCCGCTGCCGGGCCAGCCGCCGGCCGATTGCGACAGCCCGGCCGCCGTGCCGATCGGCCCGTGGCGCCAGGCGGCGCCGGCGCTGATTCCGTATGCCGGCGGCAGCGGCCATTTCCAGTCGGTGCCCTACGTGTCGGTGCTGCGCGGTGAAGTGCCGCCGCAGTTCTTCGCCGGCAAGTACGTGCTGGTCGGCGCCACCGCGGTCGGCATGGCCGACTCTTATCCGACCCCGGTGTCGGGGCTGAGCGGCGCGATGGCCGGCATCGAGATCAACGCCAACATCCTCGCCAGCCGGCTCGACGGCGTCGCGCTGCGCGCCGCCGCGCCGTGGCAGAACGCGCTGTTCTGCTGCCTGCCGGTGTGGCTGGCGTTGCTGGCCTGTCCGCTGCTGCGGCCACGGCTGGCGCTGCTGGCCACCGCCGCGCTGTTTCTGGCAACGCTGGCGTTCAGCTGGCTGGCGCTCGGCGCCGGACTATGGCTGGCGCCGGGGGCGGCGCTGGCGGCGCTGACCCTGTGCTGGCCGCTGTGGAGCTGGCGCCGGCTGGAGGCGGCGATTTCCTATCTCGGCCAGGAATTCATGCGGCTGGAGCAGGAACCGCACCTGCTGCCGGAAGCGCCGGTGCCGGAACAGAAGCCGCTGGCCGATCTGCTGGAGCGGCGCATCCAGGCGATGGCGCGGGCGGCGCGGCGCGTGCGCGATTTGCGCCGCTTCGTGTTCGACAGCGTCAACAGCTTCCCCGACGCCGCGCTGGTGATCGCGCCGGATGGCCGCCTGCTGCTGGCCAACCGCCATGCGTACACCTATCTGGCGACGCTCGGCATCGATGCCGGCGAACCGGCGCCGCTGCCGCTGCTGTTCGCGGCGCTGTCGGCGCCGCAGCCGATCGATGCCCATCCGAACCACCGCTTCGACTGGTCCGACCTGCTCGATCTGGCGCAGGTCGAGCAGCTGGCCGGCGGCGTCGCCGCGCAGGATCCCAACGGCCGCGACCTGCTGCTGAAAAGCGCGCCGTGCCGCGCCGCCAGCGGCCTGCTGATCGGCTGGATCGTCAGCGTGGTGGATATTTCCAGGCTGCGCGCCGCCGAACGCAGCCGCGACGAGACGCTGCGCTTCCTGTCGCACGACATGCGCTCGCCGCAGGCATCGATCCTGGCGCTGCTGGAATTGCAGAGCGAACCGGAATCGGCGCTGCCGCAGCAGGAGTTCTTCGCGCGCGTCGAGCGCGCCTCGCGCAAGACGCTCGGGCTGGCCGACAACTTCGTGCAGCTGGCGCGCGCCGAGTCGCAGGAATACCGGCTGGAAGAAGTGGATTTCCGCGACCTGGCGCTGGATGCCGCCGACGAAATGTGGTCGCTGGCGCAAAGCCGCCAGGTGCGGCTGCAGACCGATCTGGACGACAACGACACGCCGGCGCGGGTCGACCGCGCGCTGATGACACGGGCGCTGATCAACCTGATCTCCAACGCCATCACCTACAGCGCTACCGGTACCCGCATCGTCTGCGCGGTACGGCGCCAGCCGGGACCGGAGCCGCAGATCGTCTGCAGCGTCAGCGATCAGGGCTGCGGCATCGCGCCGGCCGACATCGCCCGGCTGTTCCAGCGTTTCCAGCGGCTGGAACAGCCGGGCCAGCCGCGCCACGACGGCATCGGCCTCGGACTGGTGTTCGTCAAGACCGTGGTGGAACGGCATGGCGGCAGCATCAGCGTCGACAGCACGCCGGGAGTCGGCACCACCTTCACGATCACGCTGCCGTTATTGGCCGAGCAACAAACCGCCGCACGGCACTGATGCCACCCTGACAGCGCGCCGCGCCCACCGGCGCTGCCGCTTTATGCGGCAGGGCAAGGGGCTATAATGACGGCTCCGCCATTCTCCATTTCCCGCGTTTCCATGCATTTGCTCGCCGTCGGGCTCAACCACACCACCGCGCCAGTCGCATTGCGCGAAAAGGTGGCGTTCCCCGCCGACCGCATCGGCGATGCGGTGACGGCGGCGCGCGCCTGGTTCGGGCGCGGCGGCGGCGCGGCCGAGGAAGCGGCGATCCTTTCGACCTGCAACCGCACCGAGCTGTACGCGGCCGGCGACCTGGCCGGCGGTGTCGATGGCGCGATCGACGCCACCGCGCAGTTCCTGGCCGACTATCACCGGCTGCCGTACGGCGATCTGCGCCCCTACCTGTACACGCTGCCGCACGACAACGCGGTGCGGCACGCCTTCCGGGTCGCTTCCGGACTCGATTCGATGGTGCTGGGCGAGCCGCAGATTCTCGGCCAGATGAAGGACGCGGTGCGTCAGGCGGAAGCCGCCGGCGGCCTCGGCACCTATCTGCATCAGCTGTTCCAGCGCAGCTTTTCGGTCGCCAAGGAAATCCGCAGCACCACCGAGATCGGCGCCCACAGCGTGTCGATGGCGGCCGCCGCGGTCAAGCTGGCGCAGCGCATCTTCGACAGCATTTCCTCGCAGAACGTATTGTTCATCGGCGCCGGCGAAATGATCGAACTGTGCGCCACCCACTTCGCCGCGCAGAATCCGAAATCGCTGACCATCGCCAACCGTACGCTGGAACGCGGCGCCGCGCTGGCGCACCGTTTCAACGGCCGGGCGATCCAGCTGGCCGGGCTGCCGGAGCAGCTGGCCAATTTCGACATCGTAGTGTCGTCGACCGCGTCGTCGCTGCCGATCATCGGCCTCGGCATGGTCGAACGCGCGGTCAAACAGCGCCGCCACAAGCCGATGTTCATGGTCGATCTGGCGGTGCCGCGCGACATCGAAACCGAGGTCGGACGACTCGACGATGTGTTCCTGTACAGCGTCGACGACCTGAGCGCGGCGGTGCAGACCGGCATCGAACTGCGCCAGACCGCGGTGGCGCAGGCCGAGGCGATCATCGAAACCCGCGTGCAGTCGTTCATGCACTGGCTCGACAGCCGGGCGATCGTGCCGGTGATCCAGGAACTGCACGACAGCAGCGAACAGATCCGCATGCTGGAGCTGGAACGCGCGCGCCGCATGCTGGCGCGTGGCGAGGATGCCGAGGCGGTGCTGGAAGCGCTGTCGCGCGGCCTCACCGCCAAGTTCCTGCACGGCTCGCAGCAGGCGCTGCACCACGCCCACGGCGACGAGCGCACGCGGCTGGCGGCACTGCTGCCGCAACTGTTCCGCACCCGCCGTTAGCGCCGCGGCCGCCACCGGCCGCACCCTGCCGTGGCCGCGCCGCCCGGCGCCCCTTGCGCGTTCCACCGTCATATTCACCCGTCCTGCAGATTTCCCGATGAAACCCTCGATGCTCGCCAAACTCGACCAGCTCACCGAGCGCATGGAAGAGCTGAACAGCCTGCTGATGCAGGAAAACGCCACCGCCGACATCGACAGCTACCGCCGCCTGACGCGCGAGCACGCCGAGCTGCAGCCGCTGGTGGCGCTGTACGGCGACTATCGCGGCGCCGGCGCCGATCTGCAGGCGGCGCAGCAGATGCTGGGCGATCCGGAAATGAAGGAATTCGCGCAGGACGAAATCAGCGCCGCGCGCGCGCGCATGGAAGCGCTGGAACTCGATCTGCAAAAGATGCTGCTGCCGAAGGACCCGAACGACGAGCGCAACATCTTCCTGGAAATCCGCGCCGGCACCGGCGGCGACGAGGCGGCGCTGTTCGCCGGCGACCTGCTGCGCATGTACACCCGTTTCGCCGAACGGCAGCGCTGGCAGGTCGAGATGGTGTCGGAATCGCCGTCGGAACTGGGCGGCTACAAGGAAGTGATCGTGCGCGTGGTCGGCCACGGCGCCTATTCGAAGCTGAAGTTCGAATCCGGCGGCCACCGCGTGCAGCGGGTGCCGGCCACCGAAACCCAGGGCCGCATCCACACCTCGGCCTGCACAGTGGCGGTGATGCCGGAAGCCGACGAGGTCGGCGACGTGCAGATCAATCCGGCCGACCTCCGCATCGATACCTTCCGCGCTTCCGGCGCCGGCGGCCAGCACATCAACAAGACCGATTCGGCGGTGCGCATCACCCACCTGCCGACCGGCATCGTGGTCGAATGCCAGGACGACCGCAGCCAGCACAAGAACAAGGCGCAGGCGCTGTCGGTGCTGGCAGCGCGCATCAAGGACGTGCAGCTGCGCGAACAGCAGTCGAAGGAAGCCGCCACGCGCAAGTCGCTGATCGGCTCGGGCGACCGCAGCGAACGCATCCGCACCTATAATTTCCCGCAGGGCCGGATGACCGATCACCGGATCAACCTGACCCTGTACAAGCTCGACTTCATCATGGACGGCGACCTGGAAGAACTGACCAGCGCGCTGGCCGCCGAGCACCAGGCCGAACTACTGGCCGCGCTCGGCGAAAACATGGGATGATCGGCCGCCGCCACCCGCCCGCAAGGAAACGATGAAAACCTCCAAGCCCCTCCTGCTCGTCATCGCCGTCATTTCGCTGGCATTGCTCGGTTACGCGCTGTACCTGCAGCACGTGCAGAACATGCTGCCCTGCCCGCTGTGCATCATCCAGCGCTACCTGTTCGCGCTGCTGGCGATCCTCTGCCTGATCGGCGCGCTGCTGCCGGCCGGAGCGGCCCGTGTCGGCGCCGGCGCGCTCGGCCTGCTGACCGCGCTGGGCGGCGCCGGCACCGCCGCCTGGCACATGTGGGTGCAGGCGCATCCGGCGATTTCCTGCGGCATCGATCCGCTGGAAACCGCGCTCAACAAGGTGCCGACCGCGACGCTGCTGCCGTTCCTGTTCCAGGCCGACGGCCTGTGCAGCGCCGGCTATCCGCCTATCCTCGGGCTGTCGATCCCGCAATGGTCGTTCGCCTGGTTCCTGCTGTTCGCGCTGACGCTGATCGTGCTGCTGCGCCGCCGTTCCCGTTGAAAACGGGGGAGTATGCCTCAACTTTGAAGGGCTGGCGCCCGCGACAGAAGGCATGCAAGGGGAGTATATGAATTCGCCAGCGCCACCGGCGATCACCGCCGGGATGCGCATCGACGCGCTGCTGCGGCAGCCGCCGCTGGCCGCGCTGGAAATGCGCCTGCTGCTCGGCCACGCGCTCGGCCTGTCGCGGGTGCAGCTGATCACCCAATCGGAACGCACGCTGACGGCCGCCGAAGCGGCGGCGCTGGGCGCGCTGCTGCAACGCCGGCTGGCCGGCGAACCGGTAGCCTACCTGCTCGGCACACGTGAATTCTTCGGCCTGGCGTTCGAAGTCACGCCGGCGGTGCTGATCCCGCGTCCGGAAACCGAACTGCTGGTGGAACTGGCGCTGCAGCGCGCCGCGCATGGCGCCCGCGTGCTCGACATGGGCACCGGCTCCGGCGCGATCGCGGTGGCGCTGGCGCAGGCGCGGCCCGACCTGCGGGTCAGCGCGCTGGACGCCAGCGCGGCGGCGCTGGCGGTGGCGCGGCGCAATGCCGCGCGCCATCAGGCCGGCGTCCGTTTCCTGCAAGGCGACTGGTACGGCGCGCTGGCACACGGCGAACGCTTCGATGTGATCGTCGCCAATCCGCCCTACATCGTCGCCGGCGACGCCCATCTGGCGCAGGGCGATCTGCGCTTCGAACCGATCGACGCGCTGACCGACCACGCCGACGGCTTGAGCGCGCTCTCGACGATCATCGCCGGCGCCGGCGCCCATCTGCACACCGGCGGCTGGTTATTGATGGAACACGGTTACGATCAGGCGCCGGCGGTGCGCGCGCGGATCGCGGCGGCCGGGCTGGCGGAAGCGCAAAGCTGGCTCGATCTGGCCGGCATCGAGCGCGTCAGCGGCGGCCTGCGCGACAAGGCGGAGTGAGTTCCGGGATCGACACCCGGAACCGCTAGCCGGCCGCCGCCGCCGCGTGTACCGGGTCGTTGGCGACCATGCCTTCCAGCGCCTGCGTCAGCGCGCGATCGACCAGACCGGTCAGCGGCACCACGACGGCGCGCTGTTCGCGGAAAGCTTGCGCCAGGTCTTCGTCGGAAATCGAGAACGATTCCTGGCGGTCGCGGGTGGTGAAGATGAACAGGCTGCGCATCGGACTGACCCAGGCCAGCTTGACCTTCTTTTGCGCGCCGTCGCGGGTGAATTCGAACCACATGCCGCTGTGCAGCTGCGCCAGCCGCTCGACGTGCTCGTCCGGCTCCGGTTCGGGCTGCATGGCGGCCTGCTTTTCCAGACGCCGCTCGGCCGCCTTCTGCGCGGTTTCCAGCGCGATTTCCAGCTGGCGTTCCGGCGTCAGGTTGATCGGCGCGCGCACGATGGACGCATGGCATTCGGCCAGTTCGGCGAAGAACTGCAGGCGGTCCGAATCATCCCACTCGATCAGGTTCAGCCACTTGTTGAGCGCCGCCAGCATGCCGGGCAGCTTGGACAGCAACTCCTTGCGCTGCTCCAGCGTGATCTTCGGCTTCACGCTCCAGATCAGGTCATCCATCGTCTGCAGCGCGCTGCTGACCGCCTGCGGCCGCTCGTCGGCACGCGAATAGGCGATTGTCAGCACCGCCACCCAGCGGTTTTCCAGGAAGGTTTCGACGAAGGCCACCACTTCGCCGGTGCCGATGCGCAGCGCCACTTCATTCTTCGCCGCCTTGCTGGCCTGCCCCAGTTTCTCCTGGCGCAAGGCGCTCTTGATCGGCGCCGCCAGGCCATCGACCGCCGCTTCCTCGTCGGCGCGGATGAAGGATTCGAGATCGGAAACGACATCGGAAAACACCGACATCTGCTGATCGAAGTCGCGCTGCACCCGCTCGACGTTGCGCTTCAGTTTCTGGAACAGCGGATCGTGGTGGCCGCGCTCCGGGTCCCAGCCGGCGCTGGAGCGCGCCAGCACGTCGATCATGCGGCGCGCCGGATGCGCGTCATCGAAGAAGAAATCCTTGTCGATCAGCGCCGCCTTCAGCACCGGCACCTGCAAAAAGCCGATCAGCGACTTGATTTCCGACGGAATGTGCTGGTCGCGGAAAATCACGTCGAACACCGATGCCAGCAGATCGATGGTGTTTTCGTCGACCTGGCTCATCGCCCCCGGCGGCGTCTGCCGCTTGATGTTGCCGAACAAGGTCGCTGGCGACGCCTCGTCGGCCGCCTCGCCGGCCGCGCCGAGGCCGGCCAGCTGACGCTCGAACAGGGTTTTTTGCAGGCCGGCCAGGTAATCGAACAACTGCCGGTTCGGCATGCCACCGGCGACCGCGGCGCCGATGCCGGCCGCCATCGCTGCCGGCGCGCCGGCGGCAGTCGCCGCGCCTGCCGCCGGCGGCGTGAACAACTGCTGCAGCTGTTGCAGCAGCGCCGGGTCGGGCTGCTTGCCGGCCGGGTCCTGGCCGGACAGGGTCTTGCGAATCCGGTACGAGCGCGTCAGTTCCGGCAGCACGCCCTGCGCCACCAGCACCTGATTCAGTTCCTTGTACAGCGGCGCCAGATCGAGGAATATTTCCGGCCGCAGCGCCTGCAGCAGCAGCGGATGGGTTTCGGTATCCGGATTGAATTCGCGCCAGGCGTCATCCAGCGCGCGCACGAACACTTCCGGACGGAACGGGTTGTCGGCCAGCGCCAGTTCCTCCCGCCCGTACAGCGCCGCCAGCCGCCGCCCGAGCGCGCCGAGCGCCTCGGCGTGCTGGTTGTCGAACGGCCGGGACAGATTGCCCAGCAGCACGCGGTTTTCGATTTCCTCGTATGGCACCAGCGTCAGCTCGCCATCGTCGGCGGCGGCGATGCCCGGCGGCGGGTTGTCCAGCGCGGCGGCGGCCTGCTGCAGCACCTTCAGCACCCGGCCGGACGCGAGGAAATGGAAAGGATAGGCATTCTTGCGCAGCAGATTGGCGGCGTTGAAGCTGAGATTGGCCTCCTTGCCATCGCCGCTTTGCTCCGAACAGGCCAGCAGCATGTCGGCCAGCCGGCCGGCATACCCTTCCAGTTGCGCATTGGCGGCGGCGGCGGCGCTGCCAACCAGCTGCCGCAGCAATTCGGCACGACGCGCCGGCGCAAACGCACTGGCGCTGCTGGAAACATCGGGAAGTGGGCTCACCATGGTCGTGTCGCTCCAGGGCTGGATGAGGGTCGCATCGGGTGCTTCGCCACCGCTGCCATCGACACAAAATCCGCACGGCGCGCCGGGAGCCGGCAATGCGAGTGCGGTCGAAGACGGGAGCAGCGGTTTTCTCTCATTGTGACACAATATTTCCACATGGAAATATTATTTTGCAAATTTCAGCGAAATATTTATCAGATCGCTTTCCGGCCGGAATGGTTTCCCCGATTTTGTTTACGACGTCCGCCGCCGCCTTCTTGAGCGGGATCAAGCCTCCGCACCAGTCCCGGCAAGGCGGGCACAGGGTCACGCAGAACTTTGGCGCCGCTTCGGCATCCCTTGGAAACCATGACCGACCAATCCGCCGCCGCCCCGTTGCATTGTCCGTATTGCAATACCGAAAATCGTGCCGGTGCCCGTGCCTGCGCGTTTTGCGGTCGTGCGCTCGGCGCTTCACCGGCCAGGCCGGCCCGGCCCGGGCCACAGCGGCCGGCCATCGCCGTCGCTCCGGCGGCCCGGCGCGAACCGACGCTGGACGCTGCCGCGCCGCCACTCGGAACGACGCAACCGCCAGCCCCGCCATTCGCCATCCGGGATCAGAAGCGCCCGGAACCGCCGCGTGGCGGCAGCTGGCGCCGGACTCTGGCGCTGGGCGCGACCTTCGTGGTGGGTGCCGCCTGCGGCGCCGGCGGCTTGTGGCTGCACGATCATCCGCAGGACTGGAAGCAGGCACTCGCTTACTGGCAACAGCGCATCCAGACGGGAATGGCCGGGCAAATGCCGGTCATTGCCAAAGACCTGCCGACGCCCCCGAGCCGCGGTGAATTGCCGCATGACGGCCCCGCGCCGGCGGCCACATCCGCCACGCCGGCGCAGGTCAACGACACCGCCATCGCCCCGGCGGCGGTCAGCGTCCCGGCGGAAGCCACGGCATCGTCGGCGCCCGCCGCAGCCGCAGCGCCGCCCGCCCCGCTTGTCGCCAGTCCGCCACAAGTGCCCCGTACCGCCACCCGCCGCGAACGCCCGGCCACTCCGGCGCTGACGCGCAACGATGCGCCGGCCGATCCCGGTCGCGAACGCTCACTGACGCCGTTGATGATCGCCCAGTGCGAAAGCATGAGCGGCGCCGACCAGCGCGCCCAGTGCAAACGCGAGGTATGCCACGGCAAATCGGGCCAGTATGGCTGTCCGGCCTCCGGCACCGAGGCGCTGCAGTAGCCGCGATCCCGCCCGCCATCCCGCCGTTTGTTGCCGCAGCGCACAAAAAGCTTGCTACAATAATCCTTACTATTCATAGGGTTATTCATGACCATCGAACTATTCAATGACGGCATCCATCTGTGCCTGATGTTTACCGATCTGACCGACGACGATGCCGGCGAATCGGTGCAATCCAACCAGTTCCTGATCGTGCGCGAAGGCAACGGCATCCTGCTCGATCCGGGCGGCGTGCTCAGCTACAACGAGCTGTACATGGCGATGAACCGCCATTTCCCGCCGAAGCAGCTGAAATACGTGTTCGCCTCGCATGCCGATCCGGACATCATCGCCTCGCTGCCGCGCTGGCTATCCGGTTCCGAAACGCGGCTGCTGATTTCCCGGGTGTGGTCGCGCTTCGTGCCGCATTTCTGCCCGCAGGGCAAAACCCAGGGCCGCATCATCGGACTGCCGGATGAAGGCACGCTGCTGCCGTTCGGCGGCGTCACCTTCCAGATCCTGCCGGCACATTTCCTGCACGCCGAGGGCAACCTGCAGTTCTTCGATCCGGTCAGCCGCATCCTGTTTTCCGGCGACATGGGCGCCTCGATGCTGCCGGCGGCGCTGGCCAGCCAGCCGGTCGCCAATTTCGAGCAGCATCTGCCGTTCATGCGCGGCTTCCACCGCCGCTACATGGTGTCCAACAAGGTGTGCCGCTACTGGGCCGACATGGTGCGCCGGCTCGATCCGGAAATGATCGTGCCGCAGCATGGCGCGCCGCTGAAGGGGCGGGCGCTGATCGCCGAATTCCTCGACTGGATCGAAGGACTGGCCTGTGGCGTCGATCTGATGACGCAGGACATGTACGTGCCGCCGACCGCCGTCAACCTCAGCGCCTGAGCACGGCAGCGGCGTGGCGGCCGCCGCTGACGCTGCCGGTTCGATTGGGTATCATTCCGGGCTTGTTTTTTCCCGGAACGATTCTCCATGCTGCCTTCGATCGAACAACGTCTCGCGCTTGAACTCGCCGCCAGGCCGGCCCAGGTGGCCGCCGCCATCGCCCTGCTGGACGAAGGCGCCACCGTGCCCTTCATCGCGCGCTACCGCAAGGAAGCGACCGGCGGCCTGGACGACACCCAACTGCGCCTGCTGGACGAACGACTGCGCTACCTGCGCGAGCTGGAAGAACGGCGCGCGACGATCCTGGCGTCGATCGAGGAACAGGGCAAGCTGACGCCGGAACTGCGCGACGCGGTGCTGCACGCCGAAGACAAGACGCGGCTGGAAGACCTGTATCTGCCCTACAAGCCGAAGCGCCGCACCAAGGCGCAGATCGCCGCTGAAGCCGGCCTGACCGCGCTGGCCGATGCACTGCTGGCCGACCCGACCCTGAACCCGGACGACGAGGCCGCCAGCTACCTGAAGCCGGCGTTTTCCACCGCCAACGGCGACAACCCCGGCGTCGCCGACGCCAAGGCGGCGCTGGACGGCGCCCGCCAGATCCTGATGGAGCGCTTCGCCGAAGATGCCCAGCTGTTGCAGACGCTGCGCGAATACCTGGCCGAACACGGCGTGGTGGAATCGAAAGTGGCCGACGGCAAGCAGGATGCCGGTGAAAAATTCGCCGACTATTTCGACTATTCCGAAACCCTCGGCACGATTCCGTCGCACCGCGCGCTGGCGCTATTCAGGGGCCGGCGCGAGGAAATCCTGAACGTCGCGCTGCGGCTGGACAGCGAAGAAGAAAAACCGAAGTGGGATGCGCCGCACAATCCGTGCGAGAGCCGCATCGCCGCCCGCTTCGGTATCCGCAACGAAGGCCGCGCCGCCGACAAATGGCTGGCCGACACGGTGCGCTGGGCCTGGCGCGTGAAGGTCTTCATGCACCTGGAAACCGAACTGATGGGCGCCCTGCGCGAAAAGGCCGAGATCGAGGCGATCCAGGTATTCGCGCGCAACCTGAAGGACTTGCTGCTGGCGGCGCCGGCCGGCCCGCGCGCGACGATGGGACTGGACCCCGGACTGCGCACCGGCGTCAAGGTGGCGGTGGTCGATGCCACCGGCAAGGTGGTCGATACCGCGACGATCTACCCGCACCAGCCGAGAAACGACTGGGACGGCTCGCTGCACACGCTGGCGCGGCTGGCGGAAAAACACCAGGTCGCGCTGATCTCGATCGGCAACGGCACCGCCTCGCGCGAAACCGACAAGCTGGCGCAGGACCTGATCAAGCTGCGGCCGGAACTGAAGCTGTCGAAGATCGTCGTGTCGGAAGCCGGCGCTTCGGTCTATTCGGCTTCCGAATTCGCCTCGAAGGAATTGCCGGAACTGGACGTGTCGCTGCGCGGCGCGGTGTCGATCGCGCGCCGCCTGCAGGACCCGCTGGCGGAACTGGTGAAGATCGATCCGAAATCGATCGGCGTCGGCCAGTACCAGCACGACGTCAGCCAGACCCAGCTGGCGCGCTCGCTCGACGCGGTGGTCGAGGATTGCGTCAACGCCGTCGGCGTCGATGTCAACACCGCCTCGGCGCCGCTGCTGGCGCGGGTATCCGGCCTGAACGCCAGCGTCGCCCAGAGCATCGTCAGCTATCGCGACATGCAGGGCATGTTCGCGTCGCGCGCGGCGCTGCGGGCGGTGCCGCGGCTCGGCGACAAGACCTTCGAACAGGCCGCCGGCTTTTTGCGCGTGATGAACGGCGACAATCCGCTCGATGCGTCGGCGGTGCACCCGGAATCCTATCCGCTGGTGGAAAAAATCCTCGCCGACATCCAGAAGGACGTGAAGACGGTGGTCGGCGATGGCCGCCTGCTGAAATCGCTGAACCCGGCCAAGTATGCCGACGAGCAGTTCGGCGTGCCGACCATTTCCGACATCCTGAAGGAACTGGAAAAGCCGGGCCGCGACCCGCGCCCGGAATTCGTCACCGCAGCCTTCAAGGAAGGCGTGGAAGACCTGCGCGACCTCAAGCCGGACATGATCCTGGAAGGCGTGGTCACCAACGTCGCCGCCTTCGGCGCCTTCGTCGACATCGGCGTGCATCAGGATGGCCTGGTGCATATCTCGGCGCTGTCGAACAGCTTCGTCAAGGACCCGCACACGGTGGTCAAGGCCGGCCAGGTGGTCAAGGTGAAGGTGCTGGAAGTCGACGAAAAACGCAAGCGCATCGCGCTGACCATGCGCCTGTCCGACGCCGCCCCGGCGCCGGGCGCGCAAGGCGGGCAGCGCGCCGACCGCAACGACGCGCGCCGGCTGGCGCAGCAGCGCCAGCGTCCGCAAGCCGCCGCCAGCGAAAACGCGATGGCTGCAGCCTTCGCCCGGCTGAAGTCGTAATGCCGGGAGTATAGGCAAAAAACTGTTTATTGGTGCCCGGCACAGCGCAGGCCTGCGGGGAGTATATTGCCAAACGGGAATTCAGGCGAGGTCTGCCGGGAATCCTCATGGGCGCCCGGCGCGCCGCCTGGCAGCGCGCCGGCGACGGCAAATTTCCGCTCCGGCGGCGGCACGCCGCAACGGTTTTTCTTATAATGGAATGCTTAATTTCAGTGAGGAAGCCATGAGCGACGTGCAAGCCTGGATCAAGGAAACCGTAACCCAACACCCGATCGTATTGTTCATGAAGGGCACCGCGCAATTCCCGCAATGCGGCTTTTCCGGCCGCGCGATCGAATTGCTGAAAGCCTCCGGCGTCGAAAATCTGGTCACCGTCAACGTACTGGACGACCCGGAAGTACGGCAGGGCATCAAGGACTATTCGAACTGGCCGACCATTCCGCAACTGTACGTCAAGGGCGAATTCGTCGGCGGCTCCGACATCCTGACCGAGATGTACAACTCCGGCGAACTGCAGACGCTGGTCAAGGCCGGCTGACATCCCGCCTTCCGCCTTGAGCGCCTCCGCCGCCCCGCCGCAACGCCTGATCGTCGCCATCACCGGCGCCACCGGCGTCGTCTACGGCGTGCGGCTGCTGCAGGCCCTGCAACCGCTGGAGCAGATCGAAACCCATCTGGTGCTGTCCGACGCCGGCGTGCTGACGCTGCATCAGGAACTGGGCATGAAGCGCAAGCAGGCCGAAGCGCTGGCCGACGTCGTCTACAGCGTGCGCGACGTCGGCGCGGCGATCGCCAGCGGCTCGCTGAGCACCGCCGGCATGATCGTCGCGCCCTGCTCGATGAAGACGCTGGCCTCGGTCGCGCACGGCCTGTCCGACAACCTGATCGCCCGCGCCGCCGACGTGGTGCTGAAGGAGCGCCGCCGGCTGCTGCTGATGGTGCGCGAAACCCCGTTCAACCTGGCGCACCTGCGCAACATGACGGCGGTCAGCGAAATGGGCGGCATCATCTTCCCGCCGCTGCCGGCCTTCTACCAGCATCCGCCCGACATCGCGACGATGATCGATCACACGGTCGGGCGCGTGCTCGACCTGTTCGATATTCCACATCGGCTGACGCCGCGCTGGACCGGCATCCAGCCCGCCTGAAAACCCCACACCACCACAATGAAAAAGGCTCGACGACCGCATTGGTCATCGAGCCTTTATCGAGATCTGGTGCCGGCTGCAGGACTTGAACCCGCCACCCCATGATTACAAATCATGTGCTCTACCAGATGAGCTAAGCCGGCGAAACGGAGCGGTATTGTACGTTATTTGATCCGGGTCAAGGTCGGCCGGCCGCCCTTCTTCGGCGGCTCCGGTTCATCGTCGGGGCCGCCTTCCGCGGTCGCCGGCGCATCGCTTGCCGGCGCCGGCACCGACGCCAGCGTCGGCGCGCTGGCGGCGGGTGTCTGCTCGGCCGGCGGTGGCGCCAGCTTGGTCACTTCGAACGCCATGCCCTGGCCGTTTTCGCGCGCATAGATCGCAATCACGTTGCTGACCGGCACCAGCACGTCGCGCGCGACGCCGCCGAAGCGGGCGCTGAAATGGATGCTGTCGTTGTCCAGCTTCAGCCCGCTGGTGGCTTCGAAGCTGATGTTCAGCACGATCTCGCCATTCTTGACGAACTGCATCGGCACCCGCGTATTGGCGTCGACCATGGCCGCCAGATACGGCGTATAGCCGTTGTCGGTGCACCATTCGTAGATGGCGCGCAGCAGATAAGGCTTGGTGGAAGTTTCGGGCATGGTGGCAGGACTGGAACGGCGGGAACAAGGTTCGCACCGCTTGCCGCCAGCACAATGGCGGGAAAGCGGCGCGGAGGGCCGGGGATCAGCGGCGCATCACCTTTTCCGACGGCGTCAGCGCCTCGATGTAGGCGGGACGCGAGAAGATGCGCTCGGCGTACTTCAGCAGCGGCGCCGCCGTCTTCGACAGGTCGATGCCGTAGTGGTCGAGGCGCCACAGCAGCGGCGCGATCGCCACGTCGAGCATCGAGAACTCGTCGCCGAGCATGTACTTGTTCTTCAGGAACAGCGGCGCCAGCGTGGTCAGGCGATCGCGGATTTCCGCGCGCGCCTTTTCCTGGCTCTTTTCCGCGCCACGGCTCTTGTCGTTTTCCAGCGTATGCACGTGGACGAACAATTCCTTTTCGAAATTGAACAGCATCAGCCGGGCACGCGCGCGCATCAGCGGATCGGCCGGCATCAGTTGCGGATGCGGGAAGCGTTCGTCGATGTATTCGTTGATGATGTTCGATTCATACAGGACCAGATCGCGCTCGACCAGGATCGGCACCTGGCCGTACGGGTTCATCACCGAAATGTCTTCCGGCTTGTTGAACAGGTCGACGTCGCGCACTTCGAAGTCCATGCCTTTTTCGAACAGGACCAGGCGGCAGCGCTGGGAGAAGGGGCAGGTCGTGCCCGAATAGAGAACCATCATGGTTGCAGTTCCTTAGAAACAAAAGGGTGAGACGTGTGGCGGCTCACCCCTGAAACATGCGTCCGCGCACGAACGCATTCAATCCGATTGCGGCAACAGGCCGGCGGTGCCGGCCGCGCTTACTTGACCTCTCTCCAGTAGGAGGCGTTCAGGCGCCACGCCAGGAACAGGAACAGGAACAGGAACAACAGCACCCAGACGCCCAGACGCTGGCGGGTTTCCTGCGCCGGCTCGGCCATCCAGGTCATGTACGACACCAGATCGGCGACCGCGGCGTCGTATTCCAGATTGCTCATCTTGCCCGGCTTGATCTGCTCGAAACCGGCGAACTTGTGCTCGGTCTTGCCCTCTTCGTGCGGATCCTTCTGTTCGACGAACTTGGCGGCGCGCACGCCTTGCAGTTCCCACAGCGCATGCGGCATCGCCACGCTCGGATAGACCAGATTGTTCCAGCCGGTCGGGCGGGTGTCATCCTTGTAGAAGCTGCGCAGATAGGTGTACAGATAGTCCGGGCCGGAGCCGGCTTCGGAAGCCTTGGCGCGGGCGATCACCGACAGATCCGGCGGCGCGGTGCCGAACCACTTCTTGCCGTCTTCCGGCGACATCGCCGAGGTCATCAGCGCGCCGACCTTGTCGGAAGTGAACAGCAGGTTGTTCTTGATCTGCTCTTCCGACAGGCCGATGTCGCGCAAGCGGTTGTAGCGCATCGACGAGGCCGAGTGGCAGTTCAGGCAGTAGTTGACGAACAGCTTGGCGCCATGCTGCAGCGCGGCGATGTCGCGCGTATGGTCGGGAGCACGATCGAGCGGGAACCCGCCTTCGGAGGCCAGCGCCAGCACCGGCAGCAGGGCCAGCGCCGCGATCAGTTTTTTCAGCGATTTCATGATTCTGTTGTCCCTTCGCGCTTAATGCGGATGATACGTGACACGTTCCGGCACCGGCTTGAACGTGCCGCTGCGGCTCCACCACGGCATCAGCAGGAAGAAACCGAAGTAGATGAAGGTGCAGACCTGCGCCACCAGCGTGCGGCCGTCGGTCGGCGGCAGCGTGCCGAGATAGCCGAGCACCAGGAAGGCGATACCGAACAGCAGGTAGATGTACTTGTGCCAGTTCGGACGATAACGAATCGACTTGGCCGGCGCCGAGTCCAGCCACGGCAGCAGCGCCAGGATCATCACCGACACGCCCATCAGCACCACGCCCCAGAACTTGGCGTCGAACACCAGCATGCCGACGATCACCACCAGTCCGATGATGCCCGCCACCATCTTGGTGGTGCCGCGCAGCTTCGAGCGCACGAAAATCAGCGCGACGTAGGCGGCGACACCAGCCATCAGCCAGTACATGAAGTCCGAGGTGGTGGCGCGCAGGATCGAGTAGAACGGCGTGAAATACCAGACCGGCGCGATGTGCGGCGGCGTCTTCAGCGGATCGGCCGGGATGAAGTTGTTGTATTCGAGGAAGTAGCCACCCATTTCCGGGCCGAAGAACACGACCGCCGAGAACACGATCAGGAACACCGCCGCCGCCATCACGTCATGCACGGTGTAATACGGATGGAACGGGATGCCGTCCAGCGGAATGCCCTTGTCGTCGGTCTTTTCCTTGATCTCGATGCCGTCCGGGTTGTTCGAACCGACTTCGTGCAGCGCGACGATGTGCGCCACCACCAGACCGATCAGGATCAGCGGAATGGCGATCACGTGGAACGAGAAGAAACGGTTCAGGGTAGCGTCGGACACCACGTAGTCGCCGCGAATCCACAGCGACAGGTCCGGACCGATGAACGGGATCGCGCCGAACAGGTTGACGATCACCTGCGCGCCCCAGTACGACATCTGGCCCCACGGCAGCAGGTAGCCGAAGAAGGCTTCGCCCATCAGGCACAGGAAGATGGCGACGCCGAACAGCCACACCAGCTCGCGCGGCTTGCGGTAAGAACCGTACAGCAGGCCGCGCAGCATGTGCAGGTAGACCACGATGAAGAATGCCGAAGCGCCGGTCGAGTGCATGTAGCGCACCAGCCAGCCCCAGGGCACGTCACGCATGATGTATTCGACAGAAGCGAACGCCAGGTTGGCATCCGGCTTGTAGTGCATCACCAGGAAAATGCCGGTGACGATCTGGATCACCAGCACCAGCAACGCCAGCGAGCCGAACGCGTACCAGAAGTTGAAATTCTTCGGTGCGTAGTATTCGGAAACGTGCGCCTTCCAGGTGGCGGAAAGCGGGAAACGGGGATCGATCCAGTTCAGTGCCTTGTCGGCCAGCGGCGCGTCAGCGGGCAGCTTCTTTTCTTGGAATGCCATGATTACGCCTCACCTTTTTCGTCTTTGCCGATCACCAGCTTGTTGTCGCCCTCGAACATGTAGCGCGGCACTTCGAGATTGTCCGGTGCCGGCTTGTTCTTGAACACGCGGCCGGCGAGGTCGAAGGTCGAACCGTGGCACGGGCACAGGAAGCCGCCCTGCCAGTCATCCGGCAGCGAAGGCTGGGCGCCAGGCTGGAACTTCGAGGTTGGCGAGCAGCCCAGATGGCTGCAGATGCCGATCACGACCAGGATTTCCGGTTTGATCGAGCGATATTCGTTGTGCGCGTATTCCGGCGTCACGGCGAACTGGGTGCGGTCCGAGTTGGGGTCGGCAACTTCGCTGTCGGTCTTCTTCAGCGAAGCCAGCATTTCCGGCGTGCGCTTCAGGATCCACACCGGCTTGCCGCGCCACTCGACGGTCTTCATCGTGCCGGCAGCGAGGTCGGAGATGTCCACTTCGACCGGCGCACCGGCTGCCTTGGCCCGCTCCGACGGCTGAAAGGTAGAGACAAAGGCCCCCGCCGTTGCCAGCCCGGCCACGCCGCCTGCCGCGCATGTTGCGACCAGCAAGCCACGTCGGCCCGGATCGACCTGCTTTTCGTTACTCATACCAACCCCAATCAGTCAAAATGCGAAATATGCATGAAACTTCTAGCAACCTTAGATTATAGCGGAGCGCAACATCGTTTTAAAGCAAGTTTTGAAGCGATGGAACGACATGACACAAAGCACAAATTCACGTCTTTTTGCACCCATTTGACCACCATTAGGGCACATTTTCGTCTAAATCCCCTGTTTCAGACCGAATGCGGCGCTCGTTGCTCGCGCTACACCGGGTTATCGATATCGACGAATTCGTGCTGCACGCCGAAATGCGCGGCCAGATGCCGGCCCAATGCCTGCACCCCGTAACGCTCGGTGGCATGGTGACCGCAGGCCAGATAAGCGACCCCGGTTTCACGCGCCAGATGCACGGTCGGCTCGGAAATTTCACCGCTCAGGTAGAGGCTGGCGCCTGCCTCGATCGCGGCGCCAAAAAGATTCTGGGCGGCGCCGGTGCACCAGGCCACCGGCCCGAGCCGCTGTGCCGGGTCGCCGATCAGCAGCGGCTCGCGCCCAAGTCGCTGGTGCACCAGCTGCGCCAGATCGCCAACGGTGGCCAGCGCCGGAGCGGCGGCGCCGAGCCAGCCAAGCCGGTCCTCGCCGAAGCGTTCGCGCACCGTCAGGCCGAGGCGCTCGGCCAGCTGGGCATTGTTGCCCCAGGTCGCGTGCATGTCGAGCGGCAAATGATAGGCGTACAGGCTGATGTCATGCGCCAGCAGCAGCTTCAGCCGGCGCTGCTTCTGACCGATCACGCGCGGGTCTTCGCCCCGCCAGAAATAGCCGTGATGGACCAGAATCGCATCGGCGCGCCGCGTCACCGCCGCTTCGATCAGCGCCTGGCTGGCGGTGACGCCGCTGACCACGCGGCGGATGCCGGCGCGGCCTTCGACCTGCAGTCCGTTCGGGCAATAGTCGCGATATTGTGTAATATCCAAGACTTGCGCCAGATATCGCGCAAGCTCGTCCCTGTCGACCATTTTCTCGCTCGTTTCTTCCATTCGTTTCCAACCCGTTTTCTATAGTTATGCGACGTCTCTGGCTGCTGTTTGCGCAAACCATCACGGTGCTGCTGGCGCTGTGGTTCATTGTAGCGACCCTGAAACCGAACTGGGGACCGGCGCTGCTCGGCCGCCTGCCGGTAACGACGTCGCCACTGCCGCTGCAGGAAGCGCCGCTGGCGGCGGCGCCGGGTTCGTACCGGGACGCCGCCAGCAAGGCGATGCCTTCGGTGGTCAACATCTTCACCAGCAAGGAAGCGCGGCAGCCGCGGAATCCGTTTCTCGACGACCCGTTCTTCCGCAAGTTCTTTGGCGACCGTTTCGGCGAGCAGGAAGAAAAGCAGGTCAGTCTCGGTTCCGGCGTAATCGTCAGCCCGGAAGGCTACATCCTGACCAACAACCACGTGGTCGAAGCGGCCGATGAAATCGAAGTGGCGCTGGCCGACGGCCGCAAGGCGGCCGCCAGGGTGGTCGGCGCCGATCCCGAAACCGACCTGGCGGTAGTCAAGATCAAGCTGCCGGACCTGCCGGCGATCACCTTCGGCCACGCCGAGCAGGCGCGCGTCGGCGACGTCGTGCTGGCGATCGGCAATCCGTTCGGCGTCGGCCAGACGGTGACGATGGGCATCGTTTCGGCGCTCGGCCGCAATCACCTCGGCATCAATACCTTCGAAAACTTCATCCAGACCGATGCGGCGATCAATCCCGGCAACTCCGGCGGCGCGCTGACCGACACCAACGGCAACCTGCTCGGCATCAATACCGCGATCTATTCGCGTAGTGGCGGCTCGCTCGGGATCGGCTTCGCGATTCCGGTATCGACGGTCAAGACGGTGATGGATTCGATCATCAAGAACGGCCAGGTGGTGCGCGGCTGGATCGGCGTCGAGCCGCAGGACATCACGCCGGAACTGGCGGAAAGCTTCGGCCTGGAGATCAAGAGCGGCGCGATCATCGCCGGCATCCTGAAAAACGGTCCGGCCGACAAGGCCGGCATGAAGCCGGGCGACATTCTGGTGGCGATCAACGGCAAGCCGGTCACCGACACCACCGAGATGCTGAACCTGATCGCGCTGCTGACGCCGGGCGACCGCGCCGACATGAAGGTGCTGCGCAAGGGCCGCGACACCGCGCTGACCGTGGTGATCGGCCGGCGTCCGGCACCGGCGCGGCAGGAACGCTGAGCGCGGAAGCGGCGATGCACGTACGCGACCTTTCCCGCTTCCTGGCCGAACTGGCGGAGAACAACAACCGCGCCTGGTTCGTGATGAATCAGCCGCGCTACGACATCCTGCGCGCCGAGTTCCTGCAGCTGACCACCCGACTGATCGCCGGCATCGCCCGCTTCGATCCGGCGGTGGCCGGCTGCAATCCGAAAAAGGCGTTGTTCCGCATCAACCGCGATCTGCGCTTCGCGCGCGACAAGCGCCCGTACAAGACCACCTATTCCGCCGCCATCACCGCCAGCGGACTGAAGAAACCGAGCCAGGGCGGCGGCCCGATGTACTACTTCCAGTTCAACCACGAGGGAATGATGACGGTCGCCGCCGGGGAATACCGGCCGCCGGCGGACCGGCTGCTGGCGATCCGCCGGCATCTGGTCGACGACGCGGCCGGCTTCGACAAGGTGCGCAGGAACCGCAAGCTGCGCACCGGTTTCGGCGACCTGCGCCGGCAGGAAGAACTGGCGCGCCCGCCCAAGGGATTTGGCGCCGACGATCCGCACGTGGATTATCTGCGCCTCAAAAGTTTCGTGGTCGGCCGCGACATCGCGCTGGCGGGGATGACGCCGGAACAGGTGGAGGCGGCAATCCTGGCCGGATTCCGCGACGCCTGGCCACTGGTCGAGTGGCTGCGCGCGGCCTGAAGCCGGTGCCGCCGGTCTAGGCGGTTTCTTCCGGTGCCTGCGTCACCTTGACGAACAGCGGCGCCAGTATCAGCCCGAGTTCGTACAGCAGACACAGCGGCAATGCCAGCAGCATCTGGCTCATGATGTCGGGCGGCGTCACCACGGCAGCGACCACGAAGGCGGCAACCACCACATACGGGCGCACCGATTTCAGCCGCTCGACCGTGACGAAGCCCATGCGCACCAGCACGATGACGATCACCGGCACCTCGAAGGTGATGCCGAAGGCGAGGAACATCGTCATCACGAAGCCGAAATAGCTGTCGATGTCCGGTGCCACCGAAATCGAATGCGGCGCGAAGTTGTTGATGAACTTGAACACCACGCCGAATACCAGGAAATAGCAGAAGGCGATCCCGGCCAGGAACAGCAGCGACGACGACACCACCAGCGGCGCCACCAGCCGCCGCTCGTGCGCGTACAACCCGGGCGCGACGAACGCCCACATCTGGTACAGCACCCACGGCAAGGCGATGATGAAGGCGACCAGCAGCGTCACCTTGACCGGGATCAGGAACGGCGTGATGACGCCGGTGGCGATCATCTTGCTGCCGGCCGGCAGCGCCGCCATCATCGGATGCGCCAGCAGGTCGTAGATCTCGGCGGCCCACGGCATCAGGCAGACGAACACCACGATGACCGCCACGGACGCCCGCATGATGCGGTTGCGCAGCTCGATCAGATGCGAAATGAAGGTTTCTTCAGCGCCGTCGTTTTTCTGTTCTTGGCTCATGGGGAAACGGCAAAATTGGCGTCAGGCGCGATCGCGGCAAACGCGCACGGCGGCCGGCGCGCGCTCAATGGAAAAAGGCGGACGACTTGCCGCTGGCCGGACGGTGGCGGGCGACCCGCGCGGCAGCGGACACCACATGCGTGCGCAAACCGCTCTGGTGCTTGTACCAGCGCGGCACCGACGAGGTGCGGGCGAGGCGCTTCTTGCGGAAATTTTTCGCCTTGAAGGCGATCGGATCGAACTGGAAGGTCTTGATTCCGGCCGCCTGACCGTCATCATCGGCGGCCGGCGTGTCGCGCCAGGCGTCGTTCAACGACTGCTCGGTGTCGGCCATGCTCTTGGCGATACTGTGCTCGACGTCGCTGGCGGCTTCCTGCACGTCCTTCTGCATCTTGCGCAGTTCTTCCAGTTCGATCTCGCGGCTGACTTCCGACTTGACCTCGTTGATGTAGCGCTGCGCGCGGCCGAACAGCGAGCCAGCCATGCGCGCCACGGTCGGCAGCTTTTCCGGGCCGATCACCACCAGCGCCACCACGCCGATCACGGCGATCTTGGTCAGGCCGAGGTCAATCATGGCGGCGCGCGGTCGGGGCGGACATCAGGAGGATTCCGGCGCGGCTCACTGGCCGGCCTTTTCCTTTTCGCGCGCTTCGACGTCGATGGTGGTCTGGTCGGTCACCTTCGACGGTGCCGCGCCGGTCTTGGCGGCGCCGTCCTCTTCGGCGCCCTTGACGCCGTCCTTGAAGCCCTTGACCGCCTTGCCGAGATCGCTGCCCATGTTGCCGAGCTTCTTGGTGCCGAACACCAGCATCACGATCACCAGCACGATCAGCCAGTGCCAAATACTAAACGAGCCCATGCTTCTCTCCTTGCGGGACCCGGTCCCGATGTGAATGTGGCCGCCGTTCAGGGCGGGGTAGCGCTATTTTAAGATGCTTTGATGACGCGCCGATGGCGATTCGCGGCGGATTTTACCGGTGCTCAGCGCTGACCGCGCCACGGCCGCGGGCCGCCGATGATGTGCATGTGAAGATGGTACACCTCCTGCCCGCCGTCCGGCCCGGTGTTGAACAGCGTCTTGTAGCCGCCGCCGCGATTGCCGTCGGCATCGACGGTGACGCCGCAGCCCTGTTCCTCGGCCAGGCGCTTGCCGAGCAGCGCCATGCGGCCCAGCATCTCGCCGTGGCTGTCGTCGCAATCGGCCAGCGTGGCGATGTGCTGCTTGGGGATGATCAGGAAATGGATAGGCGCCGCCGGGTTGATGTCGTGAAACGCCATCAGCTCGTCGTTTTCGTAGATGAGTTTCGACGGCAGCTGTTTCTTGCCGATCTTGCAGAAAATGCAGTTGTCCAAAATTTCCTCTTTGTTGCTGTAGCGGATGGAAGCGGGTGCAGCCTAGTGGCCGTCGCGGCGTTCGGCCTGTTCGCGCGCCTGCAGCTTGCGGCTGGCCTTTTCCTCGATGCCGGAAATGCCTTCGCGCCGCGCCAGTTCGTCCAGCACGTCCTGCGGCGTCAGATCGAACTGCGCCAGCATGATCATCGAGTGGAACCACAGGTCGGCGCATTCGTAGACCAGCTTGCTGCGCTCGGCGCCGGCACGCACGTCCTTGGCCGCCATCACGCTTTCGGTGGCCTCTTCGCCGACCTTCTTCAGGATCGCATCGTCGCCCTTGGCGAACAGCCGCGCGACGTAGGATGTTTCCGGGTCGCCGCCATTGCCCGGCTTGCGCGAGGCGATCACGCCGGCCAGCCGCTTCAGGGTGTCGTTGGCGTCGTCATTCATGGTTTTCATTTGCCTTGTAGATGCTGGCCGGGTCTTTCAGCACCGGCTCCACGGTGTGCCATTCGTGTTCGCCGTCGGCGCCTTCCAGCTTCTGGAAGAAGCAGGCGTGGCGGCCGGTGTGGCAGGCGATGCCGCCCTGCTGCTCGACCTTCAGCAGCACCACGTCCTCGTCGCAGTCGAGCCGCAGTTCCAGCACCTTCTGCACGTGGCCGGATTCCTCGCCCTTGTGCCACAGTTTCTTGCGCGAGCGGCTCCAGTACACCGCTTCACCGCTTTCGACGGTCTGCGCCAGCGCCTCGCGGTTCATCCAGGCGAACATCAGCACGTCGCCGGAGCCGGCTTCCTGGGCGATCACCGGCACCAGTCCGTGCTCGTCCCAGCGCACCTTGTTCAGCCACTTGGCGCCGCCATGGATACCGCCGCTCATGCCAGCCTCACCGGAATTTGCCGCTCGTGCAGGTAGCGCTTGGCTTCCTGCACCGTGTGCTGGCCGTAGTGGAAGATGCTGGCGGCCAGCACCGCGTCGGCGCGGCCGAGCGTGATGCCGTCGGCCAGATCCTGCAGGCTGCCGACGCCGCCGGAGGCGATCACCGGCACCGGCACCGCGTCCGATACCGCGCGCGTCAGTTCCAGGTCGAAGCCGCTTTTGGTGCCGTCGCGGTCCATGCTGGTCAGCAGGATTTCGCCGGCGCCCAGTTCGGCCATCTTGCGCGCCCACGCCACCGCGTCCAGCCCGGTGTTGTTGCGGCCGCCGTGGGTGAATACCTGCCACTGGCCGGGCGCGGTCTGCTTGGCGTCGATCGCCACCACGATGCATTGCGAGCCGTGCTTTTGCGCGGCGTCGGCCACCAGTTGCGGATTGGTGACGGCGGTGGTGTTGATGCTGACCTTGTCGGCGCCGGCGTTCAGCAGACGGCGCACGTCTTCCAGCTTGCGCACGCCGCCGCCGACCGTCAGCGGAATGAACACCTGCGCCGCCACCGCTTCGACGATCGGCAGGATCAGGTCGCGCTGGTCGCTGCTGGCGGTGATGTCGAGAAAGGTCAGTTCGTCGGCGCCCTGCTCGTCGTAGCGGCGGGCGATCTCGACCGGATCACCGGCATCGCGCAGCTCGACGAAATTGACGCCCTTGACCACCCGGCCGGCGGTCACGTCCAGGCAGGGGATGATGCGTTTGGCCAGCGTCATGTCGCCTCGGCCTCGTCGGTGGCGCCCGGGCTCAGCTGGTCGGCGCGCTGCTGCGCGCTCTTCAGGTCGAGCGTGCCTTCGTAGATCGAGCGGCCGCAGATCACGCCCTCGATGCCTTCGTCCTGCACCGCGCACAGCGCTTCGACATCCTTGACGGTGTGCACGCCGCCGGAGGCGATCACCGGAATCACCACGCTCTGCGCCAGCTTGACGGTGGCGTCGAGGTTGACGCCGCCCATCATGCCGTCGCGGCCGATGTCGGTATAGACGATCGCTTCGCAGCCGTAATCCTCGAATTTTTTCGCCAGATCGACCACTTCGTGGCCGGACAGCTTGCTCCAGCCGTCGGTGGCGACCTTGCCGCCCTTGGCGTCCAGGCCGACGATGATCTGGCCGGGGAAGGCGCTGCAGGCGTCGTGCAGGAAGCCGGGATTCTTGACCGCGGCGGTGCCGATGATGATGTAGCTCAGGCCGCCGTCGAGGTAGCGCTCGATGGTGTCGAGATCGCGCACGCCGCCGCCCAGCTGCACCGGGATTTCGTCAACGTCATGTTCGGCGGCGTAATCGCGCACCGCCGCCAGGATCGCCTTGACGGCGGCGGCGTTCTTCGGCGTGCCGGCGAAGGCGCCGTTCAGATCGACCAGATGCAGCCGGCGCGCGCCCTGCGCCAGCCAGTGGCGCGCCATCTCGGCGGGATCTTCGGAAAACACCGTGGCCTGGTTCATGTCGCCCTGTTTCAGGCGTACGCAATGACCGTCCTTGAGGTCGATGGCAGGAATCAGCAGCATGGCGGATAAAGGAACTGGAAAGTAAGTGGAATCGTGAAAAGGGGAATGGACAATCCGGTGACGGATCAGGGTTTCCAGGCGATGAAATTCTTGTACAGCTGCAAGCCGGCGGCGGCGCTTTTTTCCGGGTGAAACTGGGTCGCGAAAATATTATCACGCGCCACCGCGCAACTGAACCAGTCGCCGTATTCGGTGCGGCCGACTTCGTGCCCGGCCTGCTGCGGCCGGGCGTAATAACTGTGAACGAAATAGAAGTAGCTGTCGTCGGCGATGCCCTGCCACAGCGGATGCGCGCGGCTCTGGCGCACGCGGTTCCAGCCCATCTGCGGCACCTTGTAGCGCGAGCCGTCGTCCTGCAGCCGGCCTTCGAGTTCGAAGCGCACCACCTTGCCCGGCAGCAGGCCGAGCCCCGGCGTGCCGGCGCCACCATCGCCGGGGCGGCCTTCCTCGCTGCGCTCGAACAGCATCTGCTCGCCGACGCAGACGCCGAACAGCGGCTTGTTGCGCGCCGCCTCCAGCAGTGCTTCCTGCAGGCCGGAAGCGGCCAGGCTCTGCATGCAGTCCGGCATCGCGCCCTGGCCCGGCAGCACGATCCGTTCGGCGGCGCGGATTTCGTCGGCATCGCTGGAAATGCGCACGTCGGCGTCCGGCGCCACCCGCGTCAGCGCCTGCGCCACCGAACGCAGGTTGCCCATGCCGTAGTCAACAATCGCGATCTTCGTCTTCATGGAAATACTGTTTTATGGGGAGTATGAGTCAATTTCGTAGAGCTGGCGCCCGCCACAGGCCGGCATGTAAGGGAGTATATGTTTTCAGCCAACCGGTCCGAGCGCTGGCAGCAGACGCACCAGACCGTTGGCGATGATTTCCACCGCCAGCGCCGACAGGATCAGGCCCATCAGCCGGGTGGCGACGTTGATGCCGGTCTGGCCGAGCAGGCGGGCGATGCTGCCGGCCATCGACAGCGCCAGCATCACCAGCACCGCCATCACCGCCGCCGACAGCAGCAGGCCGAGGTATTGCAGCCAGCCGCGCATGTTGTGCGCGTAGACGATCACGGTGCTGATCGCGCCGGGGCCGGTCATGAACGGAATCGCCAGCGGCACCACGCCGATGTTCGGCTTGGTTTCGGCTTCCGATTCCTCCTCCGGCGTGCTGCGGGCGCCGCCGCTTCTGGCGTTCAGCATGTTCAACGCGGTCAGCAGGATGATCAGGCCGCCGCCGACCTGCAGCGAACCGATCGAGATGCCGAAAAAACCGATGATCTGCTCGCCGAGAATGCCCGACACCACGATCACCACGCCGACGCTGACGGCGGCGGTGACGATGGTCCTCTTGCGTTCGGCGCGCGTGAGCTGCTGCGTCAGCGAGATGAAGATCGGCACCGCGCCGAGCGGATTGACCAGCGCCAGGAGCGCCACGAACAGCTTGAAGCTGTCCACTATAGGCTGCCCTTGGTCGAGGGAATCGTGCCGGCGGCGCGCGGATCGAGTTCCAGCGCCATGCGCAGCGCGCGGCCGAACGCCTTGAACACGGTTTCGCACTGATGGTGCGCGTTGACGCCGCGCAGGTTGTCGATGTGCAGCGTCACCAGCGCGTGGTTGACGAAGCCCTGGAAGAATTCGCGCGCCAGATCGACATCGAAACCGCCGATCATCGCGCGCGTGAACGGCACGTGGAATTCCAGTCCGGGACGGCCGGAGAAATCGACCACCACGCGCGACAGCGCCTCGTCCAGCGGCACGTAGGCATGGCCGTAGCGGCGGATGCCGCGCTTGTCGCCGACCGCCCTGGCGAACGCCTGGCCGAGCGTGATGCCGACATCTTCCACCGTGTGGTGGGCGTCGATGTGCAGGTCGCCCCTGGCTTCGATGTCGAGATCGATCAGGCCGTGGCGGGCGATCTGGTCCAGCATGTGATCGAGGAACGGCACCCCGGTCTGCAGATGCTGGCGGCCGCTGCCGTCCAGATTGATGGCGACGCGGACCTGCGTCTCGTTGGTGTTGCGGGCGATTTCGGCGCGGCGCGGCGCCGGCACGGCGTCTTGGGTGGTGGTCATGTTGGAACCGATACAGGAGTCAGGATGGAAGCGCGGCGGCCAGCGCGGCATGCAGCAGCGCGTTCTCCGCCGCCGTGCCGACCGTCACGCGCAGGCAATCGCGCAGCGATGGATGCATTTTACCGGCATTTTTGACCAGAACCTTCTGCCGCAGCAACGCCGCGAACACGGCGTCGGCGCCGGCGACGCGCAGCAGCAGGAAATTCGCCGCCGACGGAAACACTTCGACGCCCGGCAGCGCCGCCAGCGCCGCCGCCAGCCGCGCCCGTTCGGCGCGCAATTCGGCTGCCTGCGCGTCCAGCACGGCGACGTGATCGAGCACGAATGCCGCCGCCGCCTCGGTCAGCACGTTGATGTTGTACGGCGGGCGCAGCTTGTCGAATTCCGCCAGCAGCGCCGGCGCCGCCGCCATGTAGCCGAGCCGGATGCCGGCCAGCCCGAGCTTGGAGACGGTACGCAATACCACCAGATTGGCGAACTCCGGCAGCCTTGGCATGAAGCTGGCGCCGGCGAACGGCTGATAGGCTTCATCGACCACGACGATGCCGGTGTCGCCGACCGCAGCGAGGATCGCCTCGATGTCGGTGGCGGCGAACAGCGTGCCGGTCGGATTGTTCGGATAGGACAGCCAGGTGATCGCCGGCCGGTGGCGCGCGATCGCCGCCAGCATCGCCGCGCGGTCGAGCGTGAAATCCGGCTGCAGCGGCACGCCGACGAATTCCAGCCCGGCGAAGCGCGCCGCCATCTCGTACATGACGAAACTCGGCTGCGGCGCCAGCACCGCCGGCGCCGTCGCCTGCCCCGGCCGGGCGCAGGCCAGCGACAGGATAGAGATCAGCTCGTCCGAACCGTTGCCGAGCACCACGTCGTAACCGTCCGGCACGCCGAGCCGGGTGCGGATGCTTGCCTTCAGCACCGCGTAGTCCGGCACCGGATAGCGGTTCAGCGCCACCTCGGCCAGCCGCCGCCCGAGTTCGGCGCGCAGTTCCGGCGGCAGCGGGTAGGGATTTTCCATCGCGTCGAGCTTGACGAAGCCGGCCGCGTCCGGCACGTGGTAGGCCGACAGCGCGCGCAGATCGGGACGGATCAGGTGATCGATCAGGGACATGGATGACTCGCCAAAAGTCTCGCCGGCATCGGCCGCGAGAGATACTCCCTACATACCCGGCCTGTGGCGGGCACCAGGAAACAGTTTTTGATGCATACTCCCGGCATCGTGATACCCGTCAGAGCGGCGCGGCCGGCGCTGCGGGAGCGTCGGGCGCTTCTGCCGCCACCTCCGTCGACACCTCCGCCGGCGCCGGTTCCAGCGCCGCCAGCCGCCGCCCGGCCAGCGCGCAGTAATCCGGATTCAGTTCAAAGCCGACGAAATCGCGGCCGCAGCGGCGCGCCGCCACCGCGCTGGTGCCGCTGCCCATGAACGGGTCCAGCACCACGCCGCCCGGCGGACACGAGGCCAGCACCATCCGCTCGATGATCGCCAGCGGCTTCTGGGTCGGATGGTCGGCGCGCTCGCGGTGTTCGCGATGCAGGCGCGAGACGCTCCAGACATCCTTCGGGTTGCGGCCCAGCTCCAGCCACTTGGCGCCGACGAAGATCGAACGCGAACGGGCCTTCTTGGTTTCGGCATCGTAAGGAATGCGCACCGCGTCGAGGTCGAAATGATAGTCGCGCGCGCGGGCGAAAAATCCGATGGTGTCGTGCACCGAGGAAAAGCGCCGCGTCGTGCCGCCCATCGACGGCACCCGCCGGTCCCAGATGATTTCGTTGATCATCAGCAGCCGCTGCTTCAGCAGCACGAACACTTCCGGCGCATGGCGCCAGGTCAGGAAGATGTACAGGCTGCCGTTGCGCTTCAGCTTCGGCAGCGCCAGATCGACCCATTGCCGGGTCCATTCCAGATATTGCGCGCTTTCCAGCTTGTCGGAATCGTTGCCGTAATCCTTGCCGAGGCCATACGGCGGATCGGCGATCAGCAGGTCGATCGCGCCATCGGGAATGCGCGCCAGCCCGTGCAGCGCGTCTTCGCAAAACAGCTGATTGCGCCAGCCGTCCATCGCCGCTCAGCGCCGGCACCGGCGCGGTAGCACGGAACCGGGCGGCGCCATCTCAGCCGCCGTCCTTCAGCCGCAGTTCGGCCGAGCGCGCGTGCGCCGGCAACCCTTCGCCATAGGCCAGTTCGGCGGCGATCCGGCCGAGCGTCTGCGCGCCGGCCTCGCTGACCTCGATCATGCTGCTGCGTTTCTGGAAGTCGTACACGCCCAGCGGCGACGAGAAGCGCGCGGTGCGCGAGGTCGGCAACACGTGGTTCGGCCCGGCGCAATAGTCGCCCAGCGCTTCCGAGGTAAAGCGGCCGAGGAAGATCGCGCCGGCATGGCGGATCAGACCGGCCCAGCGGCGCGGTTCGGCCGCCGAGATTTCCAGGTGCTCCGGCGCGATGCGGTTGGCGATCGCGCAGGCTTCTTCCATGTCGCGCACCTTGATCAGCGCGCCGCGGCCACCGAGCGAAGCGCGGATCACGTCGCGCCGCGGCATGCCGCCCAGCAGTTTGGCAATGCTGGCCTCGACCCGATCGAGATAGCCGGCATCCGGGCACAGCAGGATCGACTGCGCCATTTCATCGTGCTCGGCCTGCGAGAACAGGTCCATCGCCACCCAGTCGGGATCGGTGCTGCCATCGCAGATCACCAGGATTTCCGACGGTCCGGCGATCATGTCGATGCCGACGGTGCCGAACACGCGCCGCTTGGCCGCCGCCACGTAGGCGTTGCCGGGACCGACGATCTTGTCCACCTGCGGGATCGTCGCGGTGCCGAAGGCCAGCGCGCCGACCGCCTGCGCGCCGCCGATCGTGTAGGCGCGATCGACGCCGGCGAGCGCCGCCGCCGCCAGCACCAGCGGATTCTGCACGCCGTCCGGGGTCGGCACCACCATGATGACGTCGGCGACACCGGCCACCTTGGCCGGGATCGCATTCATCAGCACCGACGACGGATAGGCCGCCTTGCCGCCCGGCACGTAAATGCCGACGCGATCCAGCGGCGTCACCTTCTGCCCCAGCACGGTGCCGTCCGCCTCGGTATACGAAAAACCGGCCGAGCCGCATTCGACCTTCTGCCGTTCGTGATAGCGGCGCACCCGTTCGGCGGCGGTCTGCAGCGCCGCGCGCCGCGCCGGCTCCAGACCGGCCAGCGCCGCCTGCATCGCCTCGGCGCCGATTTCCAGCGCCGCCACGCCGCTCGCCTGCACGCGGTCGAAACGGGCGGTGTATTCCAGCACCGCGGCGTCGCCGCGCTGCCGCACATCGGCCAGGATGGCGGCGGCGGCGCCGTCGATCGCCGCGTCCTCGCCCGCCTCGAACGCCAGCACGGCGCGCAGCCGCGCATCGAAATCGGCTTGCGCCGCGTCCAGCCTGCGTAGTGTGAGCGTCATCGCTATTGCCCTCCGGCATCGGCGTGGCGCCGCGCCACCGCCTGCTCGAATACGTCAAGAATCGGCCGCAGCCGCTCGCGCTTCATCTTCAGCGCCGCCTGGTTGACGATCAAGCGCGCCGAAATGTCCATGATGCGCTCGACCTCGACCAGATGGTTGGCGCGCAGCGTGCTGCCGGTCGAGACCAGATCGACGATGGCATCGGCCAGCCCGACCAGCGGCCCCAGTTCCATCGAGCCGTACAGCTTGATCAAATCGACGTGCACGCCCTTGTCGGCGAAATGGTCGCGCGCGCAGCTGACGTACTTGGTCACCACGCGCAGCCGCGCGCCCTGGCGCACCGCGCTGGCGTAATCGAAACCGACCGGCGCCGCCACCGACAGCCGGCACTTGGCGATTTCCAGGTCGATCGGCTGATACAGCCCTTCGCCGCCATGTTCCAGCAGCACGTCCTTGCCGGCCACGCCGAAATCGGCGGCACCGTACTGCACATAGGTCGGCACGTCGGAAGCGCGCACGATCACCACCCGCAACTGCGCGTCGTCGGTGGCGAGAATCAGCTTGCGCGATTTTTCCGGGTCTTCCAGCACGCGAATGCCGGCCGCTTCCAGCAGCGGCAGCGTTTCCTCGAAGATGCGGCCCTTGGACAGCGCCAGCGTCAGCTGCCGGCCATCGTTTGCGTCATGTGCGTTCATCGGATCCTTTCGATATCGGCGCCGACCGCCGCCAGTTTGGCTTCCATGCGGTCGTAGCCGCGGTCCAGATGATAGATGCGCTCGATCAGGGTTTCGCCCTGCGCCGCCAGGCCGGCGATCACCAGCGAGGCGGAAGCGCGCAGATCGGTCGCCATCACCGGCGCGCCGCGCAGCTGCGGCACGCCGGTGACGATCGCGGTATTGCCTTCGATGGCGATGTTGGCGCCGAGCCGGTTCATTTCCTGCACGTGCATGAAACGGTTTTCGAAGATGGTTTCAGTGATGTGGCTGCTGCCCTCGGCGATCGCGTCGAGCGCCATGAACTGCGCCTGCATGTCGGTCGGGAAGCCCGGATATTCGGTGGTGCGGAAACTCACCGCCTTCGGCCGCGCCGCCATCTGCACGCGAATCCAGTCGTCGCCGGCGGTCAGGATCACGCCGGCCTCGCGCAGCTTGTCGAGCGCGGCGTCGAGCGTATCGGCGCGAGTATCGGTCAGCGTGACATCGCCGCCGACGGCCGCCACCGCGCACAGGAAAGTGCCGGTTTCGATGCGGTCCGGGATCACCGTGTGCTCGGCGCCGTGCAAGCGGTCGACGCCCTGGATCACCAGCACGTCGGTATTGATGCCGTCGATCTTCGCGCCCATCGCCACCAGCAGCCTGGCCAGGTCGGTCACTTCCGGCTCGCGCGCGGCGTTGGCGAGTATGGTTTCGCCCTCGGCCAGCGTGGCCGCCATCAGCAGGTTTTCGGTGCCGGTGACGGTGATCATGTCGGTGACGATGCGCGCGCCCTTCAGCCGCTTGGCGCGGGCGTGGATGTAGCCGGCCTCGATGTGGATTTCCGCGCCCATCGCCTGCAGGCCGCGGATGTGCTGATCGACCGGGCGCGAGCCGATCGCGCAGCCGCCCGGCAGCGACACCCGCGCCTCGCCGAAGCGCGCCAGCAGCGGCCCCAGCACCAGGATCGCGGCGCGCATGGTCTTGACCATGTCGTACGGCGCTTCCAGCCGGTCGATGGCGTCGCCATGCAGCGTCACCGTCTCGCCGTCCTGCTCGATCCGCATGCCCATCTGGCGCAGCAGCTTCTGCATGGTGGCGACATCGTGCAGGCGCGGCACGTTCGACAGCCGCAGGCTGTCGGCGCTCAGCAAGCCGGCGCAGAGGATCGGCAGCGCCGCGTTCTTGGCGCCGGAAATGGCGATCTCGCCGGCCAGCCGGCGGCCGCCGCGTATCAGGAGTTTGTCCATCCGCTTGTCTTGTGGTCCGGATCGGTGATCAGGCGCCCGACCGGGCGTCCGCGTATTCTTCCGGCGTCAGCGTCTTCATCGACAGCGCGTGGATTTCCTCGCGCATGCGCTCGCCGAGCGCCGCGTACACCAGTTGATGGCGCTGCACCATGCGCTTGCCGGCGAAGGCCGGCGACACGATCAGCGCCTGGAAATGCTGGCCGTCGCCATCCACTTCGAGGTGGCTGCAGTCGAGGCCGCCGTCGAGATAGCTCTTGATCAGCTCGGGAGTGGTTGCCATGATGGGTTGCCCTCAAAAATATGCGTCGCCGGCCGGCGACGGGAATCAGTGGCGCAGCTTGTAGCCGCGTTTCAGCAGGTACATGGCGAACGCGGCGACCGCGAGGAAGAAGCAGCCGACCACCGCGAAGCTGAACGCCGGCGCGACATCGGACTGGCCGAAGAAGCCGTAGCGGAAACCGTCGATCATGTAGAAGAACGGGTTGAAGCGCGACACGCCCTGCCAGAACGCCGGCAGCGAATGGATCGAATAGAACACGCCGGACAGGAAGGTCAGCGGCATGATCAGGAAATTCTGGAACGCCGCCAGCTGGTCGAACTTGTCAGCCCAGATGCCGGCGATCAGCCCGAGCGTGCCGAGGATCGCCGCGCCCAGCAGCGCGAACAGCACGATCCACCACGGCGCCGCGTAGTGCAGGCCAATGAACAGGGCGGTGATGACGAACACGCCGCAGCCGACCATCACGCCGCGCAGCACGGCGGCGCCGACGTAAGCGCCGAACAGTTCGCGGTGCGACAGCGGCGGCAGCAGCACGAATACCAGGTTGCCGGTGATCTTCGACTGGATCAGCGACGACGAGCTGTTGGCGAAGGCATTCTGCAGCACGCTCATCATGATCAGGCCCGGCACCAGGAACGCGGTGTACTTGACGCCCGGATAGACGTGCACGTGGTCTTCCAGCACATGGCCGAAGATCAGCAGGTACAGCATCGCCGTCAGCACCGGCGCCGCCACCGTCTGCGCCGCCACCTTCCAGAAGCGCAGCACTTCCTTGTAGAACAGGGTCTGGAATCCGACCATCGGACCGATCATTTCTCGCTCTCCATGATCTGGATGAACACGTCTTCCAGATCGGCCTGCTGCAACTGCATGTCCTCGACCACCGCGCCGCTCTGGCGCAGCCTGGCGAGGATCGGCTCGACCTCGGCGTAGTCGGTCACGCGCAGCGTGTATTGATTGCCGCCCAGCAGCTGGTCCGGATGCGACACCAGCGGCTTCAGCCCGTCCGGCAGGCTGCCGGACGCCAGCCGCAGCACCAGCTGCGAGCCGGAAATGCGGTGGATCAGGTTGGCGGTGGAATCCAGCGCCACCAGCTTGCCGGACTTCAGCATGGCGATGCGGTTGCACAGCGCCTGCGCTTCTTCCAGGTAATGCGTGGTCAGCACCACGGTATGGCCTTCGCGGTTCAGGCGGGCGATGAATTTCCACAGCGTCTGGCGCAGTTCGACATCGACGCCGGCGGTCGGCTCGTCCAGCACGATCACCGGCGGCTTGTGCACCAGCGCCTGCGCCACCAGCACGCGCCGCTTCATGCCGCCGGACAGCGCGCGCATGTTGGCATTGGCCTTGTTGCTAAGATCGAGGTGGTACATCACCTCGTCGATCCAGTCGTCGTTGCGCTTCAGGCCGAAATAGCCGGACTGCAGCCGCAGCGTTTCGCGCACCGTGAAGAACGGGTCGAACACCAGTTCCTGCGGCACCACGCCCAGCAGCCGGCGGGCGGCGCGGTAGTCGGTGACGACATCGTGGCCGTGCACCGTAACGCGGCCGGAATCGGCGCGGTTCAGACCGGCCAGTATCGAGATCAGCGTGGTCTTGCCGGCGCCGTTCGGGCCGAGCAGACCGAAGAATTCGCCTTCCTCGACCGTCAGCGAAACGCCGCCCAGCGCGCGCAGGGTGCGGTAACGTTTTTCGACATCGGTGATCTGGATTGCGGCCATCGGCGTGAAGCAAAAAAAGAAACGCCCGCCATCGCGGGACGCACCATGCGCCCCTGCGGGGGCAAGGGAAAGCCTTTGATTATAGGGGATTTCCGCCCCGCCAGCCGGGGCGGCGGCGGATCAGGACGCGGCCGGCGGCGCCAGCAGCGCGTCAACGCCGTACAGCTGCGCCAGGCTGTCGAGGTTCGGCGGCAGGCGGCCGAAGTCGAGTTCGGCGCCGCGCGCGCGGGCGGCGCGGCGCCACGCCAGCAGCAGCGCGACGGCGACCGAATCGACCACCGCCACCTGCGACAGGTCGATCGTGGTCTGGCCGGCGGCGATCGCCTGCAGGCCGGCCTGCAGCACGGTGCCGGCGTTGTGCAGCGTCAGCGATGACGGCGGCAGGAACATGGCGCGCTTCAGGACGGCGCCTTGGCGTTTTTGGCGGCCCCGGCCAGATGCTGGTTGCGCTCGGTCAGGGTCTTGATCAGGCCATCGATGCCACCCTTGCCGATCTCGCTGGCGAAGTTGCCCTTGTAGGTCTGCACCAGCCAGGCGCCGAGCACGTTGACGTCGTAGATCTTCCAGCCGGACGGCAGTTTTTCCAGCCGGTAGTTCAGCTGGATCGGATCGCCGCGCGACTGCAACACCTGCGACTGCACTTCGACCTCGGTATCGTCCGGGCTGGCGCGCAGCGGCCGGAACTGGATTTTCTGGTCGCGTACCTGCGCCAGCGCGCCGGAATAGGTGTACTTCAGCAGATCGCGGAACTGCGCGATCAGCTGCGTCTTCTGTTCCGGCGTCGCCTCGCGCCAGAAACGGCCGGCGGCCAGCGTGGTCATCCGCTCGAAATCGACGTAGGGCATCACCTTCTCTTCGACCAGTTGCAGGATGCGTTGCTGGTCGCCGCTCTGGATCTGTTGGTCGGCCTTGGCGGTCTCCAGCACGTCGAGGCTGATGCGCTTGACCAGCGCGTCCGGCGCTTCGTCGGCGGCGCGGGCCGCACCGGCAAAGGCCAGCACGCTGCCTGCCAGCAACACGGCGAGGAATTTATGCAGCTTGTTCATGGTTCTCCTATCCGATGGTTGGGCGGCGGCAATCAGTTGCCGTCCGGTTTCGTCTGGACGGCGGATTCCGAAGCCGGTTCCGGCGCGTCCTCGTAGCCGTCGTCGGCCCACGGGCCGCCACGGTCGCGCACCTGGCTGGCGCGCCGTTGCAGATAGACATCGCGCACGAAGGCGTAGCGGTCGAGCGCGACATCTTCCAGCAGGTTCGACGCCCCCAGCAGCGCGGCGCGCTGATCGACCACGCGCACCGCGGCGCCGACATTGCGCCAGGCGATCGGCCGCTTGTAGGTCCAGATGTTGCCGTAGATGTCGGCCGGCAGCGCCACGGTGTCGCGCAGCGTCGAGGAACCGAACAGCGGCAGCACCAGGTACGGGCCGGAATCGACGCCCCAGGCGCCGAGAGTCTGGCCGAAATCTTCCTGGTGGCGCGTCAGCCCGGCTTCGGTGCCGATGTCGAGCACGCCGCCGAAGCCCAGCACGGTATTCACCGCCACCCTCATCACGCTGGTGAAGCCGCCTTCCAGATTGCCCTGCAACAGGCTGTTGATCGCGCTCCAGACATCGCCGATGTTGCCGAAGAAGTTGCCGATGCCGGTCTGCACGAACGACGGCGTGACATCCTTGTAGACGGTGGCGGCCGGCTTCAGCGCCACCTGGTCCAGCTTGTCGTTGAAGCTGAACATCGCGCGGTTGAATCCCTCCAGCGGGTCGCGCGGGTTGCTGGCGCCGGTGCTGGCGCAACCGCCCAGCGCGATCGCGATCGCCAGGATTCCCAGCCGAACGGCTCGTTTCATTCCGTACCCTTTCCTTCGCTGGCCTTGCTGAAGAGGAACTGACCGATCAGGTTCTCCAGCACGATGGCCGATTGTGTCATGGTGATCTTGTCGCCGTCCGCTAGGTTGGCAGTATCGCCGCCGGCTTCCAGCCCGATATATTGTTCGCCCAGCAGACCCGAGGTCAGGATCTTGGCGGAAGTATCCTTCGGAAATTTGTAACGGTCTTCCATTTTCAGCGTGACCCTGGCGCGGAAGCTCTGGTCGTCGAACGCGATGCTGTCGACCCGCCCGACCACCACGCCGGCGCTCTTGACCGGCGCGCGCGGCTTCAGCCCGCCGATGTTGTCGAACACCGTGGTCACGTCGTAGGTGCGGGCGAACGAAACCGCCGCCAGATTGCCGGCCTTCAGCGCCAGGAACACCAGCGCCAGCGCGCCCAGCAGCACGAACAGGCCGACCCAGGCATCCAGTGATTTTCGTTGCATTGCCACCACCTCACAAAATCGTCATTGATCGACCGTCCTCACCCGGCCACAAAACAGGGGGAGTATGCCGAAAAATCGGCCTGCGCCGGGCAGCTGGAGCCCGGCTTCAAAAATGCTCCACCCAGTATACAAATCAACCCTGGGTAAACATCAGCGCCGTCAGCAGGAAATCCAGCCACAGCACCAGCAGCGAGGCGATCACCACCGTGCGCGTGGTGGCCTGCGCCACGCCCTCCGGCGTCGCCTTGGCTTCGTAACCCTGCCACAGCGCCACGAAGGTGACGGCGACGCCAAACACCACGCTCTTGAGAACGCCGTTGGCGATATCCTGCCAGATATCCACCCCGGCCTGCATCTGCGACCAGAACGCGCCCTCGTCGACGCCGATCAGCTGCACGCCGACCAGGTAGCCGCCCAGCACGCCGACCGCCGAAAAGATCGCCGCCAGTACCGGCATCGCGATCACGCCGGCCCAGAAGCGCGGCGCCATCACCCGCTGCAGCGGATCGACCGCCATCATCTCCATCGCCGCCAGCTGCTCGCCGGCCTTCATCAGGCCGATCTCCGCCGTCAGCGACGTGCCGGCGCGGCCGGCGAACAGCAGCGCGGTCACCACCGGCCCCAGTTCGCGCGTCAGCGACAGCGCCACCAGCAGCCCGAGCGCCTGTTCCGAACCGTAGCGGTTCAGCGTGTAATAGCCCTGCAGCCCGAGCACGAAACCGACGAACAGCCCGGACACCGCGATGATCAGCAGCGAATGATTGCCGATGAAGTGAATCTGGTCGGTCACCAGCCGCGGCCGCCGCCACAGTCCGACCGAGCCGCGCAGCACTTCCAGCAGCATCCGCGTCGCGTAACCGAGCCCGGCCAGCGCCGCGCGCACGCGGGCGCCGAGCCGCGCCAGCAGATCGACGATCATGGCCGCTGCTCCAGCCCGAGATCGGCCGCCAGCGACGGCCCCGGATAATGGAACGGCACCGGGCCATCGGCGTTGCCCTGGACGAACTGCTGCACGAACGGATCGGCGGAAGCACGCATCTGCTCCGGCGTGCCGTGCGCGACGATGCGGCCGGCCGACAGGAAATACACGTAATCGGCGATCGCGAAGGATTCATCGACATCGTGCGACACCAGGATAGAGGTCGAGCCGAGCGCGTCGTTCAGATGGCGGATCAGCCTGGCGGTGGCGCCCATCGAAATCGGATCGAGCCCGGCGAACGGCTCGTCATACATGATCAGCTGCGGATCGAGCGCGATCGCCCGCGCCACCGCCACCCGGCGCGCCATGCCGCCGGAAATCTCGGCCGGCATCAGTTGCGCGGCATTGCGCAGGCCGACCGCGTTCAGCTTCAGCAGCACCAGATCGCGCAGCAATTCCTCCGGCAGATCGGCGTGCTCGCGCAGCGGAAAGGCGACGTTCTCGAACACCGACAGATCGGTAAACAGCGCGCCGTGCTGCAACAGCATGCCCATCTTGCGCCGCAGCCGGTACAGCTCGCGGGTGCCGAGCCGCGCCACTTCCTCGCCCGCCACCGTCAACGTGCCGGTACGCGGCCGCAATTGCCCGCCGATCAGCCGCAGGATGGTGGTCTTGCCGGAGCCGGAACCGCCCATCACCGCCACCACCTTGCCACGCGGGAAGCGCATGTCCAGCCCATCGAGGATCAGGCGTTCGCCATACCCGAAACTGAGCTTGTCTATTTCGACCAGGAAAGAAGAATCCGGGGCCACGGCACGCAAGAAAAAAGTGAAGTCGGGAAAAATTGCGAAAGCCGCCATTATAGATGGATGCCGGCCACGACGTTTGGCAATCGGCAAGCTCCGGCGTTCCCCGCACGGCTGGCGAAGGGACGGCGGCGGCGATCGGACGCCAATGTGACAAAGCGCCCACAAACGTTGCATTTAATACAAATTATTTGCAAACGGACATATTTTCCGCCACTATTCCGTTGCATTTCAGAAATGCGTCAACCGCCCCCTGGCAGAGATACAAAACAGGCCATTCCGCGATTGACCGGACTTTGTTCATTCAAAACAGAGGCCCCTCGATGAAGCACAAGAATATCCTGCTGGCGACCCTGATCGCTACCGCGCTGGCCGCCTGCGGCGGAGGCAATTCGTCCACCCCTACGCCTACGCCTACGCCTACTCCTACCCCGACGCCGACACCCACGCCAACTCCTACCCCAACTCCTACTCCGACCCCAACACCGACTCCCACGCCCGGCGATTGCGCGCCGCCTCAGGCGCAGGTCGGCGACAAGACCGTGTCCGAATTCACCTATCTTTATTCCGGCGCCGAGGCCTTCACCGAGCCCTCGGAAAGCGAAGTGCTGAGCGACAACGCCAGCTTCAACGGCTTCGATGGCCTGTGGGAAATCCGGACCAAGACGAACGGCGTGGTTATCGCTGACGACGTAGTGGCCAGCGCCACGATCGAAGGCAAGGTCTACTCGAAGATCAATGGCGGCACGTCGAGCGACTATGGCAGCATCATGACCTTCACCAGTTCCGGATCGACCGTCTCCACCGTCAAGACCATCTACAACCCGCCATACACCGATGACCGCCGGAGCCTGGCAGTCGGGGAAACCGGCAGGTATGAGATGTCCGGCACCACCACCGTCACCACGCCGTATCAGCCGGAGCACGTGGTCAACCTGAGCAGCGCCAACCTGGTGAAGTTCGTCGGCATGGAAACGGTGACCGTTCCGGCCGGCACCTTCAACGCCTGCAAATACGAGGAAAGCAGCGAAGACACTCCGACCGACATCACCACCAACTGGCTGTACAAGGGCCACCCGGTGAAGACCCACACCACAACATCGCAAGGCTCGCTGACGATCGAGCTGAAGTCGGCCCTGATCAACGGCGCCCCGCTGCAGTAAGCCAGCCGCCGCGCAAACAAAAACCCCCGCTTGCGCGGGGGGTTTTTCATGGTGGAGACCGCGGTCTGACGGCCAGCGGTTAACGCGGCAGCAGCGATGCGCCCATCAGATATTCATCGACCGCGCGCGCGCACTGGCGGCCTTCGCGGATCGCCCAGACCACCAGCGACTGGCCGCGCCGCATGTCGCCGGCAGCGAAGACCTTGTCCACCGAAGTGCGGTAGCCGCCGACCGCGTCGGTGCCGGCCTTGGCGTTGCCGCGCGCATCGCGCTCGACGCCGAAGGCGTCCAGCACCTGCGCCACCGGCGCCACGAAGCCCATTGCCAGCAACACCAGATCGGCCTTCATTTCGAATTCCGAACCCGGCACCTCGGTCATCTTGCCGTCCCGCCATTCGACGCGGGCGGCGATCAGTTTCTCGACCATGCCGCCCTTGCCTTCCAGCCGCTTGGTGGCGACCGCCCAATCGCGCTGGCAGCCTTCCTCGTGCGAGGACGAGGTGCGCAGCTTCAGCGGCCAGTAGGGCCAGACCAGCTCCTTGTTTTCCTGTTGCGGCGGCTGCGGCATCAGTTCGAACTGGGTGACCGACAGCGCGCCGTGGCGGTTCGAGGTGCCGACGCAGTCGGAGCCGGTATCGCCGCCGCCGATCACCACCACGTGCTTGCCGGCGGCGCTGATCGGATTCTTCAGCTTGTCGCCGGCATTGGCCTTGTTCTGCTGCGGCAGCAGGTCCATCGCAAAATGCACGCCCTTCAGTTCGCGCCCCGGCACCGGCAGATCGCGAGGATTTTCAGCGCCGCCGGCCAGCACCACGGCATCGAATTCCTGGCGCAGCTGTTCCGGGTCGATGGTTTTCTTGGCGCCGTTGCCGACGTGCGCCGGAAATTCCTTGCCGACCAGCACGCCGGTGACGAAGCGCACGCCTTCCGCTTCCATCTGCGCGATGCGGCGGTCGATATGCGACTTTTCCAGCTTGAAGTCGGGGATGCCGTAACGCAGCAGGCCGCCGATGCGGTCGCTCTTTTCGAACACGGTGACCGCATGGCCGGCGCGCGCCAGCTGCTGCGCCGCCGCCAGCCCGGCCGGGCCGGAACCGACCACCGCGACGCTCTTGCCGGACTTTGCGGCAGCCGGCTGCGGCAGCACCCAGCCGTTTTCCCAGCCCTTGTCGATGATGAAGTGCTCGATCGACTTGATGCCGACCGGATCGCTGTTGATGTTCAGCGTGCAGGCCGCTTCGCACGGCGCCGGGCAGATGCGACCGGTGAACTCGGGGAAGTTGTTGGTCGAATGCAGCGTGTCGAGCGCCTGCTGGTAGTTGCCGTGATAGACCAGGTCGTTCCAGTCCGGAATGATGTTGTTGACCGGACAGCCGTTGGTACAGAACGGCGTGCCGCAATCCATGCAGCGCGCGCCCTGCACCTGCGCCTTGTCGTCGGCCAGCCGCAGCACGAACTCCTTGTAGTTGGCGACCCGCTCGGCCGGCGGCAGATAGGTTTCATTCTGCCGCGCGAATTCCATGAACCCGGTGATCTTTCCCATGACTTTCCTTGAATCGTTGGCTGTGCCGCGCGCTCAGGCGGCGATCTGTTCCAGTTCCTGCTCGTCGACGCCGGCATTCAGTTCGGCCAGCGCGCGCTTGTACTCGGTCGGGAACACCATCACGAACCTGGCGCGCGCGTTGCCCCAGTCGTCCAGCAGATTGCGCGCGCGCGTGCTGCCGGTGTGCTTGAAGTGGCGTTCGACCAACTGTTTCAGGATCAGCTCGTGCGTCTGCGGTTCGCCGCCGCGCGTGGCGGCATGCCAGATGCCGCGCTCGCCGGCCGCTTCCTGCTCGGCCGCCGCCGGCACCGGCTGCAGATCGACCATCGCGCGATTGCAGCGGCTGGCGAAATCGCCGTCCGGGTCATACACGTAGGCGATGCCGCCCGACATGCCGGCGGCGAAGTTGCGTCCGGTCGCGCCCAGCACCACCACGGTACCGCCAGTCATGTATTCGCAGCCATGATCGCCGGTACCCTCGACCACCGCCACCGCGCCGGAATTGCGCACCGCGAAGCGCTCGCCGGCGACACCGTTGATGAACGCCTCGCCGGCGATCGCGCCGTACAGCACGGTGTTGCCGACGATGATGTTGTCGACCGCCCAGCCGCGGAACTCGGTGTTCGGCCGCACGATGATGCGTCCGCCCGACAGCCCCTTGCCGACGTAATCGTTGCCTTCGCCGACCAGATCGAGCGTGATGCCATGCGCCAGGAAGGCGCCGGCCGATTGCCCGGCGGTGCCCTGCAGCTGGATGTGGATGGTGTCGTCGGGCAAGCCGGCATGGCCGTATTTCTGCGCCACCACGCCGGACAGCATCGCACCGACGGTGCGGTTGCGGTTGCGGATCGGCGAGATGAACGACACCTTCTCGGCGCGCTCCAGCGCCGGCGCCGCCTGCGCGATCAGCTTGTGGTCGAGCGCGTGCGACAGACCGTGGTCCTGTTCCTCGCAATGGAAATGGCGCACTTCCGGCGACACTTCGGCACGATGGAACAGGCGCGCGAAATCCAGCCCCCGCGCCTTCCAGTGCGCCACCGCGCGGCTCTTGTCGAGCAGGTCGCTGCGGCCGATCAGTTCGTCGAAGGTGGCGATGCCGAGCTGCGCCATGATCTGACGCGCTTCCTCGGCGACGAAGAAGAAATAGTTGACCACATGCTCCGGCTTGCCGGAAAACTTCGCGCGCAGTTCCGGGTCCTGGGTGGCGACGCCGACCGGGCAAGTGTTCAGGTGGCACTTGCGCATCATGATGCAGCCCTCGACCACCAGCGGTGCGGTGGCGAAGCCGACTTCGTCGGCACCCAGCAGCGCGGCGATGACGACGTCGCGCCCGGTCTTCATCTGGCCGTCGGCCTGCACCCGGATGCGGCTGCGCAAGCCGTTCAGCACCAGCGTCTGCTGGGTTTCGGCCAGCCCCAGTTCCCATGGCGCGCCGGCGTGCTTGATCGACGACAGCGGCGAGGCGCCGGTGCCGCCATCGTGGCCGGCGATCACCACGTGGTCCGACTTGGCCTTGGCGACGCCGGCGGCGATGGTGCCGACGCCGACTTCGGCGACCAGCTTGACCGAGATAGACGCCTTCGGATTGACGTTCTTCAGGTCGTGGATCAGTTGCGCCAGATCCTCGATCGAATAGATGTCATGGTGCGGCGGCGGCGAGATCAGGCCGACGCCGGGCACCGAAAAGCGCAGTTGCGCGATGTATTCGGATACCTTGTGGCCAGGCAGCTGACCGCCTTCGCCGGGCTTGGCGCCCTGCGCCATCTTGATCTGGATCTGGTCGGCCGACATCAGGTATTCGGCGGTGACGCCGAAACGGCCGGAGGCCACCTGCTTGATCTTCGAGCGCAGCGAATCGCCTTCCTGCAGCGGCGTATCGACCATGATGCGCTTGTCGCCCAGCACCGAGGCCAGGGTTTCGCCGGAGCGGATCGGGATACCCTTCAATTCCTGCCGGTAGCGCTTCGGATCCTCGCCGCCCTCGCCGGTATTCGATTTGCCTCCGATGCGGTTCATCGCCACCGCCAGCGTCGCATGCGCCTCGGTCGAAATCGAACCGAGCGACATGGCGCCGGTGGCAAAGCGCTTGACGATGTTCTTGGCCGGCTCGACCTGATCCAGCCGGATCGCCCTGGCCGGATCGAAGCGGAATTCGAACAGGCCGCGCAACGTCATCTGCCGCTGCGACTGATCGTTGATGATCTGCGCGTACTCCTTGAAACTGCCGTAGTCGTTGGCGCGGCTGGCGTGCTGCAGCTTGGCGATCGCGTCCGGCGTCCACATGTGTTCCTCGCCGCGCACGCGCCACGCATATTCGCCGCCGGCATCCAGCGCCTGGCGCAGCACCGGGTCGTCGCCGAAGGCGGCGCGATGCAGGCGCAGCGCTTCTTCCGCCACCTCGAACACGCCTATCCCTTCGACGCTCGACGCGGTGCCCTTGAAGTATTTGTCGACCAGCGCGCGCGACAGCCCGATCGCCTCGAAAATCTGCGCGCCGCAATATGACATGTAGGTGGAGATGCCCATCTTCGACATCACCTTCATCAGGCCCTTGCCGATCGCCTTCTGGAAATGCTGGATCGCCTCTTCCGGCGTCGGGCTGCCCGGCAATTGCGGCGCCAGCGCAGCCAGCGTATCCATCGCCAGATTCGGATGGATCGCCTCGGCACCATAGCCGGCCAGCAGCGCGAAGTGATGGGTTTCGCGCGCCGAGCCGGTTTCCACCACCAGCCCGGTCGAAGTGCGCAATCCCTTGCTGACCAGATGCTGGTGGATCGCCGAAGTCGCCAGCAAGGCCGGGATCGCCAGCTGCCCGGCATCCATCAGGCGGTCGGAAATGATCAGGATGTTGTGGCCGGACTTGACCGCATCGACCGCCTGCGCGCACAGCGACGCCAGACGCGCCTCGATGCCTTGCTTGCCCCAGGCGACCGGGTAGCAGATGTTCAGTTCGTGCGAGCGGAACTTGCCGCCGGTGTGGGCGCCGATGTTGCGCAGCCGGGCGATGTCGGCGTAATCCAGAATCGGCTGCGACACTTCCAGCCGCATCGGCGGATTGATGTGGTTGGTATCGAGCAGGTTCGGCTTCGGACCGACGAAGGACACCAGCGACATCACCATCGCTTCACGGATCGGATCGATCGGCGGATTGGTCACCTGCGCGAACAGCTGCTTGAAATAGTGGTACAGCGTCTTGTTCTTGTTCGACATCACCGCCAGCGGCGAGTCGTTGCCCATCGAGCCGATCGCCTCCTCGCCGGCGATGGCCATCGGCACCAGGATGTGCTTGATGTCTTCCTGGGTGTAGCCGAACGCCTGCTGGCGATCCAGCAGCGCCGCCGCCGGCAATGCTTCGGCCGGCTCCGCCGGCAGCGCCGACAGCTTGATGCGGACCGATTCGATCCATTGCTTGTACGGCTTGCTGTTGGCGTAGGTGTCCTTCAATTCCTTGTCGCCGATGATGCGGCCGGCTTCCAGATCGATCAGGAACATCTTGCCCGGCTGCAGCCGCCATTTCTGCACGATCTTCGATTCCGGAATCGGCAGCACGCCGGATTCCGATGCCATCACCACCAGATCATCGTCGGTGACGATGTAGCGCGCCGGCCGCAGGCCGTTGCGGTCCAGCGTGCCGCCGATCTGGCGGCCGTCGGTGAAGGCGATCGCCGCCGGGCCGTCCCACGGCTCCATCATCGCCGCGTGGTATTCGTAGAACGCCTTGCGCTTCGGGTCCATGGTCGCGTGGTTTTCCCAGGCCTCCGGGATCATCATCATCATCGCCTGCGCCAGCGGATAGTCGGCCATCAGCAGCAATTCCAGCGCGTTGTCGAAGCAGGCGGTGTCGGACTGTCCTTCATAGATCAGCGGGAACAGCTTTTTCAGATCGTCGCCCAGCACTGGCGACTTCATCACCCCTTCGCGCGCGCGCATCCAGTTGAAGTTGCCCTTGACGGTATTGATTTCGCCGTTATGGGCGATCAGCCGGTACGGGTGCGCCAGCGGCCATTCGGGGAAGGTATTGGTCGAGAAACGCTGATGCACCAGCGCCAGCGCCGACGCGCAGCGCGGATCCTGCAGATCGCGGTAATACTGGCCGACCTGATCGGCCAGCAGCAGCCCCTTGTAGACGATGGTGCGCGCCGACATCGACGGCACGAAGTATTCCTTGCCGTGCAACAGGTTCAGCGCCTGGATCGCATGACTGGACGACTTGCGGATCACGTACAGCTTGCGCTCCAGCGCATCGGTGACCATGATGTCCGGGCCGCGGCCGATGAAGATCTGGCGGATCACCGGCTCCTTGTCGCGCACGGTCGGCGACATCGGCATGTCGCGATCGACCGGCACGTCGCGCCAGCCCAGCACCACCTGCCCTTCGGCCAGCGTGGCGCGCTCCAGCTCCTGTTCGCAAGCCAGCCGCGACGCCTGCTCCTTCGGCAGGAACACCATGCCGACGCCATATTCGCCCGGCGGCGGCAGCACCACGCCCTGCCGTGCCATTTCCTCGCGGTAGAACTGGTCCGGAATCTGGATCAGGATGCCGGCGCCGTCCCCCATCAGTTCATCGGCCCCGACTGCGCCGCGATGATCCAAATTCCGCAGGATCAGCAAGCCCTGCTCGATGATCGAATGGCTCTTCTGGCCCTTGATGTGCGCAATGAAACCGATACCGCAAGCATCGTGTTCATGGGACGGATCGTATAAACCCTGGGCGTGCATGGCGCTGCTCCTGCTGATGAGGTGGAAACGTAGAATAGTGCAGCGCAACAGCGATTTCAATCAAAATAAATAGGGTCAGAGTCAAATTAAATTCGTACTTTTTTCTCAAACATAAAAATAGGGACAGAGTGAATCCGCGCGTAAAATTCCGTCGTTTTTCCCGCGCCGCACCTCAATCGCCCGCGCCAGCCGGACGTTTCGACGGCCGCCCGCGCTTGGCGGGACGCACGCGCCGCTCGGTCTGGCGCTCCAGCGCATTGGCAAAACGCTCCGATCCCAGCGCCCAGCCCTTTTCGGTCGCCTCGCCCAAGGCGGCGATATCTTCAGCCACCAGCGCCTGCTCGATCAGGTCCCGATAGGCCCGCTCGCGCGCGAATGGCGTATTCCCCAGCGCCCAGTACAGCGCATGGTCGGTGATCAGCGGATCGGGCGCGCCGCCGACATGGTGCTGGTAGCTCGACCAGCGGTATTGCGCCGGGTCCGTCAACATGCCGGCGCGCACCGGGTTCAGCTCGATATAGCGGCTGCAAACCAGAAAATAGCGCTCCGAATCGATCACCGTGGCTTTGTAGCGTCCTTGCCACAAAGTGCCGACGCGCTGGTACTTGTGGTTGAAATACGGCACGTAGTGGCGCCCGACCCATTGCATCATGCGGCCCAGCCCCGCCGGATCTGCCGGCGTCGCCAGCAGATGCAGATGGTTCGGCATCAGCACATAGGCATGGATCGCCACCTGGAACTGGCGCGCGGCCTGGCCGAGGCGCTCGAGGAAGACTTCGTGGTCGGCAGGATCGCGAAAGATCAGCCGGCGATCGTTACCGCGCTGAATCACGTGATGCGGCTGACCGGGAACCACCAGACGAGGAAGACGGGCCATGAGAATAAAAAAGGAATTTGAACGAAACGAAACCGGGATTTAATTTTACTCTGACCCTAATTTTAATTGAATTTGTTCCTGGAAATTTTACTCTGACCCTATTTTTTGGGTTCCGGGTTCCGGCGGGTAAAAAAATACCCGCTGGCGCGGGTATTCGGGGAACTGCCGGAGCATGGCTCCGGCAGGTTTGCCAGCGGCGATCAGGTCGGGCGCGCCTGATCCGGCTTGCTGTAGTCGCAGACGCCGTCCGGGAAGATCTGCTTCAGCTTGGCGATCTCGGCCGGGGTCGGGTTCCACGGCGCGTAGGTGCCGTCGGCGACCGCGGTATCGACCGGCTTCAGCGCGCAGCGGTAAATGCCGCCTTCGATCGGCGCACCGGCGACGATGCGCGAAGTCGAGTGCATCGGGAAGCGCTGGGTGCAGGCGCCGGCCGGCTTGTCGTCGAGGATGCCGTTCCAGACATCGGGGCCGGAAGCGATCAGCTTGCCGTTGACGTCGAAGCAGCTGTCGACCGCCTTGGCCGGGCGATTTTCGGCGATGCTCTTGGTCGGATTGGCGCGGATGTTGGCGATCCATTCATCCATCACCGCCATGGCTTCCAGCGACTGGCTGGCCTTCGGCACGCCGGGCTGGGTGTCGGTGAACCAGATCACCATGTTGTCGGCATTGCCCATCTTCTGGATCGTGCGCTTGCGCACCGCGAACGACTGGTGCACGTTGTGCATGTCGAGTTCACGTTCCAGATATTGGCGATGGTCGATGGTCGGCAGCGGCACCTCGCCGGAAAACACCATGCCGGACGTGTAGGCGGCCTTCATCGCGATCGGGTCGCCGCTGGTACGCGGTGCCGGCACGTTGGCCGGGTCGGCCGACACGTTCATGTTGCGCCGGCTCCACGGATCGAACTTGCTCGGGTCGGCGATCACGTCGGCCTGCGAGCCGAGGAACGGGAAGCCTTCCTGCACCATGTCGCGCGGATGCTTCCAGCCGCCGACCTTGAAGTTGACGTCAAGGAATTCCTCCGGCGTGATCTTGCCTTCCTTCATCGACTTCAGGCCGTACTGGACGCCGACGTTGTCCCAGGTCGGACGCGGATCGCCGTTCTCGTCAACGCCGTAGATGTTGCGCAGGTCGTCGTAATGGCTCCACTGCACGTTGTCCATGATGCCGGCCGGCTCCATCAGTTCCTGATTGTCGGCCTCGCCGTAGTGCGGGTTCATCGCCAGCGGCGACAGGCCGCGCCAGGATTTCACGCACTCCGTCGAACCGCGCGCGGTGCTGTAGCCGAGCATGGCCTTGGCGTCGGCCAGCGGGTCGTTGACCTTGGCGACGTCGGTCTGGCCGGCCGGGGTTTCCTCGGCGTTCATGCCGACCAGCCAGCTGCGGTTCTTGGTGGTGCGCCACTTGGCGTTGTCCTTGTCGGTCACGTCCATGTAGTACTCCAGCAGTTCGCAGTCGCCGACGTGGATGGTCTGCGTCACCATGTCCGGATACGACTGCACCGGCAGCGCCGCATCCAGTACGCCCGGATTGTTCTGCGCCAGGATGTATTGCTGGATCGCGCCGCCGGAGCCGCCCAGGCCGACCGTGTAGGTCGGCGCGCCGTAGCGCTTGACGAAGGCTTCCTTGGTCATCATCGCGGTTTCGCCGGCCAGTTGCAGGTTGTAGTGGGTGCCGGTGTTGTTGCCGCTGGAATGGACGATCGCATAGCCCTGGCCGAGGATGTCCGGGTTCATCGAGCCGCTGTGCACGGTGCCCTGCGAATGGCCGATGGCGACGCCGCCCTGGAACCAGTACAGCAGCTTCTTGTTCCACAGGCTCAGGTCGGGTTTGCTGCTGTCCTCGCCGAACGGCGCCAGCATCGCGAAGCTGTACAGGAAGCGGTTGATGCTGCCGAGTTCGCGCCGCACGATGAAATCGACACTGCGGCCGTCGGACAGCGTGGTCTTGGCCAGATCGGCCGGTTTGGTGGCGCCGGCCGGCAGCGGCTTGAATTTGTTCTCGGTCGAGCTGTAGTACGAATAGGTGACGAAGCTGTTGATCGAGCAGTTCTGGCTATAGCCGATGGTGTTGCCGTTGCCATCCTTGACCGGATAGCCGGGCGCGCTGGCGGTATCGACCAGCGGCTGCACGTTCAGCTGGTTGGTGGTGCAGACGAACGGCGTCTGCTGCGGGCCGGAAAACATCGGGCCGGTGATCGGATAGTTGGTCAGCTTCAGCGAGGACAGCGCGCCGTGGTCCTTGTGCCGCACTTCAAGGGTATTGGCGCCGTCGGCCAGGCCGCTGACCAGTCCCTCCATGCGGTCGCCGCTGGCGGTCAGGGCCGGCGTGATCTGCTTGCCGTTGAGCCAGAATTCCAGCTTGGCCTGCTCGGCGCTGGCGGCCTGCACTTCGATCCGGGTATCGCCGCCGGAGACATATTCGGGCGCGCTCGACAGGGTTTTCATCGAGACCGCCGGTTTCGGGTCATTACTGCTGCCGCACGCAGCCAACAACAAGGCCACCGCGCCGGCGGCAAGGGTTCTGGGAAATGCCATTGTTCCTCCTGGATTGAATGGGATAAGGCTTGTCATTCACTGCTTGTGTACTACCTCATTCATGCACAATGGTGCGCGGATGATCCTAGCACACTATTTCCACAAAGAAACCATGGTTATTCGCTCAGTGTCCCTCCTCCCCGACCGGATCGACATGCGTCATCACGTCCAGTACCCGATGCGCGTCCATGACACGCTGGCGCGCCAGCACGGCGATCCGGTGGCCTTCGGCGACGCTCTGGCGGGCGTCGAGTTCTAGGTGCACATCGACCAGCGTCATGTCGCCCATGCGACGGGTGCGCAGCTCGTGGATGCCGAGCACGCCGGGGGTGGCGCGCAGCGTCGCGGCGATCGCCGCCGCCTCCTCGGCCGACACCGCGTGGTCCATCAGATCGTTCAGCGCGCCCCAGAAGAAGCGCCAGCCCATGCGGCCGACCATCAGGCCGACCACCAGCGCGGCAATCGGATCGAGCAGCGGAAAACCCAGCAGGTTGCCGCCGATGCCGAGCGCCACCACCAGCGAGGACGCTGCGTCGGAACGCGCGTGCCAGGCATTGGCCGCCAGCAGGCTGGAGCGGACCCGGTGCGCCACCGCCATCAGGTAGCGGAACAATCCCTCCTTGGCTGCCAGCGTCGCCAGCGCCACCCATAGCGCCAGCTGGTGCACCGGCTGCGCCGTTGGCGCCTGGATCTTGCCGAACGCGGCCCACAGCATGCCGGCGCCGACCGCCAGCAGCAGCACGCCCAGCGCCAGCGACGCCGCATTCTCGTAGCGCAGATGGCCGTAGGCGTGATCGGCGTCGGCCGCCTTGTGGCTGTGGCGGCCGGCCAGCAGCACGACGAAATCGGACAGCAGGTCCGACAGCGAATGGATGCCGTCGGCGACCAGCCCCTGCGAGCCGGAAAACATCCCGGCCAGCAGTTGCGTGACACTCAGCGCGACATTGACGGCGACGCTGACCCAGACGCTGCGCCGGCCGGCGGCGTGGCGCGGGCCATCCTGCGCATGGCTCTCGACGGCGAACAGACTCATTCGGAAAACAGGGGAGTATGTGTCATTTTATGAGGACTGGCGCTCGTAACAGGGTGGCATGGAGGGGAGTATATGAAAATCCCGAATGCCGGCGGCGGCCACGCGCAAAAAAGCCCGGCTTCCGCAACGGCAGCCGGGCTGGCAGTACATAGCGAAAAATCGTCCTAGAACGGAATGTCGTCGTCCATGTCGGAAAAATTCGGTGCCGGCTTCGGCGCCTGCTGCTGGCGCGGCGCCGGCGCGCTCTGGCGCTGCGGCGCACCGCCGCCATAGCCGCCGTCATCGGACGGCGCGCCCATGCCCTGGCGGCTGCCGAGCATCTGCATGGTATCGGCGCGGATTTCGGTGGCGTAACGCTCGATGCCTTCCTTGTCGGTGTACTTGCGGGTGCGCAGGCTGCCTTCGATGTAGACCTGCGAACCCTTCTTCAGGTATTGCGCCATGATCTCGGCCAGCTTGCCGAAGGCCGAAATGCGGTGCCACTCGGTCTGTTCCTTCTTCTCGCCGGTGGCCTTGTCCTTCCAGGTGTCGGTGGTGGCGACGGCGATGTTGGTGATGGCGTCGCCGCTCGGCATGTAGCGCGTTTCCGGGTCGCGCCCGAGGTTGCCGACGATGATGACTTTGTTGACCGAAGCCATGTGTTTCTCCTGTTGAATCCGTGAAATTAGATGGTGACGGCCTGCTGGCTGCGGCGCGGCAGATTTTTCATGTTAGCGGCGATTATAAGCCACAGCAAACTGGCGATTATGCCCAGCCAGAACACCGATCCCGGCCCTTCGTGCTGGCGCAGCCAGCCGCCGACCGCGCCGCCGGCGAACAGGCCGAGCGACTGCAACGTGTTGTAAATCCCGAGCGCGGCGCCCTTGGCGGCCGGCGGCGCGATGCGCGATACCAGCGACGGCTGGCTGGCTTCCAGGATGTTGAACGATACGAAGAATGCCAGCAGCAGCAGCACCAGTTGCCAGCCGTGCGCCGACTGCCCCAGCGCCAGATGAAACCCGATCTGCACCAGCAGCAGCAGCGCGATGGCGCCGACGAACACCTGCTTCATGTGACCGCGCCGCTCGCCGGCGAACAGCGGCGGCAGCATCAGCACGAACGAGGCCAGCATCACCGGCAAGTAGAGCTTCCAGTGCTCGGCCAGCGGCAGCCCGAGCGCCTGCACCAGCGCGGTCGGCACCACCACGAACATCGACATCTGCATCATGTGCAGCGCGAACACGCCGAAATTCAGCCGCAGCAGCTCGCCATCGCGCAGCACCTGGCGCAGCGACACCGCCTGCCCGGCTGCCACCGCAGCAACCGGCGCCGCCGGCACCACCCAGACCACCACCGCGATCGCCGCCAGCGACAGGATGCCGGTCAGCGCGAAGATGCCGCCCATGCCGATCACGCGGTACAGCAGCGGTGCCACCACCAGCGACAGCGCGAAGGTCAGGCCGATCGAGCCGCCGACCATCGCCATCGCCTTGGTGCGGTGCTGCTCGCGGGTGGAGTCGGCGATCATCGCCGTCACCGCCGCCGAGATCGCGCCGGCGCCCTGCACCGCGCGCCCGACCACCACCCAGATCAGCTGGTCGGCGGCGGCGGCGATGAAGGAGCCGAGCGCGAACAGCACCAGGCCGATGACGATCACGCGCTTGCGGCCGTATTTGTCGGAAGCGACGCCGAACGGAATCTGGCCGAACGCCTGCGTCAAGCCGTAGATGCCCATCGCCAGCCCGATCAGCGTGGCGCTGTCGCCGCCCGGCATGGTCTTGGCGTGCACGGCGAATACCGGCAGGATCAGGAACAGGCCGAGCATGCGCAACGCGAAGATCGATGCCAGCGAGGCGCTGGCGCGGATTTCGGTGCCGGTCATGGCGGTGCCGGAGCGGCGGGAAGGAGTGTCCATCGGCGGGGAAAGCGCGTGATTACAGCGAAATTCGAAACCCGTTATAGTAACAGGTTGCCCCGTTTTTTCCGGCTTGCCGCGCTGACATGGTCGCCGGATCGGGCGTAAAAATTCACGCTGAAAGCAGTTCATGGAAGAAATTCGCATTCGCGGTGCGCGCACGCACAACCTGAAGAACATCAACCTGGATTTACCCCGCAATCAGCTGATCGTCATCACCGGCCTGTCCGGTTCCGGCAAGTCCTCGCTGGCGTTCGACACGCTGTACGCCGAAGGCCAGCGGCGCTACGTCGAATCGCTGTCGGCCTACGCGCGGCAGTTCCTGCAACTGATGGAAAAGCCGGATGTCGACCTGATCGAAGGCTTGTCGCCGGCGATCTCGATCGAGCAGAAGGCCACCTCGCACAATCCGCGTTCGACGGTTGGCACCGTCACCGAAATCCACGACTACCTGCGCCTCCTGTACGCGCGCATCGGCACGCCCTATTGCCCGGACCACCCGGAAAACCCGCTGGCGGCGCAATCGGTGTCGCAGATGGTCGATGCCGTGCTGGCGATGCCGGAAGACACCCGGCTGATGATCCTGGCGCCGGTGGTGGCCAACCGCAAGGGCGAGCACGCCGATCTGTTCGAGCAGATGCAGGCGCAGGGCTTCGTGCGCTTTCGCGTACAGAGCGGCACCGCGCCGGCGAAGATCGTCGAGGCCGACGCGCTGCCGAAGCTGAAGAAAACCGAAAAGCACACGATCGACGTGGTGGTCGATCGGGTCAAGGTCAAGCCGGAAATCAAGCAGCGGCTGGCGGAAAGTTTCGAGACCGCGCTGCGCATGGCCGAGGGGCGCGCGCTGGCGGTGGAGATGGACAGCGGCGCCGAGCACCTGTTCTCCAACAAGTTCGCCTGCCCGATCTGCGGCTATTCGCTGCACGAACTGGAACCGCGGCTGTTTTCCTTCAACAACCCGATGGGTGCCTGCCCGGAATGCGACGGCCTCGGGCATATCGAATTCTTCGATCCGAAGCGCATCGTCGCCTTTCCCAATCTGTCGCTGGCTTCCGGCGCGATCAAGGGCTGGGACCGGCGCAACCAGTTCTATTTCCAGATGCTGTCGAACCTGGCGGCGTTCTATGAATTCGACATCGACGCGCCATTCGACGAACTGCCGGAAGCGGCGCGCCAGGTGATCCTGTTCGGCTCCGGCCGGCAGGCGATCCCGTTCACCTACATCAACGAGCGCGGCCGCGCGGTGGTGCGTGAGCACAGTTTCGAAGGCGTGGTCACCAACCTGGAGCGGCGCTACCGCGAAACCGATTCGATGGCGGTCAAGGAAGAGCTGGCGAAATTCATCAACAAGAAGGATTGCCCGTCCTGCCACGGCCACCGGCTGCGCGTCGAAGCGCGCTTCGTCAAGATCGGCAGCGGCGCGCAGCAGCGCGCGATCTATGAAGTGGCGGCAACGCCGCTGCGCGACACGCTGGCGTTCTTCGAGCAGCTGAAGCTGTCCGGCGCGCGCCGCGAAATCGCCGACCGCATCATCAAGGAAATCGTCTCGCGCCTGAAATTCCTGAACAACGTCGGCCTCGACTACCTGTCGCTGGACCGCAGCGCCGACACGCTGTCCGGCGGCGAAGCGCAGCGCATCCGTCTGGCCTCGCAGATCGGCTCCGGCCTGACTGGCGTGATGTACGTGCTGGACGAACCGTCGATCGGCCTGCACCAGCGCGACAACGATCGCCTGATCGATACGCTGAAGCACCTGCGCGACATCGGCAACAGCGTGCTGGTGGTGGAGCACGACGAAGACGCGATCCGCAGCGCCGATTTCATCGTCGACATGGGCGTCGGCGCCGGCGTGCACGGCGGCGAGGTGATCGCGCAGGGGCCGCTGAAAGACATCCTGCGCCACAAGGATTCGCTGACCGCGCAATACCTGAACGGCACCCGCAGCATCGCCGTGCCGAAGCAGCGCACCGCGCCGGACCCGCAGCGCCAGTTCGTCATCGAAGGCGCCGCCGGCAACAACCTGAAAAACGTCACGCTGGAACTGCCGGTCGGGCTGCTTACCTGCGTCACCGGCGTTTCCGGTTCCGGCAAATCCACTCTCGTCAACGACACGCTGTACCTGGCGGCGGCGCGCCACCTGTACGGCTCGCACGCGGAGCCGGCGGCGCACGAGGCCATCAGCGGTTTCGAGCATTTCGACAAGGTGATCGCGGTCGATCAGGCGCCGATCGGACGCACGCCGCGCTCGAATCCGGCCACCTACACCGGCGTGTTCACGCCGATCCGCGAATTGTTTTCGACGGTGCCGGTGGCCAAGGAGCGCGGCTATTCGGCCGGCCGCTTCTCGTTCAACGTCAAGGGCGGCCGCTGCGAAGCCTGCCAGGGCGACGGCGTGCTGAAGGTCGAGATGCATTTCCTGCCGGACGTCTACGTGCCGTGCGACGTCTGCCACGGCAAGCGCTACAACCGCGAAACGCTGGAAGTCCAGTACAAGGGCAAGAACATCCACGAAGTGCTGGACATGACGGTCGAGGAAGCCGCCGAATTCTTCCAGCCGGTGCCGGTGGTGGCGCGCAAGCTGCAGACGCTGCTGGATGTCGGCCTCGGCTACATCCGCCTCGGCCAGAGCGCCACCACCCTGTCCGGCGGCGAGGCGCAGCGCGTCAAGCTGTCGCTGGAACTGTCCAAGCGCGACACCGGCCGGACGCTGTACATTCTGGACGAGCCGACCACCGGCCTGCATTTCCACGACATCGACCTGCTGCTGAAGGTGATCCACCGGCTGCGCGACCAGGGCAATACCGTGGTCATCATCGAGCACAATCTGGACGTCATCAAGACCGCCGACTGGGTCATCGATCTCGGCCCGGAAGGCGGCGCCGGCGGTGGCCGCATCATCGCCAGCGGCACGCCGGAACAGGTGGCGAAGAATCCCGCCAGCTTCACCGGCAAATACCTGGCCCCGCTGCTGAAAAAGAAATAAGGGGAGTATGAGGGAATTTCTCAAGGTGGTCGCCCGTCACAGGCCGGCCACCTTGGAAGTATATGATCCGAACGGGAAACGGTACGGGATTCTACCGACGCCCGCCTAACGCAAACCGAGCCACAGTCCGGCCGGGACGAAAGCCAGCGCCAGCAGATTTCCCAACAGCACGATCGATGCCACCTTGTCCGGCTCCTGCTGGTACTGCTCGGCCACCATGAAGCAGAATACCGCCGGCGGCAGCGCTGCGAACAGATACATCTGCCCGCGCTGCGCCGCCGGCAGGTGCATCCACTGATCCAGCAGCACCGCGATCACGATCCCGGCCAGCGGGCACACCACCGCGCCAACCAGACCGATGTGCCAGCTCTTCAGGCTGACATCGCGCATCCGCACGCCGAGCGAAAACAGCATGATCGGAATGCAGGCTTCGCCCAGCATCTTCAATGCCTGGAACAGCGGCTGCGGCAAAGCCACATGCAGCAGCGCGAACAGCACGCCGGCCATCATCGCCAGCATCATCGGGCTGGCCAGAAAGCGCCAGGCGGACCCGGCCGCACGCTCGCGCCCGGCCTCGATGATCTTGATGCCAACAGTGAAATACACCAGATTCGACGCCATGAACAAGGCCACCGCCGGCGCCAGTCCGTTGGCGCCGAACGCCAGCACCGCCAGCGGCAAGCCCATGTTGCCGCAATTGTTGTACATCATCGGCGGCACGAAACTCTTGACGTCGTAGCCGAACAAACGGGCCACCGGCCACGCCAGCAGGCCGGAGCCGAGTGAAATGATCACCCCGGCCAGCAGCAGCGCCGCATTCTGCCCGAGATCGAACTCCTTGCCGGCCAGGGCCGAAAACACCAGCAGCGGACAGAGGATGTCGGTACTGACGCGATTCACCGCGGTCATGTCGGCCTTGGCCGCTCCACCGCGCAGCCGCGCATAGGCAAAACCGAGCGCGATGATGATGAATACCGGAAGAATGATGCCGAGAATGCGCTCGAATACGTCCATTGCAGCTGTTTTCTGAAGTTGTGCGTGATACGCCGAAGATGAGGGAACCAGGCGGCCGAAGCTGAAGCCGCCATGTTGTCGAATGGAATGGAATAAATCTTTCTGACGCCGCCGAAACCTCCAAGTTTCCTCCAATAAAGGAAAAACCGCTGGCGATCAGCATTTTTCGAACGGAGGCTATTCGGAGCCGAACGACGGGGTAAATTTTGTGGTGTTGAGGCTGCGGTACGGGTTTTAGGGGAGGTTGTGCCTGGTGCAGCGGTCTGATGGCGGGTTGGCTGCGCCGGGCGGCGGAGGTCTGTGCG
>Ga0222421_100097_pt1 | contig 103327 bp, 87 predicted proteins | sample 3A1ome_2_FD_182473 | JGI IMG/M metagenome (GOLD analysis project Ga0222421, IMG submission 182473) | Enriched microbial communities from leaf-cutter ant dump, University of Wisconsin, Madison, United States - 3A150A (version 2) | ecosystem: Environmental > Terrestrial > Nest > Insects nest >... | reverse complement strand
AGAACCAGTCGAATGGTTGTCTTAAAGAGACCGCAAACATTTAAGTGTCGTATGGGACGTATCTCAACGCCCCGCCAGAACACCGCCGCCTGCGATTCCCTTTCCAATTTCCACAATGTCAAAGACCTTACCACCGGCAGCGGCTTTCGCCACCAGAGGGACAACACTTTCTGCCAAGTGACCTTGGCTGTGTCGAGGAGAGTGGCGCTTATACACGCCTCAAATTACTTTGCCAGCGAAATCTTGCGTTCGCCGGACAAACGTGTGGATATTTTTTGGCGCCGCTTCCAGATAACGTAATCGCCGCGGAACATGGCAAGCCATATCCGCGGCAATCTTACAGGCTTGATGCGTTCCTAGGCCGCTTCGCGGGCCGTGACCCCGGCGATCTCGGCGGCATGTTCCGGATAGGGCGCCAGGTCGGCATGAACGAAGGGCGCCCCCTTCAGTTCGTTCGAGAAGCCGTGATTGACGTCCCGATGGTGCGCCTCATCGGCGCGGACCAGCAGAACCACATCGCGCAGACTGGAACCGGCTGGCATTTTCCAATAACGCAGGGCGATCTCCGGCGCCGGTACATTCTCGCTGCGGCCTTCATCGATTTCAGCCAGATAGTGGGTATAGCTGATAACCGCCTCTTCCTCGAAATAACCGACCACGCGGTGCGCCGTCCTGGGCGAGATCAGGTAGAGCAGGAAGAAGGCCACATAGAATACCCACTGCACGGCGATGATGACAAAGCGCTCGAACAGAGTGGGCCTGGCGATCTCGACAAAAGTCATGAGGTGCATGCGCTCATTTTCGGCCTCCTCCATCAGGGTCCTGATCCAGCCCTTGTCGTCCGACATATGGCGCAGGCACTTCAAATGGTTGATGGTGGCTCCCACCATGCCCGGCACGGCGGCGACAGTTTCGAGGACGACGGCCCTGTGCCCGTAACGCTTGGCGAAGAAGGTATCGGCGCAGAAGCGCAGCAGCTTCGTGAAGCCAAAGGCGAAATGGTCGGAAAAGCCCTTGGGCTTGTGGTGTACACTCAGATCGATGAACGGTTCGGTCATAACGCAACTCCTTGATAACCTGATGCTGCTTTTACGCCCGTGTCGTCCGGTCCGCCTTGATTTGACCTGCCTGTCGCAACCAATATCGTCAAATTACCACCCGCAATTCTTGCGCTTCAAATTGACATTTATCAATTTCTCGCCTTATCCATGCCCAAAACGCCTGTCGGCACGACCCCACGGCCTGAAGGGGTAACGTCCCTACCCGTTTGGGCACGTCGCCGCAGAGCTGATATTTGTCAATTTGTCAGGCGACCTGGGAATAACGATTTTTCGCCGGTATTTCTCTGGCATAGTGATCGAAGACGCAGGCAACCGAACGCACAAGCATCTTCAGGGGGGAGTGAAACGTCACGGTTCGTCCGTCTACCGTTACGATCCCGGCCTCGATGAATTCCGCAAGGTCCATAACCTCCGCATCGAAATAGTCTGCCGGCAGGCCATGCGCGGCCAGAATATCGGCCAGGTTGGCGGTGAAATGACACATCAGGCTTGAAATCACGGCCCCGCGCGCCCGGTCGTCATCACGATATTCCCATCCGCGCACGACCGGCAACCGTCCAGCCATGACATGCCCCTGATAGGTCGTGCTCTGGGGAATGTTCTGGATAATGCCCCCATCCAGTTCGCTGATGGAAGAGGCGCCAAAGGCGATGAGCCGGTCATTCGGCAGGTCCGTGTAGCCCATGAAGTTGCGCCGCAGCGTCCCCGATCGGGCAGCCAGGGCGAGGCCATCCCCCGGTTTTGCGTAATGGTCCATCCCCACCCCCTCGAAACCCATTCCCATCAGGCGGTCATCGATCAGGCGGTATTGCGCCGTCTTGGCGGAAATCGCCGGCAGCGCCGACTCGTCGATAAGCTTCTGATGTTTCTTGACCCACGGCACATGAGCATATGAAAATACGCTGATCCGCCGGGGCGCCAGCAGGGCCACGTCTTCCAGGGTCGCCGCCAGGGTCTGTTCGGTCTGGAACGGCAGGCCGTAGATGAGGTCGATTCCCAGACTTTCCAGTCCGTGCGCGCGCAGGCAGTCCACAGACTCGCGGATCAGGGCCAGGGGCTGAATGCGGTTGATCGCCCGCTGCACCTGGGGCTGCGTATCCTGAACCCCCAGGCTGACACGATTGACGCCGCTTTCCCTGTAGGCCCTGACCTTTTCAGCCGTGATGCGCCGCGGGTCCAGTTCGATGGAAATCTCCGCTCCGGCCGAAAGCTCAAAATCCCGATCGAGCGCGGCAAATACCCGGCGCGTGTCATCCGGCGACATGATGCCGGGAGATCCGCCGCCGAAATGAACCGCGTGGACTTTCGGCCGGAAGGCCAGCCGCTCGCCTATCATGCGGATTTCGTCAATCAGGCAGGCGACATAGGCCTCCACCGGATCATAGCGTTTCGTGATATGCGTATTGCACCCGCAGAAATAGCACATTTGCTCGCAGAACGGCACATGCAGGTAAAGGCCCACGCTCTTTTCCGGGAAAAGCGCCGCCAGCCATTTGTCGTAAACATCGGCACCCAGCGACGCAAAATGGTGCGCCGAGGGATAGCTTGTGTAACGCGGCGCTTCTCTGGAAAGATGCTGTTCCTGCCAGGAGCGGTGCCCGCTCGTCATGAGAATACTCCGTCCGTTGATCGTGGCCTACCACCCCGTACAAAACCACGCCGCGGTCCCGGATCATTTGACCTTCGTCAAACGCCGGGATCAGGTTTGCCGATTGTCCCCGCACTCTCCCCTATTCAGGCCGTGCCTTAGCGATCTTGCCGGTTCAGCCTGACAAGTATCAATCGTGATCCGACGGACAGGCGATAGGCTTGCGCCGGACAAAAGGCCATTTTCGAGACACCGATGATTGATGTTCTTTTTTTCGGCCGTGTCGCCGACATCATGCACAAACGGCAGGTGCGCCTGCCCCTGAACACCAGCATAGGCACGCTTTACGCCCTGCGCCGCCACCTGTTCGGCGAGGTCATGGAGTCCGGTCGCATGGAAGTCGCCACGCTCCGGATGAGCGTGAACCAGACGATCACGCGCAGCGACCAGCCGCTCAGGGAAGACGACGAGATCGCCTTCTTCTCGGTGTTTTCAGGCGGATAATTCCGCGGATCACGGCTTCACCGGCGCGGGAGCGGCGCGGAAGTTGCGGAAGGCAATCTCAATGCCCGGCCCTGCGTCCAGCCCGGCCACATCCGGTTGACGTGTCGGCGCCGGCAGGTTCCCCAGCGTCCTTTCCCCCGAACCGCCACGAAAGTTCTGGAGCACATAGGCCCCCGCATAACCGGCCTGCCGCAACAATCCCAGCATGTCCTCCAGGTCGGCGCGATCGAGCTGATCCCCGTGGACGGTCGTGCGCACCTCCTTGCCGACCCCGGCCAGGGCCAAAATCTGCAAAGATTCCCAAAAGTCATCGAACGCCTTTGCGCCGGAAACGGCGACGAATTTCGTGGGCGGCGCCTTGAAATCGAGCGCAATGAAATCCACCAGTCCGTTCTCGACCAGCCGGCGCAGGACTTTGGGCCGCGTGCCGTTGGAATCGATCTTGACCTTGTAGCCGAGCGCTTTCAGGTCCGCCGCGAAGGCCGGCAGGCCGGGCGAAAGCGTGCATTCCCCGCCCGACAGGACGACGCCTTCCAGCAATCCCCGCCGCGCCTTCAGGAAACGTTCCAGATGATCCGCGTCTATGCGCTTCGCCCGGCCAACGACCAGTTCGGGATTGTGGCAGTATCCGCAGCGCATGTTGCAGCCGAAAAACCACACTATGCAGGCCGTATGGTCGGGGAAGTCCTGGAAGGTGAACGGCGTCAGGCTGCTGATCGGAAGCTTCCGCCACATGGATTCAGGTCGCTTCGCACTGGAACAGGGGCAGGCGCGGCGCGTTTTCCCTGAAATGTTTACGCTCCTTGTGCTCGCCCTGCTTGCCGAGATTGAAGCTGGCGACCGGCCGGTGGTAGCCCATGACGCGGGTCCAGACGAGCGTTTCCCTGCCGCAGGCCGGGCAATGCGCCTGTTCGCCGGAAAGATAGCCATGCGTCTCGCAGACCGAGAAGACCGGCGTGATGGTGATATAGGGCAGCCGGTAGGACTCGATCACCTTGCGCACCAGCCGCTTGCACGCCTCGCCCGAGGAAATCCGCTCGCTCATATAGAGGTGGAGCACCGTGCCACCGGTGTATTTGCATTGCAGGGCGTCCTGCAATTCCAGCGCCTCGTACGGATCATCCGTGAAGCCGACCGGTAGCTGGCTGGAATTGGTGTAGTAAATATTGCGGTCGAAGCCGGCCTGGAGAATGCCGGGATAGCGCCGGGCGTCCTCCTTGGCGAACCGGTAGGTCGTGCCTTCCGCCGGCGTGGCCTCCAGATTATAGAGGTGGCCTGTTTCCGCCTGGAAGACTTTCAGCCTGGCCCGCATGATCTCCAGAATTTCGGCGCAGAAGGCGATGCCGCGCGCATCGGTGACATCATAGGCGTCACCAGTAAAATTGCGGACCATCTCGGTCATCCCGTTGACGCCGATCGTGCTGAAATGGTTGCGGAAGTGCGGCAGGTAGCGGCGGGTATAGGGGTAAAGGCCGCGATCGTACATTTCCTGGACGAAGACCCGCTTCTTCTCAAGCGAGGCCCGCGCGATATCCATCAGCCTTTCGACCTCGGCCACAAGCCCGGCCCGATCGTCCCTGAACCGGTAGCCGAGGCGCGCCATATTCAGCGTCACCACCCCGATCGAGCCGGTCATCTCCGCCGACCCAAACAGGCCGTTGCCGCGTTTCTGCAATTCACGCAGATCCAGTTGCAGCCGGCAGCACATGCTGCGCACGGCATGCGGCGCGTAGGCCTCTGGATTCGGCACCCGCTGCCCGGCCTCGTCCAGCATGTACTGGCTACCGATGAAGTTCTGGAAATAGGAACTGCCGATCTTGGCCGTATTCTCGAACAGGGCCTTGGCCACCGGGCTGTCCCAGTCGAAATCCTCCATCACATTCACGGTCGGGATCGGGAAGGTGAACGGCTGGCCGTGCGCGTCGCCCTCGGTCATGACCTCGTAATAGGCGATGACGATCTGCTCCATCTCCGGCAGGAAATGGATATAGGTCATGTCCTCAAGCGAGGGCGCGCCCCGCCGGTGCGCCTCGGCCAGCAGGCCGGGATCGTCAAGCCCCTTGAACAGGTGCAGGCCGTCGGCGGTCGGAAAATTATCGCGCAGGTCGGGCGGCACCGTGATATCGAGCGTGATATTGGTGAAGGGACTCTGCCCCCATCGCGCCGGTACGTTCAGATTGTAGATGAAGCTGCGTATCGCCTTCTTTATATCCTCGAACGGCAGGCGGTCCTTGAAGACGTAAGGCGCCAGATAGGTGTCGAACGAGCTGAAGGCCTGTGCGCCCGCCCATTCCGACTGCAGTATGCCGAGGAAATTCGCCATCTGCCCCAGGGCCTCGCGCAGGTGGCGCGGGGCGCGGCTGGCGACCTTGCCGGCGACGCCGTTGAAGCCTTCGTCCAGCAGGGCGCGCAAGCTCCAGCCGGCGCAGTAACCGGTCAGGCAGTCCAGATCATGGATGTGGATGTCGGCGCGGCGGTGGGCCTGGGCCTCTGCCGCCGCATAGACATGATCGAGCCAGTAGTTGGCGATGATCTTTCCGGCCGCGTTATTGATCAGGCCGGCATTGCTGTAGGAGGTATTGGCGTTGGCGTTCACCCGCCAGTCCTGGCGCAGGATGTATTCCTCCACCGTCTGTTTGCAATCGACAAAGCTCCCCGCCAGATCCGCGCTCAAGTCTGCCTGAGGCAGGAAGCCGCGTCCGTACAGTCCCGTATCGCTATCAGCCATAGTTCAACTCCATAACAAAATGTAGACAACCTCATCTGAAGTCACACTATATATTGATATTAAAAACAGGCTTTGACATCGATCAAACGCGAAATTGACGTTTTTTCCGGCCGGTGGCTTTGCGCGCAGGTCAACGCCGCAGCCTACAGACGCTCCAGCGGGAGGAAGGGCAGCCAGTCCCCCGCCTTCGCCGCCGGCGCGCCTGGCGGACGGCGGATCAGAGCGCCGGAGCGCGCGAATATCTGAATGAGCGCCGAATCCTGATCAGAAAAGGGCCGCAGGGCGGAGCGTCCCGCCGCATCCGTCACGATCTGCGCCCGCAGGAAGGCCTCCCTGGGACCATTGGCAGCCAGGTCGCCCTCAAGAGGCAGGCTCGCGGGCAGCGCGGGCGGACGCCCCAACGCCGCCTCGATGAACGCCTTCAGGAAAAGCTGCGCGCACACAAGCGCCGAGGCCGGGTTTCCGGGCAGGCCAAGGACCGGCCGTCCATCGGGCAGAACGCCGAACGAGGTAGGCCGCCCCGGCCTCAGGTCGATGCGCTCGAAATCCGGTACGTAGCCCAAGGTCTTCAGGGCCGGTTTCACCAGATCGTAGTCACCGACCGACGCGCCGCCCACGGTAACGATCAGGTCCGCCCGCATCTCCTTCAGGCGGGCCGTCAGCGCCGCCAGATCGTCGCGGCCAAGGCCGTGGAAAAGCGCCTTGCCGCCCCACGCCCGAACCAGTGTGATGAGGGCGATGGAGTTCGATTCAAAAATCTGGTCATCCCGCACGAGTTGCCCCGGCGGTACCAGTTCGTTGCCCGTACACAGGATTGCAATGCGCGGCTTGCGGGCCACGCGCAACGATGCCTGCCCGGCAGAAGCGGCCAGGGAAAGGCGCCAGGCGTCGAGCCGCTGCCCGGCGGTCAGGATCGTATCCCCCCGGTTGAAATCCTGCGCCGCCGGCCGGATATGGCTTTTGTCCTTCCAGTCGTCACTGTTGAGGCGGATACGGTCGCCTTCGCGGATAACATTTTCCTGAATGACGACGGCGGTGGCGGTTTCCGGCACCGGCGCGCCGGTGAAGATGCGCACCGCCTCCCCTGCGCCAAGCCGGCCCTTGTAGGCCGCGCCCGCCTGGCTTTCCCCCACCACCGTGAAGGTGAGCGTGTCATCGGCGCGTGTTTCCGGCCTGATAATGGCGTAACCGTCCATGGCCGAGGAGACGAAAGGCGGCTGATCGCGCACCGCCCTTACGGCTTCCGCCAGCACCCGCCCCGCGCACCGCGACAACGCCCGTGACCGGACGACCGGCGAAGGCGCCCGGCCCACGACGAATCCGAGGGCCTCATCCACACTTACCGCTTTCATGAAAACGCTCCGTTCATACACTTGCCGGTTTCAGCCCGCCGCCAGAATGACATGCGACGCCTTAATCAGGGCCTGCGCCGCCTGCCCGACCTGAAGACCAAGGTCCGCCGAGGATTCGCGGGTGACGATGGCGGTAAGCGATTTGCCCTCGCCGAGCGACAGTTCGATTTCGTCATTCACCGCACCGGGCGTTATGGCGGAAATGGTCCCTTTCAGCCGGTTGCGAGCGGAAATCGGCAGCGGCGCATGACCGGCCGCGAGAATCACGAAGCTGGATTTCACCAGGGCCACCGCCGGTTTTCCCACGGCCAGACGCAATTCTTCGATACTTTCGCGCGTCACAATCGCAACAATTTCGATCTCTTCCGATACCTTAAGCGTTACCTCGGCATTCACCGCGCCATCCCTGAGGTCGGTAATGACGCCCCGATAGGCGTTTCTCGCACTGGTTTTCATGTTCAGGCTCCCAAGTAACTCCCCGATCGGGGCGGATGGATCGTTCAGCAGTGCGCTGAGCTGGCCGATATGCTCGGAAAGCAGGGCCTCAAGGCTGGCATAGCCCGAAATCAGGGCCTGGCCGTGGGGCGTAACCGTGGCCGTGCCGCCACCGGCGCCGCCGCTCTGCGCCAGCACAAGGGGGGATGCCGACAGGTTGTTCAGGGCCTGGACAGCTTCCCAGGCGCCCTTGTAGCTGAGGCCGACGGCTTTCGCGGCCGCGGCGATCGACCCCAGTTCGTCTATCCGTTCCAGAAGGCGGATGCGGGATTCGCCCACCTGCGCTTCAGAGCCGCGTTTCAATTGAAGAAATCCCTTCAGAGACAAATCTGTTCCCGTCATCCGGTCGCTCCTTGTTCGGCGAAAGCCTCCCTCTTTTCTGGGATGTTTCCGCGTCCGGCGCAACTCTCCTGCGTTCGTCAGGCGGATGAATTCACGCCCTTGGCCGGCTCCGGTCCGGGCGGACGCGCCGTCCTGGCTTCCCGCCTGGGCAGCCTTTCGCTTCGTGTCGTCTTCGCCATGCGCGCGACCACGATCCCCGGATCGCGCAGCAGGCCGTCCCTGGCCGACCATATGACCCCTTCGATTTTCAGGCTGCCCACCGCCAGTCGCGGCTCGATGAGGGGATGCTCGGCGAGATTGCGCACCTGGAGCCTGACATTCATCTCGCAAAGGGTCTGGATTTGCGCCTCTTCGCTGATGATGCCATCGATCTGACGGCGATTCTGCCTGTGCAGGGTTCTGATGGGGCCGGCCCAGACCTCCCCCATACCCAGGGCCTGCTCGCGCAGGATGGCCCGCAGGCAGTCACAGCCATAGTGGCCGCACACGACAATCCGCTCCACCCGCGCCGTTTGCAGCGCATAGGCCAGGGTCGCCAGGAAATTCGGATCGTGAACCGAAACCTGGTTGCCGATATTGCGATGGACGATGCAGCCCTCATCCTCGAAAGCCGCCGTTTCGAGTGACGGCAGGGCGTTGTCGCTGCACCCGACCCATAACAGCTTCGGATTGAGGCTTTCGCTCCGGCGCCTGAATATATGCGGGTCCGCCTGAATACAACCGGCCGCCCAGTTCAGATTCTTCCTGACGATGGCGCTGCTCATTCGCTCCCCTCCAGGAACCGGCCGCGCCGCGCCGCCAGCCGGGCGCTCAGGGCCTCAAGGTCGGACGGCTGGAGACGCAGGCGCGCGATCGGCAGGACAATGGCGTTTTCCAGCGCGACATGGCGGCGCTCGTGCGCGACGAACTGCGTCATCAGCAGGCGCAGGTTAGCTTCCCGCGATGGCGCTTTCCTGTCCTTCTGCGCCTTGAGCAGGCCCGCCAGCAGGTCGGTGGTCCGTTCGCGGTCCGTCTTGTGCTCGCTGCTCAGGACGCCCAGAACGTGCTCCAGATCATCGTCCGGCGTGGCGCGCCGCCGCAGCAGAGGGAACAGGTCTTCCTCCTCATCGAGAATATGCAAGGGCATGTCATGCTGGAGAAAATGGATCACCTCGGCCATGCCGTTCTCATCATAGGCGCCGTTCCTGGCCAGATCGCTCATCAGCTTGCAAAGCTGCCTGTGGCGGTAATGCTCGGCGAACAGCCAGTTCAGCGGCTCATGGATCAAGGCGTCCGGCAGCTTTTCTATTTCGGTTTCCTGTACGTCCATCTCGTCTCCCTGCCATTCAGGCCTTTTTGATCAGGGTGAAGCTCTTTTTAGCCGGCGGCGCCAGCCTGGTTTTCAGAATGCAGCGAACCCCCGCCCGCATCGGATCCTCAGCACCCTGGGCGGCCGATACGAGCTGCGTGAACGCCTCGTCATCGGCATGATCGAGGAAATCGCGGACCTCATGACGGACGAGATCGGGCACTGTCCGCCCCTGAGACGCGGCGCTCGTGGAAACGCGTGACAGCAATTCGGGATCGACGGCCGCCAGCCAGGGTTCGATACGCGCCGCGATGCGCGGATCCCCCACCAGGGTGCCAAGGGACAGGCTGGGCGCCTCGATATCGCCCGCCTCGCCCAGCCGGAAGGCAACCCCATCGCTTTTGGCCGTATCCAGCAGGCTTTCGACGTATCTGGCCGAAGCCGCCACCCACGCCCGGCTTTCGAGGTGCATCCGGATACGTTCGTGAACCGCCTCGAATGGCAGGCGCTGGCGGGCGACCCGGCGGTCGAGCCGCACGATATGCCAGCCGAACCGCGAGGCGATCGGTTCCGGATAAATCGCGCCTGCCGGCGTGGACAGCAGGGCATCCTCCACTTCGGCCACCAGATCGCCGATCTGCAACTGCCCCAGCGAACCGCCGACCTCGCCGGACGGACAGTGCGACATGCCCCTGGCGAGGCCCGCGAAGGCCCCCGGTTCGGCGAGCAGTTGCCGCACCAGGTCGAACGCCACGTCCCGCGCCGTTTCCGGCAACAGGATATGCGAGGCCTCGTAAAGTTCCGGGGTGAAGAAATTATCCGGGCGGGCATCGAAGAATCGGCGACACTCGTCGTCCGTCGGCGAGGCAGGGGTAAGTTCGCGGGCGAAAACCTGGCGGACCAATGCTTCCTCGCCGGTTTCTAGCCGGCCGCTGTCATCGGCTTCCGGCTCCGGTGTCAGGCCCAGTTCCCCGGCCCGCCGCAGCAGCAGGGCCTTGACCGCCAGGGCGCGGGCCGCGCGCCGGTGCGCCTCGGCCTGTGTCGGGGCCGGATGGTTCGGCATCTCGTCGCGGATCAGCTTTTCGGGGATTTCCACCCCGTCGATGACGAAAACCTCCATGGACCTACCTCCGCTTGGGTTGCGCCATGTCGCGGCGGGTGCGCACAAGCTGCCAGCCACGGCGATTGAGATACCAGACCGGCGCCGACAGCATGTGAACCAGACGGGTGAACGGAAAAACGAGCAGGATGGTCATGCCGAGGATGAGGTGGGCCTTGAAGATCAGGTCCACATCGCGGACATGGGCCGCCGCGCCGGGCTGGAAGGTGAATATGCCCTGCGCCCAGGTCATGAACTTGACCATTTCGCCGCCGTCGAGATGCCGGGCGGACAGGGGAATGGTCGCCAGACCGAGGCAAAGCTGCACGGTCAGGAGCAGCAGGATGGCGATATCGGCGAAGCTCGACGTTTTGCGGATGCGTGAATCGAACAGGCGGCGGTGCAGCAGCAGGCAGGCCCCGGCCAGCGCCAGCACGCCCGCGATCCCGCCGGCGATCATAGCCAGCAACTGCTTGGCCATGTGCGGCACGCCGAAATATTCAAACACGGCGATCGGCGTCAGCAGACCGACGAGATGCCCGCCGAAAATGACCAGAACGCCGCAATGAAACAGGACCGATCCGGCGACAAGCTGCCTGCGGCGCAGAAGCTGCGACGAGCCGGAACGCCAGGTATATTGCTCCCGGTCGAAGCGCAGGATCGAGCCGAGCGCCAGAACCGACAGGGCGATATAGGGATAGACCCCGAATAAAAGGCTGTTGACGGTTTCCATGATCATGCTCCTCTGGCGACGGCGGGTTTAGGGGGGACGCGCATGGCCTCAACCAGCGCTTCGGCCTTGGGACAGCCGGCCTCGCCGGGGCCGAAGGTGACGGCGGTTTCCTCCCAGGTCTTGTCGAGGGCCTCCAGGTCGTCGGGGTCCTGTTCGGGTTCGGCCAGCAGGGCGGCAACGGCCGCCGCCTCGGCGCGGACGCCGGCAAGCGCGACGAGGCCGTCGAAAACCGCGCGGTAGCGGCTGTCGCGTTTCTCCAGACGACCCGCCATGGCTTCGAGCACATGCACGGCCTCCCCCAGGAAGGACGCGGCCTCGACCTGCGGCAGGATCGACAGGAATTCCAGGAAAACCGGCAGGAAGTCCGGCAGTTCGTTGGCCTCCAGCTCAAGCCCACGGCTGCGGTACAGCTCAAGCAGGGCCACCATCGCCTGGCCGCGTTCGCGGCTTTCGCCATGGACGTGCTCATAGAGATTGAGCGACAGCGAACGCGTCCGGTCGAAAAGGCCGATATAGCGCTCCTGCAGGTCGTACAGGTCACCGGCCTCGATTTCGGCGATCAGGGCGTCGATCGCCTTGCAAATCCTCGCCGGAACCAGTCCCTCCCCATGCACAACCGAAGACACATCGGCAACAGTACGCTTCACCTCATCGGTCGGATAGGACAGCAGACACGCCAGTCCTCTGTAAGTAAGGGCCATGGCTCAGGCCTCCTTCGCCAGCGGCACGGCGGCCGGTTTCTTGATCTTGCCGAACAGGCCGTATTCGGTCTGGCCGCCGGAGCAGCCGTTGCCGAAGGTGAAGCCGCACGATCCGCGCAGGTCGTAAGCGTCTTCCGCCGCCTCGCGGTGCGTCGTCGGGATGACGAAGCGGTCCTCGTAATTGGCGATGGCCATGATTTTGTACATGTCCTCGACCTGGGCGACCGACAGGCCGACCTTTTCGATCATCGGTGCGTCGATCCGGCCTTCGATCGTCTTGGCGCGCATGTACATCCGCATGGTCATCATGCGTTGCAGGGCTTCGATCACCGGCGCCTCGACGCCGGCGGTGAGCAGATTGGCCAGATAGCGGGCCGGGATGCGCAGCGAACTGACGTCCGGCATCTCGCCGTCCATTTCCAGCGCGCCCGCCGAGGCCGCCGACTGGATCGGTGACAGCGGCGGCACGTACCAGACCATCGGCAGGGTGCGGTATTCCGGGTGCAGCGGGAAGGCGATCTTCCAGTCCATGGCCATCTTGTAGACCGGGCTGTTGCGCGCCGCCTCAAGCCAGGCTTCGGGGACGCCATCGAGGCGCGCCTGGGCGATCACGGCCGGGTCGTGCGGATCGAGAAAGACATCGAGTTGGGCCTGATAGAGGTCTTCATCCGGCACCGAGGCCGCCGCTTCGATGCGGTCGGCGTCATAGAGCAACACGCCGAGATAGCGGATACGCCCGACGCAGGTTTCCGAACATACGGTCGGCAGTCCGACCTCGATGCGCGGGAAGCAGAAGGTGCATTTCTCCGACTTGCCGGAACTCCAGTTGTAATAGATCTTCTTGTACGGGCACGCCGAAACGCACATGCGCCAGCCCCGGCACTTGTCCTGGTCGATCAGGACGATGCCGTCTTCCTCGCGCTTGTAGATGGCGCCCGACGGACACGCCGCGACGCAGGCCGGATTGAGGCAGTGCTCGCACAGGCGCGGCAGGTACATCATGAAGGTGTTCTCGAATTCGCCGTACATGGCCTTTTCGATGCCCTCGAAATTGTAGTCCTTCGAGCGCTTGGAGAACTCGCCGCCGAGGATTTCCTCCCAGTTCGGACCGCGCTCGATCTTTTCCATGCGCTCGCCGGTGATCTTGGAGCGCGGGCGCGCCGTCGGGAACGCCTTCAGTTCGGGCGCCGTTTGCAGGTCGGCGTAGTCGAAATCGAACGGCTCGTAATAGTCGTCGATTTCCGGCAGGTCCGGGTTGGCGAAAATCTTCGACAGGATGCGCCATTTCGCGCCCATGCGCGGCTCGATCCTGCCATTGGCCTTGCGCACCCAGCCGCCGTTCCACTTCTTCTGGTTTTCCCATTCCCTGGGGTAACCGACGCCCGGCTTGGTTTCGACATTATTGAACCAGGCGTATTCGACGCCTTCGCGGTTGGTCCAGACGTTCTTGCACGTCACCGAACAGGTATGGCAGCCGATGCACTTGTCGAGATTGAGCACCATGCCGATCTGAGCGCGGATCTTCATTGGGCCAGTTCCTTCTTGCTGAGTTTCTTTTCGAGCCAGTCGATCGTCTTCATCTTGCGCACGACGACGCATTCGTCGCGGTTGGAGCCGACCGTGCCGTAATAGTTGAAGCCATAGGCAAGCTGGGCGTAGCCGCCGATCATATGGGTCGGCTTGGGCACGACGCGCGTACAGGAATTGTGGATACCGCCGCGCTGGCCGGTGATCTCGGACCCCGGCGTGTTCACGATCTTCTCCTGGGCGTGGTACATGAAGAGGGTGCCTTCGAGCATCCGCTGCGAGACGACCGCCCGCGCCGTCAGCGCCCCGTTGGCGTTGAAGACCTCCACCCAGTCATTATCCTCGATGCCGACCTTGCGGGCGTCAATTTCTGACAGCCAGACCACCGGCCCGCCCCGGTTGAGGGTGAGCATGAGCAGGTTGTCGGTATAGGTCGAGTGGATGCCCCATTTCTGGTGCGGCGTGATGAAGTTGAGGACGATTTCCGCCTCGCCGTTGCTCTTTTCGCCCTTGACCCAGGTCGTCTTCAGGTCGACCGGTGGCTTGTAGACACACAGACCCTCGCCGAAGGCCCGCATCCACAAATGGTCCTGATAGAGCTGCTGGCGTCCGGTCAGGGTCCGCCACGGGATCAGTTCGTGGACATTGGTATAGCCGGCGTTATAACAAACGTGCTCGCTTTCGATGCCCGACCAGGTGGGCGACGAAATGATCTTGCGCGGCTGGGCCACGATATCGCGGAAGCGGATTTTTTCGTCCTCCTTGGCCAGGGCGAGATGGTCGTGCTTGCGGCCGGTCTGCTTTTCGAGCGCCCGCCATGACTTGACCGCGACCTCGCCATTGGTTTCCGGGGCCAGCATCATGATCGCCTCCGCCGCGTCGATATCGGTTTCGATGCGGGCCAGCCCCTGGCTGCCCCCCTCTTCCGTCACGCGGCCATTGAGGTCCTTTAGCGCCTGAACCTCGTGTTCGGTGTTCCAGCCGATGCCCTTGCCGCCGTTGCCGGTCTTTTCCAGCAGAGGGCCAAGCGAAGTGAAACGCTTGTAGAGATTGGGATAATCGCGCTCGACGACGGTGATCTGCGACATGGTTTTACCGGGAACCGGCTCGCACTCGCCCTTGTACCAGTCCCTGACGTCGAACGGCTGGGCCATTTCGCCGGCGCTGTCATGCTGGATCGGCGTCAGCACCACATCCTTCTCGACGCCGAGCACTTCCGGGGCGATGGCGGAGAAGGTCTTCGCCAGCCCCTTGAAGATTGCCCAGTCGGAACGCGCTTCCCATGCCGGATCGACCGCCGCCGTCAGCGGATGGATGAAGGGGTGCATGTCCGAGGTGTTGAGGTCGTGCTTTTCGTACCAGGTCGCCGTCGGCAAAACGACATCGGAATAGACCGCCGTGGTGGACATGCGGAAATCGAGCGTGACCAGCAGGTCGAGCTTGCCTTCCGGCGCCTCGTCGCGCCAGACGACATCCTTCGGCTTCTGCCTGCCGGTCTGGCCGAGATCCTTGCCCTGTACGCCATGCGTGGCGCCCAACAGGTGCTTGAGGAAATATTCGTGCCCCTTGCCCGACGATCCCAGCAGGTTCGAGCGCCAGACGAACATGTTGCGCGGCCAGTTGACCGGCTTGTCCGGGTCCATGCAACTGAGCTTCAGCGAGCGGTCCTTCAGGCCGTTGACGACATAGTTCGTGACATCGATTCCGGCCGCCTCCGCCGCCCTGGCGATCTCCAGCGAATTGACTTCCAGCGCCGGCGCCGAAGGCAGCCAGCCCATCCGCTCGGCGCGGACATTGAAATCGATCAGGGAAGCGTTCCAGTCGCCTTCCGGCGCGGTCGGCGACAGCAGTTCGCTGGTGGAGACGGTTTCGTAGCGCCACTGATCGGTGTGGGCGTAGAAATAGGAGGTGCCGTTCTGCTGGCGCGGCGGCTTGGCCCAGTCCGTGGCGAAGGCGATCGGCGCCCAGCCGGTTTGCGGCCGCAGCTTTTCCTGGCCGACATAGTGCGCCCAGCCGCCGCCGGATTGCCCCACACAACCGCACATCACCAGCATGTTGATGACGGCGCGGTAGTTCATGTCCATGTGGAACCAGTGGTTCATCGCCGCACCGATAATGACCATCGACTTGCCGCTGGTCTTTTCGGCATTCGAGGCGAAACCGCGCGCCACGGCGATGATCTTGTCACGCGAAACCGTCGTGATCCCCTCGGCCCAGGCCGGCGAATAGGGTTGCGGATCGTCGTAATCCTTCGGCATGAAATCGCCGCCGAAGCCCTGATCGACGCCGTAATTGGCGAGGAACAGGTCATAGACGCTGGCGACGATCGCCTCGCCCTCCTTCAGCTCCATATGCTTGACCGGCACATTGCGGACCAGCACATCCGGGTGGTCGGTCGAGGCGAAACCGTTGCTGGCCGCATTGGCGAAATACGGGAAGCCAACACCGGCCACCGCGTCATGGATATCCTTCAGGCCCAGGCGCAGGCGGGTTTCGCGCCCGTCGGCGGTCTTTTCCTCAAGGTTCCACTTGCCGTCCTCGCCCCAGCGGAAGCCGATCGATCCTTGCGGCACGACGACCTGACCGGTCGTCTCGTCCACGGCCACCGTCTTCCAGTCGGGATTATTGGCCTCGGCCATGTCGCCGACGAAATCCGAGGCGCGCAGCAGGCGTTCGGGAATGAAGTAGCCATCCTTGCGCACCAGGCGCACCAGCATCGGCATGTCGGAATATTTGCGCAGGTAATCGCGGAAATAGGGCACCTGGCGGTCCTGGTGGAATTCCTTCAGGATGACATGGCCAAAAGCCATGCCGAGCGCCGCGTCCGTGCCCTGCTTGACCGCCAGCCAGATATCGCCGAACTTCGACGCTTCCGAATAGTCCGGGCAGATGACCGCCGACTTGACGCCCTTGTAGCGCGCCTCGGTGTAGAAGTGGGCATCCGGCGTGCGCGTCTGCGGCACGTTCGACCCCCACAGCAGCAGGAAGCCGGAATTGTACCAGTCGGCCGATTCCGGCACGTCGGTCTGCTCGCCCCAGGTCTGCGGCGAGGATGGCGGCAGGTCGCAGTACCAGTCATAGAAGGAGCCGCAGACCCCGCCGAGCAGTTGCAGATAGCGCGCGCCGGACGCGTAGGAAATCATCGACATGGCCGGGATCGGTGAGAAGCCGAACACGCGGTCGGGGCCATAGCGCTTGACGGTATAGGCATTGGCGGCGGCGATGATTTCGTTGACCTCATCCCAGTTGGCCCTGACAAAACCGCCCGCCCCGCGCATCTTCGTATAGCCGTCGCGCTTCTTCGGATCACGCTGGATCGATTCCCACGCCGCGACCGGGGCCAGATGCGCCCGCGCCTCGCGCCACAGCTTCAGCAGGCGCGACCGCACGAGCGGATATTTCACGCGGTTGGCCGAATAGAGATACCAGCTATAGCTGGCCCCGCGGGCGCAGCCGCGCGGCTCATGGTTCGGCAGGTCGGGCCGGGTGCGCGGATAGTCGGTCTGCTGGGTTTCCCAGGTGACGATGCCGCCCTTGACATAGATCTTCCATGAACAGGAGCCGGTGCAGTTCACGCCATGGGTGGAGCGCACGATCTTGTCGTGACGCCAGCGGTCGCGGTAGGCCTCCTCCCAGGTGCGGTCATCGTCGTTGAGAACGCCGTGCCCCTTGGAGAACAGTTCGGTTTTGCGTTTGAAAAACGCCAGGCGGTCTAGGGTATGGGACATGATTTATTCCGCTGCGTTGAGGGACTTGGACGCCGGATCGGCATTGAGAAGCGAAACCTTGCGGGCATAAACCGCCCAGTTCAGGACGGCGCAGGTGACGTAGAAGACGAGGAAAATGAACAAAGCGGTGTTGGCGTTGCCGGTGGCCTTGAGCGACTCGCCGAACGCCATGGGAATGAACACGCCGCCGAAAGCCCCGAAGGCCGAGGTGAAGCCGACAATGGCCGCGCTTTCCATTTCCGCCGCCTTCAGCCGCGCGGCGGGATCGGCGTGGGGCATGAGACGCGGCATGTCGGCGCGGACGATGGCCGGGATCATCTGGAAGGTCGAGGCGTTGCCGACCCCGGTCCAGAAGAACAGCCACATGAAGGCGGCGAAGAAGACCGGGAAGGACGCCGCGCCGCCGAAGCCCCCGACGCCGTAAAGCACGGCCAGCACACCCAGGATCAGGGCGATGAAAGTGACCTGGGTCACCTTGTGGCCGCCCAGCCGGTCGGAAACCCAGCCGGTCAGCGCGCGCGACAGGCCACCGACCAGCGGGCCGAGAAAGGCGAACTTCAGCACCAGGACGTCAGGGAACAGCGTCTTCGACAGCAGCGGAAAGGCGGCGGAGAAGCCGATAAACGATCCGAACGTGCCGAGATAGAGCCAGCACATCAGCCAGTTGTGCTTGCGTTTGAAAACAACGGACTGCGCCCTGAACGACGCCCTGGCGGTCGAAATGTCGTTCATGCCGAACCATGCCGCCGCCGCCGCCGTCAGGATGAAGGGCAGCCAGATAAAGCCGGCGTTCTGCATGTAGAGATGGCCGGCGACGCCGTTGTCATGGCTGATCTGGCCCGCGCCGAACACCGGCACGAACAGGTCGCTCACGATAACCAGCGGCACGATGAACTGCATGACGCTGACGCCGAGATTGCCGACGCCCGCATTGATGGCCAGGGCATTGCCCTTTTCCGCCTTGGGAAAGAAGAAGGCGACATTGCTCATGGACGAGGCGAAATTGCCGCCGCCGAAGCCGCACAGCAGCGCCAGAACGACAAAAACGACATAGGCGGTTTGTGGATTTTGCACCGCCAACCCGATCCCGACCGCCGGGACGGCAAGTGACAGGGTAGTTAGCGCCGTCCACAGCCGGCCACCGAAGATGGGAACGACAAAGCTGTAGAAGATACGCAGGGTCGCCCCCGAAAGCGCCGGCAGGGCGGTCAGCCAGAACAACTGGTCGGTCGTGAATTTGAAACCAATCAGTTTCAGCTTGGCGACGACCATCGACCACACCATCCAGATGGCGAAGGCGAGCAGGAGATTCGGCACCGAAATCCACAGGTTGCGGTTCGCAATGGCGCGCCCTTTGGCTGCCCAGTAATCGGGGTCTTCAGGCTTCCAGTCGGTAAGAAGGTGATTGGCCATGAGCGGCTCCTTTAAGACTTGATCGCGGGTAACTGGCCCATGCCGGCCAGTTCGGGTAATTCGGGAAGCGAGGACATGCCGGGGAAACGGGCCTGCTCCATGCGGCGGATGGCGAAGTGCATCCACAGGAGGGCCGCGCCGACGAGCACGAACAGCAGCATGAAGCAGCTCGTCCAGATTCCCGTGAGGTCGTTGAGGAAACCGAAGGCGATCGGGAGCAGGAAGCCCCCCAGCCCGCCGACCATGCCGACCACCCCGCCGACGGCGCCGATGCGATCCGGATAATAGACGGGAATGTGCTTGTAGACCGCCGCCTTGCCGAGACTCATGAAGAAGCCGAGCACGAAGATGATGATCGTGAAAGGCACGAGACCGGTTGCGATACGGAACGGGATCGGTCCCCTGATCCCATCGATGACATAGCTGGCCGACGGGTACGCAAGGAGAAAGGTGCAGACCATGGCCACGCCGAAGGTCATGTACATCACCTTGCGCGCGCCGATCCGGTCGGACAGCCAGCCGCCCACGGCGCGAAACAGCGACGCCGGAATGGAATAGGCCGCCGCGAACAGGCCCGCCGTCTTCACATCGAGACGGTAGACCCCGGCCAGATAGTGCGGCAGCCACAGGGCCAGGGCCACAAAGCCGCCGAAGACAAAGAAGTAGTAAAGCGCAAAACGCCAGACCTGAAGGTTCCGCAGCGGCGCGAACTGCGCCAGCAGCGGCGCCGGTTTCGCCCCCGCCTGCCGCCGGGCGATCAGGTCGGGGTCGTCCCTGGTGGTGAAGTAAAAGATCAGGGCCATGACCAGAAGGCCCACGGCCCAGATCCGGGCGACGCCCGTCCAGCCCATCGCCACCATGACGACAGGCGCGACGATCTTGGTGAAGGCCGAACCGATATTGCCAGCGCCGAAGATGCCGAGCACCGCGCCCTGACGGCTTTTGGGATAGAAACGCGAGACATAGGCCACCCCGACGGCGAACGAGCCGCCGGATATCCCCACGCCGAGCGCCGCCAGCAGGAACTGCGGATAGGTATGGGCGTACGAGAGCAGCCACGCTGAGGCCGAGGCCGCCAGCATCACGGCCAGATTGATGACACGCCCGCCATACTGATCCGTCCAGACCCCCAGGAAAAGCCGGGCCAGCGATCCCGTCAGAATCGGCGTGCCGGCCAACAGGCCAAACTGCGCCTCGGTCAGGTGCAGGTCCTGCTTTATCTGGATGCCGATAATCGCGAATATGGTCCAGACGGCGAAGCAGGCCGTAAAGGAGACGGTGCTCACCCAAAGCGCGGCGGCAGCGCCGGGGGCCGGTTTTTCAGAAGCGGAGATCATGTGTTATCTACCAGGTCCGTTGGACGCCACTACGGCGCCTCCCGGTAGAAATACGTCAGGCTGTTCTTGGCAGACTTGACAGTTGTCAATCTACAGAACCACCTCTGTCAGACTACAACTGTATTTGTATGCGACATTTTGCGTAATTGGAATTTTCTAAACTTGTGCTTATAAAGTTTCGGCCCTTCATTTGATAAATATCAAGACTCATTACTATACCACTCAGGCCAAAGCGGCAGAAAACAAGACGGCTCATACTGCCGATTGCTCCTTGACATTTATCAATCCATCCGGCCATGCTGCCGGCAGATTCATATCCTTTTTTGAGAAAATAACGCGCCATGAGAGATGTCGATTTAAACCGGATTCGCGGCCTGCAGCTTTTTGCCGGCATGAACGAGGCGCGTTTTACCGATGCGACGGCCGGCGCCTTCCTGCAAACCTTTCCGGCCAACACGACCCTGCTGTACGAAGGCGATCAGGTCGATTTCCTGTATATCCTGCTCGAAGGCACGGTCGAACTGCAGGGCACCTGGAAGGACAAGGAAAGCACGCTGGCGATTCTCAAGCCGGTTTCGACCTTCATTCTCGCCGCGGTCGTGCTGGACGCGAACGCCCTGATGACCGCCCGGACCCTTGAAAAATCCTCGATCCTGATGCTGTCGGCCGAAGCCCTGAGACGGACGATGAACGAGGACGCGCAATTCGCCCTCGCCGTCGCGCAGGAAGTTTCCGGCTGTTACCGGGGCCTTGTCCGTTCGATCAAGAACCAGAAACTGCGCAGCGGCGCCGAGCGTCTCGCCAATTACCTCCTGACGCTCCAGGTCCGTCAGGGCGGCGGCGATACCGTCACCCTGCCCTATGAAAAGCGCACCCTGGCCTCCCTCCTGGGCATGACGGCCGAAAACCTGTCGCGCGCCTTCGCCACCCTGACCGATTACGGCGTCGAGGTCGCCGGGGCGGAAGTCACGATCGCCCGGCCCGTGCCCCTGAAACGCCTGGCCAAGCCAAGCCCGCTTATCGACAATCACATGCCGCCGGGCCAGGGCGCTTCGGGCAAGGCGGCCAAGGAAATGTGGCCACCGGCGGAGCGCTCCTGCAACGCCGAACGTGGCTGATAACGGGCTATCCGCCGAATTCCGCCAACTGGCGCAGGTCGCCCGATATGTTTTCATGCAGGCGATGCCCCGCCGCTTTTCCGCTCAGGGCCTCGATCAGGCGCTGCTTCAGTCGCGCCTTGTCCCCAGCCGACTGGAGCAAGTCGCGCAGATCGCAGCCGCCATCCCCGAAAAGACAAAGGCGCAGTTTCCCTTTCGCCGTCACCCGCAGCCGGTTGCATCCGTCGCAAAATCCCGCCGCATAGGGGGCGATCAGGCCGATACGGCCGGCGAAATCCGGATGGCCGTATTCGTCCGCCGGCCCGCCGTCAGCCGCTTTCGCCTGCCGCCGCCAGCCGTTCGCTTCCAGCCAGTCCGAAACGACCGCGCCCTTCACGAAGTTGGCCGCGAAATAGTCCGCATTGTCGCCCGTGCGCATCAGCTCGATGAACCTGACCGCGACGGGCCGGTCACGCACGAAATCCGCCCAGGCAGCGAAACCGGCTTCCGCCGTTTCCCTGAGCAGGACGGCGTTCAGCTTCACCGCCGCGAAACCGAGACCGAGCGCCTGATCGACGCCCGCCATGACCGCCGGCAGCTTGTCGTGGCCGGTAATCCGGTGAAAAGCGTCCCGGTCAAGGGAATCGACGCTGACATTGAGATGGCTCAGTCCGGCCCGGCGCCATTCGCCGGCGCGCCGGTCGAGATTCCAGCCATTGGTCGTCATGGCGATTTTCCCGATACCGTCTGTAGCGGCGAGGCGGGCAATGATATCGGCCAGGTCCGCCCGCACGCTCGGCTCCCCGCCGGTCAGGCGGATTTTCGACACCCCCAGTTCCGCCAGCCCGGCCGCCAGGTTGGCGATTTCGCCGGGCGTCAGGAAGGTGAGCGGCCCGGAACGCTTCCAGCCGTCGGGCAGGCAGTAGGTGCAGCGGAAATTGCAAACCTCCGTGACGGACAATCTGACATAGGTGAAGCGGCGGCCAAACCCGTCGGATAGGTTACGCGCATCGAAGGCCATCGCGGTTTCCTCAATAAATAAAGCAACAGGCCGCCGCGGCCGTGATCCGTGGCGAATGTAAGCGCAAGGCACGCCGAAAGCTTTGACAGGTCCGCCGCCCTTGCTTGATATTTGTCAAACTTCTCAAGCCGTTCAGGCGCGCGCCCGCGGCGTCAGGAGCTTTGGACCATACACGCCCGCAAAAGCGAGAAAGGCCAGCATCCACAGTCCGGCGGACAGGATCAGGCCGGAAAAATAGACGGGCTGCGCCAGCGCCGCGATGACGCGCACCGCCGCCGCCAGATTGACCAGGATATAGACGGTCAGGGTGGGCAAGTCAGCCGTCAGCGCGCGTCCGGTATGTCCGAGGCTCGATCGCGTCATGACCGCCAGCGTCATGACGCCGATGGCCCCCGCCGTCAGGGCGTGAATCCCCGCCTGGGTGGAAATGGCCGCCACCGCGTCGAACGACTGCCCCACCACCGACAGGCCCAGCAAAAGCAGGCCCGCCACCAGCCACAGATAACCCACATGCAAAATCCACAGCAGCGGCTCCTTCAGCGTGGCGAAGCCCCGCCAGCGGCTCAGGCGCCAGCCATTCAGCAGCCCCGCCACCAGCAGAAGCGCTCCACTCCACAGCGCATCAGGCAAAAGCGCCCAGACCAGCAGCGCGGCCGCCGTCGCCACGACGACGACAAGATCCTGGCGATTGAAGGCCGGTGGCATGATCGCCATCCCTGCCTTCTTCAGCCAGTTCGTCGTGAAACTCGGAATGATGCGGCCGCCGATCAGGGCGATCAGGGTCAGGACCACGCCCAGGGCGAGCCGGATGGTCATCTGGGTTTCGCCCAGATGAAACGCGACATTGGCGAGCGCGAGCAGGCTGACCATGACCGCCACGGGCAGGTTGCGCCAGTTGGCCCCGGCCAGGATTTCACGCCATATGACGCCGGCAAAGACGATCAGGAACAGGCAGTCGAGCCATCGCGCCATTCCGTCTGGCGCAAACATGGCCACGCGCCCCAGGCACCACAGGCCGAACAGCGTGGCCAGCGGCGCGCCGGTCACCGGCAGGCGTCCGGTCCAGTTCGGCACGGCGGTGAGCAGGAATCCGGCGATGATCCCGCCGAGATAGCCGAAAAGCATTTCATGGGCGTGCCACGCCACATCGATGCGCAGCCCGCCCGCTCCGGCATAGACCCAGGCCCACAGGGGCACCATCGCGGCCGACCACAGCGCCGCCGCCAGATAAAACGGCCTGAACCCCGCGCTCAGCACCGGCCAGCCCCGGAAAGCCCGCATTTGTTCCGCACTCGACGCCATGATCTATAGTCCTTTCGTGAGGCCTTATAATAACGCACCGCATTCGCAGTTGCAGCGTGGCAGATAGTCACGCGCCCACGGCGGCCCGGCTTCCCGGATGCCCACCTGCGTAGCCTGAAACAAGCGGCCCGGGCAGCGGCAGGGCGCTCAGCCCCGCCACCAGCGCCGGCGCGTCGATCTGCTCGGTCAGGAAGGAATCGAACAGGCCGGCGACGGCGGCCATATCCAGATTATGCGGGCTGAGCCGCAGGGCGCCGACACCGGCGCGCCGCAGGGTCTCCACCGCCACGGCGGCGACATGCACCCCGTTCGACAGGGTTTGCGTACCGTTGATGGCGAGGAAATCCTGCCGCTCGATCGTCCGGACCGTCCACCCGTCCGGGTCCCTGTCGCAAACGAACTGGCAGGCATCCTTGTGCAGGCCGTGCGTCCGCGCGTGGTAACAGCGGCCCGACAGGGCCAGGGGCAACCGGCCGAAAGCAAAGATTTCCAGCGGCAGATCCGGCAGCGCCGCGTGAATCTTCCCGACCGCCTCAATCGACAGTTCGATGTTCGCGCACAGGCGCGTGCAACCGGCCGCCACCAGCTGCCGGGCAGCCAGTTCGTTGTAGATATTGAGGAACGGCCCCGCCGTGAACGGCCGCCCAAGGCGATAGGCCAGCAGCGACATGTCGTTGACCTCTATCTCGTCATCGACATTCGAGAGCGCCAGGCCCATATTCTGCTCGCGTTCCGTCGCCGGCAGGGCCAGGCTGGAATAAACGACGGTTTTTCCGCCCGCGATCAGACGCTCCGCCGCACGCGCCAGCGCCGGACCGGTCGAGGGAATCCGCTTCGAGCAGACGACTTCGCCCAGATAGACGCGCCGGATCGGCGTCTCGTCGGCGATCCGGGCATAGAAATCCGTGATACGATCCGGCGCCCAGTTGAAAAGCAGCGGTCCCAGACTCAGTTCCATCAGGCTCAGTTCCATCAGCGCCATGACTTTCTGTACGCCCCCGCCGTTTCACGCCGCCCTTCGGCCAGATCGGCGAGCGCCGCCTGCCCCGTGATCGCCTGCCCGGCCTCCAGGGCATCGATAGCCGACCTGAAGGCCCGCGCCACGCGTGACACATAGGCCTTGCCGCGCTGCCGCCCCTCGACCTTGACCGCCGTCACACCCGCTTTTCTCAACCCGGCCAGCATATCCATCGCGTTCAGGCTTACCGGATCCTCGAACAGGTAGGCGGGATCGCCGTCCAGCACGAACCGCCCCTTGCACAGGGTCGGATATCCCGCCGGTTCATAATCGGCATGGCGGTCGATGGCGAAATCTCCCAGACGGGCGGTCACCATACCCGGCGTCTCGACGAAACTCACGGATTCAGGCGGCGAGCAGACACCGGTCAGGTTGGGCGATCCCGGCGTGGCGTATGACGACAGGGCGCAGCGGCCCTCCGCCATCACGCACAGGCCACCATAAACAAACGCCTCGACCTCGACATTGACGGCCTTCGTCAGGCGCGCCACCTCCTCGACGCTGAGAACGCGCGGCAGGACGACACGTTTTACACCGTATGCGCGCGCATAGAATCCGATCGCCTGAGGCGTGCCCGCGGCGGCCTGAACGGACAGGTGAAGCCGCAGGTCCGGCCAGGCGTCGCGGGCATAGGCCAGCACCCCCAGATCCGCCGCGATGACCGCGTGAACCCTGGCCCGCGCCGCCGTATCCACCGCGCGCCGCCAGGCCTCCGTCGCGCCCGCCTTTGCAAAAGTATTGATCGCCAGCAGGAGCTTGCCGCCCCGGTCATGGGTCCACCTGACAGCTTCCGGCAATTCCGTGGCCGTAAGGTTCAGGCCGGGGAAATTACGGGCGTTCGTCTCGTCCTGGAGGCCGCAATATACGCTGTCGGCACCGGCCTCGACAGCGGCGCGCAGCATGGCGGCGGAACCGGCCGGGCAGACCAGTTCCAGTCTGTTCTTTCGTCCGGTCATGTGGCGGAGCGTGGCCCCATGGCCTGCAACAGCCGGTCAAGCGGTGTTTTCAGGGCCGCCGGCAGGCCCAGTATATCGCTGGCATGGAGTTCCGCCGCTTCAAGGGCATTGTGCAGCGCCAGGGCGGCTTCGGTCGCTCCCTCCACCCGCAAGGCGCGCGAAAAGAAACTGGCATCCGCGTCGATGCTGCCGTCGAACAATCCCAGCAAGGTGCGCATCCGCCCGCTGATTCGGACGGCGCAGGGACCGGGATTGCGCTTGCCAACGATTTCCACGGTGGCCCGCTCACCGGCCGGCGACAGCCGGAATGCACAGGGCAGGTCCTCCGGCACGATAAGGAAGACGCTGTGCTGGAAACGCCCCAGACGCCGGAAAACATCCGGCCGCGCGCGCGCCACACGCCGGACGGAGGCGGTCAGCCAGGCATCGACCGGATGGGTCAGCGGCCCAAGTTGCCATGACGGCGTGGCGGCCCAGGGAATATCGAGGAATTTCAATCGCATTGGCCAGTTCTCATGCCTTCCGCCCGACACTTCACTTTCAGGCGTTTCAGGCCCGGCAGGGTGGCCGATCTCCTGCGGCGCCAACAAGACCCGACCGCCCGCCGCACCGGTCAAATTTATCAATCGGTAGCCCCAAAAGCCTTTGATGGCCGGTTGACGGCCTTTAATGCGCCGCCGCCCCACCGCCTTTATGCCATCCCTGTAAGGAGTACTTATCATGATCATGCAAGACAGACTGGTAAAGGACATCGCCATCGACCTGCCCGGCGCGACGGCTGTTTTCCGCCGCCACAAGATCGATTTCTGCTGCAAGGGCGGCGTCCCGCTCAGCGAGGCCGCCGCCGCGCGCGGCGCCGACCTCACGGCCGTAGTCACCGAGCTTGCGGCCCTGCAAGGCGGAGAAACCGAAGCGCCGGATAGAACGGAGGCCCTGATCCCCTATATTCTGGAGCGCTACCACGAAGTCCATCGCCACGAATTTCCCGAAGCCATCCGCATGGCGCGGCGGGTCGAGGCGGTTCACCGCGACAGCCCCGACTGTCCGCACGGACTGGGCGACCTGCTGGCCATCATGGCTCATGAACTCGACGAGCATCAGGCGATAGAGGAACAGGTTCTCTTTCCCGCCATGACCGGCGGCCACTATGACCTCACCCATCCAGTGGCCCGCATGATGAGCGACCACGAAGACCTCGGCGAGCAACTGGAAACCCTGGCCCGCCTCACCACCGACTTCATTCCCCCACCCGGCGCCTGCACGACCTGGCGCGCCCTCTATTCCGCCTGCCAGAAGCTCGACACCGACCTGCGCGTTCACATGCACCTCGAAAACAACATCCTGTTCCCGCGTTTCGTTCCCGGCGACGCGGCCCGGTTCTGAAGAGGCCGCCATGTCAGGCATCAACCCGGACCTGCCCTTTTTCCCGCTGAACATAGCCGTGCTGACAATATCCGACACGCGCGACATGACCACGGATACCTCGGGCGCCCTGCTCGCCGAACGTCTGGCCGGCGCCGGACATAAGCTGGCCGGGCGCGCCATCGTGACCGACGATGTGGCGGCGATCCGCGAGCGTATCGGGGCGTGGATCGCCGATGAAGGTGTCGATGTCATCCTGACGACGGGCGGCACCGGTTTCGCGCCGAGGGATGTCACGCCGGAAGCGATCCGCCCTCTGTTCCGGCGCGAAATGGAAGGATTCGGCGTCGTCTTTCACAATGCCAGCCTGGCGACCGTCGGGGTGGCGACCCTGCAATCGCGCGCCTTCGCGGGACAGGCCGCCGATACGTTCATCTTCTGCCTGCCCGGTTCGACGGGCGCCTGCAAGGACGGCTGGGACCTTGTGCTCGCCATGGAACTCGACAGCCGTTTCCGTCCCTGCTCTCTCGTGGGCCAGATACCGCGATATCGCGGCATCTGTCCCTGATCCCCCCGCACGGGTTCCCTTCGGCACGCCCTCACCCTGTGGCCGTTCGGGGCTTCTCGCCCGTGCAAACTCAAGGCGGCATTCCGCGGAATGCCGCCTGTTTTTTAGCCAGGCGATATTCGCGGCGTATTGCCGCACAAAGGACTTCCGGAGTGTAAAAACCCCTTAAAATATAAGGTATTTTCAAAAGCACCCCTATGTAAAATCAAGTTCGTTATGTACTTCAAGGTAATAACGCTTGCTTTTGATGCCGGTCTTTTGAATAGTGTGCAGCGCAACCGCTCTTATCGCACCTGCACAAAGGGGAATCCGCATGACCAAACCACCATCGTCTTATCGCCGCCTCTCAATGGGCCTCAGCCTGCTGGCCCTGATCTCCGGCGCCGCTTTCGCACCGCAAACCATGGCCCAGACCGAAACGCCGGACGGCGCGTTCGATCTGGGCACGGTCGTGATCGTCGGCCACCGCAAACAGCTTGGCGAGGTGGGCGCCAGCCAGGCCGGCTCCAAAATCGAGTCCACGGATATAGCGCGCTATAACCGCAAGGACGTGGCCGACGCGCTCAACCTGCTGTCCGGGGTCACGTTGTCCACCAATTCGCGCAACGAGAAACTCATCTATGTCCGCAGTTTCGACGCACGCCAGACGCCCTTGTTCATCGACGGCATCCCGGTCTATGTGCCCTATGACGGCTATATCGATTTCAACCGCTTCACCACCGACGACCTGGCCGCCATTCAGGTGGCGAAAGGGTTTTCATCGGTGTCCTACGGCGCCAATACCCTGGGCGGCGCCATCAACCTGATCTCGCGCAAGCCCGTCAAGGCGTTCGAGGGCAATCTGCGTCTGGGCGCCGCCAGCGGCGATGAAACCAGCGCCGCCCTCAACCTGGGCACCAATCAGGGCTGGTGGTATGCCCAGGCCGGCCTGTCATACAGCAATGCGGACAGCTTCCCGCTATCCGGCGATTTCAAGCCAACAGCAACGGAAGACGGTGGCGACCGCGACAATGCCTACCGCAACGACCGGAAAGTCTCGCTGAAACTCGGCCTGACCCCCACCAATACCCATGACGAATATACGCTCAGCTATATCCGGCAGGACGGCGAGAAAGGCCAGCCCCCCTCCACCGACCCGGCGGCCGCCCGTTACTGGCAATGGCCCTACTGGGACAAGGAAAGCCTGTATTTCGTATCCAAAACCGCGCTGGGCGACCGCGAAACAAGCTGCGCCTCTATAACGACAAGTTCGGCAATGAGGTCGACACCTTCACCGACGCGACCTATTCGACCCTGAAGACTTCAGGTTCGGGCAGCGTCTCGACGGGGCGTTCGATCTATGACGACGAAACCACCGGCGGATCGGTCGAACTGGAAAGCCGCCGCCTGACCGGACACACCCTGAAACTGGCCATCCACAACAAGAGCGACCGGCATGTGGAAACCGATGCCGCCGCCCAGGTCAATACACGCTATGAGGACCGCTTCCTGTCCTATGCCCTTGAGGACAATATCGACCTCACCGAACGGCTGATGCTCTCCCTCGGCTACGCCCATCACGAAATCGATCCGCACACCGTGTTCAACCTCGGCAACGCCTATACCCTGCCGTCGAAAAAATCCGCCGACAACGGCCAGGCAGGCCTGTTCTTCGACTACACCCCGGAAATTCGCTTCTACGGCACGATCGCCCAGAAGACGCGCCTGCCGACCCTGAAGGACCGCTATTCGCAGCGCCTGGGCAGCTATATCGAAAATCCGAACCTGCAACCGGAATCGTCGCTGAACTACGAAATCGGCTACCAGGGAGCGCCGTGGACAGGGGCCAGGGCCGAGGCCGCGCTTTTCCGCAGCGATGTGACCGACAAGATCCAGTCGGTGTTTGTCGGAACCGCCGGCAGCAGTTGTTCGTCCGCCGCGAAGTGCCAGCAGCAGAATGTCGGCGAGGTCCGCATCACCGGCGTGGAACTCAGCCTGGAGACGCCGCTCACCGCCTGGCTGTCGGCGGGCGGCAACTACACCTATCTCGACCTGAAGAACATCAGCGATCCGGCCACGAAGCTGACCGACATCCCCAAAACCAAGGCCACCCTGCACGCCACCGTCAAGCCTCTGGCGGCCCTGGAAATCACCGGCTTTGTCGAATACAACAGCGACCGCTGGGCGTCGAACACCCTCCGGCTGGACGGCTATACCATCGCCAACCTCAAGGCCGCCTACAGGCTTACCCCATTCGTGGCGCTCGAAGCCGGCGTCAACAACCTGACCGACGAGAACTATTCGTGGTCGGCCGGCTTCCCCAGCGCCGGACGGACCTGGTTCGCCAACCTGAACTATGTATGGTGAGAGACATGCTGAAACTCAAATATCTCCTTCCGGCCGCCTTCCTGCTGCTGTGCAGTCCGGCCCTGGCCCATCCGAACACGGAAAAAGCGGCGCAATACGTCACGCGGAGCCTCACCATCACCGGCGCCGTCGAGCATCCGCTGACCCTGACCGTGGCCGATCTCGCCAAAAGGCCCGATCTTCAGGTGCGGACCATACCGCTGGACACGGTTTCGGGCGAACCGCTCCGTTCGCTTGAAAACCTCAGGGGCGTCCGCCTGCGTGATCTTCTGGACGAGGCTGTAATCCACATCGAGGATCACAACGACATCAAGAAGATGGTCGTCATCGCCGGCGCCAGCGACGGCTACAAGGTCGTCTTTTCGTGCGAGGAACTGTTCAACACGCCCAATGGCGACGATGTTTATGTGTATTTTGAAACGGCGGGCCAGCCCCTGCCGGACGAGGAAGGCCGCATCGCCCTGATATCGGGCCACGATCTTCACACCGGTCCGCGGCATGTGAAATGGCTCAACGCCATCTCGGTCGTGAAAGTCGCCGACTGAATTCAGGATTTCTTATACCTCCCCATTTACGGCAGGGCTATCGCATATGCCAAGCAAGATTCAAAATTCTCCCCCTCTCCCCACATGTGGGGAGAGGACGGGAAACAAGCCGCGTCAGCGGCGCAGGTGACCGGGTGAGGGGCGAAAAAAGCCAACAAAGTCACGCGCGGCAGATCGTTCTGCTCCTAACCCTAACCCTCGCCCCACATGTGGGGAGAGGGGATTTCTTGTGCAAAATCATCTACATCCGTTTCATATGCGATAGCCCTGCCGTAAACGGAGAGGTATAAAAACAACTGAATGTCGATCCGGCCTAAGCCGAAACGGCCATGACTTCCCTGTCGCCATGCTTCGCCTTCCGGTCCTTCGCACGCATGGCGCGGATGGCGATCGAGGCCAACTGGTCGTTGATCTGGCGCAGATCATGCAGCGTGTCCATTTCGAGGGCGCTCGTCTCAAGACCTTCGACTGATCCCTCGCGCAACCGGTCGAGATGAATGCGCGAAGCCCGCGCCTCCAGCCGGTCGAGCGCTTCCTTTTCCTCCAGCAGATGCTTCACCGCCCGCTTCTCTCCCGTCATGAAAACCGAGGCGGTCAGGCGGACCGCGCCGGTCACCCGGTCGAAGATCGCTTCGAGGTTCTGCCAGCTCTCGCCGGAAAAGGCCTGTTGCCGCTTAAGCAGTTTTCCCGCCCGGCGCGCCAGGTTGTTGCTGATGATATCCCCCACCTGCTCAAAGGTGGTCGCGGCGTAAATCACCTGATCCAGGCGGCGGCGCTCATTGTCGCTCAGCCCGTTGGCCGGGATCGATGTGAGGTAAAGCTTGAGGCTGTGATTGAGGCCATCGAGCGTATCGTCCGTCTGCCGCACAGCCTCCACGCGGCTTTGTCCGCCGTCACGGAAGGCTTCGGCGACGCCGGTAAGCATGGCTTCCGTCACATCGGCCATGCGCAGGACCTCGCGGGCCGCCGCCGCGATGGCGAGGGCGGGCTGCGCGATCAGGCCCGGTTCCAGATAGATCGGGGCCGCGGCGTCCGCCCGCGCCGCTTCCGGCAGACGCCGCGCCAACAGCCGCCCCAGCGGCGTGAGGGCCGGCAGGAAGACCAGCGCCATGACCAGATTGAAGGCCAGATGGAAATTGGCGGGCGCGTGCGCCGTCAGAGTCGAAAGACCGGGCAGACCGGCGATCGCCCCCAGAAACGGCAGGGCAAGCAGACAGCCGATAAGGCGATTGGCCAGATTGCCCGCCGGCAGACGCAGGGCCGCCGGGTTCCTGCGCGCCAGCATGTTGAGCAGGGGATTGATCGCGCTGCCGAGATTGGCCCCAAGCACAAGCGCGAAGCTGGCCGGCAGGGGAATCGCGCCTTGCTGCGTAAACGACATGGTAAGCAGCACGACCGCGATGCTTGAGTGCATGGTCCACGCCAGCAAAGCGCCCAGGATCAGGGTCAGGGTCAGGTCGGCGCTCACCAGGGCCAGCAGGGTCTGGAAGCCTTCGGTATGGGCGGCATGGGCCAGAAGCGTCGTCATGTGCGCCAGGGCGAAGAGCATAAGCCCCAGGCCGATCATGGCGCTGGCCATGTCACGCTGGCGGTCGGTCCGGCCGAAGCGGTTGAAAATGACGCCGGCCAGCACGAGCACGGGCGTGAAGGCGGAAATATCGAACGACAGCAGTTGCACGATCAGGGTGGTGCCCACATTGGCGCCCAGCATGACCGCCAGCCCGGAAACCAGGTCAAGCGTCCCGGAGGCGGCGAATCCCGCGGCGATCAGGCCCGTGGCCGTGCTGCTTTGCAGGAGGGTGGTCACGCCCAGTCCGGCGGCGAACGCCGTGAGGCGGTGCCTGAGGCCGCGATGCAGAACCCTGCGGATCGCCACGCCAAAGGCGTCCATGACCCCATGCTGCACCATATGCAAGCCCCACAGCAGCAAGGCGACGAATCCGGCCAGGTCGATCAATCCAAGTGTTTCCATTCCAGAGGCGGCTCCCGGGGGCGATTCCATGAATAAAGTCATGCAAAATAAATCCGTGTTCGGATGATTACAATTCACGATTTGTATTTGATTCAAGGCTGGCGGATTTATAAAGATCCATATTTTCCAGTCTTTTCCCTTGCGAAAAATCACGGCTGGTTAAATCATGAGGTTTTTACAGCACGGCAAAATTCGATATGAAACAGGACGAAGACGGGAAAACCGGCAGCAACCGGCGCGAACTGCTTGAAGGCTTGGGCCTGACCGGCCTGCTGGCCGCGCTTCCGGCGCCGGGGCACGCAGATGCCCCTCAATCCGCGGCGACAGACGAAGCCCTCCGCTCGCATGTCCATAATATCGTCGTCATTTTCGCGGAGAACCGCAGCTTCAACAACCTGTTCGGTGACTTTCCGGGCGTGCAGGCGCCGCTGAAGGACGTGCCGCCCGAACGCTATCTCCAGCGCGACCGCGACGGCCGGATCCTGGACACCCTCCCCAAAATCTGGGGCGGTCTGATCAAGGAGGAACAGGTCGTCAATCACCAGACCTACCGGATCGGCGAAGACGACCTGACCGGTCTGCCGAACCGGCCCTTCGCCCTGAAAACGCCCGCCGGCGATCCCCTGCCCCAGGGCGTCGTGACGCGTGACCTCGTTCATGCCTTCTACAACAATCAGCTTCAGATCAACGGCGGCAAGAATGACGGTTTCGTCGCCTGGGGCGACAGCGGCGCACTGGTCATGGGGCATTACGGCGACAACAACGTCAATCTGCGCCTGTGGCGGATCGCCCAGGATCATACCCTGTGCGACAATTTCTTTATGGGCGCGTTCGGCGGCTCGTTCCTGAACCACCAGTACCTTGTGGCCTGCACGCCGCCCTATTATCCCGACGCCGCCAACAGTCCCGCCAAAAGCCGGATCGCCCGGTTCAGCGACGGCGACCCGCTGGGAATCAGGCTCAAGCCGGTGCCCGACCTGCCCGCCAGCGCCATGGACGGTCCCGCCCGCTTCGGCCCCAGCACCCTGACCCCGGACGGGCGGGCCGTCAACACCATGCACCCGCCCTATGCGCCGACCCAGACGCGCGATGAGAAAAATCCTGATTACGGCGATCCCGGCAATTCCGGCACCCTGCCGCCGCAGGTCCACGCCACCATCGGCGACCGCCTGTCGGACAAGGGAATCGATTGGGCCTGGTACAGCGGCGGCTGGGAGCTGGCCCTGGCCCGCACGCCCAACCAGACAGCGGATTTCCCGGTGCGGCCCAATTTCCAGGACCACCACCAGCCGTTCAACTTCTTCAAACGCTTCGCCCCCGGCACGCCTGACCGGGCGCGGCACCTGCGTGACGGCGGCACGGACGAAACCCCGCGCACCAATAAATTCCTGGCCGATATCAGAGATGGACGGCTGCCGCCCGTGGCCTTTTACAAGCCGCAGGGCAATCTCAACATGCACGCCGGCTACTCCGACGTCGACAGCGGCGACCGTCACATCGCCACTCTCATCGACGCCCTGACAAGCGGACCGCAATGGCGGCACATGGTGGTGATCGTCACCTTCGATGAAAACGGCGGCTGGTGGGACCATGTGCCGCCACCCAAGGGCGACCGCTGGGGACCGGGCACCCGGATACCGGCCATCGTCGTGTCGCCGTTCGCCCGCAAGGGCCAGGTCGATCATACAGTTTACGATACCGGTTCGATCGCGCGCCTGATCATCCGCCGCTTCGGTCTTGAAACCCTGCCGGGGCTGACGGAACGCGACGCGGCCATGATGGTGGCGGAAGGTTTCAAACCCGGCGACCTGACGGCGGCGCTCCGCTTCGATCAGGCATAACCGGTCACGACGCTTCGCCCCCGATCGCCGCCTCTATCGCGGCGACGTCGATCTTCCGCATCTTCATCATGGCCTCGAACGCGCGCTTCGCCACATCGCCGCCCCTGGCCATCGCGTCGGTGAGAACCCGCGGCGTGATCTGCCATGACAGCCCCCATTTATCCTTGCACCAGCCGCAGGCGCTTTCCGCGCCGCCATTACCGACGATCGCATCCCAGTAGCGGTCGGTTTCCGCCTGATCGTCGGTGGCAATCTGGAAGGAGAAGGCCTCGCTGTGCCGGAACGCGTCTCCCCCGTTCAGCCCCAGGCACGGCACGCCGCAGACGGTGAATTCGACCGTCAGCACATTCCCTGCCTGGCCGCCCGGAAAATCGGCGGGCGCCCGGAAGACCGCGCCAACCGTACTGTCGGGAAAAGTCCGGGCATAGAAGCGCGCGGCGTCTTCCGCGTCATGGTCGTACCACAGGCAGATCGTGTTCTTGTTCATCCTGACGTCTCCTCTGTTTGCCCGCAAACCGGAATATGGACGCGCACTATAGCCGGGGGCGAATAAATAAGAAATGCGGCCATCCGATGCGCTTTAAAAAGGAAACGCCGTGACGCTCTTTATCCATTCATCGATGACCAGCGCCTTGACCGCCGGCGGGGCGGCGCGTTCGCGGCAGTTGGGCCGTTCGCACAACCGGCACATCGGCCCGGTCTGGACGGCGTTCGGCTGGGCCAGATCAAATCCGCGCGCATAGATCAGCTTTTCGGCATATTTCAGTTCGCAGCCCAAGCCTATCGCCTGTTCGGCATAAGCGCCGTCGGCATAGGCGCGAAGCCCGCGATCGAGCGTGCGCGACAGGGTGAAATAGCGCTGCCCGTCCGGCGTCTCAATCACCTGGGTGATGATCCGGCCCGGCGTCTGGAAGGCCTGATGGATATTCCAGCGCGGGCATGCCCCGCCATACCGGGAAAACGGAAAATGTCCGGCGGCGAAGCGCTTCGAGACATTGCCGGCGGAATCGATGCGCATCAGGAAGAAGGGCACGCCGCGGCTGCCGGGCCGGGACAGGGTGGTCAGGCGCTGGGCCGCCTGTTCATAGGAAACCTGATAAGGTGCGCGCAAAAGCTCGATATCATAGGCATTGCTTTCAGCCGCTTCGAGAAAAGGCCCATAAGGCATGAGCGTGGCGGCGGCCAGGGCATTGAGCAGGGCGATCTTGTAGAGCCGCGCCGTGGTCAGGTCGGGCGCTTTCGCCTTTTCCGCCAGGGCATTGATCTCCGCGCCATATTTGCTGAGCGCCAGTTGATAGAGTATGGCAAAGCGCCGCGAGGAACCACCCAGGGTTTCCGAGATCATCAGGCGGCGGCGGTGCGGATCGAACCGGCGCTGGTACATCATCATCACCTGCGCCGGCATCAGGCGAATGTCGATGCCGTACCGGTCCTTAAGCCGCCTGAGCGCCGCTTCTTCCAGCGTGTGGGCGTCACCGCCGAGCGTGGCGAAAAGCTGCTCCCCCAGTTCGTCCAGTTCGGGGAAAAAGTTATGATGACTCTGTATCTGGTCACGCACCCAGTCGGTCGGCGATTGTTCCATCTCCTCCGGCGCGGCCATAAGAACATCACGTTTGCGGCGCTCCTGATAAGCCCGATAAAGCCGCGTCACCGCTTCGGCGGCCATCGGCGACGACGCCACCAGTTCGGAGATTTCCCGGCGCGGCAGGTGCAGATCCCTGAATAGCGGATCGGCGAAGATTTCAACCAGATCGGCCTCTCCCGCGGGTTCGGAGTCATCGGTGAAGGTGCGCAGGTCGAGATCATAGGTCGCCGCCAGCTTGAGCAGGACCTGCGCCGTCACCGGCCGCTGGTTGCGCTCCAGATGATTGAGATAGGAGGCCGAGACTCCCAGATCGGCGGCCATCCGCGTCTGGGTCAGGCTGAGATCATAGCGCAGCCGCTTCAGCCGCCCGCCGAGGAAAAGTTTGCGATCGAGTTCGGCCATTTGCGTCGTCCCGAAAAGAAAGCCCCTCTCACTCCTGTCCCTCCCCTTAAAAGGGGCGAGGGGAAAGAAATATGGCATCGCCTTGAAGCCCCCTCTCCCCACCTGAGGGGAGAGGGTTGGGGTGAGGGGTTTCTTACTTAGAATTGTCATAAATTTACAAATAATACAATGTCACAATTCTCCAAATGACGTCATTTCGCACTAAGCATCTATATATTTTCCAGAAATTTAAGCGTTTCATATCCTCACGACATGCCGACGACACACCACTAGAAAGGAGACAAATTATGACACAAAATATCAAACTCACACCAATTACGTTTCCTTGGGATATGGCCGCCGTTCATGCCGCCGCCTTTGGACTGTTCACCTCCGGCGCCCTGATGGCCGCCCGCCGTCAGGCCGCACAGACGGCTCAACACCCTCCCCAACAAGGACAATGACAATGACCACCTTTCAGGATTTAGTCCCCTCCGCCCCCAAAGGCCGTTTCGACGGCATCGAACGCCCTTATTCCCCTGAAGACGTCCTGCGCCTGCGCGGCTCGCTTCCCATCCAGCACACCCTGGCGATGCGCGGCGCCAATCGCTTGTGGGACCTGCTGCACACCGAGCCGTTCGTCAATTCGCTGGGCGCCATGACGGGCAACCAGGCCATGCAGATGGTCCGCGCCGGACTGAAGGCCATCTATCTCTCCGGCTGGCAGGTGGCGGCGGATTCGAATACCGCGTCTTCCATGTACCCGGATCAGTCGCTTTACCCGGCCAATGCCGCGCCGGAACTCTGCCGCCGCATCAACAGGACCCTGCAACGCGCCGACCAGATCGAGCATGCCGAGGGCTGGCCAAAAAACGAAAATGCGCGCGACTGGTTTGCCCCGATCGTCGCCGATGCCGAGGCCGGTTTCGGCGGGCCGCTCAACTGCTTCGAGATCATGAAGGCCTTTATCGAGGCGGGCGCCGCCGGCGTCCATTTCGAGGATCAACTGGCCTCGGAAAAGAAGTGCGGCCATCTCGGCGGCAAGGTTCTGATCCCGACACAGGCCCACGAACGCGCCCTGACCGCCGCCCGCCTCGCCGCCGATGTCATGGGCGTCCCCACCCTGGTCGTCGCCCGCACCGATGCCGAATCAGCGCAGTTGATCACCTCCGATATCGATGAACGCGACCATCCGTTCATCGAGCGTGATAACCGCACCCATGAAGGCTTCTTCCGCCTGAAACCCGGCACCGGCCTCGATCACTGCATCGCGCGCGGCCTGGCCTATGCGAAAGTCGCCGATGTGTTGTGGTGGGAAACCTCGCACCCCGATCTGGAAGACGCCCGCAGGTTCGCCGAGGCCATCCACAAGGTTCATCCGGGCAAGCTGCTGGCCTATAACTGCTCGCCCTCCTTCAACTGGAAGGCAAAACTCGATGACGCCACGATTATGAAATACCAGCGCGAACTCGGCGCCATGGGCTACAAATTCCAGTTCGTGACGCTGGCCGGCTTCCACAGCCTGAACAACGCCATGTTCGAGTTGGCCGACGGCTACCGCGAGCGCGGCATGGCGGCCTATTCGGACCTGCAACAGCGCGAATTCGCCAATGAGGCCGCCGGCTACACCGCCACCCGTCACCAGCGCGAGGTCGGCACCGGCTATTTCGACCGGGTGGCGGAGACGATCAGCAACGGACAATCCTCCACCACGGCCATGAAGGCCTCAACCGAAACCGCGCAGTTCACCTCCGCCGCGGCCGAATAGGAGCCAAAACAATGGAAACCAGCAATCGTGACTCGATCATCGCCTACTGCCTGGCGCCGCTGAACCTCGACACGGGCAGCGAGGCCGCCCGCGAAACCCTGCGCCGCCTCGATCATGCGCTCAAGACCTTCCAGTCACAGGCCGCGCGCCCGGTCACTGTCGATTTCTCCCGGATGCCGTCACTGGTCATCAATGAGCACGCGCACGGCTACGAATAAAGGCGCGGGGCGTTTCGGAAGATGAAACGCCCTTCTCCGCTTCCCGCCGCCTTTCAAGCCAGAGGCTCCCCTGCTAAGGACAATGGAAATGCCCCCGGACTCTCCCTCTTCAAGCCATATACCTTCGGATGACATGACCGCCATCGCAATCACCGCGCCGATAACCGGCCGCATGAACGAAATCCTGACGCCCGACGCCCTGGCCTTCCTCGCGGCGCTGCACCGGCGCTTTGAACCGGCGCGCCAGGAACGTCTGTCGGCGAGACGGACGCGGCAACAGCAATTCGATGCCGGCGCCCTGCCCGATTTCCTGCCGGAAACGGCGCATATCCGCGCCGATGACTGGCGTGTGGCGCCGATCCCGGCCGATCTGCTCGACCGCCGCGTCGAAATCACCGGTCCCGTCGACCGCAAGATGATCATCAATGCGCTCAATTCCGGCGCGAAGGTGTTCATGGCCGATTTCGAGGACGCCAATGCCCCCACCTTCGCCAACTGCCTCGACGGCCAGATCAATCTCAGGGATCGCTGGTCTGGCCGGCTGGACTTCACCGATCCGGTCACCGGCAAGGCCTACGCCCTGAAGGCCGATCCCGCCGTTCTGCTGGTGCGTCCGCGCGGCTGGCGCCTGGACGAGCGTCACATCCGGATCGATGAACAGGCCATCTCCGCCAGCCTGTTCGATTTCGGCCTCTACATGTTCCACTGCGCCAGACCGGCGATCGCGCAGGGGTCCGGTCCCTATTTCTACCTGCCCAAGCTGGAATCGCACCTCGAAGCGCGCCTGTGGAACGACGTGATCGTTTTCGCGCAGGATTATCTCGGCATACCGCAGGGCACGATCAAGGCCACGGTCCTGATCGAAACCCTGCCGGCGGCCTTCGAGATGGACGAAATCCTCTATGAACTGCGCGATCATATGGCGGGCCTCAATTGCGGCCGCTGGGACTATATTTTCAGCTTCATCAAGACCTTTGCCGAAAACCCGGCCTTCCTGACGCCGGACCGCTCGAAAATGGTCATGGGGCAGGCTTCCCTGCGCGCCTATTCCCTGGAACTGATCAGGACATGCCACCGGCGCGGCGCCTTCGCCATGGGCGGCATGGCGGCCCAGATTCCGGTAAAAAATAACCCCGAAGCCAATACGGCCGCTTTCGAGCGCGTCAGGGCCGACAAGGAGCGCGAAGCGGGCGACGGACATGACGGCACCTGGGTGGCGCATCCCGATCTGGTGCCCGTGGCCGTGGAGGTCTTCGACCGCCTGATGCCGGAAGCAAACCAGTTGCATGTCATGCGGAGCGACATCCGGACGTCTCAGGGCAATTTGCTGAACATGCACGCAGGCCCCCGCACGGAAACCGGCCTGCGTGAAAATATCCGCGTCGGCATCCGCTACATCGCGGCCTGGCTGGCCGGCCGCGGCGCCGTTCCGCTTTACAATCTGATGGAGGATGCCGCCACCGCCGAAATCTCGCGCACGCAGGTGTGGCAATGGTTGCGTCATGGCGCGACTCTGGAAGACGGCCGCGTGGTGACGGCTCCACTGATCCTGGCCCTGATCGCGGATGAAACCGCACGCCTGGACGACGCGCATCTGGATGAAGCCCGCCAGCTTTTCATCGACCTGGTGACCGCCCCGGCCTGCCGCGATTTCCTGACTGTTCCCGCGTATGAAAGGCTTGGCTGACAAAGAAGGCCTGTGCGCGCGGATCGGTTACACCGTCCCGGAAACATAGGCGTCCCTTAGCCGGGCCTTGAGGATTTTGCCGATGTGGCTTCGCGGCAGTTCCTCGACAAATACGGCATCGGACAGTCTTTGCGTCTTGCCGACACGCGCATTGACAAATTGCAGGAAATCCTCCCGGTCCCGCGTGGCCGCGACAACAAAGGCGACCGGCGTTTCGCCCCATTGTTTCGAGGGCACGCCAACCACCGACACATCCGTAACATGCGGATATTGCAGGGCAATGTGTTCGATATCCGAGGGATAGATATTGAAACCGCCGGAGATGATCACGTCCTTCTTGCGGTCCACAATGACCAGAAAGCCCTCCGCATCAAGATAGCCGATATCACCGGTGCGGATATAACGCCTGCCGTCCGGCGCCTGCCAGAAGGCGTCAGCGGTCTTTTGCGGCTGGTTGTGATAGCCGTTCATGACCGTCCGGGAATAACCGTAGATTTCGCCCGCCTGTCCCGGCGGCAGTTCCCCTCCGTTGTCATCGACAATGCGGACTTCGTGTCCGGGCAGGGGCAGGCCGACCGTATGCAGCTTGCCGGGGTGCTCATGGGCGGCCAGCATGAAGGTGGCGCCGCCCTCGGTCATGCCGAAATATTCGATAAAGCCGCCCGGCCAGCGCCCGATCATCTGCTTTTTGGTTTCCGCCGCCAGCGGCGCGGACGTACAGAACTTCATGCGGTAGGCGCTCAGATCGGCTTGATCAAAAGCCGGATCGGCCAGTATGCGTTCGCACTGGACCGGCACCAGCATGGCGTGCGTCACCTTATGCGTCTGCGACAGGCGCAGAAATTCCGCCACATTGAATTTGCGCATCAGCACCACGCACCCGCCACCGGCCAGCGCCGGCAGCAGCATGACAAGGGTGGTGTTGGAATAGAGGCCCGTACTCAGCAGGGTGATCGAATCCGGCCCGTAACCCGGTGTTTCTCCGGGGATCATATGCGCCCAGCGCATGGCGTGGGACTGGACGATGCCTTTCGGCGCGCCGGTCGTGCCCGACGAATAGATGATATTGAACTCAAACCCAGGCCCGACCTCGACCGCTTGCGGCCGGACGTCTTCCGGGACCATCCAGTTATCACGGCAACCATCGAGATCGATGCGCAAGGCCTCGATCCGCGCCTGTTCCACCATCGGCCCGGTAGACGAATCGTAAAAGAGAATGGCCGCGCCGGAATCCTCGATCGCCATAGCCAGAGTCTCAGCCTGCGAACCGGGCGCCAGCGGCACCACCACGCCCCCGGCACGCAACACAGCCAGAAAAGCGATGACGTAATCGGCGGAACCGGCCGCGCAAAAGGCCACCCTGCCCTGCGGTTTCAGGCCCGATGCCTGCAAGGCTGCCGCGCCGCGATCGATCAGCCGGTCAAGCTCGCCCCATGAAATGCGAACCTCGTCACAGATGAGCGCCGTGTCATCCGGCTTGATCCGGCTCCAGGCGTGGATCAGTGCGTCCAAGGTACAAAAGGCCTGCGTGCCGAGTTGCGCAATTTCCATCATGGCCTAACCCGCCGTCCAGCCACCATCGACCATCAGCGAACCGCCGGTCATCAGGGTCGAAGCCTCCGAGGCCAGCAGCAGCAGCGCGCCTGAAAGTTCCTCCATCCGCCCCAACCGGCCGAATTTGATTCGGCTGAGCACATGCTCCCGCGTACCGGGCATGTCGAGGATCGGCCGCGTCATCTCGGTGTCGATAAAGGTCGGGCAGATCGTATTGACGCGAATGCCGTGCGGCGCAAGCTCGATGGCCATGCACCGGGTCAGCCCCTCCAGCCCCCATTTCGACGCGCTGTAGAGCGACCGCCCGGCCCCGCCGACATGCCCCATCTGCGACGAGACATTGATGATCGACCCCGGCTTCCCGGCATCGAGCAACCCCTTCGCCACTGCCTGCGCCACAAACAGCGCCGCTTTCAGATTGAGGCCCAGCACCACGTCGTAATCGTCCTCGCTGACCTCGGTGATCGGGCGGATGCGATTGACGCCCGCATTGTTGAGCAGGATATCGAACGGCCCGCGCACCGCGATCTCCCGCCGCACGGCCTCAAGATCGGTCACGTCCAGCACGAAGGCGTCCGCCTTGAAGCCGCCCGCGCGGATTTCGGCGGCCAGCGCGTCGATCTCGCTGGCCGTGCGCGCGCAGATCGTCACCTCTGCCCCCGCCTGCGCGAAAACCGCAGCGCCCGCGGCCCCTATGCCGCGTCCGCCGCCGGTAACCAGCGCCCGCCTGCCATCGAGCCGGAAAGAGGGCAGCGGCATCAGGCTCACGACACGTCCGCCATGTGCATCAACCGCAGCCCCGCCTCGAATGCCTTGACCGGTTTCGATGGCGTGAAGCGCACCACCGCCGTCCGGCCCGGCAACAGGTCGAAATAGTTGTCGCTCCATGTACCATCGGCGGTGTCGTGGCTGAGATACAGATTCTTGACCAGAACCGGCGAAGACAGGCCTACAAGCAAGTCCGAACCCGACGCCCTCACCTTTGTCGCGATCCCCGGCTTCGGCAGGATCAAATCCTTGACCGGACGGAAATAAAGCCGGTCCCTGGCGATGACCCCGCCCTTATCCGACAGACTGATCTCCAGCAACACCGTCTCCGGCGCCACCCCGGCCAGCAATTCGGCGGCGGACGCGCTGAACACCGCCTGCGCGCTGTTGGCCGGCAATCTGACCGCCTGCGTCAAGGATTTGCGCACCAGGCCGTGGAAATCCATAACCTTCAGTTCGAGCGTCCCGTCGATATCCTCCAGCCGGTCATTGACCAGGGTGACGCTGACCATATCCTCCGTCAGGGCCGCCGTGACCAGAACCGGCGCGAAGGCCTTGCGCGCGAAATACTGCTGCGCCTTCCAGCGCGCGTAATAATCGATGCTGCTCCACGAAGCGACCGGCCAGCAGTCATTGATCTGCCAGAACAGCGACCCCATACAGTAGGGCATCCGCGCACGGTGCCCTTCCATGGCGATCTTGATCCCCTCGGCCTGCAAGACCTGCCCGACATAGAGGAATTGCCTGAAATCGGCGGGCACCCTGTAATCGCGCTCCATGTAAGTCTTGATCGTGCCATTGCCGATCGAGGAACGCTGGTGCGCCTTCATGACCTCGGAAAAAATGTCGTAATCCTCCGGCCGGGCGTAAGCCTCAACCGTCCTGAACTCCGGGAAGGACTGGAAGCCGTACTCGCTCATGAAACGGCCAATCTGGGTGCGGTAATCGGCAAACGGCTTCTGCCCCCACCAGACGCTCCAGTAGTGGATATCGCCCGATTGCTGCTTCGGCGCGAGGTCGGCGTGAACCACCGTCTCCTTGCCATCCCAGGCGGCCAGCGGCGAGGATGGCCAGTAGAAGCGCTGCGAATCATGCGCGGCCAGCGCTTCGGGCAGAATATCGTAGAAGATCGCCTTATAGGCCGCCCACAACTGATCGCGCTGTTCGGGCGTATACTTTTCCTTCCAGCCCCAGCCGCTGTTCGGCACATCGTTCTGCCAGGCGGTGTCGATCTCGTTATTACCGGCCCACAGGGCGATGCACGGATGGTTGCGCAGACGGCGGATATTGTCGACGGCCTCATGGCGGATGCTGTCGAGGAGCGCTTCATCGTCCGGATACATGGCGCAGGCGAACATGAAATCCTGCCAGACCAGTATGCCGTTGCGGTCGCACAGATCGTAGAAATAGTCGTCCTCATAAACACCGCCGCCCCAGACGCGCAGCATGTTCATGTGCGTGTCGGCCACCGACCTGACGACGCGCTCGTAAACCTCATGGGTGACACGCGGCAGGAAACTGTCATTGGGAATGTAATTGGCGCCCTTCATGAAGACCGGCACGCCGTTCAGTTCGACATAGAAGCTGGTCCCGTCGGCATCGGGTTCCTGTACGACCCTGACCGTGCGCAGGCCAGTGCTGACATGGCGAAGATCGCTGGCCGTGGCGGTGGTGACGCGGCCGGCGAATTCATACAGATGCGCCTCGCCCAGCCCGTTGCTCCACCACAGTTTCGGTTTCGCTACCGTGAAATCAAGCCGGACGGTATTCAGCCCCGGTGTCAAGCTGACGGTCCGCCTGCCCGCGCCCTGCACTTCCACGACCGCTGTCTCAGCCTGATCGGCCCGTATCTCGAACACGGCGGTCAGACGCGCTTCATCCGCGCTCAGGCTGTTCTGCACGATATGCAGATCATCGATGCGCACCCCGCTCCAGGCGCGCAGCCGCACCGGACGCCAGATGCCGGAGGTGACGAAACGCGGCCCCCAGTCCCAGCCGTAATGATAACCGGCCTTGCGCGTGAATACACTGACCTGTTTGTCACCGAGGCCACCGTTTTCACTCTGGTCATTGATGGCGGGCGGGTTGTAGCCCAGAGCATCGAGACGCTTCAGCCCTTCCTGAATCGGCGAGCGCAGCAGGACGCGCAGGCTGTTGGCCCCCTGTCGCACCTGCGGCTTGATATCGGCTACCCATGTGCGGAACATATTATCCGCCTTCAGGATCAGGACATCATTGAGATAAACCTCGGCATAGGTATCGAGGCCCTCGAAGCACAGCTCTATATGACCGTGTTTCAATGTATCAGGGCCGAGATCGAGACTGGCGCGATATTCCCAGTCCTTCTTGTCGATCCATTGCAGGTCGCGCTCATTGGTCCGGTAAAACGGGTCCTCGATCTTTCCATTGGCCAGAAGATCGGTATGCACCGTGCCGGGAACCGTACCGGGCAACCAGTCTCCATTATCGGCCTGCCGGAACCGCCAGTCGAGGTCCAGTTTCCGGTCGAGTACAGCGCCTGCCGGTATTGTGGCCGCATGGGCCAGCGGCGCTTCGACCAGCGCCAGAGCGGCGCCCGCGACAGCGCCCTTCAATATATCGCGCTTGCCGGGGTTCGACATGCCCAATCCTTTATGATGTTTCCTGCCTGTGAGGCGGCTTTCTGATGAAACCGTCCCCGCTAAACTGCTACGCTAGAATACTTCAAAAAGTCCAGCCGCGCCCATGCCGCCACCAACGCACATGGTGACGACAACGTGGCGGACGCCGCGTCTTTTACCCTCGATCAGCGCATGGCCGACCATGCGCGAACCCGACATGCCATAAGGATGGCCGATCGAAATCGCCCCGCCATTGACATTCAAACGCTCATTGGGAATGCCGAGCCTGTCCTGACAATAGAGCACCTGAACCGCAAAAGCTTCATTCAATTCCCAAAGACCGATATCGTCCATCTTCAAACCGAACCGGCGGAGCAGTTTCGGCACGGCGAAGACCGGCCCTATGCCCATCTCGTCCGGCTTCGTGCCCGCCACCGCCATGCCGACATAGCGGCCCAGCGGCTGCAAGCCACGCCGTTCGGCCAGGCCGGCTTCCATGACCACGCAGGCCGAGGCCCCGTCCGAAAGCTGGCTGGCATTGCCCGCCGTCACTGTACCGTTGGGCAAAACCACCTTCAGCGAAGACAGGCCTTCCAGCGTCGTGTCGGGACGGTTGCCCTCATCCTGTGAAAGCGTCACCTCACGCAGGCTGACCTCGCCGGTCGCCTTGTCGACCACCTTCATGGTCGCCGTCAGGGGCACGATCTCGGCATCGAAAGCCCCCGCCGCCTGCGCCGCCGCCGTACGCTGCTGCGATTGCAGGGCATAAGCGTCGCACCGTTCCCGACCAATGCCGTAACGCGCCGCCACCGTCTCCGCCGTTTCCAGCATCGGCATATAGGCGTCCGAATGCAGGGCGATCAGTTCCGGATCAGGATCGACGCGCATTTCCGGCGTCTGGACCAGCGAGATCGACTCGACCCCTCCGGCCACGACCATATCCATGCGGTCGACGATCACCTGCTTGGCCGCCGTGGCAATGGTCATCAGCCCTGACGAACACTGCCGGTCCAGGGTCATGCCGGGCACGCCGACCGGGAAACCGGCGCGCAGGGCACCGTTGCGCCCGATGGTGTGCTGGAAGCCCTGCGGCAACGAACAGCCCAGCAGGCAGTCGTCAAGCTCCGCCGGGTCGATACCGGCACGCGCCACCGCGTGGCTCAGGGCATGGGCCGCGAGCGTCGGTGACGGCATATTGTTGAAAGCGCCGCGATAGGCGCGGCCGATCGGCGTGCGCGCCGTCGAGACAATGACCGCCTCACGCATATCCGTACGGCTCATCGCGCCACCGCCATGACATTATCGGTCATGCCCGCGGCGGCCAGTTCACGTTCGCCCTGCGTAAAGCCGTAGGCCGGCACCAGTTCGCCGTCCCGGTTGGCGGCCTTGGCCCAGTTGGCGATCAGTTGTTCGCCCGCACCGGCATCGCTGCCGATCTGCACCCCTTGCGTCAGGGTGACATTGGCGGTGGCGAAATGACCGGCCCCGGCGCAGACGATGACGCGGGTCGGCGCCGTGTCGCTGACCAGCGGCAGCAGGGCCGGACTGACCCGCGACGGATCGAGCAGTTTGAGGCTTTCCTCGGAGAGCACGCCATGCGTCATCTGGGTCGCCGCCGTGGGCGCCAGGCAATTGACCCGGATGCCATATTTTTCGCCCTCGATCGCCAGGGTCTGCATCAGCCCGACCAGGGCCATCTTGGCCGCACCGTAATTGGCCTGGCCGAAATTGCCGTACAGACCGGAGGACGAGGTGGTCATGACGATGCGGCCATATTTCTGCTCGCGCATGATTTCCCACACCGCCTTGGTGCAGGTCACCGCCCCCATCAGGTGGACATCGACGACAAAGCGGAAGTCATCGAGGGTCATCTTGGCGAAACTCTTGTCGCGCAGGACACCGGCATTGTTGACAAGGATATCGACACGACCCCAGGCCTCCATGGTCCTGGCCACCATGGCGGCTACGCCCGCCTCATCCGTCACCGAAGCGGCGACCGCGAGGGCCTCGCCACCGGAAGCCACGATCTCGGCGGCCACCTGATCGGCGGCGGCCTGCGACAGATCGTTGACCACGACCTTCGCGCCCTGCCGCGCCAGATAGAGCGCATGAGCGCGGCCCAGCCCCCCGCCCGAACCCGTTACGATGGAAACACGGCCCTCAAGCCTTTTGCCCTTAAGCAACATGAACAGTGTCCTCTCCTTATTTATGTAGGTTGCAGAACCCTAGCGCAATTTTTATTCACTCACAAGAGAGCTAATTTTATAACCCGCGTTTTAGAGTGTCGCTTATCCGGCGCGCGAATGGCAGATTTGCCGGAAGCCCGCAGCCATGAAGGACGCCATACGTTCCTTGACCGAGACGAAATCGTCGGATTTGCAAAGACCGCCGGATAGCTTGTCGATGCGACCCGTCCGCGCCAGGGTCAGAACCAGCGCCCCGGTGACGAAGTGATAGCCCCAGAAGATGTCCTCGCGCGAACAGTCGGGCAAAGCCTTTTGCAGAATCTCGATCAGGCGCAGGACGACCGGATCGAAATGCGCGTCCATCATCTCCGCGCCCCATTCCGGCGTATTGGCCACCTGGGCGCTGAGGGCGGCATAGTTCTTCCACCCCTCGCCGCCCGTGATATAGAGATCGAGATCGGTATCGAGAAAGGCGTGCAATGCCCCCTCGACCGTGGGCTTTCCTTCAGTGACGGCATCGTACTCGTCAAGCGCCCGCATACGCCGTTCGCTGGTCACCGCCGCCCGCCGCGCGAACACGGCGTCGAACAGCTTTTTCTTGTCCTCGAAATAGTAGTTCATCAGGGTATGATGGACACCGACCCGCTTGGAGACATCCTTCAGCGTCACGCCGTACAGGCCATGCCGGGAAAACAGCAGTTCCGCCGCATCGAGAATCTGTTCGATCATTTCAGCGCGCTGTTCGGCCTTGGTCGTCCGCCGGGTGGGTTTTACATTGTCTGGCACTGTACTCTTCCGTATCTGGCTATCGGCGGTCCGGCTCAGCCGATCCGTTGAATCGCCTTCGTGCCGCCATACTCGCTTCGCAAGCGTATCTTATCGATCTTCCCGGTAGATGCCAGCGGCATGTTTGAAATGCGGACAACCTTGTCGGGAATCCACCACGCCGCCACCCGCCCTTTCAGTGCGGCGAGCAAGGCGTCATCGTTCAGGAATCGGCCTTCGCGCATCTCGACCAGCAGAACCGGACGTTCGCCCCATTTGGCGTCCGCCCGGCCGATGACGGCGGCGAGGGCCACCTCCGGCATGGCCCCGATCACCGCCTCGATCTCGGCCGGATTGATCCATTCGCCGCCGGACTTGATCAGGTCCTTGGCGCGCCCGGTTATGATCAGGTTGCCATCGTCATCGATCCGCGCCAGATCACCGGTGGCGAACCAGCCGTCCCTGTCCGTGGCCGGCTCCGCCTGACCGAAATAGCGCTCGATCACTGCCGCGCCGCGCACCCGCAAATGTCCTTCGGCATTGCGCTGTTCCGGCAGCGCCACGCCCTCCGCGTCGGTCAGCAGCAGATCGATGCCGATGGCCGGGCGGCCGGAAAGTTCCGCCGAGCGTTCCGCCAGCCACGGCGGGGCCACCGTGCCGGAAGGCGACAGTTCGGTCATGCCCCAGCTTGTCTGGACGGTAACCCCCAGGCGCTGCTCGACGCGTTCCATCAGGGCCGGCGGCAGGGGCGCCCCCCCCATGATGATGCGCTTCAGCGATGGCAGATGCCCGCCGGCCGCTTCCAGATGTTCGACCAGCATCAGCCATACGGTCGGCACGCCCACGGCTATGGTGACGTTTTCCTCAGCTATCAGGCGCGCCAGCGTGGCCCCGTCCGCATACCGCCCCGGCAAAACCAGCCTGGCCCCGACCGCCGGCACGGCGAACGGCAGCCCCCAGGCATTGGCGTGAAACATCGGCACGGCCACCAGCACACTGTCGGCGCCGGTCACGGCCATGACATCGGCCTGAAGGGTGCGCAGGGTGTGCAGATAACCGGACCGGTGCGTGTAAGTGACCCCCTTGGGCGCGCCGGTCGTCCCGGAGGTGAAGCACAGGCCCGAAGGCGCGGTTTCCTCGAAACCGCCCCACGCCCGTCCAGTTAGGGTCACGCTTAGGCGCGTCTCCAGCGCATCGGCCTCATCGCCCGCCTTGCCGTCAATCACCAGCAGATGTTCGATAGCCGGCACGTGCGCCGCAACCTGCCGCGCCAGGGGCAGGAGATCGGCGCTGACGAACAGAATGCGCGCCGCCGACTGACGCACCATCGCCGCCAGATGCTCAGCCGTCAGGCGCGGGTTCAGCGTATGGCACACCGCCCCCATGCCCATGATCGCATACCATACCTCGACATGCGCCTGCGTATTCCAGGCCAGCGTCGCCACCCTGTCCCCGGCGCATACGCCAAGCCCGTGCAGGATCGCCGACACCCGCTGGCTGCGGTCTTTCAGTTCACTGTAACCGATCCGGCTGGAGACGCCGCCTTCGCGGGCGGTCACCACCTCGGCTTTCGGATGCCATTTGGCCGCGTGTTCGAGGAACTTGTCCAGCGTCAGATCGAACCGCTGCATACGCCCGTCACTCATTGGCATCCCGGCGCCTTGGGCGGCAAGGGCGGCGAGATGATGCCGAAATTCCAGGTCCACGGCTGATCGCCCTGGGCGCGGCGACGGCACACCACCTCTTCATGCAGTTCGTACATGCCCGGCAGCAGGTTTTTGGCGGCCTTGGGCGTCTTGGCGAAGTGCATGTAGGATTTGCCGTCGGCAAAAGCGGGCCATGCCGCCTGCCCCGCGGCTTCCGGCTTGCCCGTCAGCACGAAACCGGCCCAGTAACCGTTCACGGCCTCGACATAGGCCTGATCCGTATCGGGCACCTTCGGCCAGGCCGGCGGCGTCCGGTCATTCGTGCCGAAGACATAGGGCAGTTCGCTGGCATGGAAACCGTGCAGCCCGGCCTGATCGGCCGCCGGATAGCCGTGATCCCAGAAATAGAGATAGGCGGGCTGCCCTATGGCCATCTGCTTGATGGCGATGCGTTGCGCCGTCCAGCTATAGAGGGCGTCGCGCGGCTCTTCGATGATGCTTTCATGCAGGTCCGTGGGCGGATAGAGCTTCAGATAGGTCTTGGCCAGATCGCCGTAGCGGTCGCGGATGGCGTCGATATAGTCCTGCGCCGTGGCCGGAACCGGCGGGGCGAGGAACATCAATGAACGGATCTCGCCGCTGTTGGAGCCGACCAGCACCGGCACGGGGGCCTGTTCCCCCTTGTCGAAAATATCCACCAGTTGTTCGGGCACGACCTTGCCGTCGATGGTCGGGAACGGGAAATAGCCTGTCAGCGGGGCCTGATCGATCAGTGTCCTGGCGTCCATCGACCGCAGACCGGCCAGATCGGCGGCTCCGAGTTTCCCGGCCAGCCACACGCCCACGCTCTCGGCCGATTCGGTGCCATGGCGCTTCTCATTCAACGCCGGGGCCGACAGCATATAGCCGCTTTCGATGATTGCCTTGGCAAACAGGCCTCGCGCCGAAGGAGCGGCCATCAGGTACATGACACTCAACGCGCCCGCCGATTCCCCGGCGATGGCGACATTTTCCGGATCGCCGCCGAAAGAGGCGATATTGCGCTTCACCCAGCGCAGGGCCTCGATCTGGTCGAGCAGTCCGTAATTGCCGGAGACGTGATCCGCGGATTCCGCGCTCAGGGCCGGATGGGCCATATAGCCCAGTATGCCCAGACGGTAATTTATGCTCACCACCACAATGCCGCGCCGGGCCAGGGCCGTACCGTCATACATGGTTTCGGCACCGGAACCGCCGGTCAGGGAGCCACCGTGAATCCACACCATCACCGGCGCGTTTTGGGCGTTTTCCGGCGCCCAGACGTTCAGGGACAGGCAATCCTCGCTCATGGCGGCGGGGGAATCGGCGTAGATACTGGCCGTGCGCGGAAGCGGCTGATAACAGGCCGGGCCGAACGCCGTGGCGTCACGTACCCCCTCCCACCCCCCGGCCGTCACCGGCGGCTTCCAGCGCAGATCGCCGGTCGGCGCCTCGGCATAGGGGATACCGCGGAATATATGCAAGGGGCCGGCCGCCTCGCCTTTCAGCACCCCGACCGGCGCGGTGACGACGGGCGCCGCCTCGGCAAGAGCGTTGCGGGCCAGCCCCAGGCTTAAGGCCGCGATCAGGGCGAAACGTAGGGTCGTTTTCATGACACACCTCGATTTAGACGGGTTTCCTCGCGCTTCAACACGCCGGCCAGCACAAAATAAAGCACCGCCGCCAGCACATAGAAGGGAACAAGGGTATAAAAGGCCAGTTGCAGCGAATGCTGCGGGCTTATCGCGCGGAACCAGTCGCTGGCCGCGCCGAGATAGGTCGGGCCAAGCCCCAGGCCGATCAGGTTCATCACCAGCAGCAAGAGCGCGCCCGAAAGCACGCGCTGGGCCGGCCGCACCTCGGCCTGCACCAGGGCGACGGCGGGCGACAGGTAGAAATAGTTGAAAAAGGTCGGCCCGATCAGGCACAGCATGGCCACGGGCCATGTCGGCGCATGGACGAAGCCGATGAAGGGCGGAATGGCCAGCAAAAGCGCTATGGCCGGTATCCACGCATAGGCGCTCCTCGCCTTCGGCACGAACACATCGACCAGCCGCCCCGATATGAAAATACCCGCGCTGACGGCGATACCGACCAAGAGGGCGTACCAGACGGCCACTTCGCCGAGGGTCATGCCCTTTTCGCGCATCAGGAACAAGGTGGTGAAATTAATCGAGGCATAGGTGACGAACTGCGTCGCGCCGCTGGCCAGCGACACCAGCACCAGCACCGGACGCGTGAAGAACATGCCGCAGGTCTTCCAGAAGCTTTCACGTATTACGTTTTCCCTGGCCGGCTTTTCCGCAATGATTTCGGCGGGGATTTCAGCAGGGGCTTCAGCCACATCCAGTCCGCCGCGCTCAGGCTCGCGCACGGTGAAAAACACGACCGCCGCCGTCACGATACCCGCCACCCCCAGCAGGATGAAGGCGTCCCGCCAGCTATAGGCCGCCGCGATCGACGCGCCGAACGCCACGCCCAGCGCCTGACCGACGGGCGGCCCCAGATTATAAAGCCCGAACGCCGTGCCCCGCCACCTGGCCGGGAAATAATCCGAAATGATGGCGTAGGATGGCGGCACCCCACCGGCTTCCCCCACCCCGACCGACATGCGCGCGGCGACCAGTTGCGGATAACTGGTCGCCAGACCGCAGGCCACGGTGGCCCCGCTCCACAGCGCGCAGGCGAAGGCCACGACGCGCGAACGGTTGGTGCGGTCGGCCAGCCAGCCGACGGGAATCGAAATGAAACAATAGAAGACCGCGAAATACAGCCCCCCGATCTTCCCCAACTGCCCGTCGGTAATGCCGAGGCTGTCCTGAATCGGCTTGGCCAGGATCGACAGCAACTGGCGGTCCAGGAAATTCAAAACATAGACGAACCACAGGATGAACAGGACAAACCAGGCGCCGGAACGGAGCCGGGCCGGAGACGCCGGCGGGGCGCCTCCGGTCCGGCCGCGTGTCGCCGCCCCTGACACAGGTGCATTCATGACGATACCTTAAAAATCGGCGGTCAAACGTACACCGACCGTACGCGGCGTCAAACGCGCATAGCGGCTGGGGGCGAAGTTTTCCGGATGGATATAGGCCACGGCATGACTGTCGGTCAGGTTCTCGACATACACCCCGACCGTATAGCGCTTCACGGAAATGGCGAAGGCCGTGTTGAGCACATCATAGCTGTCCGTATAGTCGAAGACCGTCGACGGCACGGTCGGCTGGCCCGGCGTATTGGGAAAGCTGTTCGGGAAGGAATCGACATGCGAGGCCACCAGCGACCAGTTGGCCGGAATCTCGGATGTCAGGTTGAACCTGTAATTGAGGAAGGCCGATCCCTGGAAATGCGGGGTCGACAGGCGCGCCCCCAGCACCGCTCCCGAAATGGCCGCCTCTTCCGCACTCAGCTTCGTCACCTTGGAGTCGTTGTACGCCCCGTTGAAGCCGAGCGACAGGCGCTTCGTGGGGTAGAACTGCATATCCCATTCCAGGCCCTTGCTGACGGCCCCGCCGATATTGGTGGCGAACTGGATGGTGTCCGAAACGCGGTTGGCCTGGATCTGGATATTGTTCCAGTCGATCTGGTACAGGGCGATGCTGCCCGCCATCTTTCCGCCGAACCAGCGGCCCTTGGCGCCGATTTCATAATTGGTGAGATCGTCCGATTCAGCGCCATAGGGGATGATGATGTCGGTGGGGTCCACCACACTGGCCCGTCCGGCCTGCGCATTGACCACCGGCGTGCGGAAGCCGGTCGCCACCGTAACATAGGTCGTCAGGTTCGACACCGGTTTATAGGAGAAGCTGAGGCGATAGGACGGCTTCTTGTCATCGACCTTCACCCCCGTGCCCGTTGCGATCGGCACCGGAGTCAGCGGCAGGGTGATCCCGTAATTCGTATAGTAGAAGTACTCGTAATAGTAATTGGCGGAGGCATCATAGCCGCCGTCCGCGAAGCCCTGGGCATGGACGCCGCCATAACGCAGGCCGGCGGACAGCCAGAATTTCGGCGAGAAGTGATAGGTCAGATCGCCGTAAATCGCCGTTTCGCCCGTATCGGCATGGCTGTAACTGACGAGAACGTGCTCATCCGGCAGATTGGTGATGCCGAGTTGGCTCAGGAAGGCGGCGCTCGACCGCAGCTCATAATCGAGATACTGGCGGCGGTCGAGCCAGTAGGCGCCGATGGTCCAGTCGAGCTTGCCGCCGGGATTGGAAACCAGGCGCGCCTCTTCCAGCACGGTGCGGCGATGGGCATAGGCGTCAAGACCGAACGGATAGGTCTGATTGACATAAGGCGCGCCGCCCAGGTCGAGCACGAAGGCCTGATCGAAGTTGGAATAGGTCGTCGAACTCATGAAATGCGCCCAGTCGAACTGGTAATCGACCGTGGCGTTGTAGCTGGTGAACTGGCCGGTATAGAGGTCGGGCTGATCGGAGGAGCGGACATACTCCCCCAGGGCCGGCGAGGTCATGCCGGCATCCTTCGGCTGACTGTTTTCCGATGAGGCGACCAGCTTGACCGACAGCCTGTCAGTCGGTTTCCACAACAGGCTGACGCGGCCGCCGGCATCGAGCAGCTTGTTGGCGTGATCCTTGCCGGTGCCGACATTCCTGATATAGCCGTCCTCGTTACGGTAGAAGGCGACGGCGCGGACGGCCAGCTTGTCCTCGATCAGCGGCACGTTGACCATGACATTATAGCGCTGGCGCAAGGAATCATCACCGATTACGCCCTCGTCGACCAGGAAAGAACTGCTGAACCGGCTGGTGTCGGGCGCCTTCTGGATGATGCGCAGCGCGCCGGCCAGCGAACCGGAACCGAACAGCGTGCCCTGCGGCCCGCGCAGGAACTCGACGCGCTCGACATCGAACAGGTTGGGGTCGATATTGGTCGTGTTGCCGATATCGTTGATCGGCTGCTCATCGACATAGATGGCCACGGTATTCTGCAGGCCTGCGCCGTAACCGGAATTGGTCGCCACGCCGCGCGCCGTGAAATAGTTGAAGTTGGCGCTGGCCTTGTTGATGACCACGCCGGGCGTCTCCCGCGCGAGGCCCTCGAAACCGACGATGCCCTTGGCGGTCATCTCCTTCTGCGAAAAGGTGGTGATGCTGAGCGGCACGTCCTGAAGCCGCTCCTTGCGCCGGGTCGCGGTCACAATGACGGTTTCAACGTTGTCGTCAGACTTATTGGCGTCCGGTTGGGCATTTGCATCCGTCGGCGCGGCCTGCGTCGTCTGACTCAAGGCAGGTATGGCGATGGCCGTCAGCGCCACGGCGCAAACCGATCCCAGTAGAAGTCCCTTCATGTTTTCACTCCCTGTATCGGCGCGATCATTTGCGTCGGGCCGTTATGGCTGAGGATGCCCGCAATCCGGACATCTGTCAATACTCACTCTCATGAGAGAGAATGTTATACTCCCGTCATCGAAAGGATCAGCCAGTCCGCGACCAGCGCCGGCCTCTCCCCGCCCTCTATATCGACCGTGACCCTGACCGTAATGAGCCATTCGCCCGGACGGCGCGCCTCCACGCCGACGAGCACGAAACGGCCGCGCACGCTCTGGCCCGCCCGCACAGGCGTTACGAATCTCACCCTGTCGAAACCGTAATTGACCTCATGGCCTTGCCCCGCCAGGACCGGCAGAACCTGCACCGACATGGCCGACAGCAGCGACAGGGACAGAAAGCCATGCGCGATCGTGCCGCCGAAAGGACCGGCAGCCGCCCGCTCGGGCGAGACATGAATGTACTGAAAATCCTCGGTCACCTCGGCAAATTGGTCGATGCGCGCCTGATCCAGCCGGAACCAGTCCGAAGCGCCGAGTTCGCGCCCCGCCGAAGCCGCATACACATCCGCCTCTATGCTGTTCCGCTTCATACCCACCCCACACTTCACATGCCCCAGACCCTACCTCAAATAAGTGGTACGCTCAATAAAAAAATTGATAGATGCGCCGAAGGATGCCATAACGCCCTCCGATGGACCGCGGCCGCCGACCGGCCCGCCGACAGGAAGCCTAAGATTGGGGAGCCATAAAAAATGTCACTGATCGTTGACCGCAAGAATCTCGATTTCCTGCTCTACGAAGTGTTCGATCTGGAGCAACTGCTCCGTCATCCGCGCTTTGCCGACCACGACAAGGCCACGGTCACCAGCATTTTCGACCTGGCGCAGGCCATCGGCGAAAACGAATTCCTCCCCTGCGCCGCCGCGCTGGACGCGCAGGACCCGCGTTTCGTCGACGGTAAGGTCGAACTGATCCCCCAGGCCAGAACCGCCCTGCGCGCCGCCGCCGAGGCCGGCTTCTTCTCGGCGGGCTTCGACGCCCGGCTCGGCGGCATGCAACTGCCGATAACGGTCACCAACTGGGTGCACTGCATTCTCGCCGCGGCGAATATCAGCCTGGCCAATTTTGAATTCCTGACGGTCGCCAACGCCCACATGCTGGCCGCCTTCGGCACCGAAGACCAGATTGCGGCCTACCTTCCGCCCCTGATCGAAGGCCGCTGGTTCGGCACCATGTGCCTGTCGGAAACCCAGGCCGGCTCGTCATTGGGAGATATCACCACCAGGGCCGTACCCATCGACGGCCGCCTGCACCACATCACCGGCAGCAAGATGTGGATATCGGGCGGCGACCACGAAATAGCGGAAAACATCATCCACATGGTGCTGGCCAAACGGCCCGACGCGCCGCCGGGCGTCAAGGGCATCTCCCTGTTCCTAGTGCCGAAATACCGCGTCAACGCCGACGGAAGCACAGGCGAAACCAACCATGTCTCCCTGGCCGGCCTGAACCACAAGATGGGACAGCACGGCATCCCCAACTGCCTGCTCAATTTCGGCGAAAACGGCCCCACGCACGGCTACCTGATCGGCGAGCCAAATCAGGGACTGGCCTGCATGTTCCACATGATGAACGAGGCGCGCATCGCCGTGGGCGCCAATGCCGCCATGTCCGGGCTGGCCGGCTATCTCTATGCCCTGGACTATGCCCGCAACCGCCCGCAGGGACGCCGCCCCGGCCACAAGGATCCATCATCGCCACAGGTGCCGATCATCGAACACGCCGATGTGCGGCGCATGCTGCTGGCGCAGAAGGCCGCCATCGAGGGGGCCATGGCCCTGATCAACTATTGCACCACCCTGGTCGATCTTAAGACGATCACCGAGGGCGACGATGTGACGGACCTCGATCTCGAACTGGAAATTCTCACGCCCGTCGCCAAATCCTGGCCCTCGGAACATTGCCTGGAGGCGAACAAATGGGCGATACAGGTGCTCGGCGGCTACGGTTATACGCGCGACTATCCGGTCGAGCGCCATTACCGTGACAACCGCCTGAACCATATCCACGAAGGCACCTACGGCATCCATGGCCTCGACCTGCTCGGGCGCAAGGTCAAGGCGCATGACGGCCGGGCGCTACGCCTCCTGCTCTCCAAGATCGGCGATACGATCTGGGAGGCCAGCAACGGCTCGTTCGAGGCGGAAAGCCAGATACTGAAAATGGCCTGCGATGCGGCTTCCAGAGCCACGGCGGCCAGCACAAGCTGCCCGGACAGCGAACTGGCCCTGGCCAACGCCACCCTCTATCTCGACGCCTTCGGAACAGTTATCGTCGCCTGGCTGTGGCTGAAACAGGGCCTGGCCGCGCGCGAGGGGCTGGACAATGAAAGCGGCCCTGGGGATAGCAGCCTGGGCGCCGATTTTTATGAAAGCAAAATAGCCACCTGCCGCTATTTCTTCCGCTACGAATTGCCTAAGGTGTTCAATTTGCTGAGTCTGGTGGAATCGCTTGACGATACCTGCCTGAACATGGAACCGGAGGCTTTTTTTGCTTAACGGCAATGACCCGTCCTTCAAACAGGAACGCTCGCTGCGGCGGCGGCGGCAACTGGAAGAGGCGGCCATAGAAGTCATCGCCCGCCACGGCATATCGGGCCTCACGCACCGGCTGGTGGCCAGGGCGGCGGGCGTATCACTGGGACCAACCACCTACTATTTCAAGTCGCGGGCCGATATCGTCCACGCCGCTTCCGAAACCGTCCTGCGCACCTACGCGGAGACTTTTGCCGCCGCCGCCGAACGCCATGAGGGCCAGCCCGTCGGCGATCTGGTCCGGCGCCTGCTGCGTAACGTGGCCGGCAACAGACGCGCGCGCGCCCTGTGCTGGGCGGAAATCACCCTGAACGCCCCACGCGACAGCCAGAGCCTGGTTCTAAGCCGCGACTGGCAGGCCAGCTTCCTGAAGATCTGGCGCAAGGTGGCGAAAAGCGCCGGACACGAAAACCCCGGCGCGGCCGCCATATCCACCGTCGATTTCCTGATCGGGGCAGTCTTCATGGTGCTGGCCCTCGATCTGAAGCCGGAGCAGGTGGAAGCCGTCTTCACACAGGGCGGCGATCCTTTGGAACACTGGCGGACCGACACAAAGGCCACGCCGGAGGCCAGGCCGCGCCTGACGCCAAAGGCCGAAAAAACCGCCGAACGCATGACCGGGGCCGCCATTACCCTGCTGGTGCAGGACGGACCATCGGCGGTGAGCTTTGCCGCGGTGGCGAAGCTGGCGGAGGTCACCCCCGCCGCCCTCTCCTACTACTTCCCGACGCTGGACAGCCTGCTGGCCGTATCGCAGCACCGGCTGTTTCTCGACTCGAAAGACCGCTACCGGATGGCCACCCGTGTCGAGGAGACGCGTCCGCCGACGGTCGAAAGCCTCACCGACCTGACCTCGGCCATATTCGTCCGCGAGGCGACCGAATACGGCCTGCGCAACGTGGCGGCCTTTTCCCTGTGGCTGGAGGCCGCCCGCAAACCGGAACTGCGCGGCGTAATCTATCAGGCCATCGCCGATCAGCAGCGCGCCTGGATGCGGGTCCTGCCGCAAATCATGGCGCGCCCCGAACCCATGGACGCCCTCATCGCCCAGTCCGTCTTTATCGGCCGGCTGATCCGGGTGATCTCGACCGGCTCGAAACTCGACGGGCTGGCCAGGGCGCGCGGAGAATTCCTGGCCGATTTTCAGAGCCTGACCGCCGGCCGTTTCTGCGCGCGTCAATAACTGGTACAGATATATAAAATTCTTGACGCACCGATGCGCGCCCCCTATCGTTTTTAAAAGGCTCCCGCCTTGCAAGGGGTGAACGTCATGGATATTTCCAACCTGTTTTCGCTGTCAGGCCGCACGGCCCTGGTCACCGGCGGCTCGCGCGGCATCGGCCGGATGATCGCCGCGGGCTTTATCGCCGCCGGCGCGAAGGTCTATATTTCATCGCGCAAGGCCGAGGCCTGCGAAGCCACGGCGCGCGAACTGGGCGAAAACTGCATCCCCCTGCCCGCCGATGTCGGCACGATCGAAGGCGGCAAGACCCTGACCCGCCTCCTGTCCCGGCATCAGGCTTCGCTCGATATCCTGGTCAATAATGCCGGCGCCACATGGGGCGCGCCCCTGGCCGATTTTCCCGAACACGGCTGGGATAAGGTCATGGACCTCAACGTCAAGTCGCCCTTCTTCCTGACACTGGAACTGCTGCCGTTCCTGCGCGCGGCGGCCCGCCCGGAAAAACCGGCGAAAATCATCAATATCGCCTCGGTCGACGGCCTCAGGGTCAGCCCATGGGAAACCTATTCCTACCACGCCTCCAAGGCCGGCCTGATCCACCTGACCCGACGCCTGGCCGCCCAGCTCGCGCCCGACCATATCTCCGTCAACGCCATAGCGCCCGGCGCTTTCGCCTCGGCCATGAACAAGGCGGCGCGCGATCATGCCGATGTCGTGGCGAACGCCATTCCCGCCCACCGCGTGGGCGATGAACTGGACATGGCCGGCGCGGCCCTTTTCCTGGCGGCGCGATCGGGCGATTATGTGATGGGCGATACCCTGGTCGTCGATGGCGGGCTGGTCAATGCCAGCCTCGGACCGAGTATCGATGTCCTGTAATCGTCTGATGCGAACAGGATAAGCCTGGCCCCCCGCGTGCCGCCGACGCCCCGCCCCTTTACGAACAGCCGCCCGAATTTACCGTTTTGCGCCGCCCCATAATTCGTCTATAGCACCTGCCGTTAGCGACGGGTCCGACCCTGTGTGTCCTCCCGTCAGCTCCCGTTTGGAAAAGGAATTCTGTAATGGCTAAAATCAAGGTGGCGAATCCGGTCGTCGATATCGACGGCGACGAAATGACCCGCATCATCTGGCAGCTGATCAAGGACAAGCTGATCCACCCCTATCTCGACATCAATCTCCAGTATTTCGATCTGGGCATGGAACACCGCGACGCCACCGACGACCAGGTGACGATCGATGCCGCCAACGCCATCAAGGCCTGCGGCGTCGGCGTCAAGTGCGCCACCATCACCCCGGATGAAGCCCGCGTGAAGGAATTCGGCCTGAAGAAGATGTGGAAATCGCCCAACGGCACCATCCGCAATATCCTGGGCGGCGTCGTCTTCCGCGAACCGATCATCTGCAAGAACGTCCCCCGCCTCGTTCCCGGCTGGACCCAGCCGATCGTCGTCGGCCGCCATGCCTTCGGCGACCAGTACAAGGCCACCGACTTCCTCGTCCCCGGCCCCGGCAAGCTGACCATGAAATTCGTCGGCGATGACGGCAAGGAACTCGAATACGAAGTCTTCCAGTTCCCCGGCGCCGGCGTGGCCATGGGCATGTACAACCTCGACGAATCGATCCGCGATTTCGCCCGCGCCTCGTTCGAATATGGCATCGCCCGTAACTATCCGGTCTATCTCTCGACCAAGAACACCATCCTGAAGGCCTATGACGGCCGCTTCAAGGATATCTTCCAGGAGATCTTCGACGCCGAATATGCCGCGAAGTTCAAGGCGCTGGGCCTGACCTACGAGCACCGCCTGATCGACGACATGGTGGCTTCGGCGCTGAAATGGTCCGGCGGTTTCGTCTGGGCCTGCAAGAACTATGACGGCGACGTGCAGTCCGATACGGTGGCGCAGGGCTACGGCTCGCTCGGCCTGATGACCTCGGCCCTGGTCACGCCGGACGGCAAGATCATGGAAGCCGAAGCCGCCCACGGCACCGTCACCCGCCACTACCGCCAGCACCAGAAGGGCGAAGCCACCTCGACCAACTCGATGGCCTCGATCTTCGCCTGGACGCAGGGCCTCAAGCACCGCGCCAAGCTGGATGACAACGCCGAACTGACCCGCTTCGCCGAAACCCTTGAAAAGGTCTGCATCGATACCGTCGAAGCCGGCTTCATGACCAAGGACCTGGCCCTGCTGGTCGGCCCGAACCAAAGCTGGCTGACCACCGAGGGCTTCCTCGACAAGATCAGCGAAAACCTGACCAAGGCCCTGGCCGCATAACACCTCTCCTCCCCATACAATGGGGAGGGGGACCACGAAGTGGTGGAGGGGCGTGTCTCTCTTCCCCCTTACAATTCAAAGCCGCCGCATCCTCACCAATGCGGCGGCTTTTCTATTTATCCTCCCCTGTAGCGAAGCGTACGGGGGAGGTGGCGCGGCTTGTCCGCGACGGAGGGGGCCTCTGCCCACCTTGACGCCCTGCCCCGCCCCTGAAATAGTCCCTCCCATAACAATACAGGAGTTGGGACGATGCGCATCCGGACCGGAACCGCCTTGGCGACAATCATGATAATCGGCATGATAACCAGCACGGCGCACGCACAGCCGCAATCCACGCCAACCCCATCCGTGACGGTTGAATCCCTCGGCGTCCCCTGCCCGGATTGCAAGGACGGCGAACGCGTCCCGCTTCACATCGGCGGGCGTTTCTACAGCTATATGCACCAATGGCCCGGCGCCTATTGGGAAGCCAATATCAAGGGCACGTCATTCAAGCTGGTCCTGGTCGACACGGCCAATATTTTCAGCATCTATGTCGATGGCCACAAGATCGACACCCAAACGAAACCCCTTTACCAGATCATCCGGTATAGCGGCCTGTCCGACGGTCCCCACCGGATTCGCATCGAAACCCAGACGGAAAGCCAGGACAGCGAATATACGGGCGTGCGCGATATAGAGGTCGACGATCCCGCCGACAGCCTTCCCGCTCCACCGCCCCGCGCCCGCCAGATCGAGTTCATCGGCGATTCCTACACGGCCGGCTATGGCAATACCTCTTCCAAACGCGAATGCACCCAGGACGAGGTATGGGCCACTACCGACACGCAGCAAGCCTTCGGCCCCCTGGTCGCCAAACATTATGACGCCGATTACCAGATCAACGCCTATTCCGGCATCGGCATCGTGCGCAATTACAATGGCGTGGCGCCAAAGCGCAACATGCCGCTGCTGTACCGCTCGGCCCTGATCGAGGACGAAACCCTGCATCCCTACGCCGATCCTGCATGGAACCCCGCCATCGTCGTCATCGCGCTCGGCGGCAATGATTTCTCAACTCCCGTCCACGCCGGTGAAAAATGGACCAGCGAAGACGCCCTGACTGCCGACTACATCACGTCCTACGTCGCCTTCGTCCGGCAGATCCGCGCCACTCACCCCGACGCCCAATTCATCCTGATGGACTACGGCGAGGACCGCATCGCCGCCGCCGTTACCGAAGTCATCAAACGCCTCAATGCCGCCGGCGAAACGCGCGTGGCGCCGTTCAGCACAGGCGACGGCTTCGCCCTGACCGGCTGCGACTGGCACCTGAACCTCAAGGACGACAATCGCATCCGGGACAGCCTGATCACCTATATCGACGCGCACCCCGCGCTTTGGCAGGGCAAACAGGCCACGTCACTTCCGCGGCCTTGACGCCCTTACCGCACCCTGAAATAGTTCATCCCATAATAATAACGGAGTTGAGACGATGCGCTTGCGGGCCGGGATAATATTGGCGGGATTGTTAGCGGCGAGCGCGGCTAACGCACAATCTGTAACCCATGGCAATCATCTCGTCACCAAAAGCATGGTCCAGCTCGATACGCGGGTAAAAGGCCGTGTCGAGCCGAAAGCCCTCAACGGAAGTCCCAACCTGATGGACGATGCTCCAAAAAGTTGGCTGCATTCCTGGCCAGGCGTCTATTGGTCCGCGAACTTCACCGGGCGCGAAGTGACGTTAAGCTTCAACGATCCTGCCGATCAATACAGGCTTTTCATTGACGGTACAGAAATCACGATCAGCAAGCCCGGCACGCAGGATTATCGCGTCTCAGGACTCAGCGACCAGCACCATTTCATACTGCTCGAAAAGTTCAGCGAAAATCAGGACGCCCCTGCATCCTTCAACGGTTTTTTCGTTGCGACCGGCGCGGTTGAACCCGGCCCACACCCACATCGGTCGCCCCGTGACCGCCAGATCGAGTTTATCGGTGATTCCTATACGGTCGGTTATGGCAATACCTCCGGTAAGCGTCAGTGCACCAGGGATGAAATCTGGGCCACGACCGATACTTCCAAAGCGTTCGGCCCACTCACCGCAAATCATTACGGGGCCGACTACCAGATCAACGCCTTCTCCGGCCGCGGCATGGTGCGTAACTATGGCGGCTTTATCGGCGATCCCCTGCCCGCACTCTATCCTTATGCGCTTTATGACGGCAAGACGCCCTACGACGCTCCCGACTGGAACTGGTCCCCCCAGATCATCGTGATCGGCCTTGGCACCAATGATTTCACCACACCGCTCCATGACGGCGAGAAGTGGAAGACCCGCGATGAGCTGCACGCCGATTACGAGGCGACCTACGTGAAGTTTGTACAATCCCTGCGCGCCCAGAATCCGGACGCCTATTTTATCCTGATGGCCACCGACCAGGTGGATGGCGAAATTCAATCGGAAGTGAAAAAGGCCCTGGCGGCGATCCAGGCCGCCGGCGAAACCCGCATCACCTTCCTGCCGATGAACAACCTGAACTTCGGCGGCTGCGACTACCACCCCGATACGGATGACGACCGCAAGATCAGCGACACGCTGATCACCTGGATCGACGCTCACCCCGGCATCTGGCAAGGCGAGTAATGCGTTTTCTTCCCCTTCTTCTGCCCGTCGCCCTTCTGGCCACGCCCCTCCATGCCGGCACGCCCACAGGCTACGCCCTGCCCCTGCATATCGGCGGCCGCGTCGTGCCGGTCAGCGCCGATGATCCCGCCCAGGGCTATACCCACCAGTGGCCGGGCACCTATTTCGAGGCGCGCTTCAAGGGCCAGGACGTCCACCTGCGCCTCAATGATTCCATCAATAAATTCAATGTCTATGTCGATGGCCAGAAAGTCGCCACACCCAATCGTCCCGGCGAAGGCGATATCCTACTCGGCCCCTTCACCGATACCGAACACACCATCCGCGCCGAAAAACTGACCGAAGCCGCCTGGGCTTCGGCGCGGTTCACCGGCTTCTTCGTCTCCGATCCGGCCAATATCCTGCCTGCGCCGGAGGCCTCGCCGCGCGAGATCGAGTTCATCGGCGATTCCTATACGGTCGGCTACGGCAACACCTCGCGGACCCGCGACTGCCCCGGCGAACAGGTCTGGGCCACCACCAATACGCAACTGGCCTTTGGCCCGCTGACCGCCAAATACTTCAACGCCGATTACCGCATCAACGCCATTTCCGGCCGCGGCGTGGTGCGCAACTATAACGGCGGCGAAGGCCTGCACCTGCCGCAGGCCTATCCCTATACCGTCGCCCCCCAGATCGTCGAAACCGCCGACTGGCGCCCGCAGATCATCGTCATCGGCCTCGGCACCAACGACTTCTCCACCCCGCTCCACGGCGGCGAGGTCTGGACCACCCGCGAAGACCTGCACAGCGATTACGAACAGACCTATGTCGATTTCGTGCAAACCCTGCGCGCGCAAAACCCGCAAGCCTTCTTTATCCTCATGGCCACCGACCAGGCCAATGGCGAAATCCAGTCCGAGGTCAAGAAGGTGCTGTCCGCCCTGCGCGCCCAGGGCGAACACCGCATCGACTTCCTGCCGATGAATAACCTGACCTTCGGCGGCTGCGACTGGCACCCGACCACAGCGGACGACGCCCAGGTCGCCTCAAGCCTGATCGCCTTCATCGAAGCCCGCCCGGCGCTTTGGCAGGACAAGACGGACTGACGCAACATCACCTGTACCTCCCCATCTTTGATGGGAAGGGGGACCGCGCCGAAGGCGTAGTGGTGGGGTTTCTTGCTTTCTCTCCTGACAACCGCCACTATCCGCCGAAAGGGAGAAAACGCATGTGGAAATCAATTTTTCTGGCGAATATGCTGATAGTCACGCCTCTTGCAGCGCAGGAATCCTCAGCCTTCCAACCCGCCTCTCTTCTGCCTATGAATATTGGTGGCCGGACATCAAATAATACGCACCAATGGCCCGCCATCTATTTTAAGGCGCGTTTCTCAGGATCAGCGGTGAGCCTGATCTTCGACGACGAAAAGAGCAATTTCAATGTCATTGTCGATGGCAAGTCCCTGATGATTTTGCAAAAGCCAGGCAGCAAAACGATTGAACTGAAAGAACTGGGCGATGGCGAGCACACCATCAGGCTCGAAAAACGCTCGGAAACACAGTATTTGACAGGCCGCTTTGTTGGCTTTGACGCCGTTGACCAACCAAGCCCGCTTTTGCCTCCGCCGCATCATCCCCGCCAAATCGAATTTATCGGCGACAGCCTGACCGTCGGCTACGGCAATACCTCAGCCTTCTCCCAATGCACGCCTGAGGAAATCTTCGAGACCACCGACAGCCAGCAGGGCTTCGGCCCCCTCACCGCCAGACATTTCGACGCCGATTACCAGATCAACGCCTTTTCCGGCCTCGGCATGGTGCGCAATTACGACGGCCGCGAGCATCCGAAATACCATATGCCGATGCTCTATGACCGCACCCTCTTCGACGACCCGACACCCGCCAACCAGCCCGACTGGCGCCCGCAGATCATCATCATCGGCATCGGCGGCAATGACTTCTCCACGCCCGTCCGGCCCGATGAACCCTGGGGCAACGCAGCCAATCTGCGCGCCGATTACGTCAGGACCTACACCGCCTTCGTGAAAACCCTCCGCGCCCGCAACCCTGCCGCCTTCATCATCCTCGCCACCCCGCCCGACCGCCCGGAAGGCTACAGCGGCGGCACGGACGATGTGTTCCAGGCCATGAAAGCCGCCGGCGACACAAGGATCGATCGCGTCACCCTGCCCGAACTGGATCAGATCGGCTGCAACGGCCACCCTTCCACCCGCGCCGATGCCAAAGTGGCCGGTTTCTATATCCAATACCTGACCGATCACCCCCAACTCTGGCAGGGAAAGTAGATTAACCACGAACATGAATGAACTTCTTTACAAGGATGAGGTATTCACCATCCAGGGTGCGATTTTTGAGGTCAATCGAGAGTTAGGCAGCGGTTTTCTGGAGGCCGTTTATCAGGAATGCTTGATGCTCGAATTTACCCGGCGCGCCATTCCTTTCATTGCCCACAAGGAACTAAGCCTTAATTACAAAGGACACCGTCTTGCGCAAACCTACAGGGCAGATTTCATCTGTTATGATCAGATCATTATCGAACTGAAAGCCTGCGAAGCCTTATCTGGCGCGCACCGCGCGCAATTATTAAACTATCTCAAGGCTACCCAGATGCGTTTAGGCCTGCTCGTAAACTTTGGCTGCCACCCAAAAGCACAAATCGAGCGTCTGGTACTATAAGTGTGGCTGATGTCCATATCCAATACCTGACCGCTTGCCCTCAACTCCGACAAGAAAAGTAGATTGTCCACGAACCACACGAACAGGCACGAACGTCATGGCCGCTCCTGACAGCGTGCCTGTTTCAACTTTCTCATGATGGCCGAAGGCCATCCTTAAAAAATTCAAAGACATCCACAGAAATAGTTAGAGGCCATGACGTTCGTGCCTGTTCGTGTGGTTCGTGGACACCCCCTTCACATCAGCGGCCACGCCCTATCTGACCTTCATCAACGCACAACAGGCGACAAACCGAAATCCCCATGCTAGAAATAGTTAACGCGGTTTCGAGGGGAAAATCACTGTGTCGAAAATCTTTGGTCCTTTACTGCTCGTCATCATACTGGCCGCCGCCGGCCTGTTCTATGCCGCGCCGATCATCTCGTTTCATGATGTCCGCAGCGCCTGCAAGAGCCAGGACATCGAAGCCCTGGCCAAGCTGATCGACTTCGATTCCGTCCGCGCCAGCCTGAGGCTCCAGCTTCTCGCCGGTGACGAAGGCATTGCCGCGCCCGCCCCTTCCGCGCTCAATGATCCGGTCGGCGCCACGGGCAGCGCCTTCAAGGGCGTCGCCGAATCCGTCGGCAAGGCCTTCAACGAACTGGTCAATCCCAACGCGCCGAAAACGCCCAAACCCGTCATCGATGTCAATACCTACCTGACCCCCAAGGCCTTGCTCGGCCTGACCTATGGCGCGGCGAAGGACGCCAATAAATTCGAGCTGTCGAAATTCGAGGGCAAGCCTCCCGCCCCAAAGACCGCCTTCTTCAGCCTGGAACGCGCCCGCCTGACCGTCACCGACGAAACCCATGGCGCCACCACCTTCACCTTCGAGCGCCGCGGCCTGACCCATTGGCGGCTGGTCCATATCGGCCTACCGACGCCGGACATGGAACCAAAACCCGAAACCCCGGCGGGCTAACTCCCCCTTATACCTCCCCAGTTTACTGGGGAGGGGGACCGCACGAGCGCGCAGCGTGAGATGTGGTGGTGGGGTTTCTTACTTTCTCAAAATGAGATCACGGGCATGACAGCCAATAACCGCATCGTTCTATCCAGCGACCACAATGCTACCGAAGGCATAGCTTAACATATCGCGGCGTTCTGGTTGTGTCAGTTCGTGTAATGACGCCCGCCGTTGTCATCCACCCAGTATCTATTCCCCCTGTCATCACTGTAAACTTCGCGTTTCTTGCCTTGCTCGACCACGTAGCCAATGACGGCGCCTGCGACAGCTCCGGCCACTGCGCCCTTAACAGCGTCATTACCAGTTGCAGCGCCAACAGCCGCACCGCCGACACCGCCGATAAGCGCGCCGCTGCCCACCCCGTCCGTTGCGCATCCGCTCAGCAGCACGGCGGAGGACAGGCCCAATACGGCGATTTTCGTGAATGCGTTTTTCATGGCGTTTCCTTTTCGTCAGAAAGCGAACGTGGCGCTCCAAGCACCCGTTTGGTGATATCGAGCGTAGCTAACCGTTGCTCTTTTTCTGATCGGAAATTGCCCCCGGATTGTAAATATCGGGCAATGGCCTGCGCAAAAAATCGCCGAGGCCTTGATCAATCGGACCGACAACCAACTAAAGCACGGATTAAACCCACGCACGGAAAGATTGGAAAGGTAGCAGCGGTTCCCCCCTCCTTATACCTCCCCATCTTCGATGGGGAGGGGGACCGCACGACGGCGCGAAGCGGCTAGATGCGGTGGTGGGGTTTCTGGCTTTTTGATAAGAATGACGCGATTGATGCCTTGTGCCTGTTATTCCATACATATTGCCGAATTAGCCTAAATACTAAAGGATTACCTTGGTTCGCCAGAGGAAGTAAGAGATGTCAGATCATCCGCGGGGCGTGCAGGGGCGCCCATATCCATACCATGTTGATACCACCACAGATCACTGGTGGCCAAAGGGGCTTCAGCGTCTTTGGGTGAACCAAGAGGGATACGTTTCACGTATCAAACCTTCAGGCGAAGTGGATAAAAAGAGTCTCTCTAATAAACGCTCTGCCGGATTCGCCCATAAGATTGGCGGCCACAAAATGACCTTCGGAACCAGTCCGTGGAATCATACCTTTGAACCAGATTTCGACGAAGTTGATAATAACGGGCCTCCAATCTTAAAGCGCATCGCCGAAAAACTGCATGGCGAAGATAGAGAGCTGTTCAGCCTCCTGTCCGAACCTGACATTACGGAAGCACTTGTGAGGCTTTGCTTCTCTCTATTGATCCGTAGCCCGGCGTTTCGCTACCGTTATTCCCACGCCGACGAATCCTTCGGGCTTGGATATGACGAAGAGACGGGTAAGACGAATATTTCACATTTCTGGCGTCACGCGAAAGACATCGATCTGACACAATGCAACTCGGGTAAATTGCTCCTTCTGCAGTCAAAGAAAGGGGAATTTTATTTTGGCGATGGCCTGTACGACACGATATTTACACGTCCCTTGGGCTGGCGCTCTCAAGGGTCGCAACATGTGGCTGACTTGACTGGTGAAGCACTTGTGCCCTTGCTTCCAAACCTTTGTGCATACCTATATTTTGAGCGCGATGGCCTTGGCGCCACTACGCATCTGACTCAAGTGCGCGCAGGTTCTGTCGCTGCGGTAAATGACCTCACTCAAATTTATTCAAAAGAGCAGCTCTTTTTCCGGACTTTGCCTCCCGCATTGACTGAGGAGTACAGGCGAAATGAATATCGTGCTGTCTTGCAAAAACCTGTGACGCTGATTACGGCGCTTCGGGAGGCAGTGACAGGAAATTAATTGGAAAGTTCAGCAGTCCGATCTCCCCAAATCTATCCCCGCTCCCTTTTCCCGGTGCATTCTATCCGGATGTCCCTCGATGACCACGCAACACAGCAACACCTGACCCCGGAAGAGCGGCGCGAATTTTTGCGCGCCTTTGCCGACCGGATGCTGCTCAAGGTCACCGCCATGGACGATCCCGAAGACCTGCCGGGCGTCGAGCGCGCCGTGCGAGTGGCAGCCATGATCGAACGCGTCTACAGCCGCTGCGACCGCGCCGAGCGCCAGAAACCGGACCCGCGCAAAGCCGAAGCCGAGCGCGCCGCGAATGAAGGCGAAGCCATCAAGGCACGCGTCAGCCTGGCCAATACGCTGAAATGGAGTGATGAGCGCCGCCGCGATCTTGGCCAATGGTGGGAGGCCGCCCGAAGCGTCACAAAAGCCACGGATGAGACAGCCGACCGCCCGCAAAAACCCACCACGCCGGAAAAACCAACCGCGCTCCCGCCGAACAAATCTCCGTCCTTGCCGCCAGTCACCTATACCGACCTGACCGCCGACATCGAGGCGGCCCGCGCCGAACTGGCCCTGAGAAAACGCGCCGCCGCGCAATCGGCGCAACACCCTGACCGAGGGGGGCACAGCCCGCCTTCACGATCCGGCTAAAGCGGCGGGAAATTTCGTGATCAGGCTTGCCGCGCAACCGTTTAAAGCGCATGTAACCACCCATGCTCGATACCCTGATCCGCGTCCTCGTCTTCTTCGCTTTTATTGGCCTCGGCGCTTTATTGGTGAAGCTGAAACGCCTGAACGCCCAAGGGCTTGACGGCCTGTCCGCCTATTTCTACTGGCTGGCCTTTCCGTGCTGGCTGGTGGTCAGCTTCGCCAAATTGCCGCATTTCCCCGACGCCATGACCGCGCCCCTGCTGGCCTATATCGCCGCCATGGTGCTGACCGCGCTCATTGTCATCCTGGCCGCCCGTGCGCTGAAAGGCCGGCCGGACGAATCGATCGCCGCCGGCATGGCCGGTTTCATCAATAATTCCGCCTTCCTCGGCATACCCATCGCACTTAGCCTGTTCGGTCCGGCTGTCTCCCAAACCGGCCCGCTGGTCGTGGCGGCCGACTTCCTGATCCTGTTCAGCATCGGCTGCGCCGGCCTGGCGAAAGCCTCCGGCAAAACCATCACGGCGGCCCTGGCCCATACGGCGCGAAACCCGACTGTCATCGGCTCACTGACCGGCGTTTTCTGCATGCTGATCGGCTTTCACTTTCCGCCCGCCGTTGAAAACGCCCTCGACATCCTGGGCGCGTCCGGCCCGCCCGTCGCCCTGGTGGCGCTCGGCGGCATGCTGGCCCTGATGCCCGCCGCCAATCTGATCCGCCCTGATGCCACCAGCGCCGCCGCCATTACAGGCAAGATCCTGCTGGCCCCGGTGCTTGTCGCCATCGCCCTGACGCTGCTCCACGCCGATCCCCTGACCTTCCGCGTTCTCGTCTTCCTGTCGGCCACCCCCACGGCGGTCAGCGTCTTCATCCAGTCGAAAATGTACGGCCTGTGGTTCGGCGGCGCGGCCAAATCAGTGGCGCAATCGACCCTGATCAGCCTGTTCACCCTCTCCGCGCTCGCGCTTGTTCTAACGCGTAGCTAGCTATTTCGGCGAGGTCGCCGTACCCGCCAGTATGCCGCCGTCGATATTGAATTCCGATCCGGTGATATAGGTCGCCTCGTCCGAAGCCAGCAGGATCGCCACGGCAGCGACTTCATCCGGCCGCCCGAAGCGGTGCAGCGGCATATTGGCCAGCAATTGCTTTTCATCGTCGGCGCTGTCGATCATCGCGTCCCACATCGGTGTGCGGATCGAGGCCGGATAAAGCGAATTGCAGCGGATGCCGAGGTTCTGCCCGGCGCAATAGAGCGCCACCGTCTTGCTGTGATTGCGGATCGCCGCCTTGCTGGCGGCATAGGCCGCGGTCTTCGGCACTCCCACCAGTCCCGACCGTGACGACATATTGATGATCGAACCGCCCCGCCCCGTCGCGCGCATCGCCTGGATGGCGTGCTTGCACCCCAGGAAAACGCTGTCGAGATTGATCCTCATCACCTGGTGCCAGTCTTCGAGACTGGTGTGCTCCGGGTCATGCGGATGCCCGCCTTCGGTACCGGTAATGCCGGCATTATTGACCAGCACGTCCAGCCCGCCATGTCCGGCCACTATAGCCGCCATCACCGCCGCCCACTGCGCTTCGTCGGTGGCGTCATGGCGCAGGAAATGCGCGTTTTCGCCAAGCGCCGCCGCCCTGGCCGCACCCGTTTCAGCGTTGATATCGCTGATAATGACGCGCGCGCCTTCTTTTACAAAGGCCTCGGCTATGGCCGCGCCAATCCCGCTGGCGGCGCCGGTGACGAGGGCGGTCTTGCCTGCCAGCCTGCCTTCAATCCGTCTGTTCATAATGAAAATACCCTGCTCGTTTCCGAACAGGGTACCACTTTCACGCTGCGAACGGGACTTAAATCAGCGCCCTGATCGCGGCAATTCCGTCATCGGCCTTGCTGTCATCCGGCGCGCCGCCCTGAGCGAAATCGGCCTTGCCGCCGGCGCCCTGACCACCCATGGCGATCACGGCGGCCTTGGCCAGTTCCGCCGCGTTATATTTCGCCATCAAGTCAGGCGTCACCGCCACCGTCACCGCCGCCTTGCCGTCCAGCTTGCCGACCAGCGCCACGATACCACTGCCGAGCGACTTCCTGAAATCCTCCGTCAGCGGGCGCAGGTCCTTGCCGCCAACGCCTTCGAGCACGCGCGCTATAACCTTCGCGCCATTGATCTCCTCCGGACCGGCAGCCGCGCCACCGCCGCCGACTGCCAAGGCGCGCTTGGCTTCGGAGAGTTCCTTTTCCAGACGCTTGCGCTCGGTGACCAAGGCCTCGACCCGCGCCTCGACCTGACCGACTGGCACCTTGAACTGGTCCGCCAGCGCCGTGGCGACCCCCGCCTGCCCCAACAGGAACTGACGCGCTGCTTCGCCGGTAAAGGCCTCGATACGGCGGATGCCAGCGGCCACGCCGCCTTCGGAAATAATCTTGAACAGGGCGATATCGCCGGTGCGCGCCACATGGGTGCCGCCGCACAGTTCAACCGAATAGTCGCCATCACCTTCAAGCGCATGGCCCAGAGACAGTACGCGCACCTCTTCGCCGTACTTTTCGCCGAACAGCGCCACGGCACCCGCCTCGATCGCCTTTTCCGGCGACATCAGCCGCGTCGAAGCCGCCTGATTTTGCAGGATCACGGCATTGACCTCGGCTTCGATGCGCGCGATCTCGGCATCGGTCAAGGGCGCGCCATGGCTGAAATCGAAGCGCATCCGGTCGGCGTCGACCAGTTGGCCTTTCTGCGCCACATGCGGTCCCAAAACGTGTTTAAGCGCGGCGTGCAACAGGTGCGCCGCCGAGTGGTTCGAGCGCGTGGTCCGGCGCTTTCCGGCGTCCACCTTCAGTTCCACCTTGTCGCCCGGCTTCAGGGCGCCCTCGGTGATGTCAAGCCGGTGAACGATCAGGTCACCTGCCTGACGGTAGGTATCCCGGATAATCCCATGGCCATGCAGCAGTTCAACCGTGCCGGTATCTCCGGCCTGGCCGCCGCCTTCCGGATAGAAAGGCGTCTTCTCGAAAACAACCTCGACCGTATCGCCGGCCAGCGCTTCCCCGACCTGCTCGCCGTCAAGCACCAGCGCCCGCACATGAGCCTGGGCTTCAAGGTGCTCATAACCGACAAATTCCGACGCCCCGACGGCCTCCTTGATGGCGAACCATTCGGCGGCCTGGGCTTTTTCGCCCGATCCCGTCCAGTTTTCACGGCCGCGCGCCTTCTGGGCTTCCATGGCGCTTTCAAAGCCATCGAGATTGACGCTCAGGCCCTTGGCGCGCACGGCATCCTGCGTCAGGTCGAGCGGGAAGCCATAAGTGTCATAGAGCTTGAAAGCGGTTTCGCCGCTCAGCATATCGCCCTCTTTCAGGTCGCGCGTCGCTTCATCGAGCAGGGTCATGCCGCGGCCCAGCGTGCGGCGGAAGCGTTCTTCCTCCTGGCGCAGGGTTTCAACTATGGTCGCCTCCGCGCGCTTCAATTCGCCATAATGACCGCCCATTTCCGAAACGAGCGCCGGCGCCAGCCTGTGCAGCAAAGGTTCCTGTGCACCCAGCAGATAGGCATGGCGCATGGCGCGGCGCATGATGCGGCGCAGGACATAACCGCGCCCCTCGTTCGATGGCGTCACCCCATCGGCGATCAGGAAGGACGACGAGCGCAGGTGATCGGCGATGACACGATGCGACGGCAGGCTGTCGCCTTCGGCCGCAACACCGGTGGCCTCGACACTGGCTCTGATCAGGGTCTGGAACAGGTCGATATCGTAATTGTTGTGGACGCCCTGCAGCACGGCAGCGACGCGTTCCAGTCCCATGCCGGTGTCGATCGAGGGTTTAGGCAGGCGCGTGCGCGTACCGTCGGCCGCCTGGTCGAACTGCATGAAAACGAGGTTCCAGATTTCAACGAAACGGTCGCCGTCCTCTTCCGGCGTGCCTGGCGGGCCACCCCAGATATGATCGCCGTGATCGTAGAAGATTTCAGTACACGGACCGCAAGGACCGGTATCGCCCATCGACCAGAAGTTATCCGAACCGGCGATACGAGCGATTTTCGAGTCCGGCAGCCCGGCGATCTTCTTCCACAGGTCAAAAGCCTCGTCGTCATCGATATAAACCGTCGCCATCAGTCGGTTTTTGTCGATGCCGTAATCCTCGGTGATCAGCTTCCAGGCGAACTCGATCGCCTCGGCCTTGAAATAGTTGCCGAAGGAGAAATTACCAAGCATCTCGAAAAAGGTATGATGGCGCGCCGTATAACCGACATTATCCAGATCATTGTGCTTGCCGCCGGCCCGCACGCATTTCTGCGATGTGGTGGCGCGGTTATAGGGCCGCGTTTCCGCGCCGGTGAAGACATTCTTGAACTGCACCATGCCCGCATTGGTGAACATCAGGGTCGGATCGTTATGCGGCACGAGCGACGAGGACGAAACGACCTCATGACCCTGCCTGGCGAAATAATCGAGGAAGGTCTGACGAATCTGGTTCAAGGACGGCATGGTTGGCTTCGGTTCTGGAAAAGAAAGAAGGGTATATAGAGGCGGTTACGGACAAGCGCAAAGACCTTTGCGCGCTTGTGGCTATCTTTTTGCCCTTACCATAAGCCGCGTAACAAAAAAGACGCCCTTTTGGGGGCGCCTTCTTCGTCAATGACGCGGAAGCATGGGTTTGGTCCGCCTCATTAAAGTGCATCCCAAAAAGTGTGACGCACTTTTTGGATTAAGATGCGCGTTAAACAAAGAGCCTACAGCGATTCATCGCCGTCGTTGGCGTCCGGTTCCGGCGCGCCCAGCAATTCTTCCGACAGGGCCTCGGACTTCTTGCGGATGCCCATTTCGATTTCCTTCGCCATATCGGGATTGGCCTTGAGGAAATCGCGGGCATTATCGCGGCCCTGGCCAATACGGGTCGAATTGTAGGAATACCAGGACCCCGATTTCTCGACCAGGCCGGCCTTGACGCCCAGGTCGATGATCTCGCCGATCTTGGAAATCCCCTGCCCGAACAGGATATCGAACTCAACTTCACGGAACGGCGGTGCGATCTTGTTCTTGACGACCTTGACCTTGACGCTGTTGCCGATGTTCTCGTCGCGCACCTTGATGGCGCCGGTGCGGCGGATATCGAGGCGGACCGAGGCGTAAAATTTCAGCGCGTTGCCGCCGGTCGTCGTTTCCGGCGAACCGTACATGACGCCGATCTTCATACGGATCTGGTTGATGAAGATGACGATGCACTTGGATTTCGAGATCGATCCGGTCAGCTTGCGCAGGGCCTGAGACATCAACCGCGCCTGCAAGCCGGGCAGGCTGTCGCCCATGTCGCCTTCGATTTCAGCGCGCGGCGTAAGCGCCGCCACCGAATCGACAACCACGATATCGACCGCGCCGGAACGGACCAGCGTATCGGTAATCTCAAGCGCCTGCTCGCCATTATCCGGCTGCGACACCAGCAGATTATCGAGATTCACGCCCAGTCTCTGCGCATAGGTCGGATCGAGTGCGTGTTCGGCATCGACAAAGGCCGCCGTGCCGCCCTGTTTCTGGATTTCGGCGACCGTATGCAAGGCTAGGGTCGTCTTACCCGACGATTCCGGCCCGTAGATTTCAATGACACGCCCCTTCGGCAGCCCGCCGATGCCCAGCGCCATGTCGAGGCCGAGCGATCCGGTGGATACGGCTTCGATATCCGCCACCTTGCCATTCTTGCCCAAGGTCATCACCGACCCCTTGCCGAATGCGCGATCGATCTGCGCCAGCGCCGCTTCCAGGGCGCGCTGCTTTTCACCTTCGTTCTTGCCTACCAATTTCAATACCGCCTGAGATGACATAACCAAACCCTCCTATGTCACGATTCCCCGCCCACGGGGCCTGTTTTCAGTGTCGTGAGGATTATTTCGTACCCCATTTGTTCTGTGTTCGCAATATGTTCTCATTTATTTTCAGAACATTTTTGGAACATGCAATAAATTCAAGGCCTTGTTATTTATATGGCGGCGGGTCAGGCGGCGGACACAGATCGACAGCGGCCACATCCGGCCGATTCAGGCGAACACAGTCCGGCCCCAGCCCCTGCCAGGCCGTATCACCAAAATTGGCGACCAATACACGGCCATCGGCATAGGCGGCCATCTGCACCAGACGATCCGGCGTCAGCCAGCGAAACCCGGTCAGGGCAACGGGCGTTTCCACCCCGTGCGCCGCATGGAAATCATCCTGCGCCGCCTTCAGCCACGGCCCCACACGCGCCAGTTCGCGCCGGTCGAGGTTCCACATTGTCGGCGTACCATAGAGCAAGGATCGGGCAAAGCGCGTCCGCTCCTCACCGGCGATCTTCATCAGGCCGAACTCCCAGCGATCAGCAGCCACCACCGAATCATGAAACACGGCCTCGAACAGGGGCAAACGGTCCGATGCGCCGAACAGGGCGCGCGCCTCGTCCGGCGTCGGCGTCAGGGGCCTGAAAAACATCGGCGGACGCTCCGGCGGCCAGTAGCCGCCGAAGTCCGGATTCTTGTGGATCGGCCAGATGGCGGCGGAATGGGCCTGCGCCGTGCCGTGCGAATAATGGGCCACGCCCGCAGCCCAGGCGGTAACGTTTTCCGATCCCAGCACCAGCTTGTATTGCGCGATTCCCAGCCCCAAACGCTTCAGGCGATTGGCACGGTCCTGCGCCATGGTCATGGGATGGTCCGGGCTATGGTCGTCGAAGAAGTCGCCGAAGGCATCGACGTCGATAAAGACGTGGTTGGCGCCCTCGGCGATATGGCCGGCATAGCGCTGGCCGGGAATCAACGGACCGGGATAGAGGGCGATGGCCTCGCTCGACATGTAGCAGCCGCGATTGGCGAAGCCCGTCTTCGGCTTGCCGTCCGTTTCGATGACACAGCCCGCCGGATAGAGATTACCCGGCCATATGGCCACCGGCGTATCGGCCGTGGCCTCCGGCTGGCCGTTGTCGAAGGACTCGTACGGGCCGGCGAGATAGCCCATTTCCGCTGCCTTTTTCAGGTAAGCCGGCGTGACCAGGAACTTGCTGGTGCGCGAATCCTGATCATACGCCAGCAGAATGCGGTCAATCCCCAGCGCCTCCAGGTCATCGAGAAAGGTCGGGTCGCGGCCGTCGCCCCAGACATAGGCGTGTGGCGCCCCGAACAGCCGCGACAGGTCCGGAACGGCCTTGTCGGCGAAGGACTTGAACTGGCCGCGCTCTTTCAGCACCTCGCGGTAGAACAGCGCCGGCGCCAGCGGTTCCGGCGGTCGGATGGCGAACAGGAGTGCAATCCTGCCGGCGCCAGAACTGAAGTCATGCCTCAGCCGCGCCTGCAAACCGTCCTGATCGCGCAGGCACAGTTTCGATTGCAGCCCGTCTCCCAGCGCATAGGTCACGGCGTGGCTTTCGGTCAGGTAACTCCAGGCCGGGAAGGACAGCGCCGTGGTGCCGCCCATGCAGTGCTCCCTGGCATGGGCCGCGCGCCAGAACGGATCATCGACCGCATACGCCATGCCCTCTCCGTCCGGCACCAGCCAGGTGCCGTTCGCCGCCGCCGGCAAGTCCCAGGCCAGGTCTTTCCCCGCCGGCCCGGTAATGGTGAGCCGCAATGCGTCCCCTTCGGCATCAAGGCGGAGATCATGGCCGGCGCTGTCGGTCCAGTGCGGCCCCCTGGCATCGGGGCCGTCATCGATGAATTTGATGTCCTGCGACGGATACAGCGGCGGCATGACCGCCACTACCGTGCCATCCGGCAGTTGGGCATCAATGCTCAGGGTTCGCGGATCGACATTATAAACGGTGTCATCGACGCGCACGATAAAGGGTGAAGCCGCCGCAGCCCCCGCCATGAAAACGGCCAGCGCCAGGCCCGACAGTATTCCCTTGATCATATATTCCCCCTGAAGACTGCCCGTGACGCTAACAGGCCCGCCATGCCTCGGCAATTAACGTATCGGTGACTTCTGCGCTTGACAAACTATACTGCACGGCACATACTGTACAACATACAGTGTATAACACATACTATACGAGACATGGCAGGAATGGACGAAAGCGATCTTTTCGAGAGTCTGCGCGCGGAATTGCGGCGTGGTTCCCTGAGTCTGGCGGTGCTCGCCCGGCTGCGGGTTGAACGTTACGGCTATACGCTTCGCCAGGCCTTATCCGAGGACGGGCTGGATATGGAGGAAAGCACCCTCTATCCGCTGCTGCGCCGGCTGGAGGCGCAGGGGCTGCTGGTCAGCGAATGGCGCGAGGAAGAGAAGCGCAAAAAGCGGTTCTACGTTCTCTCCCCGGCCGGCCAGATCATGCTGGAGCGGCTGATCGGCGAATGGCGGGCAATCAGCGCCTCGCTTGAAAAAATAACGAACAATCAGATTTGACGGGGTTCAAAATGGACATGCTGGAAGACTATCTGCGGGCCGTATCGCGGCTTCTGCCCAGGGCCAAGCGCGAAGACATCATCGCCGAGCTGCGCGACGAAATCCTGACGCGCATCGAAAACCGGGAAAGCGAACTGGGCCGTCCGCTCACGCCCGACGAAACAGAGCAGTTGCTGCGCGATTTCGGCCATCCGATCGTGGTGGCCGCGCGTTACCGCGACGAACCGCAATACAGCGTCGGCCCCGCCCTCTATCCCTTCTGGAGCTTCGCCGTACGCCTGGCGGTGCTCCTTGAAATCGTCATCTCCGTTATCGTTTTCTTCGGCCGCATCGTGGGTGGCGCCAATCCCGCCCAGGCCTTCGGAACGGCGCTCGGTTCCGGCCTCACCGGCGTCATGACCCTGATCGGTTTCGCTACCGTTGCCGCCTGGATCATCGAGCGCAAGGGCATTCCCATCGATTATTTCAAGACCTGGCGGGTCCGTGACCTGCGCTTTCTCGATTTCCCCGTCTGGAACTGGAGTGATTTCAGCGACTCCCTGGATAAATGGCAGCGCGGCGCCCCCTACCGCACCAATGCGCGCGGTTTCGGCGCCCGTGGCCATGACGCCTACCACTGGAACCTGCGGCAATCCTCGGCGGGACGCGGCGTCGGCGCCATCGCCATGGGCACCGTCTTCATCCTGTGGTGGGTCGGTGTCCTGAGCTTCGGCCTGCGTCCGATCCCGGTCGATTACACAAGCCTGCACGTCGATCCCGGCGCGCTGGCGAATGTTGACTGGCTGGCGCTGAAGGCCGCCGTCTACTGGCCGGTCCTTGCCTATTTCGCCGCCCTGATCCTTTTTGGCGCCGCCGTCCTGATCTGGCCGCGCGGAGTCCGCCTGCGCGGCGTGATCGACATGGCTATCGGCGTGTCGGTGATGGGACTGGCCAGCTGGGTCTGGACCGCCTCGCCGGTCGCCGATGCCGTCCATGTCGACAGCGTGGCGCACCTCTTCCAGCGCATCGGGGCCTTTTTCTCGCAGCCTTTGCCCATTCCGCTCGAACTGGCGGCCACGGTATTTCTGATCCTGTTCGCCTTTGGCGGCGCCTGCCGGGCGCTGGGCGGCCTGTGGGAATTGCTCACCGGCGCGCCACGCTATCCGGGGGATTAAGCCGCCTTCATCGCCGGACGGTGCAGGCGGACACAATTCCGCCCGCCGGCTTTGGCGGCATAAAGCGCGATATCGGCCAGCGCCACCATCTGCGGCAGTTCGGCTTCCGCCGTGTTCGCCGGCGCGTTCGACCAGTGGATGCCGAAACTGGCGGTGATCCGCCCGCAGGCGCCGAAATCGAAGCTCTCGATACACTCGCGGATCTTTTCCGAAACCCGCTGCGCCCCGCGCCGGTCGATTCCCGCGCAGACCACCACGAACTCCTCGCCGCCCCAGCGCGCCACCAGATCGACCCCGCGCACATTGCGCCGGATCACTCCCGCCACCTCGGTCAGCACCCGGTCGCCATACTCATGTCCCCAGGTGTCGTTCAACAGCTTGAAGTGGTCGATGTCGATCAGGATGACGGTCACGGCGGTCCCGCTCCGCCCCTTGCGCAATTCGTCGAAACGCTCGGTCACGCCGCGCCGGTTCAGGATTTTCGTCAGGTGATCGTGACTGGCCGCCTCCTGCGCCTCCCGCAGGGCCAGCGCCTCCAGGGTCCGCCGCTCCCGCAGCGCCCGGCGCAGGTTGCCGAACCGGTAGCCGAGATAGACGACGATCATCATGATCCACAGGCCGAGCAGCAGCGAATACCATTGCGCCTCGCTCATGATCGCCGTCTTCATCTCGATCTCGCGGATCTGAAAGGCATGCGGCCCCAGCGGCGCCTCGGAGCCGGTTTCGATGATCATGGACGTGATATTGTCGAATTGCGGCCGGCCGAACTGCGGCGCCAGCCGGTACTTGCGCAGCCACCAGTCGGCGACGCGGAAATCTTCGGGCACGAACGCCATGCGCTGGGTCTTCCCCGGCGTGGTGTCGGCCTCCACACCCAGATATTTCGGCGTATCGTCGTCGGTGGCGCGGCTGTAATGCGGATCGAAATTCTTGAGATATACCCGGAACGAGGTCGCCTCCCCCTGATACATCATGGTGATGGCCAGCGCGCGCATATGGCTCAGGTCCAGGCCGTGAACATCGCGGTTCGGGCCGAAGAAAAGTTCATAACCACAGTAGGGATAGGCGTTTCCAGTGCGCAGATCGCAGGTCCAGCCCAGCGGCCCCGCCTCGCGCACCGCCGTATGGCCATCGCTGTCGGCATCGGAAAAGACCAGATGGCTGCTCGCAGCCGTATTGGCCGGCATGAAGCGGGTGGTCCGCAGCAGGATCTGGTCCTGCCAGATGACCGCGCCGGCGGTCAGCAGCAGCAGCCCCAGCAGCGCCATTTCAAACCCGGCGTTGGCCATCAGGCGCATGGCCTGACCGGACAGTCCGCGAATACGTTCCAACAAGCCCTCGATACGCAAGGCCATCACACCCTCAACCCACAGGTTTCCAGTTTCCCTGTGGATATATTACACGCCAACCCTAAGCGGACCGTGAAGGTTTAGCGTTAACGCCGGCCCTGAATCGTTTCAGGTCATTAGAACTGGCGGGGAATCGCTTTAGACAACGCCATTATGCAGGCACCATTTCTCAGATTTGCGGTCGGGATTGCCCTTGGCGTGGCCTGTCTTACCGGCGGCGCGGGAATGGCGCACGGCCAGGATAAGCCCGATCACGCCGAAGAAGCCGGGGAAACACAGACGATCACAATCGAAGGCAAGCGTCCGCTCAACCGCATCGACCGGCAGGTCTACGATGTCGATCAGGATGAAAAGTCCGGCAATGAAAGCGCGGCGGACGCCCTGGCCAAAGTGCCCGGCGTCGGCGTCACGCCATCGGGTGACGTGACGCTGCGCGGCGACGCGGTTCAGATTCTGATCAACGGAAAGCCCTCTCCCCTTTTTTCAGGTGATAATCGCGCCGCCGCGCTCAAGGCGATGCCGTCCGGCATGGTCGCGTCCATCGAAGTGATGACGAACCCGGGCGCGCAATATGGGTCCGGCGCATCCGGCGGCCTCATCAACATCGTGACGCGCCGCGCGATCATGCCGGGCGCGTTCGGCAATGTCAGCGGGCTTGGCATGTCCAATGGCGGCTACTCACTTTCAAATTTCGGCCAATACGCCAGGCAGCGCCTATCGGTTACCTATATGGCCAGCCTGGCGGAAACGCCGTTCGATTCCCGTAACAGTCTGACGAGTTCGGAACTGGACGGCAATGGCCGCACCGTCCACTCAATCCGCAATACAGGCGAATCCGGCATGCATAACCGCATGGCCATGGCGAACGCCACCCTGGATTACGATCTCAGCGAAAAGGACCGGATAAGCGGTCAGTTCAACTATATGGACAGCCAAAGTACAAGCCGCGGCACAAGCCGGATGGCGGCTTATGACGGAACCGGCGCGGCGGTAACGCGCTTCGACAGCCTCAACCGCTCCACCGCGGGCATTTCAACCGGTCTGGCCGGCGTTTCATGGACGCGGCTGGGGCGGCGGCTGGGCGAACAGTTAACGGTGGACGCCAGGGTGAGCCGGCAAACGACCGGTACGGACCTGAGCAGCCTCATGGCCTATCAGGCATCGCCCCTGCCGGAGAACCGAAACGACCGCATGCAGTCAAACCGCATCGAAAGCGCAACGACCACGCGTACGCTCAGCATCGATTACACGACAAGCCTCGCGGGGGACCAGATCGCGGCCGGACTTCAGATAACGCAGGAGGACGCGCAAGACGATAATCTCGCCTTCGCCGCCTATTCGCCCGGCACCGAACTTCCGGTTCTCAACCCGCTCCTGAGCAGCCAGACCGGATACCGCCAGCGGATCAGCGCCCTCTACGCGACCTATCAGAAAGCGCTGGGCGAACATTGGGTCATTCTGGCGGGCCTTCGACCGGAAGCGCTGGATTATACCGGCCGGGATGAAGGCACCGGCGCGCCTGTCCATGTGGCCTACGGCAATATCAATCCCAGCCTTTTCGCCACCTATGTCCTGTCACCGGCGGCCAGATTGCGCTTCAACTATTCGCGCCGCCTCCAAAGACCCGCGCCCCGCGACCTGAATCCGGCCCTGACGATTGTGAACAACCAGACCGTGAAGGCCGGAACCCCGGCGCTGCGTCCGCAAACCACGGATTCGTTCGAGGCGGCCTACGAGAAAACCCGCAATTTCAATACCTATTCCGCACGTCTCTATCACCTGCGCGACGAAAGGCTGATCACGCCGGTCACGGTCCTTGTCGAAGATCCGCAAAATACCGGCGTACAGGTTCTCCGGGTATCGCCCCGCAATGCCGGAAGCAGCACCCGGACCGGTGCGCAACTGAATTTTTCCGGCAGCCGGGGCAAGCTGTTCCTGAATGCGACACTGAATGTTTCGGAAACGCATATGCGCGTGCCGGACGTGCTCAGGCCCCGCTCCCTGATAACCGCCGCCGGTCAGCTTGGCCTGAGCTACCGGCTGAATGACAAGGGCGATATTGCCCTGAATTACAATGCCCAGGGCCGGCAACTCATCGCCGAAGGCTATAGTCTCGGCTACGCGACGGGATCGGTCACCTATAACCGGATGCTGACGCCAGCCACCACATTGAGTCTTGGCGTCACGGATATCCTTCATGCCGGCAAGCCGGGCAATACGCGTGATACACGCTATGTCCGCAGCGCCTATTTTGGCACGCAGCCGGGCGCGACCGTGTTTATCGGCCTGAGCCGGCGCTATGGCGCGATGGCCGCCGGACGGCCTGAATAAGCCGCCCGCCGCACCGCCCCTAAATCAGCCCCGCGTCCTTATAGACCTGCTCCAGCACATCGAGCGGCACCGCCCCGCACAGAAGCCCGGTGTCGTGGAACTTCCTGATATCGAAGCCCGCGCCCGCCTTCGTCTTCACCGCCTCGCGCAATTGCAGCCACCTGATCTTGCCGACCATATAGCCCAGCGCCTGGCCGGGCCAGACGGCGTAGCGTTCGACCTCGGTTTCATTCAGGTCGCCGGTATAGGTCTGCATGAAATCCATCGCCTGTTCGCGGCTCCAGCGCTTGGCGTGCATCCCGGTATCGACCACCAGCCGGCAGGCACGGAACATGGCGTCATGCAGGTAACCGATCTTGCCGAAGGGATCGTTGGCATACATGTCCATATCGGTGCCGGCCAGTTGTTCGGCATAAAGCGCCCAGCCCTCGACATAGGCGTTGAAGCCGGAAATCTTACGCAGTTCCGGCAGGTTCTTGTTCTCCTGCTGGATCGATATCTGCATGTGGTGACCGGGAATGGCCTCGTGATAGGTCAGGGTCGGCAGGGTCCATGACGGCACCTCGGCCGTGTCGCGCAGGTTGATATAATAAGCTCCCGGACGCGAGCCGTCGAGCGAGGCGCTTTGATAATATCCGCCCGGCGCCCCCAGTTCGGTCGCCTTGGGCACGCGCTTGACCGTCACCTTCGACTTCGGCAGCACGCCGAAGAACTGCGGCAACTTGGCGAACACCACATCGATCTGCCTGTTCAGGTCCGCCAGCAGCCTGTCCTTGCCGGCGTCGGTATTCTCATAGATGAACTTCGGGTCCTTCGTCATGGCGGCCATGCGTTCGCCGGTCGTGCCTTTGGTCATGCCGTGGGCCTGCATGAGGGTTTCCAGTTCGGCGTTGATTTCCTTCACCTTGTCGAGGCCGATCTGGTGGACCTCCTCCGGTGTGAAATTGGTCGAGGTATTGGCCTTCACCCCGAAGGCGTAACGCGCGTCACCACCGGGAACATGCCACACGCCCGCGTCATGCGTCGCCTTGGGCAGGGCCGCCTTCAGCGCCGCGATCTGACGGGCGAGCGCCGGCAGCACGGCTGACTGATAGGTCCTGGTGGCCGCCGCCGACCAGTCGCCGGCGATGGCCTTTTCCTTCGTCCGCCTGACCAGGGACTGCACCAGCGGCGACGCGTCGGCCCTGGTCCCGGCCTGGCTTTCCATCTGCCGGATCGCCTTTTGCAGGGCGAAATCGGGCGGCACGATGCCATCGGCGATGCTGGCGTTGAAACGCACCGTCTCCTGATCGAGCACCCGGGCATACTGGTCCAGGCGGCTGAGATAGGCGTCGGCGTCATCCTTCGTCTCGACCGTGTGCTGGCTGTCGAGGAAGTCCGGCACATACTGGTATTGCCCGGTCAGCTGCGTGATCGGATACGGCCCCCAATAGGTGCTGCCGTCGCCGTACTTGAAATTCTTATAGCCTTCCAGCGTGGTTTCGGTATCCCACAGCACGGCGTCGTAATTGATGCGGTCCATGCCGGAAAGCGCCTTGCGGTCGATCGCCTTCAACGCCGCGGCCGATGTCTCGTAATAGGCCGTCAGGCGCGCGCGTTCCTCCGGCGTGGCCGGGTCCAGCTTCGATTTCAGGCCGGCCAGTTTGCCCTTGTCGAGTCCCAGCGAGGTCGCCAGCATCGGCGAACCGGCCACCGTCTCGTCGTACATAGACTGAAAGAGCTTATTGAGATCGGCGGCCTTTGCGGCGGGCTTCGAGCAGGCCGCGACAGTCACGGCGGTCAGGGCCGACGCCCCGGCCAGCAGATTACGACGATTGATCATGAGTTTCCCTTTTTTACCTATTTGCCGATCCAACTGACGAGCCGCTAAATCATCCCCGCCGCCTTATACACATCCCTCAGCACTTCCAGCGGCACCGCCCCGCACAGCAGGCCGGTATCGTGGAAACGCCTGATATCGAAACCCGGCCTGGCCCTGGCGGCGTCGCGCAGTTTCAGCCATTCGATCTTGCCAACCATATAACCCAATGCCTGACCGGGCCATACACAATAACGCTCGACTTCCGCCGTCGCCTCCCCCTGCGCCTTGCCGGCGGTATCCATCATGTAGGTGATCGCCTGTTCGCGGCTCCAGCCCTGCGCGTGCATCCCGGTATCGACCACCAGCCGCACCGCGCGGAAAAGCGCGTCATGCAGATAACCGATCCGCCCGGCCGGGTCGCTGTCATACATGCCCATCTCGCCGGCCAGTTGTTCGGCATAAAGCGCCCAGCCCTCGACATAGGCGTTAAAAGCCGACAGTTTGCGCAACATCGGCAGGCCCTGCGCCTCCTGCTGGATCGTGAGTTGCAAATGATGCCCCGGAATGGCCTCGTGATAGGTGAGCGTCGGCAGCGTCCAGCCCGGCAATTCGGAAATATCGCGCAGATTGATGTAATACATGCCCGGCCGCGCGCCATCGAGCGACCCCGGACTGTAATATCCGCCCGGCGCCCCGGCCTCGGTGGCCACCGGCACGCGCCGGATCTGAACCTGCGTGCGCGGCAGTACGCCGAACCATTGCGGCAGGCGGCTTTGCACCACCGTCACCTTGCCGTTCAGGTCATCGAGCAGCTTCGCCTTGCCGGCATCGTCATTGCTATAGAGATATTGCGGGTCGGCATACATCGCCTTCATCCGCTGCCCCACCGTTCCCTGCGTCCGGCCCAGCGCCCGAAAGCGCGTTTCCAGTTCGGCCCTGATCTCACTGACCTTTTGCAGGCCCAGCCGGTGGATATCCTTCGCGGTCAGGCTGGACGAGGTATTCAACTTGACGCATTGGGCGTAATAGGCCTTGCCAGTGTGCAGATTGAGCACCCCGGCGTCATGCTTCGCCACGCTTTTCTGCGCCGCCAACGCATCGATCTGGCGCGTCAGGGCCTCTTTCACCGGCCCGGAGACAATGGCTATGGCCTGCGCCTGCCAGTCGCCCGCTATCCCCTTCGCCGCCGTACGCGTCACCAGAGAGGTGACCAGGCCGGATGCCGCCGGATCGGCGTCTCTCAGGGCGGTCAGGGCCGCGATGGTCTTGCCGAGGATGAAATCGGGCGGCACGACTCCGCGCGCGAAATCGGCCTTCGCCCGCACCGTTTCCTGATCGAGTACGCCCGCGAAAGCCGTCAGGCGGCTGAGATAGGCCTGCGCGTCGCTGAGGTTTTCGATCGTGTGCTGGCTGTCGAGAAAGTCGGGAATATACTGCCACGCCCCCGAAAGCTGGCTGACGATATACGGATTGGGAAATCCGCCGCTCCACGAACCGCCGCAGGGCGCGCTGTCTCCGAAGGCAAAGTTGCGCGCCAGTGTCAGTTGGTTGTCATTGTCCCACAACACGGTATCGTAATTGACCCGATCGGCCGCCGACAACCGCGCGCGCGGGATGGCGTTCAGGCGATCGACGGCGCGCTTCAGCCGCGCGACATGCGCCGCCTGCCCGGCCGCGCTGCGGTCATCGAGCTTCGATTTCAGGCCGGCCAGTTCATCCTTGTCCAGGCCGGCGCTGGTGGCCAGCACCGGCGAGGCGACAAGCATATCATGCAGGATGGCGTCGAAGGCCGATTTCAGCGCGGCGGCCACTTCGGGCGGCGTCACATCAGGCACCGGCGGCTCGACGGGCCTGGACGGCGGGGCGGCTTTTTTCGGCGCGGTCTTGCCCTTTGTTTTCCGTACCGTTTTGCGCGGCCTGCTTTTTGCGGAAGTCTTCTTTGCCGCCGGCTTTTTCTTTTTGGCGGCGGCCAGCGCTTCGGAAGCGGTCAGGCCCAGCAAGGCGCCCAGCGCGCCAACCAGAAAACGACGATCGATCATCAGTACCCACTTTATGATTTATTATCGTGGGAACCTATGCCGAACCCGTCTCTCCCGCAACCGGGCGGGCATGAATAGTTTGTCATCTGACGATTGCCGTGACGGCCCGGTGTGCTAAGACCGCATGAAACGCCTGTCGGGGGGCTGCCAGAGAGTAAAACCCAGAGAGTAAAATCATGTCGCGTTTTTTCGTGTTCCGGACCGTCATCTTCCTCACCGCCGTCACCCTCGGCCTGGCCGCCTTCGTCAATGCCGGCTTCGCCTGGTGGCTGATCGTGCTCCTGCCGCTGACACTTCTCGGCGTCTATGACCTCTTCCAGACCCGCCATTCGATCCTGCGCAACTACCCGCTCATGGGGCATTTCCGCTTTATCTTCGAGTTTATCCGCCCGGAAATCCGCCAGTACCTGATCGAGGATGAACGCGATCCCCTGCCTTTTTCCCGCGACCAGCGCGCCATCGTCTACCAGCGCGCCAAGAACGCCTCGGACATGCGGCCCTTCGGCACCGTGCTCGACACCGGCGCCACCAGCTACGGCTGGGTATCGCACTCGATCATGCCGGTCGAGATTGAAGACGCCGATTTCCGCATCGCCATCGGCGGCGCGGATTGCACACAGCCCTATAACGCCTCGATCCTCAATATTTCCGGCATGAGTTTCGGCGCCATCGGCCGCAACGCTATTCTGGCCCTCAATACCGGCGCGAAAATGGGCGGCTTCGCCCACGATACCGGCGAAGGCTCGATCAGCCCCTATCACCGCGAAGGCGGCGGCGACATCATCTGGCAGGTCGCCACCGGCTATTTCGGCTGCCGCACGCCCGACGGCCGTTTCGATCCCGACCTCTTCGCCAAAACCGCCGCCGATCCGCAGGTGAAGATGATCGAACTGAAACTCAGCCAGGGGGCCAAGCCGGGCCACGGCGGCGTGCTGCCCAAGGCCAAGATCACCCCCGAAATCGCCGCCACCCGCCTGATCGACACCACGCGCGACTGCATTTCGCCCTCGCGCCATTCGGCTTTTTCCACCCCGCTGGAAATGCTGCACTTTATCGCCCGCCTGCGCACCCTTTCCGGCGGCAAACCGGTGGGTATCAAGATGTGCGTCGGCCACCGCTTCGAGGTGCTGGCCATCGTCAAGGCCATGCTGGAAACCGGCATCCGGCCCGATTTCATCGTCATCGACGGCGGCGAAGGCGGCACCGGCGCGGCCCCCATGGAACTGTCCGATCATGTCGGCCTGCCGCTGGCCGAAGGCCTGAGTTTCATGCACAACGTCCTGACCGCCGCCGGCCTGCGCGACGACCTGAAGCTCGGCGCTTCCGGCAAGATGATCTCCGCCTTCGATTTCTGCCGCATCCACGCGCTCGGCGCCGATTACGTCATGGCCGCCCGCGCCTTCATGTTCTCGCTCGGCTGCGTCCAGGCCCGCGCCTGCCATACCAACAAATGTCCGACCGGCATCACCACCCAGGACAAAAAGCGCCAGCGTGCCCTCGTGGTGGCCGACAAGGCGCCCCGCGTCGCCAGCTATCACCGCAATACGCTCGGCGCCATCGCCCAGGTGATCGGCGCCGCCGGGCTTTCCCATCCGCGGGACCTGCGCCCGTGGCATATCCATATCCGCTCAACGACCGGCGCGGTGGTGCGCGGCGATGCCGTTTACCACCATCTGCCACGCGGCGCTTTGCTGAGTGGCGAGGTCGATGACCGGCTGAAACGCGAATGGGATCGCGCCTCGGCTTATAGCTTTATGCCGCAATTTTGATCGACCGGCGGTAATCGCGTCTTTGCGCCACCGTATTTTTATGGCACTCAGGCATTTTAAGAATCGTTCGCAAACCGGGAGCCTCCGTATGATCCGTTCCGCCCTGATGACCGCCGTCCTTCTGGCCGCCGCCCCTGTCCTGTCACAAACGGCCATGGCCCAGACTGCCGAAGCCCCCGCCGCCGAAGCCCCCGCTTCCGGCGTCCTCACCGGCAAGCTGGCCGGCCCCGATGGCGCCGATCTCGGCACGGTCACCGTCACGCCCGCCCCTAACGGTGTCATCCTGCGCGTCGAGGCCAGGGGCCTGACGCCCGGCTGGCATGGTATGCACTTCCATGAAAAGGCCTCGTGCAACGACGAGAAGTTCGCCTCCGCCGGCGGCCATGTTCACAGCCTCACGCCGGTCGTCCACGGCCTGCTCAATGCCGACGCCAATGACGCCGGCGACCTGCCCAACCTCTTCGCCAACGCCGACGGCAGCGCCACGGCGGAGGTCTATTCCACCTTCGTCACGGCCCGCGAAGGCGGCAAGCTGCCCGCCCTGATGGATGCAGACGGCTCCTCGCTTGTCATTCACGCCATGCCCGACGACTACAGCACCCAGCCGATTGGCGGCGCCGGCGTTCGCGTCGCCTGCGCTGCGATCCAGTAGAGACTGCTTCCTCACATCCGGGAGAGGGCGTAAGCCCGGCGCAACGATAGCGGCCGGGCGAAGCGTCTGATTCGGGGCAAGGCCGGATGCCCCTTAGCTGCACAAGACCGTAGACCTGCACCATCGCCTTTGCTACATAACAGGTTCCGGGGCGGATAACTTAAAACAGGCCCTGCCATGTCCCTCCCCCCGCTTGATCCCCGCACCACCGCCCTCGTCCTGATCGATCTGCAAAAGGGCATCGCCGGCCCCGGTCGCGCGCCTTATGCCAGCGAAGATGTCGTGGCGAAAGGCAAGGCACTGGCCGAACGTTTCCGCGCCGCCGGCAGCCCCGTTTTTCTCGTCCACGTCCACTGGGCGAAGGATTATAGTGACGCCCTGAACCAGCCGGTCGATCAACCCGCGCAACTGCCCGCCGACGGCTTGCCCGAGGGGTGGAACGATTTCGCCGACGGGTTGATGAAGGATGGCGACATCATCATCCACAAACGCAACTGGGGCGCTTTTCACGGCACCGATCTTGACCTGCACCTGCACCGCCGTGGCATCAGAACCATCGTTCTCGGCGGCATCGCCACCAATTTCGGCGTCGAATCGACCGCGCGCGACGCCTGGGAACGTAATTACAATCTCGTGGTGGTCGAAGACGCCTGCACCACCACTTCCGCCGAAGCCCACGCCCTAGCCTTCACATACGTCTTTCCGCGCATCTCCCGCGTGGTGAAAACCGTCGGCGTGATCCTGGCCGCTCCATAGCCGATACGAAAGCTCAGTGCCTGACCAGCGGCAGGGAAAGCTGCCGGGTCGCGGCCGGAACAACCACCGGCGCATAGATTCGCGGCTTGACCACCGCCTTGACCGGATAAAGCGGCCGCTCCGTTCGCTTCGGCCGCGCCAGCACCGACACACGCGGCGCAACCTGCGGACTTTCCGGCCGTTTGCCGTCGATAACGATCCGCACCAGCCCGCCGCAGACTTCATCCCGGCAGCGGTATTTCCATTCCAGCAGATCGATGAATTCCGCCCCCATATGACGCGCGATCAACCCCTGAACGCTTTCCCCCCATTGCGACCCACATGACCGGCAGGTGATGCCGATCTGCGTTTCCTGCGGCAGCTCCCTGACCTGCGGCGGACAGCTATAGACCCTGGTATCCAGCATGGCGAACATCCCTGTTGATGTTCTCCATATGTTCCAGATGTGGATAAATGTCAAGCCAAAAGAACAAAACAAAAACGTTTGACGGCCAATCGAGAATGCTAGGCGCTTCGCCGACGCAGGGCTTTCAACAATCCCACACCGATAATGATTGCCACCATCAGCAAGGCGCCGAACAGGACGACGGCATCCATTTGCGACATATAGACAGTCTTGTCTTCCACGCCGATGGGGATGACAAATCCCCTGGCCGCGTCTGCGATTGTCGGCCTCTTCGGCAGCGCAACCGCAACCTGATAGATAAACAGGGCAATAAAAGGCATTGCCGCAAGAGCATAAGGCCTGATCCTCTTTAAATTATAGACTTCCATAAATCCCCCTCCCGAATACCTCTGTTTTTCTAACTGTAACGTGTGGTCCGCCGGCCAGGCAATAAAAAACGGCCCCAAAAGCTGGAGCGCTTCCGGAGCCGTTCTGATTATAAGCAAGAGATTTGTGCCGAGTAGCAGGAGGTGAGCGCCCGCAGGTATATTTGATACCTGCCAGCGTAACCGACGCCCTAATCGGTCAAAGATCGCCGCTTAAGCGTCTATCTTCACGCGCTTCTTGCGGAACGAAGGATTGAGTTCCTTCTTGCGCAGGCGGATCGATTTCGGCGTCACTTCGACCAGCTCATCGTCCTCGATATAGGCGATGGCCTGTTCCAGGGTCGGACGGCGCGGTGGCGTCAGGCGCACGGCTTCGTCCTTGCCCGAGGCGCGAACGTTGGTCAGCTGCTTGGCCTTCATCGGGTTGACATCCAGGTCGTCGGACCGCGAATTTTCGCCGATGATCATGCCCATATAGGTCTTCTCGCCGGCGCCCACGAACATGACGCCGCGTTCCTCCAGGTTCCACAGCGCGTACGACGCCGTTTCCCCGTCCGAGTTCGACACCAGCACGCCCTTGCGGTTCTGGTCGATCAGGCCCTTGTAGCCTTCATAGTGCGAGAACACGCGGTTCAGCACGCCGGAGCCGCGCGTATCGGTCAGGAACTCGCCCTGATAACCGATCAGCGACCGCGACGGCGCCTTCAGCACCACGCGTTGCTTGCCGGCCCCCGAAGGCGCCATGTCCTTCAGCTCGGCCTTGCGGGCGGAGAGCTTTTCGATAACGATGCCGGTGAACTCCTCGTCCACGTCGATGACCACGTCCTCGATCGGCTCCAGCTTCTCGCCGGTTTCCTCGTCCGTCTTGAAGACGACGCGCGGACGCGAGATGGCCACTTCAAAGCCTTCGCGGCGCATGTTCTCGATCAGCACGCCCAGTTGCAGTTCGCCACGACCGGCCACCTCGAACGCGTCCTTCTCGGCGCTTTCGGTGACGCGGATGGCGACGTTCGACTCGGCTTCCTTCAGCAGGCGCTCGCGGATGACGCGGCTCTGCACCTTGGTGCCTTCACGGCCGGCCAGCGGCGAATCATTAACCGAAACGGTCATGGAGATGGTCGGCGGATCGATCGGTTGCGCCGGCAGCGCGGTATCGAGCGACATATCGCACAGCGTATCGGCCACGGTCGCCTTGGAAAGGCCGGCAATGGCGCAGATATCGCCCGCTTCCGTGCCCTCGTCGATCGGCTGACGCTTCAGGCCGCGGAAAGCCAGCACCTTGGTGATGCGCCCGCGCTCGATTTCCACGCCGTCGCGGTTCAGCGCCTTGATGGCCAGGCCCGGCACGGCCTTGCCCGATTGCACGCGGCCGGTCAGCAGGCGGCCCAGGAACGGATCGGATTCGATCAGCACCGACAGCATCTGGAACGGCTGATCGACATTCTTCTGCACCGCCGGCGCCGGCACATGCTCGACGATCAGGTCGAACAGCGGCGCCAGGTTATCCGACGGCACGTTCAGGTCCATCGTCGCCCAGCCGTTCTTGCCGGAGGCGTAGATATGCGGGAAGTCGAGCTGTTCGTCCGTCGCGCCCATGGCGGCGAACAGATCGAAGGCCTCGTTGTGCACGCGGTCCGGATCGGCGTGCGGACGGTCAACCTTGTTGATGCAGAGGATCGGGCGCAGGCCCAGCTTCAGCGCCTTGCCAAGCACGAACTTGGTCTGCGGCATGACTCCTTCCTCGGCGTCGATCAGGATGACGCAGCCGTCAACCATGCCCAGGATGCGCTCCACCTCGCCGCCGAAGTCGGCGTGGCCCGGCGTGTCGATGATGTTGATGCGGGTCTCGCCCGCCTTGCCGTTCCACAGAACGGAGGTGCACTTGGCGAGAATGGTGATGCCGCGCTCGCGTTCCTGGTCGTTGGAGTCCATGGCGCGTTCGACGGTCGCCTCGTTGGCGCGGAAGACGCCGGACTGGGCCAGCAGGGCATCGACGAGCGTGGTCTTGCCGTGGTCAACGTGGGCGATAATGGCGATATTACGCAGGTTCATAAAGGGCCTTTTATTCAATATACGCCTCCCCTATTCATGGGGGAGGTGGCGCGCAGCGCCGGAGGGGGCTTTATCTTCAAGCCTCCCCAACAGGTCAGGTCGGCTTTCCTAATCTTATACCTCCCCACTGTGGGCAGGCTTTCTGTCTCTTATACCTCCCCAGCTTGCTGGGGAGGGGGACCGTCCGGCGCAGCCATTGGGCGAAGCCGGATGGTGGTGGGGGCTCTTCCCCTTCTCTCCTCCCCATTTCTCAATGGGGAGCCGGGCCGCCGTTGCGGTGGCGCGAAGCGACGGAGGGGCGCGTAGCCCTTGGCTCTCCCGCTCCGAACACCAAAAAAGCCTCTCGACAGAGAGGCCGGAAGGGTTGGATCGTTTGAGATTGCGCGCTCTATAACCGAATCCGCCTCAAAAGGCCATAGCCACCGGTGGATTATTTTCGCGGGTGCGAGAGGCAGGGTCGCGGACCCTGCACCCGAAAATCTTCTTTGATATTGGAAAAAAATACTTGAAACGTTTTAAATTACAAAATTTCTCTATTTATTTCCGCCCCAAATCCGGCAGCTTTCTTTCTTTTGAAATCCTTTTCATAGGTTCTCAGAAGCTTTAGCTTCCATTGCTTCACAGATTCAGGGCTTTTAAAATCTTTTTTATAATCAAATCCAATGCCCGCTTCGACGACTTCGTAGTTTAAATCAACTACCAATCCTTCAACAATTTCTTGGCAGAATTTTAAAATATTTGCCCTTTCCGCCTCCGAGTTCATTTTGTCTATATTTGACAAAAACATTCGACCATCATCAAACAATCTAATAATATTACCCAGCGTGCTAATTAATAAATATTTAGTAAGCGTGTATTTTGCCATTGGTTTATTGTCGAGCTTCGACAGTCCATCCTCTACGATGCCCCTAAGCTGCTCCAAGAATATAATTCTACCGAAAGTAACCTCTCTTCTGCCAAAGATATCAGCATAACGATCGTCAAAAACACGATATATCTGGTGGCACGAATAAGGTTCATCTAAATCGAAAGCTAGCAAAGCTCGGCCAGCATCCTCGTTTGAAATAACAGGAACGCCATCTACCAAAGGCTGTCCCCTCTTTATTTCAAATTGATATCCACATTTAGCATCATCAAACTCAGCCTTGAGACGTAGCATTAAGTCGTGATTTGAACGAAGATCGCGAGGCTTGATGGCATTCTGGTTGTTCGAATTAATTGTAATTTTTCTCGCCAGAGCATCAGACTGAAGGGAGACAATCTTCAAAAAAACTCGCAAGTCGTTCGATAACTTCGCAGCATTGTGATAAAAAGTAGTAATGCTTTGAGCACCATTTACGACTACGTAATTTGTAATTTCTAGAGAATTTGCTTCTTGATCGAAAACAACTCCCTTACAAATTAACGTTACGCCATTATGGTATAGTGCAAAATTTTTGTGCTCATTTACGTCGGCTGTAGATTTTGATATAGCTGTATTAACAGGTGTATTACCAAGAGAGTACCTAACATTTTGACTAAAAAGAGTTCCATCGGAAATTCCATCTAACTTGACCAAATCAGTGGCACTTACCGGTAAGATATAAACTTGAACATCTTTTTCAACTGACAACTCAATTACACCAGCATAGCTAGTATCAAATTTGAAAGAACCTAACACTCCCTCATTGGCGTCGAACTCTATGAAACTTTTTGAAATATCACTGGCGGCATAAACTACGAGATCAGGAAATATCTTTTCAACCTCGACCGTATTATGGTCTCGCTCTGTATTTGCTATAAATATTTGCTTAATTTTATATCCACGCTTTACGAGATTTCCAATCTCATTGCGTTCCAATATCTTTTTTAACTCGGGATTTGCCCCTCCAGCTAACACATTTGCAATTTTCTCTGGAGAATCAAATTGAAGGACGGAGCCAACAAATTGCTTTATTGCACCATCACCAATTGAACTTTCCTTTTGAGAAATTTTTGACTGAAAAAAATGTATTTCTTCCGCATTATGATCTACATAAATGCCATCAATTCCCTTATCATTTTGCTCGTCACAAATAGCATCATCCGCTGTCACGCTGTCTAGTCTGTATATATTTTCCAAAAACCAGTTCAGAAAACTAGCAGATTCTCTTCTGCCTTTCCCTGAATATTTATCAAGCAAAGTAGGAAAGTTTTTATATTCCAAATCTTTAACGTTCATTTTTCTTGCCTGCTACCGCCCAAAAATCTCACCATAAATTACAGACCTAATTCGCATATTTCCAGTCTATTCATGCCTACGCGGCTAAGCGCGTGAAATTTTGCCAAGTTTGTCCCGAAATTATCATCGACAAACTTGTACGACTGACCGCTCGCGAAAAGCTGTACCAGATAGGATCAAAGGCGTAACGTTTAGAACCTCTTGCCAACTCAGCTGATAAGTCATCCCTAAGCACTTTTAGTAAAATCCCCTCCCCTTCATCCGGCCGCATCGTATCCGGATGGACACCTCTGCCGACAGGTTTGTGCCATATCAGGATGATGCCACGGCGCTGGCCACGCGCCGGCTGACCTTGCGCGCCTATGCCGACCATATCGCGCAGATCGTCGAGGGGCTAGACCTGCCCGACACCTTTCTGGAGGCCGAACGCATCGCGCGCGCCATCACCGCCGCCGACCGCATCATCCAGCAACCGCCCCTCACCCTCGAAGAAATCGCCCCCGCAAGGCGAAGACTGCGACACTGACACTCCGGAAACGTCACCGGACAGTCCTCCAGCCGCCCGCAAGGCCCCGCGCCTGCGTCTGCGCGCCTTCGCCGACCGGTTGCTGACCGTTATCGGCCTTATCCCCGATCCGGACAGTTTCCAGGAAGGTGAACGCGCCGGCCGCTGCCTGCTGGCCTCCGACCGCATGCTCTCCCAGCTTTACGAAGCGCCCCAAAGCCAGGCTAGAGCCGGAACAAGGCCCGCAAACTCTCCCGCTTCGCCGATGACGCATGGACGAAAGCGACGAGACGGACAACAGCGGGAAAAGCCCAACTGGCGCCTTGAATTTATCGCCAAAACCGATCGCCGCATGGCCCGTTTTGCCAGTGACTGCGGCATCTGGCCTGACGGCACCCCATTTGATCCGGCAACGCCCGCGCCCGAAAATCCGTGGCTGATGCCGGACAGCTTGACCATTTTCCAATGCGGCGATCCCCTGCAAATAGATCGTTGGCCCGCTCTGCTGATGGTGAATCGCATCAATGCCGTCATCCGCGCCCTGGCCCGCAAGGATGGTTGCTGGCCCGACTATTCCCCCTTCGGCAAAGACGATCCGGATTATTACAGCCTGTCCCCCAGCTTCGATGAACAGGTGATGGACCACCCGCCGCCATTAAAGGCAGCCCCTTGGCGTATGCCTACCTCGCCTCACGTCCCATATTGCGGTCCGCCCATTTGATGAAGCTGGCCATATTCGGCGCATCCGTGTGGCCGCCCGTATGTTGCCGCCAGGCCAGTTGGCCATCGAGCAGTTCGGTCAGCGGCGGCGGCATGACGGCGGTTTTATAATCGTTGCCGACACCGAGATCGCCCGCGCCGAGCAGTTTCCATACCGAACCTGCCGCCACCGTCGCCATATAGCTGCCCTGCTGGTCCAGCCATTTGGCGTCACCGGCTTCAGGCACACCGTAGGAGATAAAGACCAGACGCGGCGCGGCCAATGCGATCAGTTCGTGGGCATCGACCGGCAGGTCGCCGGCATTGAGCGGCCCGCCGTATTTGAGGAAATTGCCGGCCATCCAGTGATATTCGCCGGCACCGGTGAGGCTCTCCACCGCTTCGCCGAAATTGCGCCGATGCGGCTTGGCCCCGCCTTCACCGGAAGACCCGATCAGCCCCATGTAAAAGCGCTGATCGAAGGCCATGGTGACCAGCGCCGCCTTGCCGTAACGTGAAACGCCCTCGATGCCGATATGCGCCTTATCCACCTCCGACCGGGTGGTGAGATAATCGAAGGTCCGCGATGCCCCCCAGGCCCAGGCCCGCAGAGCGCCCCAGTCATCCGGTTTGCGTGCCTGGCCCTTGTTGACGAGGCCGATCACTCCTTGCGTCAGGCCGGCGCCATTATCGGCCTGATAGCTGGTGGGATTGAGCAGGATCACGCCCCAGCCATCGGCCACCAGTTGCTGGATGCGTTCTATATTGGAGGCTTCCGCCGCAGCCAGAAACCCGGCCATGCGCGGATCGATATCCTTCGGCGGCGCGGGCGGCACATGCGGCGCGGGAAACCGGACCGGCGCCCAGGAGAACATGATCAGCACCGGCGCCGGTTCTTTTGTCTTTACTGGCATGATCAGCATGGCGTCGATATCGACGGTAATCGCCGGATACGCCGAATTATCGACATGGCCGATCAGGTGTGATGCCTCGATAGCGACGCCGCCCAGGGTTTCGGCCTCGCTTTCGCTGACCCGCCACGCCACCTTCGGCGCATCGGCAGGCACGCGGCCATAGACTTCGCGTTCAAAAGCTTCGGCGATTTCCGGCCGGCGCTTTTGCCACCATTGTTCGACCGTTACGACCTTTTCGCCGTTATCGAGGGTCAGTATATCCGGCCAGTCGGGATACGGATTGGCCTCGGCTTCGTCATAATTGGCGTGGTCCGGGGCTTTTTCATCGCCGTTCGGGCCGGGGCGAAGGGTCTGGATGTCAAGCTGGTCCATCATATCGCGATGGTCCTGTTCGGTCGTGACTCCCTGGGCGGGCGCGGCCACTGGTAGCGCTAACAGCACCAGGCCCAAAACGACACTGATGACAGCCTTCATGATATCCTCCGGGAGATGCGGCGTCATTGGCGCGCCTTAAGCCCACCCTTTCATAAAAAAGGCCGCGCGTGAAGACGGGAAAGGCGGAAGATGTCCCCACCTTCCGCCTTCGTGTCATACTCGGTATCAGTAGCCGGAACTGGAGTAACGACTGCTCGAATAGCTGGAGGATTCTTCATGCCAGCCGCCGTTACGGTCACGCCAGCCATAGGCGACGACCTGGCCGATATGCCAGCGGCCATCGTCATCCTGCCAGCCGACGGCGCGCGGACGGCCATAGTGCCATTGTCCTTGGTCGTCGCGCCAGCCTTCGTCGGCATTGGCCGGGCGGCTGGAACCGTATTGCGAGCCGGAGTCATAACGATCATCGACATACGGACGATCATTGTCATAACGCGAATAGGGTTGCGGGCCGTTGTCATACGGCCGGCTCTGATAATCACTATCATCGCTGTAAGGGACAGTGTTGTAGCGGTTGTCGTCCGACTGGCTGTAGCGGCTGGAGGGCGCGTCATAATAGACATTATCGTAATAGCCGCTCTGCGGGCGATCACGGAAGTAAAGCACCTGATAACCTTCCGGGGCCGGCGGCGGCGAATAGTACTGGCCCTGACGGTAGGCGTAATAGGCGCCGTTATAGCACTTGACCGACGACTTGCCGATCTGCGAGCCGACCACACCGCCAAGCACCGCGCCGCCAACCGTGCCGAGACCGCGCTCGTTTTTGGAAACCTGGCTGCCGGCCAGGCCGCCAACCACCGCGCCGATGACGGCGCCATTTGTCTTGGCGTTGTCCTTGCGGGCATAACAATAACCGTCATAGGCCTTGTTGTCGTATTGCGCCTGGGCAACGGATGGCAGACCAAACGTCAGGGCCAGACCGAGCGCCGCGAAAGAGGGCGCTATATATTTTGTGAGACGTCTCATGGGGTTCTCCTACAGGCGCAAAAAAGCCTTTGCCAGCCAGCCTGCACCCGTGATCATAAATTTGCAATAAGGCGCGCTTGCGGCGGGAATCGCGCCTTATTCGGCCGGAAGGGCGGTCATATCATGCAGGCCTGCCTTGAGCGCCGCCTTGTCCAGTTCGCCTTCCCAGCGCGACACCACCACGCAGGCCACGCCATTGCCGATAAAGTTGGTCAGGGCGCGGCATTCGCTCATGAACTTGTCGATGCCGAGCACGATGGCCATGCCGGGCACCAGCGCCGGATTGACCACGGCCAGGGTCGCGCCGAGCGTGATAAAACCCGCGCCGGTAACACCGGACGCTCCCTTGGAGGTCAGCATGGCGACGCCCAGGAGAGTCAGTTGCTGCATCAGGGTCAACTCATAGCCCATGGCCTGTGCGATAAAGAGCGAGGCCAGGGTCATGTAGATATTGGTGCCGTCGAGATTGAACGAATAGCCGGTCGGGATCACCAGCCCCACCACGGGCTTCGAGCAGCCCAGCGCCTCCATCTTGCGCATCAGGTTCGGCAGGGCGCTTTCGGACGACGAGGTGCCCAGCACGATCAGCAGTTCGTCCCTGATATAGGCGACAAAACGGAAGATCGAAAAACCGGTCAGCCAGGTCACCACGCCGAGCACGATTACGACGAACAGAACAGCCGTCAGGTAGAAGGTGCCGATCAGCATCAGCAGCGATCCCAGCGCCGCCGCGCCGAACTTGCCGAGCGTATAGGCCATGGCCGCACCCGCGCCGACCGGCGCCAGTTTCATGATCAGGGTGATGATGTCGAAAATGATCCTCGCACCCTGATCGATCAGGTTGCGCACGCCCTGCACCGGCGGGCCGATGCGCTGAAGGGCGAAACCGGTCAGGATCGCGACCAGCAGGACCTGAAGGATATCACCTTCAGCGAAGCCGCTCAGGAAGGTGTCGGGGATCAGGCGCAGACAGAAATCAACGAGCGTTTCGTGGGTTTCCGGCGCCACGTACCTGGCCACGGCGGCGGCATTGCCGGCAGCGTGCATCCCCGCCCCCGGCCGGACCACATTGGCGACGATCAGGCCAAGGATCAGCGCGAAGGTCGAGATCACCTCGAAATAAACGATGGCCTTGACGCCGACGCGCCCAACCTGCTTCGCCTCCGCCACCTGGCCGATGCCGGAAACCACCGTGCAGAAGATCAGGACGGCGATGGTCATCCTGATCAGCTTGACGAAACCATCGCCCAGCGCCTTGACCCAGGCTTGCGCCGCCACCTCCGGCCAGATCAGGCCGATGGCCGCGCCGAGCACCACGCCGAACAGCACCTGGACATAGAGGTGCCGATAAAAGGGTTTCCTGATTTTATTCCCTCTTCTACTCTCTGCATGGCCGCCCCGTTTATCATTGGCGGGCAGTCTATTCGGCGTTACAGTTCCCGGCAATGTCAAATGCAATAACGACTTTACATCTCTCCCCCTTTATGAGGAGCGAAGGGCAGAAGGAAAGCGGAAATCCTGAAAGCCCCCTCCCCCCTTTCAAGGGGTGAGGGGTCTGGTGACACGCGCCCTGACGCCAGGCGAGATCAACGCCCTGCCCACAGGGCTGCTCGCGGTCGTGCCGTTTGAGGATGTCCGGCTGATCGACGGCCACCACTGGGTATCGCATCTGGCGCGGCTGATCGGACGCGGCCCGCAGATCGTGGTGCGCGGACGGCGGATTTTCTGGCCGCGCCTGCCCGCCGACATGAGCGGCAGTCCCATCGCCATGAGCCTGCTGGCGCATGAACTGGTCCATGTCTGGCAATACGAAACCGGCCTGACCCTATGGCGCTATATCCTGCGCGAACGCGGACAGTATCATTACCGGATCGACGGACGCGCCTATACGGATTACGGATACGAACAACAGGCGGCGATGATGGAGGACTGGATGCGGTTGCGGTCGGGCCTCCTCCCGCGCTACGGACAGGTTGACCAAACAGGCTTGAAGGAGATCATGCCTTTCCTATGACTGACAATGCGCCCGAACTCTGGCTTTCCGCCCTGCCCGCTCCCAAACCGGACGGCAGCAAATACGATCGCGGCCATTGCGTGGTGCTTGGCGGCCCCATGGCCTCGACCGGCGCAGCGCGGCTGGCGGCGCGGGCGGCCCTGCGGATCGGCGCCGGACTGGTTTCGGTAGCCTGCGATCCATCGAGCCTGATCGTCTATGCCACCGCACTGGAAGCGGTGATGACCAAACCGGTGAAGGATGCGGCCGGCTTTGCCGGACTGATCATTGATGCGCGCGTCACGGCCTTGGTCATGGGACCGGCGGCGGGCGTCAATGACCGTACGAAAGCCTTCGTCCTGGCCACACTGAAAGCGGGCAAGGCTTGCGTATTAGATGCCGATGCCCTGACGGTCTTCGGGGACCAACCGGACGCGTTGTTCGCCGCTATCCGCGCGCCCATCCTGCTGACCCCGCACGGAGGCGAATTCGCCCGGCTGTTCGGCCAGGTGCGCAACCGCGAAGACGATGCCCTGCGCGCCGCCAAAGCCAGCGGCGCGGTGGTGTTGCTGAAAGGCGCTGACACAATTATTGCCGCGCCGGACGGCCGCGTGGTGATCAATCGCGCCGCGCCGCCCACCCTCGCCACGGCGGGTTCGGGGGATGTGCTGGCGGGATTCGCCGGCGGCCTGATGGCGCAGGGCATGACGGTTTTCGACGCCGCCTGCGCCGCCGCCTGGATTCACGCCGAAGCGGCGCGGCTGTTCGGTCCGGGCCTGATTTCCGAAGATCTCAGCGAGATCGCGCCGCAGGTTCTGAAACGGCTTGGCCGCTAATTCAGATGGCGCACACCGCGCCGGTGCCCTTCAGGCCGCAATAGCCTTCAGGATTTTTGGCGAGGTAGCCCTGATGATAGCCCTCGGCGAAGTAGAACGGCGCTTCCGGCTCGATCTCGGTGGTGATCAACCCCTTGCCAAGCGCGTTCAAGGATTTCTGAAAGGCCGCCTTGCTGGTGACGGCGGCATCATACTGCACTTCGGAGGTGGTGAAAATGGCCGAACGGTATTGGGTGCCGATATCATTGCCCTGGCGATAACCTTGCGTCGGGTCATGGCTTTCCCAGAAGACCTTCAGCAATTGCTGGAAGCTGATCTTTTTCGGATCATAGACCACCAGCACGCCTTCGGTATGGCCGGTCTGGCCGGTGCAGACCTCCTTATAGGTCGGATTGGGCGTATAGCCGCCGATATAGCCGGCGGCGGTGACATAGACGCCTTCCTGCTGCCACAGTTTGCGCTCGACGCCCCAGAAGCAGCCCATGGCGAAGACCACTGTTTCCATGCCGGCCGGATAAGGCCCTTTCAGCGGGGTGTGCAGCACGAAATGCGTCTCTTCCGTGGGGATAGGTTCGCTGCGTCCCGGCAGGGCCTGATTGGCGGAAATCATCTGGGATTTAAGGCCGAACATGGTGTTTTCCTTTGTGTTGCGCCGAATATACGCGCTTGCCACCAATATAGTTACAAAAAAAGCGGTGGTAAGGGGCAAACTTCGCTTGCGACTTTGCGCGGCATGGGTATAAAGGCCGCCTTCCGCGCGCCAACGACCTGGCGCGATTTGATGGATGGACAGATGGCGGAGTGGTCGATCGCGCACGCTTGGAAAGCGTGTGTACGTGCAAGCGTACCGAGGGTTCGAATCCCTCTCTGTCCGCCATTTCACACAATAGCGGATTGATTTTCCTGCCTTATAGCATACCGGTTATTTTCGCTCATTCTTGAGCGTGTGCGCGCATTCGGCCAGTTTGGCGTATTTCAGGCGCAAGGCCTCCAGTTCCTCTTCACTCATCTCTTCCATGGCGACATAGGCCGTTTCGGCCTGGTCCACCGCCCGGATGAGTTCATCGAGCTTGAGCTGAATAATCCGGCCGTCCCGGTTCTGCGCGTTTTGCACCAGGAACACCATCAGGAAGGTCACAATGGTCGTGCCCGTATTAATCACCAGTTGCCAGACGTCGGAAAAGCGAAAAAGCGGGCCGGTCAAGGCCCAGATCACCACAACGGAAATGGCCAGGGCAAAAGCGGCCGGACTGCCGGCAAGGGAAGCAGTGTGCTGCGCGAAACAGGTGAACCAGCCTTTTTTATTGGTCCCGTTCATGGCCGTATCCCTTCCGCGCGCCTGGCTGCCTCTGTCATGAAGGCAAGATGGCGTCAAAGGCATAAGCTATAAATGCGCCGCAGGAGGCCGCTTATAAATAAGAAGCAAGAACAGGGCCTGTCAGGCGTCATTCTTCATGCGCTGGCGGCAGTCTTTTCCGTTTCAAACTGCTTGCGCAGGTCATCCAGCGTCATGGCGATATGCTGGCGCATCAGAGCGGACACCTCATCCGCCTTGCCGGAAGACCACAGTTCAAAAAGCGCCATATGCTCATTATGGGCGCGGTCGTCGCGGCCGGCCGGTTCCAGATGCTTGCCGACATAACGCTCGCAGATAATGTTCAGGCGTTCGATGATCTGGAGCGTCACCTGACGGTGCAGGGGGCGCACCAGCGTCATGTGGAAGGCGCGATTGAGCCGGCCGACCTGGGTCTTGTCGGTATTGGCGGCGACATCGAGCGCATCGAGCGCGGCGCGGGCGGCCTTGCGGTCGGCGTCGGTCGCCAGTTTCGCGGCCTCGCCGACGGCATCGGGTTCGAGCTTGAGGCGCAGGGCGTAGACTTCCTCGACCTCATCGCCGGTAAGCGGGCGGACGAAGAAACCGCGGTTGGCGTGCGACAGGAGGAGCCCCTCCTGTTCCAGACGCGCCAGGGCCTCGCGCAGCGGAATCTTGCTGACGCCCAGTTCGGCGGCCAGCGCATCCTGCCGGATGGCCGTATCGGTCGGGAGCTTGCCCGAAATAATGCGGTCACGAACCAGGGAAAAGATTTGTTCGGAAAGGGTTTGAACCACAATGGTCATGGATAGTGTCCGATTTGCAGCCGGAATCGAATGAGGCCCGACGCTATTTTTATATGGTATACATTACTAGACCTCAGTTAAGGCCCATGACAAGGGATCAACACCGACGGAGGGGTAAATTCTGACATTTTCGTGATCAAAACTTTATCAACCAGCAAAAAAGCCGTGGCTAAACCACGGCTTTCAGCAAGTTATGCCCACGATTGCGCACATGCACACAGGGTCCGGGCCGGTGCGAATCGCCATCCGGGCGCATGCGCGCATCCATGGTCAAATCGAGTCGTTTAAGGCGCCTTGGTCAGGCGGCTTTATTAATTTTGAGGCTTGGCCTTGTCGCGGCGGCTTTTTCGACCATTTCTGTGACCTCTGCGCGGCGTTGGCCGGTGAGCGGCAGGCGGGGCATGCGCACGCGCTCCGAGCCACG
>Ga0222421_100093_pt1 | contig 105459 bp, 108 predicted proteins | sample 3A1ome_2_FD_182473 | JGI IMG/M metagenome (GOLD analysis project Ga0222421, IMG submission 182473) | Enriched microbial communities from leaf-cutter ant dump, University of Wisconsin, Madison, United States - 3A150A (version 2) | ecosystem: Environmental > Terrestrial > Nest > Insects nest >... | reverse complement strand
CGTGCCGTTCTTCTCGACCAGCGTCACGCGGCAGCCGCCGTCGAAGCCGTCCAGCCGGTTCAGCTCGAGGGAGAAGGTGCCGGTGGGAGAGGACGACGATTGCGCGAAGGACGGAGTGGCGAGCAGCAGGAGAGCCGCAGGCAGGAAACGGATCATGGCGAGGGTCCGAGGCGGGAGGAGGATCACGGCCGCTGGAAGGCGGCGACGAAGCTGTCGGCGATCGCCTGCTCGGCCCTAAGGCCGGAGCTGGTCAGATACATGGCGACCGGATCGAGATAGACGATGTGGCCGGCCTGAGCGGCGCGGGTGCGGTTCACCAGCTCGTTGTCGAGCAGGGCGCGAGCCGGCGTCTCGGCCTTGCCGATGGCGGCATCGCGGTCGATGACGATCAGCCAGTCGGGGTTGACCTTCAGGATGTATTCCCAGGAGATCACTTGGCCGTGGGTGGTGGCCTCGATGGTCGGGTCGGCGGCGGCGAGACCGTAGAGATCGTGGATCTCCGAGAAGCGCGAGCCCGGACCGTAGGCGCTGATCTTGCCGCCGGTGGTCAGCACGACGAGGCCCCTGCCCTGGTCAGCGGTCATCTCTCTCAAGCGGGCAGTGGTGGCGTCGAGCGTCCGCAGCCGTTCGGCCACTTCCGCTTCCTTGCCGAACAGCTTGCCGATCACCTCGGCGTTGCGCTTCACCGAGCCGCGGAAGTCGTCGTTGTCGGGCGTCAGATCGAGCACCGGCGCGATCTCCGACAAGGCGGCGAAATGCTTCTGGCTGCGGCCTCCGATGACGATCAGGTCGGGCGAGAGCGCCGCCACCGCCTCGAAGTCCGGCTCGAACAACGAGCCGACCTTGGCGTAGGCGTCGCCGCGGTATTTCTCGAGATCGCCGGTCATCGCCCAGTCCGGCACGCCCTTCACCGCGACGCCAAGCGCGTCGAGCGTGTCGAGGGCGGCGAGGTCGAAGACGACGACGGTCTCGGGCCGATCGGGCAGGTCGCGCGTCCCCTGCGCATCGGTGACTTCCACGGCGCCGACCGAGGTCAGGCCGGCGACGAAGAGGATGGGAGCGAGGAGGAGACGGAGCAATCGGGTCATGGCGTTTCCTTCCGGGCCGGCGGGCGGCCGAACAGCGCGAGGAGGCCGTCGGCGAGAGCGCCCCGCCAGACGAAGTAGTCGTGGCCGCCGGCGTATTCGCGGGCGGTGACGTCGTAGCCGCGCGCCGTCAGCACGTCGCTGAGGTGGCGGCTGGTTTCGAGGATACCGTCGGCGCCGCCGTGCTCGCGCTCGAACAGGCCGGCCGACAGGAAGAAGCGCACCGGCTGCCGTTCGCTGGTGGCGACGCGGCGGGCGACGAGGTTGCCGGTATCGGCCGGCGTGCCGGGCGGGCTCCACCAGAAGGAACCGGACAGCGACAGCGCGTTGCCGAAGGCGTCGGGCCGGCGGAGCGCCACGGTCAGCGCCGCGAGGCCACCGTAGGACGAGCCGGCCAGCGCCGTACGGGACGGCGGCGGCGAGAAGCCGGTGCGGGCGCGGACTTCCGGCAGGAGGTCGTCGGCGAGGAAGGCGGCGAAATCCGGGTTGTCGGGCAACTCGCGCGAGCGGGCGGCCGGATCGGGATTGTCGACGAAGACGGCGAGCGTCGGCGGCAGACGGCCGTCGCCGGCCAGCGCATCGAGGATCGTCGGCGTCGGCACCTCGCGCTGGTAGGCGCGACCGTCGAAGACGATCAGCATGACGGCGGCGGGATCGGCGGCCTCGAAGCCGACGGTCGTATAGATCGCGATGTCGCGCGTGTTGCCGAGCCGCTGGGAGGCGAAGCGGAAGCGGGTGAAGCTGCCCTTCGGCGACGCCGCGTTCTCCATGCCCGGCTGGGTGGGCGCGCCCGGCAAGGTCACCGTCGACTTCATGTTGAAGCGGTCGGGCGCGTCGGCCGGCCAGGGCTCCCTGTTGAGCGGGTCGGCCTGAGCCGTGGCGAGCAGCGCCACCCGACGCTCGCGCGGCGTGCCGGGCAGCTCCGGCACGTCGGGGGCGAGCTGGTAGGAGAGGCGCGTGTCGGCCGGCACGCGGAAGCTCTTGAACCAAATGTCGGAGGCGCCGAGCCGGTCGAGCCATTCGTGGTCGCCGGACGGCGCGCCGACCAGGCGGACGTTGCGCGCCGCGCCACGATAGAGGAAGGTCAGCAGCGTCTCGCCGTCCTCGGTGCGCTCGACGAGCGGCGTGCCGGATGCGGCGACGCTCAGCCAGAAGGCGTCGGTGGCGCCGCCGGCGGCGATGTCTTTCGCCACCCCGGCGATGGCCGGACTGTCATAGACGATGTCCGGCGGCTTCTGTTCGGCGAGCGGCAGGCGCAGGGTGAGCGTCAGGCGGCCGGTGCCGCCCTCCGGGCCGGGCAGCAGGCGAAAGGCGGCGGGCGCGTTGCCGGCGACGAACTGGAAATCGCCGGAGAGGCCGACATCGTCCAGGAGGCGCCGCCAGGGCCTGCCGTCGGCGTCGACGAGATCGAGATCGAAGCGGCCGGCCGTCACGTCGAGCCGGCCGCGCAGATAGTCGCCGGGTGCCGCCGTAAACGGCAGCGTCACGGCCTTGCCCGCCGTCTCGACGGCGACCGGCCGGTCCGGAACGAGTTCCTCCCCGGCGGAGGCGCCGCCGGAGAGGAGGACGAAAGCCAGGGCTTGCATGGCCTTCAGGCTGCTTCGCATTCGCCTCACCACTTGTATTTCAGCGTGGCAGTCACCGTTCGGCCGCCGCCGACGAAGCAGGCGTAGGCGCTGGCGCAGGAGGCGGTGTAGAACTCGTCGGTGAGGTTGGTGGCGTTCACCTGCAGCGACACGTTCTCGAAGTCCTTGTCGAGCGCGCCGAAGTCGTAGGACAGCGAGGCGTCGAGCAGCAGCGTGTCGGGCACCTTGAAGGTGTTGGTGGCGTCGCCCCAGCTCTCGCCGATGTAGCGCAGGCCGAGACCGAGGCCGAGCCCGGCCAGTGGGCCGTCGTCGAACTGGTACTTGCCCCAGATCGACGCCTGGTTGATCGGGATGCGGGCCGGCGTCTTGCCGAGGATGTTGGCCTGCGCCGACTGCGTCACCTCCTGGTCAGTGTAGCTGTAGGCGGCGATCAGGCTGAAATTGTCGGTGATCTCCGCCTTGCCCTCCAGCTCGACGCCACGGGTGCGGATCTCGCCGGTCTGCTGCCAGGGGCTGGCGCTGGTCTCGCGGTAGAGGACGTTCTGCTGGGTGAGCTGGTAGACGGCAGCCGAGACATCGAAGCCGTAGCCCTCCGGCGCGAAGCGCAGGCCGGCTTCGTACTGGACCGCCGTCGAGGGATCGAAGGGATCGGAGCCGGCCGGCGCCGCCGTCAGCACCGGTTCGAAGGAGGTGGCGACGCTGACATAGGGCCTCAGGCCCCAGCCGAGGTCGTAGACGGCGCCGGCCCGGCCGGTGGTGGCCGACGAATCAAAGCTGGTCGTGGTGCCGGCAATATTGTTGTCGATGTCGGTGGTGGCCCAGTCGTGGCGGCCGCCGAACAACAGGTTCAGCCGGCCGACCTCGATCTGGTCCTGGAGATAGATGCCGACTTGCGACGCCTTGGTCTTCGTATCGGTGCGACCCGAGGAGAGGTTGAGGCTGGTGACGTTGTAGACCGGATTGGTCCAGTCGATGGACGGCACCGTGTAGTCGTAGCCCCAGGCATAGTCGACCACCGAATAGCGGTAGTCGACGCCGCCGACCAGCGTGTGCTCCAGCGGGCCGGTGTCGACCTTGGCCTCAACGCTGTTGTCGATGACGAACTGCAGCATGTCCTCGGTGCCGCCGGAGCCGGTGCGGGTAATGGTCTTGCCGTCGGCCTGCAAGGCGCCCCAGGTCAGGGTCTGGTAGGCGGTGTCGATGTCGGTGAGGCGGGCGTTCTGGCGCAGCGTGATGCCGTTGTCGAAGCGGTGCTCGGCCTGATAGCCGATCGACGCCTGCTGGCGCTCCGACTTCTGGACGTTGGGATCGGAGACCAGGAAGTCGCGCGGCACGTAGCCGTAGGCGGTGGGGTAAAGCGAGCCCTTGGCCTCGCGGAAGTTCCGGAAGCCGGCCTCCGGTTCGTTCTGATAGAAGGCGTGGACGGTGACCTTGGTCTGGTCGTCCGGCTGCCACGTCACCGACGGCGCCACGGCAAGGCGCTTGGTGTCGAGCCCGTCCTCCATGGTGTCGGCGCGCGCCGCCTTGCCGACCAGCCGCCAGGAGACGGTGTCGCTGCCCGGCAGCTTGTCCATGACGTCGAAGGCCGCCTCGATGCGGTTGTCGCTGCCGACGGTGGCCTGCACCTCGCGCGCCGCCTCGCCGGTCGGCCGCTTGCTGACGAGGTTAATCAGGCCGCCCGGCCGCGCCTCGCCGTAGAGCACCGACGCCGGTCCCTTCAGCACCTCGACGCGCTCCAGGAGATAGGGATCGATCTGGCCGAGCGAATTGGAGCCGAACAGCAGGCCGTCGAGGAAGCGCGGCGCATAGTAGTAGCCGCGCAGGAAGGTCTCATCGTGCAGGTTGGAGGGGCCGCGGTATTCGGCGAACAGGCCGGGCGTGTAGCGCAGCGCCTCGGCCACCGACTTGACACCCTGGTCGGCCATCTGGTCGGCAGTGACCACCGACACCGACTGCGGCGTCTTTTCGAGCGGCACGTCGGTCTTGGTTGCGGTCTTCGAGCGCTTGGCGACATAGCCCTTCACCGGGCCGTCGCCGGTCTCGCCGGAGCCCTGGACGACGATCGGCTCGATCGCCGTGGCATCGTCCGCCGACTGGGCCCGCGCGCCGCCGGCGGCAGCGAGACAGACTGTCGCCATCAGCGCCGCACGCAGCACCACGCCCCGGGAAAGCCGTCGATCACCAACTGAAAACGCGCTCTTCTCAATCATTTACGCCCACCCCGTTCACACTTATGCAAATGACTCTCAATTGTATAAGTGATTTCCCTTAAACTTGACTATTTTTGTCATGTATATAAACAAGGGGGCTAGAGGCTGTCGACATCGGGGGCTTCAGCGCAAACGGCGGTTTCTTTTTCGTAAACAGCCGGGGCCCTCTCGACCGTTGCCGGGCGGCCGCACGGGTGGCATGGGAGCGTCATGGAACTGTCAGCATCGGATCACGACGGCATCTCGCTCGCCTGCCGGTTGGCGCCGGTTGCGGCCGGCCCGCGACCGCTGCGGGAGATCCGGCCGGGCTTCCGCCTGTTCGTCTACCTTCGCGGCTGGCAGCGCTTCGAGATCGACGGCCGGCGCTTCGACGTCTCGGCCGACGGCGGCCCGGTGGCGCTCGCCCTGACGCTGACCCGCCCGGCCCGCCTGACCCAGATCGCCTGGTCGGAAGACCGGATGGGCAAGCTGATGATCACCGCGCCGAACGACTGGGCGTCGGCGCTCGATCTCCAGGGCGCCGCCCATGGCGACGCGCTCGCCACCTTCCTGTCCGGTCACGGCAACAGCCACCTCTGGCGGCTCGACGAGGAGAGCATCCGTCTCGCCCGCCTCGCCGCCGAGCCGCCGGCCTGGGTGCCGCGCGAGGCGCTGCCGCTCTACCGCCGCGCCCGCGCCTTCGACCTGATCTGCCTGACGCTCCGGACGCTGGCGCTCAGGCGCGAGGAAAACGAATTGCCACGGCCGGCCCAGTCGCTGCTCGGCGAGCGGATCCGCGTCTTCCTGCTCGACCACCTCAACGAACCGCTGACCATCGACGCCGTCGCGCAATCGGTCGGCGCCTCGGTCAGCGTCGTGCAGCGCTGCTTCAAGGAACTCTACGGCATGACGGTGTTCGACTTCGTGCGCCGCCGCCGGCTCGACGCCGCCCGCGAGGCGCTCGACAACCGCGGCGTCAGCATCGCCTGCGCCGCCTTCATCGCCGGCTACTCGGCGCCGTCGAGCTTCGCCACCGCCTTCAAGAAGGCCTATGGCGTGCCGCCCAAGCTGCGCCGCCGGCAGGCGGTGCCGTTCCGCGAGGCGGCCGAGTGATGAGCGCGCCTTCGCGTCCGCTGGCCATCGTCGCCGTCGTGGCGGCGGCCGTGCCGCTCGTCGCCGCCAGCCTCGTCACCGGCGGCGGCTACGCCTGGTCCGACGTTGTCGCAGGAGACGGCGACAGCGCGCTGGTGCTCTTGGCGAGCCGGGTGCCGCGCACCCTCGCGCTGGTGCTCTCCGGCGCCGGCCTCGCCGTCTCCGGTATCCTGATGCAGATGATCGCCCGCAACCGCTTCGTCGAACCCTCGACGGCCGGCACGGTGGAATCGGCCGGCCTCGGCATCCTCTTGACGCTGCTGTTGATGCCCGGCGCGCCGGTGGTCGTCCGCATGACGGTGGCCGCCGGGGTGGCGCTGGCCGGTTCGGCGCTGTTCCTGACGCTGATCGGCCGGCTGCCGCTCGGCTCGGCGCTGATGGTGCCGCTGATCGGCATCATGCTCGGCGGCATCTTCGACGCCGCCACCGGCTTCCTCGCCTACCGCTTCGACCTCCTGCAGTCGATGGGCGCCTTCGGCAGCGGCGACTTCTCGATCGTGCTGCGCGGCCGCTACGAGTTCCTGTGGGTGATCGCCGCCCTCGTCGCCGCCGCCTATGCCACGGCCGCCCGCTTCACCATCCTCGGCATGGGCGAGGCGGTGGCGACCGGCGTCGGTCTCGACTATCGCCGCCTCGTCGTCTTCGGCCTGGCCATCGTTTCGGTAGTCACCGCCGCCGTGGTGGTGACGGTCGGCGCCGTGCCTTTCGTCGGGCTGATCGTGCCCAACGTCGTCAGCCTCATCCTCGGCGACGACCTCCGGAAGACGCTGCCCGTCGTGGCAGCCGGCGGCGGCCTCATGGTGCTCGCCTCGGACGTCGCCGGACGTCTGATCATCGCGCCTTACGAAATCCCGGTCGGCACCATCATGGGCGTCGTCGGCAGCCTCGGCTTCCTGATGCTGATCTTCGGACGCCGCCATGCCGCCTGACCGCGCCCGCGCCGTCCGCCTCACGACGGGGATCGTCCTCCTCCTCGCCCTCTTGTCGGCCGCCGCCTTCATGACGGTCGGGGCGCGCGGCTCCTGGAGCTTCGTGCTCGCCCATCGCGGCATCCGCCTCGCCGCGCTGATCACCGTCGCCTACGCCATCGCCCTGTCGACGGTGCTGTTCCAGACGCTGACCGGCAACCGCATCCTGACGCCGGCGGTGATGGGCTTCGACGCGCTGTTCCTGCTCCTGCAAACCCTGCTGGTGGCGGCGCTGGGCGGCGCCGGCGCCGGGGCGATCGATGGGCGGCTGCTGTTTGCCGGCGAATGCCTCGCCATGGTCGGTCTCTCCGGCCTGTTGTTCCGCCTGCTGTTCCGCGGCGAGGGCCGCAACCTGCCGCTGGTGGTGCTGGCCGGCCTGTTGTTCGGCGCGCTGTTCCGCAGCCTGTCGAGCTTCCTGCAGCGCGTCATGGACCCCAACGACTTCCTGGTGCTGCAAGGGCGCGCCTTCGCCTCCTTCAACGTCGTCGATCCCGCGCTGATCGGCGTCGCCGCCCTCTTGTCGCTCGCCGTGACGGCGATGCTCCTGCCGCGCCTTGCCGAACTCGACGTGCTGACGCTCGGCCGCGACGGGGCGACCGGCCTCGGCGTCGACGCGGCGCGGCTCTCCACCCTCATCTTCGCCCTCGTCGCCGTGCTGGTGTCGGCGTCGACGGCGCTGGTCGGGCCGACCACCTTCTTCGGCCTGCTGGTCGCCAACCTCGCCTATCTCCTGGTGCCGTCGGCCCGCCATGCCGACGTGCTGCCGGTGGCGGTGGGCCTTGCCGTCATCACGCTCACCGGCGGCCAGATGCTGCTGGAACGGCTGCTCGGTTTCGGCACCGCCCTTTCCATCGTCATCGACTTCGTCGGCGGCATCACCTTCCTCCTCATCCTTTTCAGGACCGGCCGGCGATGATCGAGATCGACAGGGTCAGCAAGCGCTATGGCGAGGCGACGGTGGTCGACGACGTCAGCCTGACCATTCCGGCCGGCGGCGTGGTGGCCATCGTCGGCCCCAACGGCGCCGGCAAGTCGACGCTGCTGTCGATCGTCGGCCGTCTCGTCCGGGCCGACGCCGGTCGCGTCCGCGTCGACGGCCTCGACGTCGCCACGACGCCCGGCCGCGAACTCGCCCGCCGTCTCTCGGTGATGCGGCAGGAGAACCATGTCGCCGCCCGGCTAACGGTGCGCGATCTCGTCGCCTTCGGCCGCTTCCCGCACAATCGCGGCCGGCCGAGCCGCGACGACGCCGGCCGGGTGGCTGAGGCGATCGCCTTCGTCGGGCTGACGGCGGAGGCCGACCGCTTCCTCGACCAGTTGTCCGGCGGTCAGCGGCAACGGGCCTTCGTCGCCATGACGCTCGCCCAGGACGCCGACTACGCGCTGTTCGACGAGCCGCTCAACAACCTCGACATCCACCACGCCGTCGCCCTGATGCGGCTCTTCCGCCGCATGGGCGACCAGCCGGGTAAGACGGTGGTGATCGTGCTGCACGATCTCAACGTCGCCGCCACCTACGCCGACCGCGTCGTCGTGCTGAAGGACGGCCGGGTGGCCGGCGACGGTCCGCCGGCCGAGGTGATCGACGAACGGCTGTTGTCCGACGTGTTCCGCGTCGACGGCGAGGTGCTTGAATTGGGCGGCCGACGTGTGATCACAGTGGCGCGGTGAACGCCCGCCAAGGAGGCCGCCCATGTATCTCAGCCATATCGCCACGCTCGACCGCGACGCCGCGCTTTTGCCCGAAGACATCCGTCGCGGCCTGCGCTTCCTCGCCGGCACCGACATCAACAGCCTGCCGGCCGGCCGCGTCGACATCGACGGCGACCGCATGTTCGCCCTGATCCAGGATTACGGCACCGTGCCGAAGGCCGAGAAGCGGCCCGAGTCGCACGCCCGCTACATCGACATCCAGTATGTGGCGCGCGGCCGCGAGACGATCGGCTACGCGCCGCTCGCCGGCGACAACCCGGTCGAGGAGAATTTCTTCGAAAGTCGTGACGTGCAGTTCTTCGCCTCGGTAACCGACGAGAGCGACCTGATCCTCGGCACCGGCGCCTATGCCGTGTTCTACCCGACCGACATCCATCGGCCCGGCTGCATCGCCGGCGCGCCGGAGGCAGTGCGCAAGGTGGTGGTCAAGATCCTCGCCTGAGGCGCTCTCAGGCGTAGACGCGGGTATAGCGGCGGCCGAGCGACGTCAGCACCTCGTAGCCGATGGTGCCGGCCGTCCGCGCCAGGTCGTCGACGCTCTGGTGCGGGCCGATCAGCTCGACGAGATCGCCCTCCGCGAGCGCGCCCTCCGGCAGCGCGCTGACGTCGACCGAGAAGCTGTCCATGGAGACGCGACCGATCGACGGCAGGCGGACGTCGCCGAAGAAGGCGGCGCCGGCACCGTTCGACAGGCGCCGCCACCAGCCGTCGGCATAGCCGGTGGCCAGCGTCGCCAGGCGCGTCGTCCGGCTGGCCCGGAAGCTGTAGCCGTAACCGACCGCTGCGCCGGCCGCGATCTCTCTGAGTTGCGCGACGCGCACCCTGAGGCTCACCACTGGGCGGATACCCACGGCGAGCGGGCTGGTCTCGATGCCGTAGAGCGAGGCGCCGGGACGGCAGAGATCGAAGTGATAGTCCGGTCCGAGGAAGATGCCGCTCGACGCGGCGAGCGAGGCGGCAAGCCCCGGCAAGCGGTCGCGGGCGGCGCGGAAGGCGGCGAGTTGCTCGCCGCTTGCCGGCTTGTCCGACTCGTCGGCGCAGGCGAGGTGACTCATGATCAGCCGCGCGCCGGTCATGGCCAGAAGGCCGGGCTCGGCGGCGAGCGCCTGCTGTTCGGCAACGTCGAGGCCGAGGCGCGACATGCCTGTGTCGACCTGGATTACCGACGGCAGGCTGCCGCGCTTGGCCCCGGCCCAGGCGCGGCACTGGGACAGCGAGTTCAGCACCGGCAGTATGTTGTTGCCGGCAAAGGCCGCGGCGGTGCCCGGCATCAGGCCGTTCAGGACGTGAATCGTGGCGTCCGCCGGCAGCAGCGGCCTGAGCGTCTCGGCTTCGCCGAGCGTCACCACGAAGAAGTCGCGGCAGCCGGCCTGATAGAGCGGCCCGACCAGCGGCGCGGCGCCGAGGCCGTAGGCATCGGCCTTGACCACGGCGGCGCATCGGGCCGGGGCGACGCGGGCGGCAAGGCCCTGCCAGTTGGCGACCACGGCGCCGACATCGATGATCAGCACGCCGCCGCTCGCCGCGACTGAAATGTCCCGAGAAGCCGACACGTTTTCCTCCCTCCCACGATGGACCGCTGACTATCGGCTTAGTCTGCCCTCCGCCGCCCCGCAAGCCGAACCGGCGCCGATACGGTTAACAGACCCTTGAGACGATCGCAGAAAAGCCACGCGCCGCTTGAACCGGCCCTTATCGCCGTTCTGCTAGGGTGCCTGTCGGTTCCGAAGGGTGGTCCGATGCGTGCCAATTTCAAGGTGATGATCGTGCTTGCGCTCGTCTGCGGCGGCGGTGCCGTCTGGGCGGGAGGCCGCTGGCTCGACGCCGCCTCGGCCGCCCGCCTGCGCGAGATCGAGGCGGAGCGGCCGGCGGTGAGCTTCGCGACGCTGGTGGTGGCGGCCGAGCCCCTGCGCTTCGGCGCCATGCTCGACCGGGGAGCGGTCAAGGAAATCCCCTGGCCGGCCGGCGACCTGCCGCCCGGCGCCTTCTCCACCGCCGACGCCCTGTTCAAGGACGGCGACCGCGCCGTGCTGTTCCCGCTGGAGCCGGGCGAGCCGCTGCTCGCCGCCAAGCTGACCGGCCCCGGCGAGCGGGCCGCCCTCTCCCGCCTGATCTCCGACGGCAACCGTGCCGTGACGCTGCGCGTCAACGACGTCGCCGGCGTCGGCGGCCTGGTGCTGCCCGGCGACCGGGTCGACGTGGTGCTGACCACCGCCGAAGTGGCCGAAGTGATCCTGCAGGACGTGCGCATCCTGTCCATCGACCAGATGGCCGACGAGAAAAGCACCGAGCCGGTGCTGGCGCACACCGTCACCGTCGAAGCGTCGCCGGAAGCGGCGCAGAAGCTGGTGCTGGCCCAGAGCATCGGCAGCCTGTCGCTGGTGCTGCGGCGGGCCGGCGAGGTGCGGGCCGCCGCCTTCCGGCCGATCGGCGTCGCCGACCTCACCACCGCGCGGCAGACGGCGAGCGCCGAAGCCGCCCCCGCCGTCGCACCAGCCGCCGCCCCGGCCGCCGACGCCACGGTGTGGGTGCGACGGGCGACCGAGCTGACCCAGTATTCCGTGCCGACGCGCAACGGCGGCCCCAGCCGCCGGGTGCCCGAGCCCCCCATGCCGCCCCAATCCTCCGCTTCTGGACCGTTCGCCGCCGCCGCCCCCCTCACCTCCGCTCCCGCCCCCGGAGAGCCGCAATGATATCCCTGATGCGCGCCGGCCTTCGTCTGACGGCGCTCCTCCTGCCGCTTTTGTTCCTCGCCCTGCCGGCCGACGCCGCCCGGCCGATCCGCATGACCTCGGCCACTTCGGGTCAGTCGTTCTCGATCGCCAAGGGCGTGCCGCAGATGATCGAGACCACGGCCGCCTTCTCGGAGATCGTGGTCGGCGACCCGGCGCTGGCCGACGCCTGGCCGCTGACCGACAAGTCGTTCATGGTGCTCGGCTCCAAGGGCGGCGTCACCGGTATCGTGCTGTTCGACAAGGAGCGCAACGTGGTCGGCGCCGCCGACTTCGAGATCGCGCTGCATACCGACCGCTTGCAGGCGGCACTGGAGAGGAAGCTGCCGGACGCCCGCGTCGACGTCTCCTCGGCCAACGGCTCGATCCTGTTGTCGGGCACCGCCGCCGACCAGAAGACCATCGACGAGGCCGGTGCCATCGCCAAGGAGTTCGGCGGCGAAAACGTCGTCAACACCGTCGACATCGGCGGCGGCAAGCAGGTGCAGCTCAAGGTGCGCTTCCTCGAGGCGACTCGTTCGGCCAACCGCGAACTCGGCCTCGGTTGGACGGCGCAGAGCGACGGCATCGCCGTCGGCGTCGGCTCGTCGACGCTTCTGTCGGGCTCGACGCCGTTCGGCGAGATCGTCAGCCAGATTCTCAGCGGCGGCCTTTCGGTCGACATGGTGGTGCAGGCGCTGGAGGCGCGCGGCCTCGCCCGCTCGCTGGCCGAGCCCAACCTCGTCGCCCTGTCCGGTCAGACGTCGAGCTTCCTGGCCGGCGGCGAATTCCCGGTGCCGGTGGCCAGCGACGACAAGACGGTCACCGTCGCGTTCAAGAAGTTCGGCGTCGGCCTCGACTTCACGCCGACCGTGGTGCCCAACGGCCTGATCCACCTCAACATCAAGCCCGAGGTGAGCGAGATCGACTACAGCGCGGCGGTCACCATCAACGGCATCACCATTCCCGGCGTCAAGGTGCGCCGCTCGGATTCGACGCTGGAGCTGCGCGACGGTCAGAGCTTCGTCATCGCCGGCCTCTTGACCAGCTCACGCTCGGTCTCCAACAGCCGGGTGCCCTGGCTCGGCTCGGTGCCGGTGCTCGGCAACCTGTTCCGCTCCACCGCCTACAAGCGCGCGGAAACCGATCTGGTGATCATCGTGACGCCGCATATCGTCGATCCGCTCGGCGCCGGCAGCACCATCGCCACGCCGTTCGACCGGGCGCTGCCGGGCAGCGACCTCGACGTCTTCGCCCGCGGCAACGCCGAAGTGCCGCCCGACGCCGCCGCTTATCTCGCCGCCAACGGTTCCTCGACCGGCGGCTACATCCTCGACCTGCCGACCCGGTGATCCCATGGCCGCTTCCCCTGTCAACTTCGGCACCGTCGTCGTCATCACCGCCGACAAGGACTTCGCCGCCATGGTGGCCGAGGCGCTGCGAGCGTCCGGCGCCGGCGTCGGCGACCTCAAGGTCCGGACGCCCGACAAGCTCTCCGGCGAGCTGGCCGACCCCGCCTGCGGCCTGGTGGTGCCCGACCTCGACGCCTTCGCCGACGGGCCGGTGGCCGGCCTCTCCGAACTCTATCGCGAGGCCGGTCCGCAGGTGCGCTTCCTCGCCGTCACCGGCGTATTCGACGCCGAGGTGGCGCGCGGCTTCCTGCGCTTGAAATTGCAGGACTTCCTGCTGAAGCCGGTGGCGCCGTCCGACCTCGCCCACGCCGTCGCCCGGCTGGGCAAGGGCGAGGACTCCGGCCCGGATTCGCGCATCTACGCCTTCCTGCCGGCGGCCGGCGGCGTCGGCAACACCACGCTGGCGCTGCAATCGGCGGTGCTCTTGCATCAGGCGGCGGCGCGGCGCCATCAGACCACCTGCGTCGTCGACCTCAACCTCCAGCACGGCTCCTGCGCCGAATATTTCGACATCGAGCCGCATTTCGACATCGCCGAGATCGAGAACCGGCCCGACCGACTCGACCGCAAGCTGCTCGACGTCATGCTGAGCCGCCACAAGTCGGGCCTCGCCATCGTGTCGGCGCCGCCCTGCCCCTGGGAGATGCGCAGCTACCGGCCTGATCTGGTCGGCCGCCTGCTTGACCTGGTCGCCGCCCATTTCGACAACGTGGTGATCGACCTGCCGCGCACCTGGTTCCCGTGGACCGACGCGGTGCTGCAAGGTTCCGACCACGTGTTCCTGACCACCGAAATGACGGTGCCGGCGCTGCGGCAGGCGCAGCGGCTCGCCCACGCCGTGCGCGAGCGGCTCGACAAGGACGCCCGCTTCGGCGTGGTCGTCAACCGCGTCGATGCCAAGGGCAGCCCCAGCGTGTCGCTGGCCGAGGTCAAGGCGCTGTTCGGCGACGCCTTCGCCGGCGCGGTCGCCAACGACTACAAGGCGGTGCGCGAGGCGCTCGACCAGGGCCGGCCGCTCGGCGAGGTCGCTCCCAACTCGCGGGTGATCGCCGACCTCCGGGCGATCCTCGCCGACCCGGCCGACCTTGCCGCGCCGCCGTGGACGGCGCCGCTGCGGGCGCTGCTCTCCCGGCTGAAACGCTCCGGTCCGCCGGCCGCCAAGGAGGCGAAGCGCCATGCGTAACCGCTTCCTGGCCCTCACGGTGGGCGAGGCGCCGCCGCCGGCATCAGCCGAGCGGCCGCCGGCGCCGCTGATCCAGGTGGCGCCGCTCCGCGAGATGGAGCCGCTGCCGCTGCCCAAGCCCGTCAACGAGAAGCTGATCGCCGCCAAGGACAAGCTGCACAAGAAGCTGATCGAGGAGATGAACCTCTCCCAGCTCGAGAAGCTGTCGCCCGACGCGGTGATGCGCGAACTCTACGGCCAGGTCAGCGCCTTCGCCGCCGAGGAGCGGCTCGCTCTCAACGAGCAGGAGTTCGGCGAGTTCGTCACCTCGGTCTACGACGAGATGATGGGCCTCGGGCCGCTCGAAGCGGTGATGCGCGACCCCTCCATCAACGACATCCTGATCAACGGCCACCAGAACTGCTTCGTCGAGCGCTTCGGCAAGCTCGAACCGATCAACATCCCGTTCAAGGACGAGGCGCACCTTCTCCGCATCATCAACAAGATCGTCGCCGCCGTCGGTCGCCGCATCGACGAGAGCCACCCGACCTGCGACGCCCGCATGCTGGACGGCTCGCGCTTCAACGCGGCGATCCGGCCGATCGCCGTCGACGGGCCGCTGGTTTCCATCCGCAAGTTCGCCAAGAAGAAGCTGTCGCTCGACCGGCTGATCGACGTCGGCGCGCTGGGCAAACCGATGGGCGAGCTACTGGCCGCCGCCGTCAACGCCCGCGTGACGACGCTGATCTCCGGCGGCACCGGCACCGGCAAGACCACCATGCTCAACGCGCTCTCCGCCTTCATCTCGCCGGACGAGCGGCTGATCACCATCGAGGACGCCGCCGAGCTGCAATTGCAGCAGCCGCACGTCGCCCGCATGGAGACGCGGCCGGCCAACACCGAGGGCCACGGCGAGATCCGCCAGCGCGACCTCGTCAAGAACGCCCTGCGCATGCGGCCCGACCGCGTCATCCTCGGCGAGTGCCGCGGCGAGGAGGCCTTCGACATGCTGCAGGCCATGAACACCGGCCACGAGGGCTCGATGGCCACCATCCACGCCAACACGCCGCGCGACGCCATCTCGCGCCTCGAGCAGATGCTGGGCATGACCGGCATGCCGATGACCGTCGCCTCCATCCGCTCGCAGATCGCCTCGGCCATCCGGCTGATCGTCCAGCTCACCCGCCTCTCCGACGGCAAGCGCCGCGTCACCTCGATCTCCGAGATCACCGGCATGGAGGGCGACATCATCCAGATGCAGGAGATCTTCCGCTTCAACCGCCTGCGCACCGAGGCCGACGGCACCGTGATCGGCGAGTTCCGGGCGACCGGCATCAGGCCGCGCTTCCTCGACGACCTGATCGCCAAGGGCATCACCGTGCCCGGCGCCTATTTCGATCCCACCAAGCCGCTCGCCTGAGGCATCCATGAACGAGATGCACCTCTTCTACGCCTTCGCCGGCTTCGCCGCCGCCTTCCTCGCCGAGGCGGTGTATCTTCTGACGATGAATGCCGGCGCCAACCGCAAGGCGGTCAACCGCCGCCTGAAGGTGTCGCCGCCCGACGCCAACCGGCAGGAGGTGATGGTGTTGCTGCGCCGCGAGCGCGGCCTCACCGCCTCCGGCGGCATGCCGCGCCACCTCGCCTGGCTTGGCCGGCTGATCGTCCAGTGCGGCATCACCATCGGTCTGCCCAAGCTGTTGCTGCTGTTCGCGGCGAGCGGCCTCGTCCTCGCCGGCCTCGTCTTCAACTTTACCGACCACGATCTCCTCAAGACGGCGCTCGCCCTGCCGGTCGGCAGCCTGGTGCTGCCGGTGATGGCGCTGCGCATCCGGCGCGGCCGCCGGCAGGCGAAATTCGCCCTCCAGTTCCCCGAGGCGATCGAGCTGATCGTCCGCAGCCTCAAGGCCGGTCATCCGGTGCCCGTCGCCATGGCCATGGTGGCGCGCGAGATGGCCGACCCGATCGGTACCGAATTCGGCATGATGGCCGACGAGGTGACCTATGGCGCCGACCTCGTCACGGCGCTCACCAACATGCAGGCGCGCGTCGGGCAGGAGGACCTGCCGCTGTTCGTCACCGCCGTGTCGATCCAGTCGACGACTGGCGGCAATCTCCGGGAAATCCTCCAGAACCTCACCGACGTCATTCGCCAGCGCATCAAGATGCGGCGCAAGATCCGCTCGATCTCGGCCGAGGGGCGCATCTCCGCCATCTTCCTCACCGCCATGCCGGTGCTGCTGTTCGGCGCCCTCAACTTCATGTCGCCTGACTATTACGGCTCGGTATGGGGCAAGCCGATGACCACCTGGGGTCTCGTCGGCGCCGCCACCTGGCTGGCGATGGGCAACCTGATGATGAAGAAGATGATCAGCTTCCGCTTCTGAGGCCCTCATGCCCAACCTCGCCCCGACCGTCCTGGATTTCGTCGCCGACCGCCCCGGCCTGCTGGCGCTCGGCGCCGTCGCGGCAATGCTGGCCGCCGCCGCGGCGGCGCTGGCCGGTTCGCTCGCCCGCCGCCGCCGTCTGCGGCGCCGTCTCAAGGTCGATCTGCCGATGGCGCGGCGCGAGACGACCGGCGCCGAGCCGGACGATCCGCTGTCGGCCGTCGCCGGGGCGGACGGCACTCCGCTGCCGCCGGCGCTTGCCCGCTTCGTCGACCAGGCCGACGGCATCCTCAAGAGCGGCGACGCCGGCAAGCTGAAGCTCGCCCGGCAGCGGATGATCCAGGCCGGCCTGTTCGCGCCGCACGCGGTGGCGCTGTTCTTCCTCGCCCGCCTTACCGGCGGCGTTGCGGCGCCGCTCGCCGTCCTCGCCGCCACCGCGCTCTCCGGCTTGCATCCGGCGACGACGACGCTGCTGCTTCTCATGCTGATCGCCGCCATCGGCGGCTATCTCGGCCCCAGCTTCTACGTCGATCGCCGCGCCAAGGCGGTACTGCGGCAGAACCGCATTGCCTTTCCCGATTTCATGGACCTGATGGGCGTCTGCGCCAACGCCGGCCTGTCGATGGAAGCCAGCCTCGAACGGGTGACGCAAGAACTGGCGCCGATGTATCCAGCGCTCGGTGTCAACCTTCAGGTGCTATGCCTGGAGGTCCGGGCCGGCCGGCCGATGGAACTCGCCTTGCAGACGCTGGCCGAACGGGTCGGCGTGCCGGAGGTGCGCGCCTTCGCGACGCTCCTTCAGCAATCGCGCGAATTGGGCTCCAGCCTCTCCGACGCGCTGCGCGTCTTCGCCGAGGACATGCGCCACCAGCGCCTCGCCGCCGCCGAGGAGAAGGCTTACGCGCTGCCGGCCAAGCTGTCGGTGCCGGTCACCGCCTGCATACTACCAGTTGTGCTTTTTATCGCTATCTGGCCAGTGGTGGTGAAGTTCAACAGCTGACTGCTCGTCTCGATAAAATTGCGCGCGTCTCCTTGACCGGCCCTTATGCCGGACCGGCCTAGCATCGGACGATCCAGCCAGGGAACGCCCCATGACCCGTCATTGCCGCCTTGCCGCGCTCGCCCTCCTCCTGTCGCTGCCGCTCGGCGCCTGCAGCACCGCCTTCGAGGACGCTCTGATCGACGGCGGGCCGGAGTATTCGCAATTCGCCAGCCAGCAGAAGGCGCTGCGCGACCGCGCCAAGGCGGCGTTCCGGCAAGGCGATTTCACCGGCGCCGAACGAACCTTCCGGGCAGCGCTCGCCAAGGACCCGCTCGACGCGGAAGGCTGGCTGGGCCTGGCCGCCGCCTCCGACCGGCTCGGCCGCTTCGACGTCGCCGACAAGGCCTACGCGCAGGTGATCGCCATCGCCGGCCGGCGGGGCGAGGTGGTCAACAACATGGCCTGGTCGCAGAAGCTGCGCGGCAACGCCGAGGCGGCCAGACTGCTGTTCGCCGAGGCGCTGACGCTCTCCCCCGGCAACCCGGTGATCGCCGCCAACGCGTCCGGCCGGAACGCCACAAGCTGATCACAACCGGATCGGCCCCTTGAAGATGAAGAAAGCGCCGAGCGCGATGAAGGCAAAGCCGACGACGTGATTGAGCGTGATCGGCTGCTTCAGGTAGAGCGCCGAGAAGACCATGAAGATGGCCAGCGTGATCACTTCCTGCATGGTCTTCAGCTCGGCCGCCGAATAGACGCGGAAGCCGTAGCGGTTGGCCGGCACGGCAAGGCAGTATTCGACGAGGGCGATCGACCAGGAGATCAGGATCACCATCCACAGCGGCTTGTTGGGATACCTGAGGTGGCCGTACCAGGCGAAGGTCATGAAGATATTGGAGGCAACCAGGAAGACGACGGGCGTGAGCGCGGGAGGAAGGAAGGGCATTGCAAGCTATCCGATCAGGAAGATTTCGTAGTGATGCGCAGGAGATTGGGGTGGGTCGATGGCGGCGCCGCTGCGAAATTCGCTACCAGAGCCTTGATTTCGACATGGCTGCGGTGCAGGCCCTCGCCATCCCGATCGACCGGAGCCGACGTATGCGGCATAGCCTGTTCGCCCTTCTCTTCCTCGCCGCCACTCCGGCCGTTGCCGGCGACATCGAGCCGCAGCTGACGCTGCCGGCCGGCGACCGCTCCGTGGCGCTCACCTTCGATGCCTGCTCGGGCGCCGTCGACGACCGCATCCTCGACGAACTGATCGCCGACCGCGTGCCGGCCACCATCTTCGTCACCAGCCGCTGGCTCAAGCGCAACGCCGCCGCCGTGGCGCGGCTTGCCGCCAACGCCGACCTGTTCCAGATCGAGAACCACGGCGACCAGCACGTGCCGGCGATCACCGACCGGCCGACCGTCTTCGGTCTCAGGACGGCCGGAACGCTCGCCGCCGTGTCGTCCGAAGTGGCGGGCGGCGCCGCGGCGGTGACCGAGGCGTTCGGCCTCGCGCCGACCTGGTATCGCGACGCCTCGGCCCGCTACAGCCGCGACGCCCTGACGCTGATCGGCACGCTCGGCTATCGTATCGCCGGCTATTCGCTCAACGCCGACGTCGGCGCCTCGCTGCCGGCAGCAACGGTAGCCAAACGCCTCGCGGCGGCGAAACCCGGCGACGTGGTGATCGCCCACATCAACCATCCCGAACGACCGGCCGGAGCCGGCGTCGCGGCCGGCATCAAGGCGCTGGTGGCGAGGGGCGTGCGTTTCGAGCGGCTCGATACCGCCTTTCCGCAGCCGACCGGCTGAGCGGACGTCAGAGCGAGCCGAAATCGCCCTTGGCCGATGGGTCGACGACGGCGCCGGGCAGGCCTGAGGCGGCGGGCTGGAAGCCGGGCGCGGCAGCGGTGCCGCAGGCCACCGTCATTCCGGCGCCCTCGGTGAGATCGAGGTCGATGCTGCGGTTGGCGGTGACGTCGATCTCCGACCATGCGGGGGAGCCGTCGCCGGCGCCGAGGCCGACGCTGCAGACGGAAGCAGTGGGTTGAGCCACCGCCGGCACAGCGGAGGTGGCGGCCGACAGCGGGCTGGAAAATATCGCCAGTGTGGTAGCGGCAATAACGGCGGGGATGCTGGCAATACGCATCATGGCTGGACTCCAAAAGGACGGGCCGGGCACGGAGAAATCCGGCGAAAGGCGGCCGTCGTCAGCGCTGTCACAACGCGTGAAATCGACAAAAGGTTGCAGGGGGCATCTAAAGATCGCGTGAAACCCGCGTGATCCTCATACCTGAGTGTCGGCCGGCCCGGTTTTCGGGAACCTTGGCGAGAAACCGGTCGAGCGGGACGGCGGCCACGGCGGCAGTCCGGGGCGGCCGTTCAGGAGGCCACCTTCTCGCCGGGCTTGGCCTGCCAGATATTCTGGCGATTGCGGATCTCGCGCGGCGCCGGGCCGAAGTAGGTCGGCGTCTTGACGAAGTCGCGCGGCGCCAGCACCACCGACTGGATGCGCTGGTAGAGCGATTTCGCCGAGATCGGCTTGCACAGCAATTCGTGAATGCCGAGCCGGCGCGCCTCGATGATGCGGCTGCGCTCGGTGTGGCCGGTGACCATGATGATCGGAATATAGGCGAAGGGGTTGGAGGGCACGCGAATCATCCGCACCATGTCGGCGCCGTCGAGGATGGGCATCACCCAGTCGAGGATCAGGATATCGGGATTGGCGCGGTCCATCGCCTCGAGGCCCGAGGCGCCGTCTTCCGCTTCCACGATGCGACGCGCGCCGAAGCCTTGCAGCATCGTCCTGAGGATCGTGCGCATGTAGGCGCTATCTTCCACGACCAGGAAGGTCAGGGATGACAGATCAAGCTGCACCGGCATACTCCTTCGCTATTTCCTGCCTAGCAGGCAAAGATGAAAAAGCGGTTAGGCGGTTCGGGTACCGACGGCGGATGCGGCTTCGACCAAAAGCCAAGCGTGGCGGCGGTGCATGCCGCCACCGTCGATTCCGCATGGGGAGCTTGCGGAAAGCGCTTGATGGCTCGGTTATGACGTGCTTTAAATTCAGGCAGATGCGTCGGGTTTTTGGACCCGTTCAAAAAGCTGTGACCCACGCGCGGACATCGGGGAGAGCCGGGACGCTTTCAAAGAAATCCTTGATCAATACCGGCTATGGTTTGATCGTGATCAAGGGCGGCTCGCGGCAACGTGCGTAGGTTATCGTAGGTGAAAAGACGACGGACCGTCGGCCGGAAGTGAGGCGATCCGTTCACAAGAAGACGGCCGACCTGACGGACGTCGGAGGGATTGGATCGATCATGAACTATGATGCCGTGTTCGAAAGTGCCGTCCAGGCCCTGCAGGACGAGAAGCGCTATCGCGTATTCGCCGAACTGGAGCGGATGGCCGGACGGTTTCCGACTGCCCTCTGGCATCAGGGCGGCGGGACGCGCGAGATCACCGTATGGTGTTCCAACGACTATCTCGGCATGGGCCAGCACCCGAAGGTGATCGGCGCCATGACCGCCGCTGCCGAGGCGATGGGCGCCGGCGCCGGCGGCACGCGCAACATCTCCGGCACCAACCATCCGCTGGTCGAGCTGGAGCACGAGCTGGCCGACCTGCACCACAAGGAAGCGGCGCTGGTGTTCACCTCCGGCTACGTCTCCAACGAAGCGGCGATCTCCACCATCGCCAAGCTGCTGCCCAACTGCCTGATCCTCTCCGACGCGCTGAACCATGCCTCGATGATCCACGGCGTGCGCTCGTCCGGCGTCTCCAAGCAGATCTGGCGGCACAACGATATCGGCCATCTCGAGGAACTGCTCGCCGCCGCCGGTCCCGACCGCGCCAAGCTGATCGTCTTCGAGAGCGTCTACTCCATGGACGGCGACGTGGCGCCGATCGAGAAGATCGCCGACCTCGCCGACAAGTACAACGCCTTCACCTATATCGACGAGGTGCACGCCGTCGGCATGTACGGTCACCGCGGCGCCGGCATCTGCGAGCGCGACGGCGTCATGGACCGCATCGACGTCATCGAGGGTACGCTCGCCAAGGGCTTCGGCGTGATGGGCGGCTACATCACCGGCAAGAAGTCGCTGGTCGATGCCGTCCGCTCCTATGCGCCCGGTTTCATCTTCACGACGGCGCTGCCGCCCGGCCTCTGCGCCGCCGCCACCGCCTCGATCCGCCACCTCAAGGAAAACTGCAGCGAGCGCGAGGCGCAACAGCGCCAGGCCGCCCGCACCAAGGCGGTGCTGCGCGCCGCCGGCCTGCCGGTGATGCCATCGGTGACGCATATCGTGCCGGTGCTGGTCGGCAACCCCGATCTCTGCAAGAAGGCCACCGACATCCTCTTGGAAAAGCACGGCATCTACATCCAGCCGATCAACTATCCGACCGTGCCGCGCGGCACCGAGCGCCTCAGGATCACCCCGACGCCGTTCCACACCGACGCGGTGATCGACCATCTGCGCGACGCCCTGGTCGACGTCTGGCAGACGCTCAGCCTGCCCTTCTCCGAGACGAGCGTGCCGGAAGTGGAAAAGGTCGTCCGCCAGCAGATCTTCACCGCCGCCGGCGGCTGACGGCCGATCGATACGACAAGACAAGCACGGGACCGGCATTACCGGTCCCGTTTTCGTTTGGAAACTGTCCGAAACTCAGCCCTTGCGCCGCTCCTCGCCCTCGGGCACGCGGCCGCGGGCGCTCTCGCCATCCTCCGGCTCCTCGATGTCGTCGTCCTCGAGGATGCGCCAGGCGGCGCCTTCGAGATCGTCGTACTGGCCGCTCTTCAGCGACCACATGAAGCCGGCAAGGCCGATCAGGCCGAGGAGAAGCGCCGCCGGCACCAGGTAGACCAGAACGCTCATGCTGCTTCCTCCCCCGCCGCGATCACCGCGGCCGGCGGCCGCACGGCGGGCGGCGCCGCGACGCGGCGCAGGCGCAGCGCGTTGAGCGTGACGATCATCGACGAGCCGGACATGGCGACCGCGGCGATCAGCGGCGTCACATAGCCGAAGACGGCGATCGGCACGGCGATCAGATTGTAGACCACCGCCGTCCAGAGGTTTTCCTTCATCAGCCGGTAGGCGGCGCGCGACACGTCGATAGCGGTCACCACCGGCGCCAGACGGTCGCCGAGGAACACGGCGTCGGAGGCGGCCTGCGCCAGATGGGCGGCGGACACCGGCGACAGAGAGACGTGGGCGGCAGCGAGCGACGGCGCGTCGTTAAGGCCGTCGCCGACCATCAGCACCCGCCTTCCGGCGGCCTTCAGCGCGTCGAGCCGGGCGATCTTGCCGGCCGGGTCAACCTCGGCCCGCCAGTCGGCGATGCCGAGCGCATCGGCCACCGTCGCCACGGCGGCGGCGCGGTCGCCGGAGAGGATCATCAGCTCGCAGCCGCGCGCCCTGAGCGCCGCCGCCACCTCGACGGCGTCGGCCTTCAGCCGCTGGGCGAAGGCGAACACCGCCGTCCGGCCGCCGTCCGAGAAGGCGAGCAACGAGGCGTCGGGATGGGCGGCGCGCACGGGGTCGGCGACCTCGTCACCGATGCCGCAGAAGGCGATCGAGCCGAGCCGCAGCCGCCGGCCCGCCAGGTCGGCCTCGACGCCCTCGCCCGTCACCTCGCGGGCGCCGTCGATGGAGCCCGTCGCGCCAGAGGCGCGCGCCAGCGCCTCGGCCAGCGGATGGCGGCTTGCCCGCGCCAGGCGGCCGGCCAGTTCCAGCAGATCGTCGGCGATGCCGTCGCGATTGGCGAGCAGCGGCTCGGGGCTGGTCAGCGTGCCGGTCTTGTCGAAGACCACGGTGTCGACGCGGGCCAGCCGCTCGATGGCGTCGCCGGCGTTGAGCAGGATGCCGTTGCGGAAGAAGCGGCCGGCCGCCGTCACCTGCACCGCCGGCACGGCCAGCGCCAGCGCGCAGGGGCAGGTGATGATCAGCACGGCGATGGCGTTGATCAGCGCCGTGTGCCAACCGGCGCCGTAGATTAGCCAGCCGGCGGCGGTGAGGATGGCCGAGGAATGGACCACCGGTGCATAGGCGCGGGCGGCGCGGTCGGCCAAGCGCAGCGTACCGGATTTCGCCGACTGCGCCTCGCCGATCAGCCGTTCGATCTCGGCCATCAGCGTACCCTCGACGGCGGCGGTGACCACCACCGTCAGGAGGCCGGCGCCGTTCAGCGTGCCGGCGTGCACCATGTCGCCGGGCGCCACGGCGGCCGGCAGCGTCTCGCCGGTGACCAGGCTGCGATCGACTTCGGAGCGGCCGGACAGCACCTCACCGTCGACCGGCACCCGCTCGCCCGGCCGCACCACGACGATGTCGCCGGGCTCGACGGCGCTGAGCGGCACGCGCACCAGATCGCCGTCGCCGCCGCGCTTCAGCACCGAATCGGCACGCAGGGTGGCCAGCGTCTCGGCCTCGACGGCGGTGCGGCGGCGCATGTTCTCGTCGAGAAAACGGCCGAGCAGCAGGAAGAACAGCAGCATCAACGCGCTGTCGAAATAGGCCTCGAGCGCGTGCGTCATGGTGTTGTAGAGCGACAGCCCCATGGCGAGACAGACGCCGATGGAGATCGGCACGTCCATGTTGAGCGACCGCCGGCGGATGGCGGCGACGGCGCTGCGGAAGAACGGCCGGCCGGCGTAGGCCACCGTGGGGATGGCGATCAGCGCGCTCATCAGGTGGAAGAAGTCGCGCGTCTCCGGCGTGATGTCGGTGACGTTGCCCGACCACACCGACACCGACATCAGCATGACGTTCATGGCGCCGAAGCCGGCGACGCCCATGCATTTGAGCAGCTCGCGCGCCTCGGCCGAGCGGTTGTCACGGCGCAGCGCCGGATCGAACGGCCGGGCCGGATAGCCGATGGCAGTCATGCGGTCGAGTACGGCGTCGGGCGTCACCTTGTCCGGCGAGAAGACCACCGAGGTGCGGCGGTTGCCGACGTTGACGCGGGCGCTGACCACACCGGGCAGGCGGCGCAGGCCGCGCTCGATGTCGGTGAGGCAGGCGGCGCAGGTGATGCCGTCGACGGCCAGTTCCATGCGGCGGGCGCCGTCGCGATCGGCCACCGTATAGGCGTCCCAGTCATGCCCGACCGGCCGGCCGGCCGGCGCCGGTCCGTCCCCGAGATCGCCGGCATCGACCGCGATGTTCAACGGCGCCCCCTTTCGGTCAGCGCACGAGGCGCAACTGATTGCGGCTCATGAACATCCGCTCGCTGCCCTTGTAGGCTTCGATGGTCAGGCTCCACATGCCCGCCTTGACGTTCGGAAGGACCGTGCGGTAGGTGCCGCTCGCCACTTCCGGCAGGCTGGCGGCGTGGTCGTGGTCGGGGTCGACGGCATGGATCAGCCGAACGCGCACGTCGAGACCGTGCAGGTCGGCGCCGGCCTTGTCGCGGAAACGGATCTCAATCGAGGCGTCGTCGCCGACCGGCCGGACGGCGGCGTCCACCGTCCAGGCCCGCTCGGCCTGCGCCCGGCCAGCCAGCACCTCGCCCTCGAACTCCTGACCGGCCTTGTAGCTCGACGCCACCTCGACGCCGGGAAAGGTCGACAGCGCGAAGTAGATGAAGGCGCCGTTCACCGCAAAGGTGACGCCGAAGAAGGCGAAAAGCCAGAGCAACACGCCGCGCCCGGTCAGGCGGCGGCCGCGAGCCTCCTCGGTGGTGGCGGTCATGCTGGCATCTCCTTCATTCCTGTATTCCGGCATCGACTTTTAGCGGACCCGCGGCAACTCCGCCAGCGGCCACTCAGTTCGGCGGCGGCGCCCGGAAGAAGTCGGAGGCGGAAGCCTTCTCGCCGTTCTCGGTGTCGACGATGTAGAACTCGATCGGCGTCGAGGCCGGCAGCGCCGCGCCGCCCGGCACCATCACCAGCACGCGCACTTCGCGCGTGGTGTCGGCCGGCACGTCGACCACCGGCTTGCCGGCCGCCGAGGGCACGCCCTGCGCCTCGATGGCAAAGCCGGCCGGCAGGCCGGAGACGGTGAGCGCGAAGTGCCGCGCCTCCTGCCGCTTGTTGATCAGGCGCACGGTGTAGCCGTTGCGGACGCCGCCGTCCGACAGGCCGACGTAGAGCGGGTTGCGGTCATGCAGCACGCTGACGCCCTGGAAGGCGCGGTTGGCCAGCGCATAGGCCATGACGGCGCCGATGATGACGATCAGCACCGCGTAGAGCACGGTGCGCGGCCGGACGATGCGGTAGATCGGTGGCTTGCCCTCGGAACGGCGGGCGATGTTCATGTCGGTGTCGTAACCGATCAGCCCCGGCTCGCGGCCGACCTTCTTCATCACCGTGTCGCAGGCGTCGATGCACAGGCCACACTGGATGCAGCCGAGCTGGAGCCCCTCGCGGATGTCGACGCCGGTAGGACAGACCTGGACGCAGGCCTTGCAGTCGATGCAGTCGCCCACCGCCGCGCCGGCCGCCTTGGCGCGCTGGCCGGTCCTGACCGACATGCGCGGTTCGCCGCGATCGGTGCGATAGGTGACGTTGAGCGCCCACTCGTCGGTGAGCGCCGCCTGGATGCGCGGCCAGGGGCACATGTAGAGGCAGACCTGCTCGCGCATGAAGCCGGCCAGCGAGTAGGTGGTGAAGGTGAGCATGCCGATCCAGATGTAGACGATCGGCGCGGCATTGCCGGTGAAGGTGTCGCGGATGATGGTCGGCGCGTCGCCGAAGTAGAGCACCCAGGCGCCGCCGGTACCGACGGCGATCAGCAGCCAGATCAGGTGCTTCACCGTCTTGCGGGCAAACTTGCCGACGGTCATCGACGCGCGGTCGAGGAGAATGCGGTCGCGGCGGTCGCCCTCGATCCAGCGTTCGACGGCGAAATAGAGGTCGGTCCACACCGTCTGCGGGCAGAGATAGCCGCACCAGATGCGGCCGGCCACGGCGTTCATCAGGAACAGTGCGATGGAGGCCAGCACCAGCAGGCCGGTGAGGTAATAGACCTCCTGCGGCCAGATTTCGATACCGAAGAAATAGGCCTTGCGGCCGGCCATGTCGATCAGCACCGCCTGCCCGGGCGCGTCGGGGCCGCGATCCCAGCGGATGAACGGCAGGAAATAGTAGATGCCGAGCGTGATGATCAGCACCGACCACTTGATGGTCCTGAGGCGGCCACTGACCGCGGCGGGGTAATTCTTCCTGGCGGCAGCGTAGTAGCTGTCGCCTCCGGCCGTCACGTTCTCGTCGACCCGCATGTTGCCTTCATCTCCTGGCGGCCCGCCTTCCCCCGTCGCGGCAGCCCAACCCCATCAGTAAACACCACTATTATTAGCACATTAGCATAAAACGCGTCGAGGAACAAACCGCGAATTCGTCAGGGCCGCCATGCTCGTTGCAAATCCGCCGCGCGAAGGGCGGCGAAGATCGCTCTCCGCCGCCCTCCTTGCTGGTGATACCGGAAGGCTCAGGTGCCGCCGCCCAGGTCGTGGACGTAGACGGCCAGCGACTTGATGGTCACCGGGTCGAGCTTGCCGCCCCAGGTGGGCATGACGCCGCGATGCGCGTGGGTGACGGTGTTGATCACCGACGCCTCGTCGCCGCCGTAGAGCCAGATGTGGTCGGTCAGGTTGGGCGCGCCCAGCTCGTGCATGCCCTTGGCGTCGTCGCCATGGCAGCTGGTGCAGTTCTCGGCGAAGATCTCCTTGCCGGCCGCCACATCCGCCCCCTGCACGGAGCCGCCGGACAGCGACAGCACGAAGCCGGCGACGTCGCGGATCTGCTTGGCGTCGAGCAGGCCGTCGTCGCCGAAGCGCGGCATGTCGTTGACGCGGGTGTCCTCGCTGGTCGAGCGGACGCCGACGGTGATGGTGGTGTGGATGTCGTCGAGCGTGCCGCCCCACAGCCAGTCGTCGTCCTGCAGGTTCGGATAGCCTCGGGAGCCGGTGGCGCCGGAGCCGTGGCAGGGGGCGCAGTTGTCGCCGAAAGCGGCCTTGCCCTGGGCCATGGCGAACTCCAGCATCTTCGGATCGGCCTTGATCTGGTCGAGGCTGGCGTCGGCGAGGCCCTGGCCGATCTCGGCGCGGGCCGCCTTGCCGGCCTCGGCATCGGCAAGCGCCGAGGCGCGCTGCGAATGGCCGAAGAAGCCCTTGGTGTAGCCCGAGACGAGCGGCACCGCCGGATAGACGAAGACGTAGCCGACCGCGAAGACGATCGTCGCGTAGAACACCCACAGCCACCAGCGCGGCAGCGGATTGTTCAGTTCCTTGATGCCGTCCCACTCGTGGCCGGTGGTCGCCACGCCGGTGACCTTGTCGATTTCCTCATGAGCCATGGCTCAATCCTCCTCAAGCGGGATCTGCGCGGCGTGATCGAACTTCGACTTGTTCTTCGGCCAGAGCGCGTAGACGCAAATGGCGGTGAAGATCAGGAAGAAGTACAGAAGCCCGCTCTGTTGGGCGAAGACGGCAACCTGTTCGTAGCTGAAGTCCATGTCCGGCTCCCTCAACGCAGGTTGGCTTTGTCGTCGTAGGTCGAGAAATCGACCAACGTGCCGAGCATCTGGAGATAGGCGACGAGGGCGTCCATCTCGGTGAGCTTGGCCGGGTTGCCGTCGAAGTCGCGCACCACCGCCTTGGGATAGCGGCCGACAAGCTCGTCGGCGGTGCCGTCCGGATTGACCTGCGCCTTGAGGTCGGCGCTGGCGTTGGCGATATCCTCGTCGGTGTAGGGCACGCCCTCGAGCCGCAGCGTCTTCATGTCCTCGGCGATGCGCTCGGCCTTGAGCGGCGCCTCCTTCAGGAAGGGATAGCCGGGCATGACCGAGGCCGGCACCACCGAGCGCGGGTCGGTGAGATGGGCGACGTGCCAGTCGTCGGAGTACTTGCCGCCGACGCGGGCGAGGTCGGGGCCGGTACGCTTCGATCCCCACTGGAAGGGATGATCGTACTGGCTCTCGGCGGCCAGCGAGAAGTGACCGTAGCGCTCGATCTCGTCGCGCATCGGCCGGATCATCTGGCTGTGGCAGAGATAGCAGCCCTCGCGGACGAAGATGTTGCGGCCGGCCAGCTCCAGCGGCGAGTAGGGACGCATGCCCGTCACCGTCTCGATGGTGCTCTTGAGGTAGAACAGCGGCACGATCTCGACGAGGCCGCCGATCGCCACGACGATCAGGATGCCGACGAGGAGAACGATGGAGTTCCGCTCGAACACCGCATGCTTCTGCATGAGACTCATCAATCGTCTCCTTACTCGGCCGGAGCCAGAGCCACGTCGGCGGCAGGCTTCTCGGCCTCGCCATGGCGAATGGTCAGATAGAGGTTGACGGCCATGATCAGCGCGCCGGTGAGGAACAGGATGCCGCCCAGCGCCCGGATGACGTAGTAGGGATGCATGGCCTCGACCGTCTCGACGAACGAGTACTGCAGGAAACCCAACTCGGTGTAGGCGCGCCACATCAGACCCTGCATGATGCCCGACACCCACATGGAGGTGATGTAGAGCACGATGCCGAGCGTCGAGATCCAGAAGTGCCAGTCGACCAGCTTCAGCGAGTAGACGTCGCGCTTGCCCCAGATCCACGGCACCAGGCAGTAGAGGGCGCCGAAGGAGACGTAGCCCACCCAGCCAAGTGCGCCGGAATGCACGTGGCCGATGGTCCAGTCGGTGTAGTGGCTGAGCGAGTTGACCGCCTTCACCGACATCAGCGGACCCTCGAAGGTCGACATGCCGTAGAAGGCGACCGACACCACCAGGAGGCGCAGCACCGGGTCGGTGCGGAGCTTGTCCCAGGCGCCGCTGAGCGTCATCAGGCCGTTGATCATGCCGCCCCATGAGGGCATCCACAGCATCACCGAGAACACCATGCCGAGCGTCGAGGCCCATTCGGGCAGCGCCGTGTAGTGGAGGTGGTGCGGGCCGGCCCAGATGTAGAGGAAGATCAGCGCCCAGAAGTGGATGATCGACAGCCGGTAGGAATAGACCGGCCGGTTGGCCCGCTTCGGCACGAAATAGTACATGATGGCCAGGAAGCCGGCGGTGAGGAAGAAGCCCACCGCGTTGTGGCCGTACCACCACTGCACCATGGCGTCCTGCACGCCGGCCCAGACCACGTAGGACTTGGAGCCGAAGAAGCTGACCGGCACCGCCGCGTTGTTGACGATGTGCAACATGGCGATGGTGACGATGAAGGCGAGGTAGAACCAGTTGGCCACGTAGATGTGCGGCTCCTTGCGCCGCCACAGCGTCGCCAGGAAGATCAGCAGATAGGCCACCCAGACGATGGTCAGCCACAGGTCGGCGTACCACTCGGGCTCGGCGTATTCCTTGCTCTGGCCGACGCCGAGCAGGTAGCCGGTGCCGGCGATGACGATGAACATATTGTAGCCGAGGATGACGAACCACGGCGTGACGAGGCCCGGCATGCGCGCCCGGCTCGTCCGCTGCACGACATAGAACGAGGTCGCCAGCAGCACGTTGCCGCCGAAGGCGAAGATCACCGCCGAGGTGTGCAGCGGCCGCATGCGGCCGAAGGTGGTCCAGGGCAGATCGAGGTTCAGCGCCGGGAAGGCCAGCTCGAGGGCGATCCAGATGCCGACAGAGAAGCCGGCGATGCCCCAGAACATGGCGGCGATCGAGGCGAACTTGACCGGCCCGAGATTGTAGTTCGGCTTGCCGTTGATCTCGGCGGGCTCGACGCGGCCGTCGCGGTCGATGAACGACCTGACGATCAGGAAGATGCCGGCCGCCGACGCGATGGCGCCGAGGATGGCATGAAAGGCAAAGACCGGATCGACCGCCTTGCCGGCGGCCAGAACGCAATAGAAAAAGAGCAGCCCGAGAAAGACCGTGTAACCGATCTCTTCAGGCGACATCAGAGGTTTGGCCCTCAACGCCGTCATGTTCGTCGCCCCGTGTCTGTCGGAGACCACCCGCCCCTCGCGGGAGGGCCCCTCGCCTCACCCGCTGCCCGGCTCCGGGCGCCTCCCCGCTCCGGCCCGTCGGGCCTGAAGCACGGGAAACAACTTAGTGGAGCCTACGCATACAGGCCTTGATCGAGGTCAAGGCCGATACGGGAATGCACGCGGTTTACAGCAGTTCTAGACAATTTGCCTATATCAAAATGGACTAATTTTAATGTGCGCTGTAGGAGGCGTCCGATACCGTTGCGCTCCGCATGGATCGGGGGGCAGATTGCGGGCGCCGGACGGATGGCGACCCGCCGATTCGCCCGCCGCCGCTGTCGCCCGACGTCGATCCATGCTCCGGTCGGCCGCCGGCACCAAGGATTCCGCATGACCCAGCTGGACACCGCCGTTTCGCTTGAGGACCTCATCCGCGCCACCGTGCCGCGCTATACGTCCTATCCGACGGCACCGCATTTCTCCGCCGAGATCGGCGCGGACGCCTATGCCGGCTTCCTCGACGCGACAGCGGCCGGCGACGGCCCGATCTCGCTCTACGTCCACATCCCCTTCTGCCATTCGATCTGCCACTATTGCGGCTGCACCACCAAGGCGAGCCGGCGCTATGCGCCGATCGAGGCCTATGTCGAGGTGTTGCGACAGGAGATCGCCATGGTGGCGGCGCGCATCGGCCGCCGGCCGGTGTCGCACATCCATTGGGGCGGCGGCACGCCCAACCTCTTGTCGGCCGCCGCCTTCGAGGCGATCGTCGGCGACTTCCACCGGCTGTTCGACATCGGCGCCGACACCGAGCACGCCATCGAACTCGACCCCCGCCATCTCGGCGAGGCGCGGGCGCGCTTCCTGGCCGGCATCGGCGTCAACCGGGCCAGCCTCGGCGTGCAGGACTTCGACCCGGTGGTGCAGGCGGCGATCGGCCGCATCCAGCCGGCCGAGACGGTGGCCGAGGCCGTCGAGCACCTGAGGGGCGCCGGCATCCTGTCGCTGAGCTTCGACCTGATCTACGGCCTGCCGGAGCAGGGCGTCGCCTCGATCCGCCGCACGGTGGACGCGGCGATGGCGCTGAGGCCCGACCGCATTTCCCTGTTCGGCTATGCGCACGTGCCCTGGTTCCGCGTCAACCAGAAGCTGATCGACGCCTCGAAGCTGCCGGGCACCGAGGGCCGGCTGGAGCTGGAGCGCACCGCCCATACCGCCATCACGACGGCCGGCTACATGCCGGTCGGCATCGACCACTTCGCCCGGCCGGGCGACGCCATGGCCGAGGCGCTGAAGACGCGGACGCTGCGCCGCAACTTCCAGGGCTACACCACCGACCGGGCCGACACGCTGATCGGCTTCGGCGCCTCGTCGATCGGCAAGACGGCCGCCGGCTACGCGCAGAACGTCACCGACACCGGCAACTGGCGAACACGCATCGTCGCCGGCCAGCTCGCCACCGAGCGCGGCCGGGCGCTCACCGCCGACGACCGGCTGCGGGCCGAGGTGATCGAGCAGATCCTGTGCTTCTTCGACGTCGATCTGACGGCCACGGCGGCGCGCCATGGCGCCGACCCCGCCGTCTTCGCCGCCGACCTCGACAAGCTCGCGCCGCTCGTCCAGGCCGGTTGGGTGACGATGGATGGCGGCCGGCTGGCCATCGTCCGTCACGCGGCGGAACTGGCGCGGCTCGTCGCCTCTTCTTTCGACGCCTATCTCGGCAAGGGCGGCCGGCATTCAGTCGCAGTGTAGGGCGTGAAAGGCGACCGTCCGTAATCGCGCTGAACACCTGATTGCGCTAGTTTCAATCCGCGCCCAAGCGTGAAGGGCGACTCCTCATGGCATTACCACCACGCTGAAGGACAAACGGTTTCAATCCGCACCTTCGCCTGAAGGGTGACGCCACCACGGATCATGGGTATGCGGATCGGCTCGCGCACCGATCGGCGCCCCGTCCGCCCCTCAGTGGATGCCGGTCATCTTGCAGACACGGCAGACGTCAACGAGGCGGATGCGGTCGTTGCGCTCGATGGCGATGATGCCGCGCCGCTTGAGGTCGGACAGCACGCGACTCACCGTCTCGATGGTCAGGCCGAGGAAGTCGGCGATCTCCTGCCGCGTCATCTTCAGCACCACCAGCTCGGTATCGGCGCTGTTGTGGCGCTCGCCGTGCCGCTCGGGACCGACGCAGCCGACGACGCCGCGGCCGGGCACGAAGCGCATCAGGAAGCTCGCCACCCGCTCGGTGGCCGACTTGCGGCCGAGCAGCACGGCGTGGCTGTGCAGCGCCTCGATGCGCATCAACAGGCAGCGGTTTACGTGGGCGAGCAGGTCGGTCGACTGGTCGATGTCGCGGCGGTCGAGCACGCGCACCTCGGCCGGCGTCAGTGCCTCGGCGGTGCAGTCGTAGAGGCCGGTCAGCGAATGGCCGCAGAGGTCGCCCTCGCCGAGGATGTCGACCACCTGCCGGCGGCCGTCGCCCAAGAGGCGATAGAGCATGATCTGGCCGCTGACCACCTCGTAGAGATGGCTCGCCGCATCGTCCTCGCGGAACAGCACGGCATGCGCCTCGTGGCGGTCGAGCCGGGCGCGCGGCGAGGCGCGGTAGAGCGTCCAGGCAGTGTCGTCGACCGGCGCGCGCAAGCGGGTGCCGGCATAGCGGCTGCGATGGCGTTCGGCGTCGAAACCACCGCCGGCTGGGGCCTCGTCGTACGTCCTTTTCTCAACGAACATCGATCCCTCCTCGATGACAGGCGCTCGACGACGCGCCCCGGGTCGACCGGGAGCGGAGCCACCGGAAGGTCGGAACAGCCATCCGTCCACGGCCATCCGTCTTGCCGGCTCGGCCAAAGCCCGTCCGCTTTGGCCGTACCACTATCGATATTGGCACAATATGGACGAAAGCGCCCTGCGGTAATTCGTTTGGTTACTTAATCACAGCCATGCACGACCAAAGGATCGTCGCCGTGGCAGCGATGCCCAACGGCAAAGCATGGGGAGACCGGAGGTTGTCGCCGCTTACTCGACGCATTCGAGGGTGATCGGGCCACGACAATATGGCCGAAGGCATGGACGATCCGGCCACGGGGACCTCGGCAAGGCACGCCGGCCTGTCAGCCATGACAAAAAGCCCGGCGGACCGGGCAATCGTCGCAGCCGGCGAAACAACAGGGATCAGGCGGTGATTGCCTCCAGCCAGTCGGCGGCCGGCGGCTTGCGCAGGATCTTCAGGTCGGACAGGCCTTCGGTCTCGCGGGCGATGGTCCGCGACGACTTGCCGGAGATGGCGATCACCCTGGGCGTCGCACCGGCTTTCTCGAGATGGCGAACGAGTTCGCTGCCGCTCATGCCCGGCAGACCGAGGTCGACGATCATCGTGTCCTCGGGCTTCAGGGAGGCGGAATGAATGAGTTCCTCGGCGCTTGCAAAAACGCGCACCGGCAATCCCGCTCCGGAGAGCAGGGATTCCAGCGCGTCAGCGACCGAAGCATCATCTTCGACAATGAAATACATCACAACACTCTAAACCGCGAGACGCAAACCATTCGCAGGAAAAAGTAGTGTGCCTCGATCTTTTGCCAATGTTTATCCGTGATCTCCCGTATGCGCAGTCAGCACGATGCGGACGAGATCGGCCGCGTTGCGTGCGCCGAGCTTCTCCATGATGCGGGCGCGGTGCACCTCGATGGTGCGCGGCGAGATGCCGAGCCGCCGTCCGGCCTCCTTGTTGGAGGCGCCGCCGGTGATCTCCTGCAGCACGTCGCGCTCGCGCGGCGTCAGGTTCTCGGCGCCGGGGAAGGTCAGGCCGGGCGCGCCGCCGTTGACGTGGCGGCCGTAGGAGGCGATCGCCTCGCGCACCCGCGTCACCACCGTGTCGGCGTCGAACGGCTTCTCGATGAAGTCGGTGGCGCCGGCCTTGATGGCGCTCACCGCCATCGGGATATCGCCCTGGCCGGAGATGATGAACACCGGCGCCGGGAAGGTGCCGACGTCGATCGACCTGAGGATGTCGAGACCCGACTTGCCGGGCATGTGGACGTCGAGCAGCACGCAGGCCGGCTTGTCCGTCTTGAGCGAGGTCAGGAACTGGTCGCCGTCGGCGAATACCCTGACACCATAACCTTCCATCTCGAAGATGACCGACAGCGCGTCGCGCACCGAAGCGTCATCATCGACAACGAAGATCTTTCCTTCTGTTTCAGCCATGTCACCCTTCCTCGATCTGAGGATCCCTGAAGACCGCCAGGGTCCCGCCCGGCTAGCCAAGTCCATGGATCTTGCGTCCGCTTTCCCGCCTCCCGGTTTCCCGTTCCTCGGAACGGGCTCCCCGCGACGGCGGCCGCGAACATCATTTCTAAGTATTCATACGGCGAAACCTACCGCCGCGCCAGCCGCCGCCCCCGCGGTTAGGCCGAACTCCCTCTCTCCCCCGACGTATCCGCCGCGCCTCACTCCCGCATGTCGTCCTCCGTACCGTCCGCCCGGTGCATCGGCAACATCAGGGTGAAGGTGGCGCCCTGGCCGTTGCCGCCGGGATCGGCCATCAGGTCGCCGCCGTGATTCTGGGCGATCGCCCTGGAAATCGCCAACCCCAGTCCCATGCCGGACTTCTTGGTGGTGCTGAAGGTCCTGAACAGCGACTTGCCGACGTCCTCGGAGAAGCCAGGGCCGCTGTCGGTCACCGACACGAAGGCCGAACGCTCGTCGGAACCGATCGACACCTTCACCCAGCGCTCCTCGCTCTCCTTCGCCACCTCGAGGGCGTTGCGCAGGAGGTTGAGGATGATCTGCTGGATCTGCGTCGCGTCGGCATCGACGTGGATCGGCGTCATGCCGAACACCCGGCGGATGGTGACCGTCGCCCCCTGCGCCACGAATTCGGAGAGGTCGAGAGCCTCGTTGACCACCTCGCGCAGGTCGACGGTGGCACGCTCGGGATCGCGCTTCTCCACCATCTGGCGCATGCGCTGGACGATGTGGCTGGCGCGCTCGGCCTCCTGCACCGCCTTGTCGAGCACGCCGAGCATCTTGTCGCTGGGCGGCTTGCCGTCGGCGTGGAACGCCTTGATCTGGCGAGCCACCGCCTGGAGATAGAGCAGCAGCGCGGTGAGCGGCTGGTTGAGCTCGTGCGCCATGGCGGCGCCCATCTCGTCCATGGCCGACAGGCGCGTCATGTGCACCACCTGCGCCTGAAGCTGCGACACGCGCTGCTCGACGGCGCGGCGGGAGCGGAGATCGCGCAGCACGCCGATGAATTGCCGCCCCTCGGCCGTCGTCGCCTCGCCCACCGACAGTTCCAGCGGGAAGACGGTGCCGTCGCGGTGCATGCCGGAGACTTCGCGGCCGATGCCGATGATCCGCCGTTCGCCGGTGCGGTGGTAGTTGGCCAGGAAGCGGTCGTGGGAGCGGGCGAATTCCGGCGGCATGATCAGCGACACGTTCTGGCCGATCGCCTCCTCGGAGGTATAGCCGAACAGTGCCTCGCAGATCTTGTTGAAGGCCAGCATGCGACCGGCTTCGTCGATGACGATGATGCCATCGGCGGCGGTGTCCAGAAGACTCTCGAAACGGGCTTCCGAAACCGCGGTCTTGCGGTCCTCGACTTCTCCCATATCCGCCTCGTTCGCCCTTTCGTTCCAGCCGGAGCACAACCTCGCCCTGCGTCCTGTCAAATCAGGAACAGCCCTTCAGTGCAAGTCCGGATGTAACATGCACGACTTCTCCGGAAATGGAACTGTCTCAGATCAAATTCAAATGCAAATGTCCGTAAAAAATCATGAACCTCCTCCGGCGACGGACCGGCGGCCGGCCAGCCAGACCTTGAGACGGCCGAGCGCCACCTCGATCTCGCCGGGATCGCCGGCGAAGCAGAGGCGCATGAAGCGTTCGCCGCCCCGGCCGAAGGCGGTACCCGGCGCGATGCCGACGCCGGCCTCGCGCACCATGTCGAGGCAGAGGCGGCGGGTGTCGGCCTCGCCGTCGACGGCGAAGAACAGGTAGAAGGCGCCGTCGGGCGGCGACAGAGTCACGCCGTCCAGCCCTTCGAGCGTGGCGACCACCGCCGCCCGGTTCCGTCGCGCCCGGTCGAGCTGGAAAGCGAGGAAGTCCTCGCCGGTGTCGAGCGCCTCGATCGCCGCCCGCTGCATGAACACCGCCGTACCCGAACTGGTGTACTGCACCAGGTTCTGGACGGTGGCGTTGAGGGCGGCCGGCACCTCGATCCAGCCGATGCGCCAGCCGGTCATCGCCCAGTTCTTGGAGAAGGTGTTGACGAAGATCAGCCGGTCGTCCGGCTCGGCCACCTCGTGGAAGGACGGCGCTACCGCAAGGCCGTCCCGGTAGCAGAAGCGGCCGTAGACCTCGTCGGCGACGATCCACAGGCCGTGGCGGCGGGCGATGTCGAGAATGGCGGCGAGGCGATCGCGGCTGGCCACCCAGCCGGTGGGATTGCCGGGCGAGTTGATGAACAGGGCGCGCGTCCTCGGGGTGATCGCCGCCTGGAGGTCGTCGGGATCGAGGTCCCAGCCGGCCGGACCGAAGCGCATCGGCACCTCGCGCACCGTGGCGCCGCCCAGCGCCGCGGCGGCCGGCGCGTTGGGCCAGGCGGGCGTCGGCACGATCGCCTCGTCGCCGGGGCCGGCGACCAGCGCCGCCGCCATATGGATGGCGTGCATGCCCGAGCCGGTGACCAGGAAGCGCTCCGGATCGGCCGGCCGGCCGCCGAACGGGCCGTAGAGGCGGTCGTGATAGCGGCAGAGCGCTTCCCTCAGTTCCGGCAGGCCGGCCTGATGGGTGTAGAAGGTCTCGCCAGACAGCAGCGAACGGATGGCCGCGTCGCGGATGCCGGCCGGCGTCGGCAGACTGCCCTCGCCCACCCACAGCTTGGCGGTGCCCGGCCGCCTCAGCCCTTCCAGATGCACCTCGACGATGCCGCTCGGCGGCGCGTTCCGGGCGGCGGGCCGGATGGTATCGAGAAAGCGCGCGGCGTCGGAGGTCATGGCGGAGCCCTGCTCGGAGGGGCGGCGGGAATCGCCGTCCATCCGGGCATAGCAGGCCCGCAAAACCGAATCAAAGACCGAACGGCCGATGCAGCCTCAGCCCTGCTTTTGCCGGAGCAGGTCGCGGATCTCGGTGAGCAGGGCGACGTCGGCCGGCACCTCCGGCGGCGCCTCGACGGCCGGCTCGGAGGCGTTCTTCATGCGGTTCATCACCTTCACCACCAGGAACAGCACGAAGGCGATGATCAGGAAGTTGATGGCCAGCGTCACGAAGTTGCCGTAGGCGACGGTCGCGCCGGCCTTGCGGGCGGCTTCGAGGTCGGAGACGACCGGCGCGCCGGTCAGCTGGACGTAGAGGTTGGTGAAGTCGATGCCGCCGGTGATCACCGCGATGATCGGCATCAGGAGGTCGGTGACGATCGAGTTGACGAGGCCGCCGAAGGCGCTGCCGATGATGACGCCGATGGCGAGATCGACCATGTTGCCGCGCAGCGCGAATTCCTTGAAGTCCTTGAACATGTTTCAATCTCCCCGCGAATCCTTCGCGTGGGTGCGATCATGCCGCAGGCTCCGCCGCGCCGCCATGCCCCGCCGCCCCTCCCCTCGCCTTGCCGTCGACAAAACTGTGGATTTTGGCCGGGAGTTTTGGTGGCCGGCGTCAGATCGGCTTTTCCTCCTTCTGGCGGAACTCCTCGACGAGCCCGAAGAAGTGGCGGAACATCCGGTCGCCGAGATCGAGGAATTCCTGCAGCCGCTGCTCGTCCTCCTTGTCGAGGAGCGGCGCTCGCCCGGCCGCCCGTGCCTCCAGCTCGGCCACCCGCTTGGCGAGGCGATCGTTTTCGGCCTCCAGCTCGGCGATGCGCTCCTCGTAGGCCTTGCGGTCTTCGGCGAGCAGCTGGCAGGACCAGACGCCGTCGCGGGCGGCGCACAGCGACACGTCGCCGGTGCGGCGATCGATCTTGAGATAGTCGCCGACGGCCGGCTGCAGGCTGTAGCCCTCCTCGGCGGGTTTGTCCTCGGCCAGAGCGGAGGTGACGGCGGCGGAGACGAGGACGACGGCCAGGATCGCGCGCATGATGGATCTCCCGTTGGGTCTCGCGGGAGAAGAATACTCCATCAAGCCTGTCGCAGCCATGACGAAGGCTTTGTGGTCCGCCTCAGTCGCCGACATCTTGCGCAACCACAGCTTTGGGCGATCTCACGGCCGGCGCGTGCCGGCCTCCTTTTCCTTGAGAAGGCCGCCGACCACCGCCGTGGTGCGGCGCAGCTCCATCAGCGCCTGCTCGATCTCCTTCTTCTGCCGCTCCAGGATGGCGATCCGCTCGTGGAAGCGGTCGAGCGCCACCTTGAGCTGGGCCACCTGACCGTCACGCAGGTCGTAGAGGTCGAGCATACCCTTGATCTCGGTCAGCGAGAAGCCGACCCTTTTCCCCATCAGCACCAGCTTCAGCCGGGCGCGGTCGCGGCGCGAGTAGAGGCGGCTCTGGCCCTCGCGGCGCGGGCTGACCAATCCCTTGTCCTCGTAGAAGCGCAGGGTGCGCAGCGTGACGCCGAACTCGCGGGCGAGGTCGCCGATCGAGAACATCGACCCGCGCGGGTGCAGGCCGTCGTCGTCCTCGAGCTTGTCGGCAATGACCGCGCCGATCTGCGTCTCGGCGGCCGGCTCGTCGCTGTCGTGCACCGTTGTTCCTTCCCTGAAAGGCTTTTCCCGAGACTGCGCACAGCCTTCCCTTTACGTCAAGGGAGAGCCGAAAAGCGTCGTCTTTCGGGGCGCCACGGTAAGGTTCCGTTCAGAGCACTTAAAAAGCCGTTCCAACTTGCGGTTTGGTTAACCGGGCGTTTACCCTGTTTTTGCAAATTGCCCGATGAGTGAATGCATCCTGCCGGTGTCTTCTCCCGACGGCCGAGACCGTGAGGAGAGCGCCGCGAACGGGGAGATGGATCATGGCGTCGCGGGCTACGTCTCGTTTGGGCGGCGGAATGGGCGGAGCGAGCCATTACGAGCGGGAGGCGGCCGGCTTCGACGGCTACGGCCCGGCCGGCGAACGGCGTGCCGGCGACCCCGTCGACCGCATCCTCGCCTCGCTCGACCGGCTCGGCGAACGCATCCGCACGCTGTCGCCGACCGAGACGCGGCAGCCGGTTAGGCCGGCGCCGCGCGCCGCCGAGCCCGACGACCTGCAGCGAGCCATCGAGCAGATTTCCCGCAAGCGCGACGCCGGCCGCCGCGCCGGCCCGCAGGACGGCGCCGACGTCGCCGAACTCGGTGCCCGCGTCCGCGCCCTCAGCCAGGAGATGAGCGCCGAGCGCCGGCGGCCGCCGAAGCCGAACGACAGCCTCGCCCTGGAAGTGGCCGACCTCAGGGCCGAGGTCGAGCGGCTGGTCGAGGCCAGCGCCGGCCGGTCGCTGGAAAGCGCCTTCGACACGCTGGTCGCCCGGCTCGACGACATCCGCCTTTCCGTCGACAATCCGCGCGTCGTCGGCGACCTCGTGCAGCGCCTCGCCGAGATCCGCCGGCTGATCGCCACGCTGCCGTCGGGCGATCAGGTCGGCAGCATCGCCGACCGTCTCGACCGCCTCGCCGAACGGCTCGACCAGGGGTTCGGCGACCAGCGGATGGTCGGGGATTTCGGCCGCAGCCTCAACGATCTCGCCGCCGCCGTAGCTCAGCTCGACAAGCGCGAGGTGATCGCCGCCATCGAACGCCGGCTCGACGACGTGGCCGGCAGCATCCGGGCCATCGAGCGCGACGTCGGCGACTTCTCGCGCTGGCAGGACAGCATCGAGCGGCAGGCCACCACGCTGTCGCAGGTCGCCCAGCGCTCCGAGCAGTTGCCGCGCTTCGCCCATGAACTCGAACGGCAGGCCGCCTCCATCGAGCGCATCGCCCGCTCCACCGAGGGCCTGCCGCGCCTTGCCGAGGAGATCGACGGCCTGCGCCTGACGCTCGACCGGCCGGACATCACGCTCGACGATGCCGCCATCCGGGCGCTCGACGAGCGCTTCGCCGAACTCGGCCGCTCGCTGGAAGCGCAGCTCCGGCCGGCGCCCGGCCTGCCGGCCGACCTCGCCGCCGCTCTCTCCCGCATCGAGGCTAAGCTGGCCGAGCCGCAGGCCGGCGGCCGCATCTCGGAGATCGAGGACCGCATCGCCGTGCTGACGCGATCGGTCGCCGACATCGACTTTGCTACCGGCAAGGACGTCGCCGCCCTCGAGACGGCCATCCAGCGGCTGCGTGACGACGTGCTCGCCGCCGCCGGCCGGCCGGACGCCGGCCTCGCCGCCGACGTGCGGACGCTGGTCGAGCGCATAGAACGGTTGGACGCGCCGTCGATCGCCCCCGCCGCCTTCGACCGGCTGGAAAGCCGGATGGCCGACATTGCCGCCCGCCTCGAAACCCGTCCGAACGAGATCGCCGCGCTGGCCGACGCGCTGGAGCGGCTCGACGCCACCATGTCGAACACGCTGTCGGTCGACGCCATCGCCGATCGCGTGGCGGCGGTGGCCGGCCGGCATGGCGACGACGCGCCGGCCCGCCTCGCCGCCCTCGACGCCGGCATCAACCGGCTCGGCGACGACCTCCGGGCCGAAGCCGAACGCGACCGCGGCCTGCTGCTGGCCATCGGCGAGACGGTGGAGCGGCTGGCCCAGCGCGAGGTCGGCGACGCGCCGTCCGCCGCGGCACGGCCGGCCCGTCCGGCCCGCGACGACTGGGACGAGATCGGCGAGGCGCTTGCCCGGCGGATGCCGGCGGCCGTCGCCGAGGAACCGGACGAGGCCGACGACCTGCCGCGCATCTTCGGCCGCAAGTCGGCGCCGGCGCCGCGCGTCGAGCCATCGCTCGGCCGTGCGGACGACGAGGTCGCCGACGACGAGCCGGCGCTGCCGCCCGGCTTCGACGTCAACCGGCCGCTGGAACCTGGATCGGGCAAGCCGCGCCTGCCGAAATCGGCCAAGGCGGCTCCGGCCGCCGACCAGCCGGCTGCCGCCAGTCCGGCCGCAGCCGAGCCGGCACGCGCCCCGACCAAGGCCGATTTCATCGCCGCCGCCCGGCGGGCCGCCCAGGCAGCCGGCAGCGGCGCGCCGGAAGCCGGCAAGGCGCCGGCCGCCGCCGGCAAGCCTCGCTTCGCCCTGCCGAAGTTCAGCTTCAACCTGCGCAAGGCGGCGACGGCCGCCGCCGTGGTGCTGATCGTCCTCGGCCTCGCCAAGATCGCCAGCGACATGTTCGGCGGCTCGCCGGCGCCCGAGGCCGAACCGACCGCCGCCGCCACGTCCGAGCCGGCCGAGGCACCGGCCCCGGCCGCCGAAGCCGCCGCTCCCGAAACGCCCGCCGCCGAAGCACCGGTGAGCGAAGCCGTGCCGCCGGCCGCCGTGCCCGCGGCGCCGGAGATCGCGCCCGCCCCGCAGCCGACCGAGCCGGCCGCTGGCTTCTCGCAGACGCCGTCAGCCCTGCCGACCGACGGCTTCGCGCCGCTCCCTGCTGCTCCGGCCGCGCCGGTGACGACGGCCGAACCGCCCGCCGCCCAGTCGATGACTCCGGTCGCAACCCCGACTACCGCCGGCGCGCCGGTGCTGCCGGTGGCGATCGGCCCCAAGCCGCTGCGCGACGCGGCGACCGCCGGCGATCCGCTCGCCGCCTTCGAGGTGGCCGCCCGCTTTGCCGATGGCCGCGGCGTGCCGCAGGATCTCGCCGCCGCCCTCGACTGGTATCGCCGCGCCGCCGAGGCCGGTCTCGCGCCGGCCCAGTACCGGCTCGGCAGCCTCTACGAGAAGGGCACCGGCACGCCGCGTGACGCCAAGGTCGCCGCCGCCTGGTATGCCAAGGCCGCCGATCTCGGCAACGCCAAGGCCATGCACAACCTCGCGGTGATCAACGCTGAAGGCAGCCTCGGCTCGCCCGACTATGCGGCGGCCGCCAAGTGGTTCCAGGAAGCGGCCGAACGCGGCATCCGCGACAGCCAGTTCAACCTCGGCATTCTCTATGCCCGCGGCCTCGGCGTGCCGCGCGACCTCGCCACCTCCTACAAGTGGTTCGCCCTCGCCGCCACGGCCGGCGACAGCGACAGCGCCAAGAAGCGCGACGACATCGCCCAGGTGCTCTCCAAGGAGGACCTCGCCCGCGCCCGCCTCGCCGTCGAGACTTGGGTGGCCAAGCCCCTCGACCCCAAGGCCGAGGACGTGCCGCCGGCCGATCCGGCCTGGGCGGCGGCGCCCGAGCACACCGCCTCGGTCGACGATACGCGGCTGGTCGCCCGCACCCAGGCGATCCTTTCGAGCCTCGGCTTCGACGCCGGTCCGGCCGACGGCAAGATGGGCCGCAAGACGCGCGACGCCATCGCCGCCTTCCAGACCTCCAAGGGCTTGCCGGCCACCGGCGAGATCGACAAGACGCTGATCGAGGCGCTGGGCATGCGCCTCATCTGAGGCTCCGTTGCACGGAAAATCCGCGGCCTCCGGCGCTCCGGCTCCGGGGGCCGCCGCTTTTCGCGGGGCTCGGTCCGCTTTTTCGCCGGAAAGCCATGGGAAAGGCCATTCCGTTGCACTTTCTCAAGGGGTTGCCGGGCATACTGCGACCTGAAACGCCTCCGAACGGATGACGGGCCGTGGATCTCTACCTGCCGATCGCCGAAATGCCGATGAATGTCTTCCTGCTGCTCGGCATGGGCGCGGCGATCGGCTTCCTGTCGGGCATGTTCGGGGTGGGCGGCGGCTTCCTGATGACGCCGCTCTTGATCTTCTCCGGCGTGTCGCCGGCCGTCGCCGTCGCCTCGGTGTCGTCGCAGATCGTCGCCAACTCGGCGTCGGGCGTGCTGGCCTATCTCAGGAAGAAGACTGTCGACCTGAAGCTCGGCCTGTTTCTGACGCTGTCGGGCATCATCGGCTCGACGCTCGGCGTCTGGGTCTACGGGGTGTTGCGCGGCGTCGGCCAGCTCGATGTCGTCATCGCCCTTTGCTACGTCGCCTTCCTCGGCACCATCGGCATGCTGATGGCGGTCGAGGCGGTGCGGGCGATGCTCGCCCAGCGGCGCGGCACGCCGCTGCCGGTCCGCCGGCCCGGCCAGCACGGCTGGGTGGCCGGCCTGCCGCTCAGGGTGCGCTTCCACCGCTCGCGGCTCTACATCTCGGTGCTGCCGGTGATCGGTCTCGGCATCTTCATCGGCTTCCTCGGCGCGCTGCTCGGCATCGGCGGCGGCTTCATCATGGTGCCGGCGCTGATCTACCTGCTGCGGGTGCCCACCGCCATCGTCATCGGCACGACGCTGATGCAGACGCTCGGCACCATGGCGTTTACCACCTTCATGCAGTCGGCCACCAACCAGACCGTCGACGTCATCCTCGGCCTGACGCTGATGGTCGGCGGCGTGGTCGGCGCCCAGTTCGGGGCGCGCGTCGGCCAATCCTTGCGCGGCGAGACGTTGCGCCTGCTGCTCGGCCTGCTGGTGCTCGCCGTCGGCCTCAGATTCGCCGTCGACCTGGTGGTGCGGCCGGACGAACTCTATTCGATCAGCCGGATGGGAGGGGGATGACATGACCGTCCGCGCCCTCCTCGCCGGCCTTTTCGCCGTTGCCCTCGTCACATCCGCCCGCGCCGAGACGCTGGTGACGGCGCTGTCCACCGAGCGCGTCTCCATCGAGTCCAACTTTACTGGCTCCGGCGTCGTGGTGTTCGGCACCATCGAGCGCGACGAGCAGACCGTCGCCCGCGCCGCACCCTACGAGATCGTAGTGACCTTGACCGGCCCGCTGCGCACCATGGTCGCCCGCCGCAAGGAACGGGTGGCCGGCATCTGGATCAACCGCGAGGCACGGCAGCTGCCGCGCGTGCCGACCTTCCTGGCCATCGCCACCACGGCGCCGATGGCCGACGTCGCCGGCAACCCGGTGCGGGCGCGGCAGGGCCTCGGCTTCGACATGCTGCCGACGCGCGGCCTGCCGGACGCGCTGCCGCCGGTACGCACCGACTTCGACGCCGCCTTCTTCCGCCTGATGCAGAAGCAGAACCTGTTCGCCCTCGACGAGGGCGCCGTCGAGTTCCTGTCGCCGCATCTGTTCCGGGCGCCGATCGCCCTGCCGGCCAACGTGCCGATCGGCTGGTACACGGCCACCGTCTACCTGTTCTCGGGCGGCGTGCTCTTGGCCAAGACGACGCAGGATTTTTCCATCCTGAAGGGCGGCTTCGAGCAGGCGATCACCGACCTCGCCCACCGCCAACCGGCGCTCTACGGCCTCGCCACCGTCATGGTCGCCTGCTTCACCGGCTGGCTGGCCGGCGTGGCATTCCGGCGTGATTAATCCGGAATGAACTCGGCCGACCGCACCGGGTAGACGCGATTGTCCGACAGCATCCAGGCGATCAAACGCGCCCGCTCGAACAGGCCGGCGAAGGCGGCGTCGGTGACGTTGAGCCCGCCGGTGTAGGCGCCGAAGGCCGGCAGGATGCAGCGGCCGCCGTCGGAGACGAAGGCCCGCCGCCGCACCGTGCGAACGCGCCCCACCTTGGCCGCCGGATGCAGGTGGCCGGCCACCTCGCCCATGGCGCGGCCACGACGCGGCTCGTGGCGGAAGACCAGCGGCCCCACGACGATCTCCTCGACCGGCCGGCCGCCGAGCCCGGCCGGCGGCAGCGGATCGTGGTTGCCGGCCACCCAGGTCCAGTCGGCGGTGGCGACCAGCGCCGAAAGGCTGTCGAAATCGGCCGGCGCGAGGCGACCCTCGGCGCCGCCGTCGTGGAAGCTGTCGCCGAGAGCGATCACCCGCTCCGGCCGCAGGCGGCCGATGACGGCAGCAAGCGCGCGCAGCGTCGCCCGGGTGTCGTAGGGCGGCACGAAGCGGCCGCGACGACCTTGCGACGAGCCCTTTTCGAGATGCAGGTCGGCGACCACCATGAGGCGCTCGTCCGGCCAGAACAGCACGCCGGCCGGATCGAAGCGCACCGCCGCGCCGTTCAGGTTGATCAGGCCACCCGCCGTCAGCACGCCGTCGTCTCCTTGCCTCAGCGCCGTCACGCCATGGCCTCCCGGATGATGTCGTCGGCCGCCGCCCTGAGGATATCCTCGTCGGCCTCGCCGGCGATGCGCTCGCGGCCGACCTCCAGCATGATCGGCACGGCGAGCGGCGATATGCGGCCCAATCGCTTGTGCACGATACGGCCGGTGATTCGCGACAGCATATCGGAGAGGCGCCGGAGATCCAGCAGCCCCGAGGAGGCGTCGGCCCAGGCGGCTTCCAGCAGGATGTGGTCGGGCTGGTGCTCGCGCAGCACGTCGTAGATGAGGTCGGTGGAGACCGTCACCTGCCGGCCGGTCTTCTGGCTACCGATGGCGTTCTTCTCGACGAGGCCGGCGATCATGGCGCAGGCCTTGAACATGCGTTTCAAAAGATAGCTCTCGGCCATCCAGGCTTCGAGGTCGTCGCCGAGCATGTCCGGCTCCATCAGCCGGGCCGGCGTCGGTGTGCCTTCGGCCAGCGCCGCGCCGACGTCGGCGGCGCACCAGATGCCTATGACGTAGTCGGTGGCGACGAAGCCGAGCGGCTTCAGGCCGAAGCGTTCGAGGCGCCGGGTGAGCAGCATGCCGAGCGTCTGGTGGGCGAGCCGGCCCTCGAAGGGGTAGAGCACCAGGTAGAAGCGGCCCTCATGCGGGAAGGTCTCGATCAGCAGGCCGTCGGGGCGCGGCAGCAGCGAATGCTCCTTCTGAAGCGCCAGCCAGTCGCGCACCGGCGCCGGCAACCGGCCCCAGCTGTCGGGATCGGCGATCAGCCGGCGGACGCTCTCGGCAAGAAAGGTGGACAGCGGGAATTTGCCGCCGGCATAGACGGGGATGCGCGGATCGCTCGACTTCGTCCGGGAGACGATCACCTCGGTCTCGCGCAGCCCCTCGAAGCGAAGCACCTCGCCGGCGAACAGGAAGGTGTCGCCGACCTTCATCTGCTCGCAGAAATATTCCTCGACCTCGCCGAGCAGCCGGCCGCCCATCACCGGACCGTGGCCGCGCGCCTTGCCGCCGAGCCGCACCTTCAGCATCGGGCTCTCGATGATGGTGCCGACGTTGAGCCGGTAGCCTTGCGCGAAGCGCGGATGGGTGAGGCGAAAGGTGCCGTCGGCGGTCAGCTTGATCTTGGCGTAGCGCTCGTAGGCGCGCAGCGCGTAGCCGCCGGTGGCGACGAGGTCGACCACCCGGTCGAAGCGGTCGCGGCCGAGGCGGCGGTAGGGATAGGCCGAGACGACCTCGGCGTAGAGGTCGTCGGCGCGGAACGGGCCGGCCACCGCCCGGCCGAGCACGTGCTGGGCCAGCACGTCGAGGGCGCCGTCGCGGATCGGCGGCGTGTCCTGGGCGCCGACGTAGTTGGCGTCGAGCGCCGCCTGACATTCCAGCACCTCGAAGCGGTTGGCCGGCACCAGCAGCGCCTTGGACGGCTCGTCCATGCGGTGGTTGGCGCGGCCGACCCGCTGGGCCAGCCGGCTCGCCCCCTTGGGCGCGCCGACATGGATGACGAGGTCGATGTCGCCCCAGTCGATGCCGAGGTCGAGCGTCGAGGTGGCGACGACGGCCCGGAGGCGGCCGTCGGCCATCGCCGCCTCCACCTTGCGCCGCTGGCCGACGTCGAGCGAGCCGTGGTGCAGGGCAATGGGCAGCGTCGCCTCGTTGATCCGCCACAGCTCGGAGAAGATCATCTCGGCCTGGCTGCGGGTGTTGACGAAGATCAGCGTCATCCTGTGGCGGCCGATCTCGGCCAGCAGCCCCTCGTAGGCGTAGCGGGCCGAGTGGCCGGCCCAGGGGATGGTTTCGTCGGCCTCGAAGATGCGGATATCCGGCCGGGCGCCACCGGTGACGGTGACGATCTCGGAGAGGACTGGCGGCGCGTCCGGCGCCTGCGGCATCAGCCAGGCGCGCAATTCGTCCGGGTCGGCGACGGTGGCCGACAGGCCGACGGTGCGGATTTGAGGCGCGATGGCCCGGAGGCGTGAAAGGCCGAGGGCGAGGAGATCGCCGCGCTTCGACGTCACCAAGGCGTGCAACTCGTCGAGGATCACCGTCTTCAGATCCTCGAAGAAGGTCTCGGCATCGCCGGCGGCCAGCAGCAGCGCAAGCTGCTCGGGCGTCGTCAGGAGGATGTCGGGCGGGATCAGCTTCTGCCGCTGGCGGCGCGAGGCGGAGGTGTCACCGGTGCGCGTCTCTATGGCAACGTCAAGGCCAATGCCGGCCACCGGCGTTTCGAGATTGCGCTCGATATCGACGGCCAGCGCCTTGAGCGGCGAGACGTAGAGCGTGTGGATGCCGCGCCGGCGGGTGCCGGGCTTCCATTTGGGCCGGGCGGCCAGATCGACGAGCGTCGGCAGGAAGCCGGCCAGCGTCTTGCCGGCGCCGGTCGGAGCGATCAGCAGCACCGAACGGCCGGCAAGGCCGTGTTCGAGCAGTGCGAGCTGATGGGCGCGCGGCCGCCATCCGCGCGACTCGAACCAGGCCTGGAACTTGGGGGGCAGCGGATTCGTCTCGGTCACCGGCCGAGTAAGCCCGATTTCCACGAACAAGTGAAGAACATTTGTCGGTCAGTCGTCAGGGCGCCGGCGCGGCGATCACCACCAGTCCCCAGATGGGCACGCCGCGATCGTGGCGCAGCGTGGCGCGTTCGAGGCCGACGACGACGAGACCGGCGTCGGCCAGGGCGCCGCGGACGTAAGGTTCGCCATGGGCGTAGCGCAGGCTGTCGCGCAGCACGAGGTCGCCTTCGGCGGCCTCCTCGACGCTGAATGCAAAAAGGCCGCCCGGTGCGAGACGGGCGGCCACAAGGCGAAACAGATCCCCCAGCGCGCCGACGTAGACAAGCACGTCGGCGGCGGTGACGAGGTCAAGGATTTGCGTGCGCTCCGACAGGAATGTGGCCGCGTCGGCAACGGCGACCGTCTGGTAGCGGCGCGCGGCCGTGGCGCGGGCGATCATCTCCGGCGACAGGTCGCAACCGGCGAAGTGGTCGACGCGGCCCTTCAGAGCCTCGGCCATCAAACCGGTGCCGCAGCCGAGATCGAGACCATGGCCGAAGACGACGCCCGGGCGGGCCTTGTCGATGAGGTCGGCGATCAGCCGGGGCGCGCAATAGCCGAGATCGGCGACCAGCGCCGTCTCGAAGCGGTCGGCATAGTCGTCGAACAGGCCGCGCACATAGGCTTCCGGCGGGGCGGGCGGCACCGGCGCCCGGCCGATGGCGGCGAGGCGCAACGCGGTGCCAAACAGGCCGTCGCGATCGAGCGCCATCGCCTGACGCAGCAGCGGTTCGGCGTCATCCGGCCGGCCGGCGGCGGCGAGCGCGTCGGCGGCGCCGACCAGCGCCGGCAGCCAGCCGGGGGCGCGGTCGAGTGCCTGGAGAAAGAGATCGGCCGCCGCCGCGCTGTCGCCGGCCTCGGCATAGGCGCGGCCGTATTCATAGCGGCGGTCGGTGAGGAGGTCTCCAGAGGAAAACCGCGACAGATGCAAGATGGCGACACTCGAGGGGATCGGGCGCAGCGTCATGCCGCCGCGGCCGGCCGCCGTCAAGATGGATTCGACGCTGCCCGGCGTTGCCGCCGCCTACGCCGGCTTGCGGTAGCGGACGCAAACCAATTCTAAGTAAATATACTTAGTTATATTCAGTTAAAGAAACTCGCCTTGCGCGTTTCCAGTAACAATCCAGAAACCATAACGAGCTTAAGTTTCTCGCCGAAGCACAATCTGGGGTTCAAAATGAGATCCGCATTTCTTGGTATCCTGCTCTGCAGTATCACGCTTCCGGCCGCGGCGGCGGACCTCCTTGCCGAGCCGCAACCGGTTGCCCCGCCGGCGATCTCAGAAGCCGCCTACAACTGGAGTGGAGCTTATGGCGGCCTCGAAGGCGGAATGAACGTCATGCGCGGCTCGTTCGTCATCAACGGCAATCCCCACAATGCAAGCATGCAGGACCGATTCATCGGCGCCTTTGCCGGTTATCAGTACGAGTTTTCGAACAATGTCGTGCTGGGCCTCGAAGCCGACGTTCGCCGCAGCTTCGGCAAGACGCAATACAACGGGTTTGGCGTCGGCTCGGAAATGTGGACGGATTGGAGCAGCACGATCCGCGCCCGCGTCGGCTATGCCTTCGACCGGACGCTGATCTACGCCACCGGCGGCTGGGCGGTGCAGCGCGGCTGGGTCGACTCGACGGTGACGGGCTTGGACAATGACGTCAACACCGGCTACGTGCTGGGTGCGGGTCTCGAATATGCCTTCACCGACAGGATTTTCGGGCGCCTCGAATATCAGTTCACCGACTATCGTAAAAAACGCGTGTCCATCTGGACCACGTCGGACACCAATTCGCACACGGTCATGCTCGGCATCGGTACAAGATTCTAGCCGGCCAACCACCCGTTGCCAAAGCGGAAAACGGGGCATGCTCCTGAATGAGCGTGCCCCGTTTTTCGTCGGCGGCAAGCCCTCAAGCCAGCTTGCGATAGCGGACGCGGGCTGAATGCTCGATGGCGGCGACGGCCAGTTTGTCGAGGGCGAAGCGGTCTTCCAGCATCTGCAGGAACACCAGTTCCTCCTGCTTGACGTCGACGTCGGAGGCGGCGACCTCGACGGCCAGCGCATAGGCCGTCTCGTAGAGCCGCTCGGGCAGCGACGTCGCCACGCGGTTGAGGATGCGGTCGATGCCGTCCTCCGAGCGGAGATGCGACGAGCAGGCGTCGGCGATCTCGCCGATCGAGCCCTCGAAGCCCTGGAACACCGGCAGGAAGCCGATCAGCCGCTCGAACTGGTTGAGTTCGCGCTCGGTCATGCTGCGGTCGGCAACGGCGACGGTGACCATCACCCAGATCAGCGCCTCCTGGGCGGACAACGGCTTCTGCATGGAATCCTCGGCCAAAAGTCAAACGGGCCCCTATTTGGGACGAGGACGCCGAAAGCGCAAGCATCCTCTCGGCGGAATCGGCGAGAAACCGCCCGCTGTCCTTGACCTTTGGCAACGCCGTCCCTACTGTCCCGGCCGCCCGGAAATCCGGGCCTTTCCCGAACAGAGGCAACCGATGGCAACCGTTTCTTCCCTGCCGCTTTCCGATCCCGCGCTCATCGCCGCGGCCGGCCGCTCCAAGGCCTGGCCCTTCGAGGAAGCCAAGAAGATCGTGGCGCGGATCGAGAAACGCAAAGATGCATCGAAGCCGGTGATCTTCGAGACCGGCTACGGCCCGTCCGGCCTGCCGCACATCGGCACCTTCGGCGAAGTGGCGCGCACCACCATGGTGCGGCACGCCTTCCGCGTGCTGACCGAGGACAAGGTGCCGACGCGCCTGCTCTGCTTCTCCGACGACATGGACGGCATGCGCAAGGTGCCGGACAACGTGCCGAACCCGGAGCTGCTGCGCGCCAATCTCGGCAAGGCGCTGACCAACGTGCCGAACCCGTTCGACAACGGCTACCCGAGCTTCGGCCACAACAACAACGCCAAGCTCAGGCAGTTCCTCGACACCTTCGGCTTCGACTACGAGTTCATGTCGGCCACCGAGGAGTACGCCAAGGGCACCTTCGACGACATGCTGCTGCGCATGCTCGCCAAGTACGACGCCGTCATGGAGATCATGCTGCCGACGCTGCGCGAGGAGCGGCGCAAGACCTACTCGCCCTTCCTGCCGCTGCACCCGCAGACCGAGGTGGTGATGCAGGTGCCGATCGAGGAGCGCAACGTCGCGCGGGGGACCATCGTCTGGACCGACCCGGCGACCGGTGAGCGCTTCGAGACGCCGGTGACCGGCGGCCATGCCAAGTGCCAGTGGAAGCCGGACTGGGCGCTGCGCTGGGCGGCGCTGGGCGTCGACTACGAGATGAGCGGCAAGGACCACATCGACAACGTCAAGACCTCGTCGCGCATCTGCAAGGTGCTGGGCGGTACGCCGCCGGACGGCTTCAACTACGAGCTGTTCCTCGACGAGAACGGCGAGAAGATTTCCAAGTCGAAGGGCAACGGCCTGACCATCGACCAGTGGCTGACCTATGCCTCGCCCGACAGTCTCGCCCTCTACATGTTCCAGAAGCCGAAGACGGCCAAGCGGCTGTTCTTCGACGTCATCCCGCGCGCCGTCGACGAGTATTTCGCCTATCTCGACAAGTATCCGGAGATGGACCTCGACGGCAAGCTGTCCAACCCGGTGTGGCACATCCACTCCGGCGAGCCGCCGGTGACGCCGATGCCGGTCAGCTTCTCGATGCTCCTGAACCTCGTCTCGGCCAGCCACGCTCACGACAAGGCGGCGCTGTGGGCCTATATCGGCCGCCACACGCCGGGCGTGACGCCGGAAACGCATCCGAAGCTCGACGAACTCTGCGGCTACGCGCTGGCCTACTACCAGGACCGGGTGAAGCCCTTCGTCACCTTCCGCGCCCCGGACGACGAGGAGCGGCAGGCGCTCCAGAAGCTGCGCGACGCCCTCGATGCGCTGCCCGACGGTACGCCGGGCGCGGCGATCCAGGACGAGGTGCTGGCGGTCGGCCGGTCGTTCCCGCGCTTCCAGGACCCGTCGAAGAAGAGCCCGGACGGCGGGCCGGGCGTCAGCCTCGAATGGTTCGCGACGCTCTATCAGGTGCTGCTCGGCCAGGAGAAGGGGCCGCGCTTCGGCTCCTTCGTCGAACTCTACGGCCTCAAGGAGACCGCGGCGCTGATCGACGCGGCGCTGGCCGGCCGGCTCGGCAAGGACTGACCGGCCGACATCGAAGCAACGGAGGCCGGCGTCCTGCGCCGGCCTTTTTCATGGGTCGGAGATGTCGGGTGGCGGCAGGTTGCCGTCACCGTAGCGGCCGAGCTTTTCCGCCTTGGCCTTCGCCGCATAAGGGGCGAGCAGCGGATCGGCGGGATCGGCCGGCTCCGCCCAGCCACGGCCGACCATGAACACCGAGAGGTTGCGGCTGCCGACCCAGCAGTCGGCGCGGCTCTCGCCCTCCTCGTCCGCCGCCTCGATGCCGACGCAGCCGACCGATCGCGGGCCGATCAGCCGGGCGAGGTCGGCGCGGGCGCGGGCGCCGCAGTTCCAGCGGCCGGCCACGCCGGCGCAGGTGTCGGAAAAGGCGGCGCCGGATATGCCGGCGAGGCGGATCACCAGCGGCTGACGGTCGCGGATCGCCCTGATACGGCCGGCATCGAGCACGGTGACGCGCGGGAACAGCGCCTCGAAGGCGGCGGGCGGCGCCGGCGGCACCGGTTCGGTCGGCGGTGGCGCGGCGTCAGCCGGAGCGGCGACGGCGGCAACCGCATTGACCGGTGCCGGCGCATCGGTGGCGAGCGGCTGCCGTAGCACCGGCGGCACCGGCGGCCGGCCGAAATCGAGCATGGTCGGGCGGGCGACGAGCAACCCTTCGCGCTCGGAATCTCCCCAGAGCCAGAAAAGCGCCAGGGCGGTCAGCGCCGATCCGGCGATCAGCGGCAGCAATCCCCGCACCAGGAAGCCGTATCGCGGTTGTCGTCGAGCCATCGCCTCGATAATTCCATCTCCGAGCCTGTGGCGGGAAAATGCGGCATTCCCGGCAGGGCGGCAAGCGGTTCGCCGGGATGGCGGCAATGCATGGCGATTTGATCGGGCCGGGGTGGCATCACGCCGCCGCTTGGTCTAGAGGAAGGCACCCCCCGTTCCGGAGTGCCGCCATGGACCGTCTCGTCTACAAGATCGCCCCGCGTCCGCTGTGGGAAGCCGCCGAGGCGACCGGCGTATTCGCCGGCGCGTCGGTCGACTTTGAGGACGGCTTCATCCACCTGTCGTCGGCCGCCCAGGTGAAGGAGACCGCCCGCCTCTACTTCGCCGGCCAGCACGACCTCCTGCTGATCGGCGTCGAGACGGCCGCCCTCGGCGACGCCCTCAAATGGGAAGCCTCGCGCGGCGGCGATCTGTTCCCGCATCTCTACGCGCCGCTCGAATTCTCGTCCGTCGACTTCGTCGTGCCGCTGCCGCTCGGCCCGGACGGCACCCACCAATTTCCCGACCTGGAGACCGGCCGATGAGCCTTTCCGAAACGATCGGCGCCGCCAGCGCCTTCATGCTGCGGCAATTCGATCCCGAAGTCGCCCACACGCTGGCCGTCATGGCCATGCGGCTCAACCTCGCCCCCGGCCTGCCGCGGGTGGCCGACGAGCGCCTCGCCGTCCGCTTCTTCGACATGCGGCTCGACCATCCGGTCGGCCTCGCCGCCGGTTTCGACAAGGACGCCGAGATCGCCGACGCGCTTCTCACGCAGGGCTTCTCGCACGTGGAAGTCGGCACGGTGACGCCGCGGCCGCAGCCGGGCAATCCCAAGCCGCGCATCTTCCGCCTGCCGGAGGCGCAGGCGGTGATCAACCGCTGCGGCTTCAACGGCAAGGGCCACGCCCACGCCCTGAAGCAGTTGCAGCGGCGGGCCGGCCGGCCGGGCGTCGTCGGCGTCAACGTCGGCGCCAACAAGGACAGCGCCGACCGCACCGCCGACTACGTGACCGGCATCCGCGCCTTCTCTGGCCTTGCTTCCTACTTCACCGTCAACATCTCCTCGCCCAACACGCCCGGCCTCCGGGACTTGCAGGCCAGCGCCGCGCTGTCCGACCTGATCGCCCGCGTCGTCGAGGCGCGCGACACGGCGACGGCGGCGATCGGTCGGCGGACGCCGGTGCTGATCAAGATAGCGCCCGATCTCGACGAGGCGGCGCTCGACGACATCGCCGCCGTGGTGGCGGCGCGCGGGGCGGACGGTCTCGTCGTTTCCAACACCACGCTGTCGCGGAGCGGCGTGTTCGGACCGACGGCGGCCGAGCCGGGCGGCCTGTCCGGCAAGCCGCTGTTCGAGCGTTCGACCATCGTGCTCGCCAAGCTGAGGGAGCGGGTCGGTCGCGACCTGCCGATCATCGGCGTCGGCGGCGTCACGACCGGCGAGGACGCCTATCTGAAGATCGCCGCCGGCGCCAATCTGGTGCAGGTCTACACCGCCTTCATCTACGGCGGCGGCAACGCGGTGAACGCCATCGTCGCCGACCTCGCCGCCCGCCTCGCGCAGAACGGCGTCGGTTCGGTGGAGGCGCTGGTCAGCAGCGACAGCCGGGCCTGGGCCAGCCGGCCGATCCCAGCCTAGAGGGTGTCGAGCACGCCGCCATCGACGCGCAGCGCCGCGCCGGTGGTGGCGGATGCCTGCGGCGAGCAAATGTAGACCACCATATTGGCCACCTCCTCGACGCTGGCCGCCCGCTGGATGATCGACGAGGCGCGGTGGGTCATGACGAAGTCGGCGGCCACCTCGTCGAGCGACTTGCCGCTGCGCTTCACCTCGCCTGAGAGCATGTCGGCGAAGCCCTCGGACAGCGTCGGGCCGGGCAGCACCGAATTGACGGTGACGCCGGTGCCGGCCAGGCGCTTGGCGAGGCCGCGGGCGATCGACACCAGCGCCGTCTTGCTGAAGCCGTAGTGGACCATGTCGGAAGGTATGTTGAAGGCCGATTCCGACGACATGAACACCACGCGGCCCCAGCCGCGCGTCGCCATGCGGCCGGCCCAGGCGCGCGACAGGCGGACGCCGGAGAGGACGTTGACCTCGAAATAGCGGCTCCATTCCTCGTCGGGCGTGTCGAAGAAGTCGCGCGGGCCGAAGATGCCGAGGTTGTTGACGAGGATGTCGCAATCGGGCTGGGCGTCGGCGAGCGCCGCGCAGCCGTCGGCGGTACCGAGGTCGCCGGCATGACCGATGAAGCGGCCGCCGGGCACCGCCGCGCCGGCATTGGCCAGCGCCCGCTGCACCGCCGCCTCGCTACGGCCGTTGATCACCACGGCGGCGCCGCTGGCGGCCAGCCCCTTGGCGATGGCAAGGCCGATGCCGGCCGTCGAGCCGGTGACGACGGCGAGCTTGCCGGTGAGATCGATCTTCATGGCTGTCTCCTTGCGATTATCGGCCGGCCACCCGGCCGAGCGCGGCGAGATTGTCGGCAACGCCGGCGCCGGCCTTGAAGACGGCGCTGCCGCTGACCACGATATCCGGCCGGAAGCCGGCGGCGGTGCCGATGGTCGCCTCGGTGATGCCGCCGTCGATGGCGATCAGCGGATCGGTGCCGGCCTCCTCGGCCAGCCGGCGCAGCCGCTCCACCTTGCGGCCAAGCGCCACGTCGGGGGCGCCACCGCTCCAGCCGGGATCGACGGCGAGCAGCGTCACCATGTCGATGAGATGCAGCACCGGCTCCACGACGTCGACCGGCGTCGCCGGGTTGAGCGCCACGGCGCGCAGCACGCGGCGGCCGGGCCGGCCGACCGCGTCGACGTCAAGCAGGACAAGCGCCCGGTGCAGATGCGACAGCCCCTCGGGATGGACGTGCACGATGTCGGCGCCAGCCTTCAGCACCGCCGGGATGACGGCGAGCGGATCGGCCACCATCAGGTGGACGTCCTTCAGCATCGTCGTCCTCGCCGCCGCGACGAGCGGCGGGCCGGCGGTGAAGCCGGGACAGAACACGCCGTCCATGACGTCGAAATGCAGGAGGGCGGCGCCGGCCGCTTCGAGGTCGGCGATGGCGGTGCCGTAGGCCATGGCGTCGGCGGCCAGCAGGCCGACGCTGAGGACGGGCGCCTCCCGGCGGAGGCCGGCCTTCAGCGCCTCACGCGTCGCAAGATCATCGGACGTGAGCGGCATGGCGGTCAGTCGCGCGGCAGGATGCCGACGAACACCTTGTGGCTGCGCGGGCCGCTCATGATGTCTTCCAGCTCGGCCTTCACCTTCAGATAGTGCGGCGTCGTCTTGTGGGCCTTCACCGCCGCCTCGTCGACGAAAGCCTCGTAGATGGTGAAGCGGGTGGGCTCATCGGGGTCCTGCAGCACGTCGAAGCGGCGGCAGCCCGGTTCGGCCAGCGTGCCGTCGCGGTTGGCGCCGAAGACGCGCAGGAAGTCGTCGATGCGGTCGGGCTTGACGTTGATTTCGACGAGCGTGACGTGCATGGGGCTCTCCTCGTGGGGCTGCGATGAAACGGGCGGCCGGCCGCCGGGGGAATGGCGGCCGGCTCTCCGGGTTCCCGGCGGCCTTCATGGCGGAGGCCGGCGGGGGAGGAGCGGACGGCGGACGGAAGGGGCCGCCGCCCAGCGGAGATCGGGACGATCCGATCAGAAGTCGAAGTTGTCGATGTTGTCCTTGGTGAACACCTGACGCTCCGGCAGCAGGATGATGCCGTTGTCGTCGGCCTCGTAATCATAGCCCTGAACGCTGTTGGGGCTGACTTCGACGGTGCCGATCTCCGGGATGTCCAGCTTGTCGCCGACCTTCATCGGACCGTTGCTGATCAGGTGGTTGGCGACGTGGACGGAGATGGCGCCCTGCTTGGTGACGTCCCACAGGCCGAAGGCCTTGACGGTGTCGCGCTTGACGTAGGGGCGCATCACGTTGGGCGTCGAGAAGCCGACGATGGTCACCTTGCCGGCGCGGCCGAGGTTCTCGGCGGCCTGGGCGGCGGCCGGCAGCGCGTTGGCGTCCGGGCAGATCAGGATGTCGACGTCCTTGTAGGCCTGCAGGATGCTCTCGCCGGTCTGCAACGACTTCTGGGCGTCGTTGTAGCCATACTGGGTGGTGACGACCTCCCAGCCCGGCTTGTCCTTGGCGATGATCGCCTTAGCCTGCTCCACCCACTGGTTCTGGTCGGTGACCGTCGGGCTGGAATAGAAGAAGGCGACCTTGGCCTTGTCGGCCGGATGCTGCTCGGCGGCCATGTCGACCAGCAGCTTGCCGAGCTGGGCCGGCGTACCCTGGTTGATGTAGTAGCTGCGGCACTCGGGATTGACGTCGCTGTCCCAGGTCAGCACCTTGATGCCGCGCGACATGGCGCGCTTCAGCGCCGGGCAGAGGCCGTCGGGCGACACCGCCGACACGACGATGGCGTTGTAGCCCTGGTTGGCGAAGGTGTTGATATACTGCACCTGGCCGGACACCGACGGCTCGGTCGGGCCGTCATAGGTCACCTCGACGCCGAGCTTCTTGCCGGCCTCGACGGCGCCCTTGCCGCCGGAGGTGAAGAAGCCGACGCCGACCAGCTTCGGAATGAAGGCGATGCGGGTGTCGGCGGCGCTCGCCGACGAGCCGGCGCCGACCGCGGCAGCCGCCACGGCGAGGGCGAGGGAAACGGTACCAAACTTCATTGCTGCTCTCCTTCCAAGACACGGCCCCAGGGCTTGGCGCCCCGCTCTTTCCGGGCCTTCCTCCTCAAACGTCAGACCGTCATTCGGCCGCAACGTTCCTCAGGACGCGCCGGTGCTGGAACCAGACGCGACCCATCTCCGTGAGGCTGCGCAAGGCAACCACGATGACCAGCAGACCACCCGACAGGGCGCTCGACACATGGCTCGACACGCCGACCAGTTGCAGGCCGGTCTGCAGGTAGCCGACCAAGAGCGCCGCCAGCGCCGTGCCGAGAATGGTGCCCGAGCCGCCGTAGATCGACGTGCCGCCGAGCACCACTGCGGTGATCGCCGGCATCAGCGCCGTCGCGCCGAAGTCGGAGCGGGCCGAGCCGAAATAGGAGGCGAGGATCAGGCCGGACAGCGCCGCCATCAGGCCGGTCAGCGCGTAGGCGACCACCAGGGTGCGGAACACCGGCGTGCCGGCATAGGCGGCGGCGCGCGGATTCTGGCCGATCAAGTAGACGTAGCGGCCGAAGCGGGTGCGGTGCAACAGCGCCATGAAGGCGACGGTCAGCACCAGGAACAGGGCGAGCGGCAGCGGCAGGCCGACGATCTCGAGGTTGGCGAGGTTGACGAAGGCCGGATCGAAGTTGCTGATGCCCTCGTAGCCGGTGGCGCCGGCCAGGCCCGACAGCACCAGCGCCGCGCCGCCGAACAGGAAGCCGGTGCCGAGCGTGATGACCAGCGGATTGACCTTGGACAGATGGATGGCGACGGCGTTGAATACGCCGGCCAGCGTGCCGACGGCCAGCGCCGCCACGGCCGCCACCCAGATGTCGACGCCGCCCACCCAGAGGATGCCCAGGGTGATCGCCGAGAGGCCCATCACCGAGCCAAGCGACAGGTCGATGCCGCCGGTGATGATGACTAGCGTCAGCGCCAGCGCGGTGATGCCGATATGGATGAAGTCGGAAGTGGCGTAGAGCAGCATGGACGGCTGCAGGAATACCGGGTTGATGGCGCCGAACAGCAGGATCTCGGCGATCAGCAGCAGCGCCAGCACGCTTTCCCAGCGCTTGAGGGCGGGATGCAGCTTCATTTGCGCGCCTCCGAGGTCTTGAGCGACAGGCTGTTGGCCTTTACGGCGTCGGCGTGATGACCGGCGGCCGGCGGCTCGATGAACTTGCGGTATTTCTGGTAGCGGAGGAGGCGGTCGACGGCCTCGCGGATCTTACCGTCGGTGATCAGCACCACCAGCAGGATGGCGCCGGCGATGATGTCGTTCCAGTAGGCTTCGAGGCGCAGCAGCACCAGGATGCTGTCGATCGACGTCATGAAGTAGGCGCCGAGCGCCGCGCCGAGCACCGTGCCGGTGCCGCCCAGGAGGCTGACGCCGCCGAGCACGCTCGACGCGATGGCGCGCATTTCCATGCCGGTGCCGGCGGTGTTGGGGATGAAGCCGATCTGGGAAGCGAAGATGACGCCGGCCAGCGCCGCCAGCACGCCGTTGAGGCCGTAGGCGACGATCTGCACCTCGTCGACGCGGATGCCGATCAGCCGGGCGCCGTCGCGATTGTCGCCGACCGCGAACATCGAGCGGCCGAAGGCGGTGTAGCGCAGGCCGAGATGGGCGACGACCAGCAGCACGAGAACCAGCCAGGCGAACACCGACAGGCCGAGCGAACCGGCCTTGGTCAGCGCCTTGAAGCCTTCCGGCAGGCCCTCGATCCAGCTGCCGCCGGACAGGAGGTGGACGAGGCCGCGGTAGAGGCCGAGCGTGCCGAGCGTGGCGACGATCGCCGACACCTTCAGCCAGGCCACCAGCGCGCCGTTGATCAGGCCGCAGACGAGGCCGACCAGCAGCGCGACGCCGATGGCGGCGGGAATCGACCAGCCGGCGTTCATCAGCAGGCCGGCCGAGACGGCCGCGAGGCCCATGATCGAGCCGACGGAGACGTCGAGGCCGTGCGTCGCCATCACCATGGTGGCGCCGATGGCCAAGACGAACAGGATCAGGCTGTTGCCGTAGACCAGCAGCACCGTGTCGAAGGACAGGTAGCTGCGATCGACGAGGCCGAGGATCGCGAACAGCAGGACGATGATCAGCGCGACCGAGGCTTCGCGATGGCGCTGCAGGAAACGGATGATCATTGCGCGGCGTCCAGATTGGCGCCCACCCCGAAGGACAGGCGGGCAATGGCGTTGATGGTGATGTCGGCGCCTTCCAGGAGGCCACCCGGATAGCCGTGGTTCATCACCAGCACGCGATGGCTGAGCCGTTCGATCTCCTCGTGATCGGAGGAGATCAGGAGAATGGCCAGGCCCTCGCCGGCCAGCCTGTCGATCAGCCGGTAGATGTCGGCGCGCACGGCGACGTCGACGCCGCGCGTCGGCTCGTCGAGGATGAGGACGCGCGGACCGGCGGCCAGACACTTGGCGAGCAGCACCTTCTGCTGGTTGCCGCCCGACAGCGTGCGCACCGGCTGGTCGGGAGAAGCGCAGACGATGCCGAGCAGCTTGACCTGTTCGGCGAAGTCGGCCCGCTCCTTTGCGAGCGGCAGCCATTCGCCGTCGCGGTGCAGCACCAGCGCCGAGGCGTTCCAGACCAGCGGCGCGTTGACGAACAGGCCCGACACCTGCCGGTCCTCCGGCAGATAGACGATGCCGGCGTCGAGGCTGTCGCGCGGGCCGTGGCCGGCAAGCGGCTTGCCGTCGATCAGGATGCGGCCGCGGGCGGCCGGGCGGATGCCGTAGATGGTCTCGGCCAGCTCGGTGCGGCCGGAGCCGACGACGCCGGCGAGGCCGAGGATCTCGCCCGAGTGCAGCGAGAAGGTGACGTCGGCGAAGCCCTCGCCAGCCAGTCCCTCGACGCGCAGCCGCTCGGGGCCACGTTCAGCCGGCGCGGCGGCGCGGCCGAGCGTGAAGCCCTCGCGACCCTCGACATGGGTCATGGCGGCGACGATCTCGGCGTCGGTGAAGGCGGCGGGCGATCCGGCCAGCACCACCTGGCCGTCGCGCAGGATGGAGACGGTGTCGGCGATGGCGCGGATCTCGCCGAGCTTGTGGGAGATGAAGAAGATGCCGACGCCCTGGGCGGTCAGCGCCCGGATGCGCTCGAACAGCTTGCCCACCTCGCGCGGCGTCAGCGCCGAGGTCGGCTCGTCGAGGATCAGGATGCGGGCGTCGCGGATGAGGCCGCGCAGGATCTCGACCATCTGCTGGTCGGCCACCTCGAGCTGGCCGGCCTGGGTCGACAGCGTCATGCCAGCGCCGATCTCGGCAATCATCGTTTCCAGCCGGGCGCGCAGTTCCTTGTAATTGCCGGGCACGTGCATCAGCACGTTCTCTTCGACGGTGAGGCTGGGGAACAGCATCGGTTCCTGCGGCACCAGATGGATGCCGGCCTGGCGGGCGGTGACCGGCGTCATGGCCGAGGCGTCGGCGCCGCCGACCAGGAGTTCGCCGCGATCGAGGCGGTAGAGGCCGGCGATCATCTTCATCAGCGTCGACTTGCCGGCACCGTTGCCGCCGAGCAGCGCATGCACCTCGCCGGCCTTCAGCGTCAGGTCGACGCCGCGCAGCACGGCAATGGCGCCGAAGAACTTCCAGATTTGCCTGGCCTCGACCAGCAGCGGCCGCTGGTCGGACGGCGAGCTTCCCGCCATGTCGACAGTCTCCCATTCTTGTTCTTGGAAGCGCGGCCGCGCCGCGCCTCTCGACGCCCTCCTCCGGGCGGTCCGCCGGGCTCCTGCGCGAGGAGTCCGGCGGCGCTGTTCGCGGTTCTCAGGGCCGTCAGGCAGCCCCCACCTTGCCGGCCCGGTAGATGTCGTAGGCCTTGTCGACGCTCTCGCCGTCGTGCACCACCGCCCGCACGGCGGCGATCATCGCCACCGGGCAATCGGACTGGAAGATGTTGCGGCCCATGTCGACGCCGGCCGCGCCCTGGTCGACGGCCTTCCAGGCCATGTCGAGCGCGTCGCGCTCGGGCAGCTTCTTGCCGCCGGCGATGACGATCGGCACCGGACAGCCGGCCACCACCTTCTCGAAGCCCTCGTCGATGTAATAGGACTTGACGATATGGGCGCCGAGTTCGGCGCAAATGCGGGTGGCGAGGCCGAAGTAGCGGGCGTCGCGGACCATGTCCTTGCCGACGCCGGTCACCGCCATGGTCGGGATGCCGTAGCGGTTGCCGGTGTCGATCAGCTTGACGAGGTTGGCGAGCGACTGGTGCTCGTACTCGGCGCCGACGTAGACGTTGGTGGTGATCGCCGAGGCATTGAGGCGGATGGCGTCCTCGATGTCGACGGCCACCAGTTCGCGCGACAGTTCGGTCAGCACGCTCATGCCGCCCGAGCAGCGCAGCACCACCGGCTTGCGGCTGTCGGCGGGGATGGTCTGGCGGAGGCCGCCGCGCGTGCACATCAGCACGTCGGTATAGGGAATGAGCGGGCGGATGGTCAGGTCCAGCCGCTCGAGGCCGGTGGCCGGGCCCTGGAAATAACCGTGGTCGAAGGCCAGCATGACGGTGCGGCCGCTGCCGGCCTGGAAAATGCGGGCGAGACGGTCCTGCATGCCCCAGTCGAGCGACACCGAGCCGCGCACCGGGAACGCCTTCACCTCGACCGGCCGGTCCAGCCCGAAATCCTTGCCTTCCTTCACATCGTCCAAATCGGCCATCAGGTCCTCCAGAGGTCTGGCGGGGTCTGCAATCAGCAGTACCAGCCGTTCAAATGAACACCGCCTTATCAATTGCACGCCGGATTATTCGCCGGGCGAGCCGGATCGTCAACCCGGATTTCGCACATAAGTATCCGCAACAGGCAAACGAACCGAGCCGCGCCGCATCCGTTGATCGACGTAATATGAATAAGCCATTGATTTTGCTGATATGGATAAACCTTACCGTTGGACCGTCTGCGACCTAATGATGATCAGGAACATCACATCTTGCGCTTATGTGCGCATCGTGATCATATGATCGACGAAAACGCCGCATCGGTCCGACCGGGGCGACAGCCGTGCAAATGTCATGAAGGTGAGTGACGTGAACGAAGCCTATGACGAGCTCGCATTCGAGCCCCACGAAGAAGAGCTATTGAGCCGCGTTGCCTGGCACTATTACCACGATGGCCTGACCCAGAGCGAAATCGGCGAGCGGCTCAACCTGTCGCGCATCAAGGTGTCGCGCATGCTCGACCGCGGCCGGCGCATGGGTCTCATCCACGTCCACATCAACTCAAGCTATGGCGGCTGCTTCGCGCTCGAGGCCCGCCTGCAGGAGATCTACGGCCTCGACGAGGCGCGCGTCATTCCCGCCCAGGAGACCGGCAACATCAACGACCGCCTCGCCGAGGCGGCCAGCCAGTATCTGATGGGCCGCCTCAAGGACCAGGAGATGCTGGCCGTCGGCTGGGGCGCCACGGTGATGGGCACGCTGCAGCGGCTCGCCCGCACCCTCTCCTACCGCGACATCTCGCTGGTCAGCCTGACTGGCGGCGTCTCGGCCTATATCGAGGGCGTCGCCTCCGGCCGTTCGTCGCAGAACGTCCACCTCATTCCGGCGCCGCTGGTCGTGTCGCAGGAGAGCATCGCCGAGGCGATCCGCGCCGAGCGGCATGTCGTCGAGGTGATGAGCATGGCGCGCACCGCCAACTACGCGCTGGTCGGCATCGGCGCCGTCGCCGACGAGGCGACGCTGATCGCCTCCGGCTATGCCAGCCGCTCGCAGTTCGAGATCTTCCGCCGCCAGGGCGCGGTGGGCGACATCATCGGCATCTTCTACGACCAGAACGGCGCGCCGCTCGACCTCGCCTTCCACAAGATGCTGGTCGGGCTCGACTTCGAGGCGCTGTCGGCCATCCCGCAGGTGATCGCCGCCGCCGGCGGCCCCAAGAAGGTCGAGGCGATCCGCGCCGCCGCCCGCGGCGGCCGTATCGACGTGCTGATCACCGACGAGCCGACCGCCGAAGCCATCCTCGAGAAGGACCAAGCATGACCGCCCCCCACGTTCTCGCCATCGACGCCGGCACAGGCAGCGGCCGCGCCGTCATCTTCGACCTCGCCGGCCGACAGGTGGCCGTCGCTCAGGAGGAGTGGACGCATCTCAGCGATCCCCGCCATCCCGGCTCGATGGAATTCGACTGCGCCGCCAACTGGGCGCTGCTCTGCCGCTGCGTGCGCAAGGCGCTTGCCGACGCCGGCCTGCCGGCCTCGGCCATCCGCGCCGTCTCCGCCACCTCGATGCGCGAGGGCATCGTGCTGTGGGATCGCGACGGTCGCGAACTCTGGGCCTGCGCCAACGTCGATTCGCGTGCCTCCGACGAGACGCGGGCGCTGAAGGCCGCCCTGCCCGGCTTCGAGCGCGACGCCTATGCCGTCACCGGCCAGACCTTCGCGCTCGGCGCCATCCCGCGCCTCAAGTGGATCGAGCGGCACCTGCCCGACGTCCACGCCCGCACCGCCAGCATGTCGATGCTGTCCGACTGGATCGTCGCCCGCCTGTCCGGCGAGATCGCCTGCGACCCGTCGAACGGCGGCACCTCCGGCCTGCTCGCCCTCGACAGCCGGACCTGGGACGCCGACATCGCCCGCCGCGCCGGCATCGATCCGGCCATCCTGCCGCCCGTCCACGAGACGGGCACGCCGATCGGCCGCGTCACCGCCGCAGCCGCCGCCGACACCGGCCTCGACGCCGGCACGCCGGTGGTGGTCGGCGGCGGCGACGTGCAGCTCGGCGCCGTCGGCCTCGGCGTCGCCCGGGCCGGCGAGGCGGCCGTGCTCGGCGGCACCTTCTGGCAGCAGGTGGTCAACATGGCCAAGCCGCTGGCCGATCCGGAGATGCGGGTACGCGTCAATCCACACGCGGTGCCCGGCCTCAGCCAGGCCGAGGGCATCGCCTTCATGGTCGGCATGACCACCCGCTGGTTCCGCGATGCCTTCTGCGACGAGGAGAAGCGGGTCGCCGCCGAGCGGGGCATCGACGTCTACGCGCTCCTCGAAGAGAAGTCTGCCGCCGTGGCGCCGGGCGCCAGCGGCATCCTGCCGATCTTCTCGGACGTGATGAACTGCGCCGCCTGGTATCACGCGGCGCCGTCGCTGCTCAATCTCACGCTCGACGCCAGCGTCTGCGGCAAGCCGCAGATCTTCCGCGCCATTCAGGAGAACGCGGCGATCGTCGCCTCAGAGAACCTGCGTCTCGCCGCCGATCTGGCCGGCGTCACGCTCACCGACCTCGTGTTCGCCGGCGGCGCCTCCAAGGGCGCGCTATGGGGCCAGATCCTCTCCGACGTCACCGGCCTGCCGGTGAAGGTGCCGGAGGTGACCGAGGCGACGGCGCTGGCCGCCGGCCTCGCCGCCTGGGTCGGCATCGGCGAGTTCGCCTCGCTGCCGGAGGCGGCCGACGCGGTGGTCCGCTGGCGTCGCCGCTACGAGCCGGACGCCGGCCGCACCGCCCTCTACCGCGAGGTGGCCGACCGCTGGCGTCAGGCCTACGCCGCCCAGCGCGCCCTGGTCGACGCTGGCGTCACCCGCTCGATGTGGAAGGCGCCCGGCCTCTGACGGCGGCGCAAGTTTCAAGCCAGGACAGAGACCGCCGTCCGGACGGGACGGCGGCGGAGGAACGATGTTCAAGACCCGAGAAGACGAGCACGCCTATCGCTTCGGCGACCACGGTCCCAAATACCTGGTGCGCGGGCCGCGCATCGACGTCGGCGTGGTGACGCTGCAACCCGGCCAGCATTTCTCCACCCACAAGCACCAGCACGTCGAGGAGAATTTCCTGACGATCGCCGGCGAGGTGCACATGTATGTCGACGGCGAGTTGCACGTGCTGGGGGTCGGCGACTTCCTGCGCTGCGAGCCCGGCGAGGGCCACCACGTGGTCAACCGCGGCGACACGCCGTGGAAGGCGGTGTTCATCAAGTCGCCCTACGACCCCAAGGACAGCGTGCCGATCGCCTGGTCGCCCGAGGAGTGAGCGGCCGGAGGTGGTCAATTCATTGAAAGCATGGAGAGAGCTGGAGCGGGTGAAGGGAATCGAACCCTCGTGTTCAGCTTGGGAAGCTGCCAAGAAAGTCAATAAAATCAACACTGCCGTGTCACTCGTGAATTTGTCTTTCAAGCACATGCACTATGCCGGGTGACACGACGTTCGCGTTCTGTCGCAGCGCATCAGGGGCGTCTTTTGTCCTCGGACGCGCGCAAGTAGCTGATGTCCGTTTGCATGGCCGCGACCGCTTGCAGGATGCGGGACGACGTCTCGCGCGCTTCGCGTATCTGCGTCTCGACGTCGTCGAGACGCCGGGCCTGCTCGGCAAGGCGACGGTCGTGCTCGGCGTCGCGCCCCTGCGATGAGGCATAGGCGCCGCCGATCGAAAGCACAATGCCGACGATCAACACCACGTTGGAAATGGTCAGTTCCTTGCGAAGGTAGTCCGGCATCAATTCCATCCACACTTCTTCCGGCCAAAAACCTGATGCCCGGCGATCGCTTCGCCGGCCGGCCGGTCATGGCCGACGAGGTAGACGGCCGTCGCTGGCTGGAGCGGGATCGGCCGCCAGCCGTCGCAGGTGCTACCGCCCGTGGTGCAGGCTCCGACAGTCGTCGCCACCGCCAAGGCGCACGCAAAGCGCCACATCGTCATCGGTCCGTACCGCATCGTCGATCGCGCTCCTGTCGCGCAGGGCGGCCGTGGACGCCCGATCCTGTTTCGCCCGCTCACTGTTTCGACCGGCCTCGAAAATTGCCCACACGACTAGCAGCAGGGAAACGGCTATGATGCCGGCCAACACCAGCCGCCAATTCTTGATGGCTAACGCAATCACGCCCGCAGCTCCTTCCGCACGATCAGAAAGGCCACCAGGGCAGCGGCGCCGACGATGACGATGGCAATGGCCCACGATAGCGGGCCGCTGCCTGATGCCGCCGTGGCGATGCCGCCGGCCGACGCCGTGACCGCGCCAAGGACTTCCGGCTTGGTTACAGCCTGGGTGATCGTCGACCCGGCCGCTGCCGGCGCCGACGCGCTTGCCACGAAGGCGCCGGTCGACCACAGGCCAGCCTCCGCCGCGCGGCGGTTGACCAGTCCCTGAACGACCTTGCCGCCAGCCTTGTTCCATTTGGCAAGCTCCGCCGGAACGGCGTCGTAGGCACCGGCGTTGAGCTTCTTCAGCAGCGCCGACTTCCGTAAGGCAGCGGCGCCGACGTTGAACGTGAAGCTGACGAGTGCGCCAAACTGGTTATCGGTTAGCGACACCGTCACCGCGTCGTCGACGGCCTGCTCCGCTTCACGAAGATCGAGACGCAGGAGTTCGGCCGCCTTGGCTTCGGTGATCGTCTGACCGGGACCGACTTTGAAGGCGGCATCGCTGGTGTGGCCGTAGCCGATGGTCCAGATGCCTGCGCTGTCCTGATAGGAGCGGAGGCGAAGCCCTTCCCACTGTTTGATTTTCTCGATGGCGGAATTAGAAGTCGCTCGCATGATGCCTCCTGTCAGGCCGGCCAGCCGGCGGAAATGTCGATGGCGTCGAGCGCTGCGGCGTCCTCGGCCGCCAGCGCGGCATCCTTCAGATCGCGCCGATGCTGCATGACGGCCGCGTACCAGTCGCCCACCGAGGCGGCGAGCGTCCGGCCAGCCGCGGGCGTGGCAAGCGGGATGCGCAGATTCTCGATGGTGATCCAGCCGCGCGAGTAGCTGTCGGGCCAGCTCACCGCGCCGCTGGCGGCGGCCGTTGCGGTCGCGGCCATGGCGGCAAGGTCGGCCCGGCTGCCGTCGTCGAGGGCGACGTGCAGGCCACCGTCGACCGGTGCGCCAGCGGCGAGCAGCGCATCGGCTACCGCTACGATGGTCCCGAGCTTGCCGGCGCGGAGATCGGTAAGTTCGGGCATCGGCTCGACCGGCGGCGTCCAGTATCTGCCGTCGTATTGCCAACCGATGCCGGCGCCCTCTGGCGCCAGGACGGCACCAAAGGCGGCCGGGTCGGTTGTATCATCGAGAACAATGGAGTCGATGACGACGCCCGAGGCGTCGAGGACTAGTGCGTTCATTTTTTGAACTCCAAGAAGCGCGCAGCGCCAGCAGTGCCGCCGGAGCCAGAGCCAGAACTGCCGCCTAGCAAGCCGGCCCCGCCAACGCCGTGCCCGCTGAGATCGTCTAGCGGTAGCCAAGGCGTACCGCCCACTCCGGGGGTGCCCGAAACCCCGGCCCCCCCTGCGTTGCCCGTGAAATTGAACATCCCGCCTGTGCCAGATCCGCCAGCCCCGCCCGATCCTGGGGTGCCCGAACCGGTGCCCGCCTTGACGCCGCCGGCACCCCCGGTCGCCGAATAGGTCACTCCGTCGATGGTCACCTGTGTGGTCCCGCCGGCTAGCCCGTTTTGGTTGCTGCTGCCGCCAGTCCCGCCGGCGCCGATCGTGGCGGGATAGCTTACGGCGGGGTCGACCACTGCCATGAATATAGTTTGACCACCGCCGCCACCACCGCCGCCGCTGGCACCGCCGCCGCCACCGCCGCCCTGGCCGCCGCCGCCATCCAAGATGCCAATGACATATTTCGTGCCAGCCGACGGAGTGTAGGAGCCGGAGGTGAGCAGCGTCTGCACGCTTTTCGGCGTCATGACGCCGGAACCAACAAGGGCAGCGATTGTTGCCGCCAGCTTCGCCGGGCTGATCGGCGCTTCAGCCGTTTCAACGCCAGCAGTCCACACCGCTTGCGCCAGGGCTTTGGCGGGCAGGTCGAGCGATACGGTCACCGTGCTGCCAAGCGTGGCCGACGCGCCGCCGTTGATCAGGATGCCGGTGCCGCTGGCGATCGTGCGCGTTGTCGGCACGTAGTCGGCGAGCATCGTGTTGATCTGCGCCGTCGTCGAGTAAAGCGCAGGATCAAATGTCGCCGCTGCCGCAGCGCTGGCAGCGGCGGCGGTAGCGGCTGCGCTGGCTGTGGCGGCTGCGATGGCTGCGGCCGATGCTGACGCCATCAGCTCCGCATACCGCCCCCCGACAACCGGCTTGCCGGCCAGATCAAATGCGAGGACCTGCCCCGCCCGGTCATCGCTGCTCGGGATGGTGAGATCTTCTTCGCCAACCGGGACCTTGAGGGCGCGCGTGAACTTCGACCACATTTCCCTCAGAGCGGCCATCAGCAGCGAGAAGGCGAAATTGAAGTCGCGCGTCCCATAGGGCGCCGTCGCCTGAATGGTCCGGCGCGGCCGGAAGTTGCCGTAGATTTCGAGCTTGCCGGATGAGATGGCGGCATTGAGGCGGACATAGGCGTCGGTCACCGGAGCCGGTGTCAGGCTCGCGCCGTTCGCGACTGACCGCACAGTGTAGTCAGTCGTCAACGTCAGCAGGTTTCCGTTGAGGTAGACCGCGACATCAGCCGCCTCACCGAACAGCGGGAACCCGAGCGCAAAATCAGTGGTGGCCGCCGTCGGCTGGTAGGCGGCATAGCGGTCCTGGTCGAGGACGGGAGGGATCGGCGACGTGCTCATGGCCGGACCATGGCACCGCCGCCGATCGGTCGCACTGCCCCGGTCAGACCGGCAGGCGGTAGACCATCGCGAAGTTATACCCCCGCACTTCCACGCTGCATGTCAGCCGGCCGGACGAAATGAGCGCGTCCAGCCATGTGTTGACCTGGGCGACCTTGAAGCGGTGCGGCAGCCGAAGCCAAAGCTCGGTCTTGGTGGCCGCGCCGCCGAAGTCCCGCACGAACTGTACGATGCGGCTTTGGTAGTAGCCATCCCGATCATACGGGGGCGGCGTGGCCGGGAGACGCTGGCGGACGGGAACGCCCGCCTCCAGCTGTGCAACGCGGGCCTCCAGCATCGCGAGGCGCGTGCGCGGGTCCGGAGCGATGACCGCCGGAGTGGCCGGTGGAGCAAGCCGCTGCCGCCGCCACTCCATGAACGTGTCGATCAGGAGCTTACGCACCTGGGCGGCTTTCGGCGTCCGGGCGAACATGCACAGGAGCAAAGCCTGAGGCTCGTTCAGCCAGTAGGTGGTGACCTCGCGCTGAGCGCCTTTTCCCAAGTCGATCATCGCACGCGCCGCATGCGATGATCCGTAAGCCGCCAATTCGTCCTTATTCGCCTCGATCGTCTGGCGGATGTTCCGTGGCTGAGCCATGCCGAGCGCCGCGCCAAGATCGGTGTCGAGCACGCGCGGCTCGTCGTCGATCTCCCTGACCGGGAACAGCACCTCCCCAACAGCAGGGGCCTCAGGCGCGGCCGGCTCGGGGCTCTGAATGCCCATGGCCTCAAGAAAGGCGTGTGCCGCCTTGAGGCCGTTGTCGTTGAGCGTGCGGTGCCATGCCCCGTGGGTCGGCGACCAGAAGAACCGGTTCTTCTTCAGAGCCGTGCGCACATCCGCGACCGGCTTGCTGTCGAAGAAAATCTGAACCCGGTCGATGTCGCTGTTCTCGACGACGCTGAACGTCGAGCCGTGGGCATAGCCGGATGAAATGGGAATGAGAGCGCTCATGCACGTTCCTCCCGCTCGATGATGTCGATGCCGGCGGCGACGATGTTCGCTTCCAGATCGGTCCACGCGAGCATGTCGTTCGCGTGGATGACCTTCAGCCCGAGCAGCAGGCCGGCCATGGTGCGCGGCGGCGTCTCGGTCATTTCGCTTTCGAGAGCGCTGATCCGATCGTTCCAGCCTTGGGAGCAGTCGCCGCTCTCGTCGTCGTCCGGATTGTCGAACAGCGACAGGAACTCCCTGGCGAGCGGAACGAACGGGTCGATGGAATGCGCCGCGACCGGCGAAGCACAAATCGCGACGGTGCCGAACGCTGTCAAAACAGCGCGGCGAGTGGTAACATTACAGACAGCCATTTCGCCAATCCCCTTGTGATGGGCGGTGGTTAGGGGCTGATCGGTGTTGCGAGCACTTGATCGGCCCCGACGTTTCTGACATTATAAACCTATCGCGAGGTTGTCAATGTCAGAAACTCCCAAAAATAGAGGGGGGCGCCCAAGGGTTGATGCAACTCCGGTGACGGTTCGCATCCCACCAGTGCTTCTCGCAGAACTTGACGAATGGCGCGCTGAACAACACCCTATCCCAACTAGACCAGAGGCCATCCGATACATCGTGGAAGCAACTATACGTATGCTTTCAAAAGAAAAATAACGCTATATCCTTAATATACGTTATCGGAGGATACTATGATAGCCGCTATTCTGTCAATTTATGCTATCTATCATAGCAACTATAGTGAACTTTATATTAATAAAATTGAAATGAAATATAACTATGAGAAAAATAACAAACAAATGGAAGGTGAACCATTGGATAAGTTCTTAAAAAGAAGGTTATCTGAAAATAATTTTCTACAAGAAAAATGGCAAGATTGCCTAATAGAAAATACAAAACAATTTGGTAATCTTAGATTAACAATATCTCAAGCCTCAAATATAATTTCAGACTCATGTGATTACTATCTCGATGAGCTGAAAAAAGATATGTCGGACGTAGACTATATTGATACAATAATTAAAGAAATGAAAAAAGGCATTTATCCAGCAATTATATATGGAGTCATGAAAATTCGTGGCTACAATGTAAATGATTTAGACATCAGCAAATTTTACGGAAGCGATAAAGAATGACCTACCTTCTCTTCCGTCCTGTCCAACGCACAATCTAACGCCGGTTCAGATTGCCAGCGCAAAGGGAGCGCATGGAAATGAAATCACGCATATTCATCATTTTCCATATAGCGCTATGTTTCATGTGCTCTCCGGCATTCGCCGACTCATGTGAGGACATAGGAACACCACTTGAAAACATATTGACACTCAAGCATTGCGTCACTGACCTTCAGGATCAGATAAATTCCATGAGAAATGAGCTTGATGTTCAGTATGATTACATAAAAAATCTTGACGAAGAAACATTTATGTTGGAAATAAATGAGTCGTATACTAATTGTGGTATGTTTAATGCAATAGTAAAAGAAATTGTCGCTCTCAAAGGCATGAAGAATTATAAGGAGCGGGATTGTGATATGGAAAAGTCTATAGTCATGCGGATTCATGACAAAAAATAGACCTCCACCCCACCAAACACCCCTCCTCAACGGCCCTAAGCTACGGGGCCATGGATGCCCAAGGCATCTTGGATAGAATCGTCAAGGTCGCGCCAAGCAGAACGCCGACAACGGCAGCAGCGCCGGTAACCCAGGCAATCTTTATGCGTACCGAATCGATCTTTTCGCCTTGCTTGCCCGTGTCTGATATCAGGCGATCGACCTTTGCGGACAATTCCCCTATGCAGCGCTGCATTTCGATCATCGCCATTCCTAGGGACTGACTCATTTCCCCTCCATCCGGAACCGGGCCTTCAACGGCCTATTCGACAACCTCGATGGCTTCCGCGCCGACATGGGGCGCGACCGGCGCCTGATCGAGAACCACATCGGCGTGCGCCCTCAACTCTGATCGGATATTGTGCCCAAGCGGATCAAGAATGACCTTCACGCCTTCGCGCCGGGCAAACTTGAAGGTTGGAACAAAATCCGAATCGCCAGTCACTACGAGTATGGCCCTCACAGTCTCCCGCAAGGCGAGCCGCGCCATGTCAAGGCCGATGCGCATATCGACTCCCTTCTGGGACAAGTCGAGATCGAAATCGTCGTCCGTGAGTGCCCTGGGAGCGCGAATAAGCGACTTTGCCACCCTGTCGTTCAGGCGCCATTTAGCTGGCGACAGCCGTGTTTCCCCCATGCGTAGTGCAAAATGAGGCTTCATCACGAGTTGATCATAGAGGGACTGACTGAGACGAAAGCGATCTGTCGTCGAAAGATTTAATCGCGTCCGAGAAACCGGCCTAGTTACCCCCTCCGAAGAGGGAGGCGCATCATAGTAATATATACGCAGTAATTCATAATCTCTCACCAGATCAAGAGATTGCAGCTGATCGCATTTGTTTACGATATCGTCTGCGGTCGCATGACGGCCTAAGAATTGATAGAGCTTTTTGGTGAGAAAGCCGCCATCAAGAAGTATGGCGTACAAAGGCCGCATGGAATCCCCCCAAAATAGACGGAGCCGACGCACCCCCAAGGCTTTCGCCGACGCTTATGCGCCTGGTCGGGATGAGCCGGCTCGCTCGTCTATCTCGGGGCTGCGAAGCAGCCTGTAGGAAATATGCATCCCTATGTCGAAAATTCAAGGACGAAGTTCCGATAGGTGACACCTTAGGGTGCCTTCCCCTCCATCTTATCCAACAGCCCCCGCACCGCGAAATGGTTCTGAAGCCACGCCCACCGACGAATGGCGTCGGTGTCATTGGCCGTCCACGTGCCTTGCGACAGGCTGTAGAGCGGCCCCTGAAGCTTCTCCAGCCGGCTGTAGGTCGGGCCGAGAAAGCCGGCCAGCGCCGAACGCTGCTGGAAGCGTGACAGCTCGCGGTCGGCGCCGATCAGCCGGAATGCATCGGTCTTGCCGGCGAAGAACTTGGCCTGCCGGGCGTTGATCTCGCTGAACCAGCCGGTGACGCCCGAACGGCTGACGCCTTCCTTGATCCAGTCCTGCGGCCGATCGCTGGTCGGCTGGCCGGTAACGGCCGAATAGAGCTTGTAGCTCAGCATGCCGGCGCCGACGGTCGCGATCAGGCCGGACAGCGTTCGCGCATCGCGGCGCTGGAGGCCGGCCACAAGGAGGCGTTCGTTCGCGGCGGATACGAATGACATATACTGCCCGAGCAGCGCCCCGGTCGGCCTCGACAGAAACAGCGGCGTCTCCTGGCCGGGCTTGATCACCGCCGCATCGACATCGCGCGTCACCGCGCCCTCGAAAGATGCCCTGGCGCCCTCATCTGCCCATTTCCCGGTGTCCGGCAACAGCGCCCCGTCCACCGGCTCGACGCCGGAGTCGGCGTGCGCTTTCCAGATGCGAGCCGCCTTGTCGGGCGAGATGCCGCCGGCCGCCAGCGCGCGGATGTCCGCCTTGCTGGCTTTGCCGTCGACGACGCGCTTGCTCATGTACAGGATTTCGTCGCACGCCGCCGATGATGCCATGCGCTGGGCAAGGTCCGTCCACGGCGCCATTAGGTTGAGGACCATCGTCTTGTCGGCCATCCAGCCCGTCAGCTTTTCGACGCCGGAGCCGGCCTTGTAATAGTCGATGGCGTCGCCGAGTCTGTTGCCATTCATTGCATGGTGGGTTTCGAGCGCAATGCCCATCGCCCTGGCCTGCCGGAGATTGCGGGCGCCGAACTCCGATCTGGTGGCCAGCCCCTTAAAGAACGGAGCCCATGCCGATTTGAACATGTGCCCGAGGCTGAAGCGAAATAGCGCCGTCGTCGCGTCACCGAGGCTGTTGATGACGCTACTTCCCATGTCGGTGCCGATGCCGATATGGCGGAGCGCCCGGCTGATCGACGCCAGCCGACGGACGCCGGGGTCGGAGCTGTAGCCGTAAGTTCCCCGCACCCGGTCGCGGATGGCGGTAAGATCGCGGATGACGCCCTGTTTCTCGGCTTCCAGCTTCCGCAGGGCTTTCTCGCTGGTGAGCCGGGAGGCTCTGGCCGCATATTCCTCGGTGATCTTCCTGAGCGCGCTCGTCATCCGTGTATCACCGAAGCGCTGCGTCAGAAGGATATCGGGAAGCACCGTCCGCATGTAGGTGTGCAGCACCTCCGTCGTGTCGTGCGAAACGAACTCCTTCACCAGCGCTGTGGGGATGGCGAACTCGCGCTCGTTGAGCGAACCGCGAACTTCGGCGCCGCCCATCCCGGCCCCGCCGTCGGGCGAGGCATCGTCGTAGGGCAACCGCCCGTCCGGCGTGCTCAGGATACGGTCGGTGATCTGGTCCGCACGGGCGCGCAATTCCTGCTCCGACAAGTTGCGATCCGACGCCAATATGCGGCGCACAGCCCGCTCCACGGCATCATCGGCAGACGTCAGCCGCTCGCCCTTGCCCTTGTAGGTTCCCGCCTCCCTGGCGGCGTCGCGTTCGGCCTCAGCCTTGGCGCGGGCCTTCAGCGCCGCCTTCACCTCGGCGGTGGACTTGCCTTCCCACCGGGCAAGCTCCCCCTCGATCTGCTTGCGGGCGCTGTTGCGCGTCTCGTGCAGGGCGTCCAGCTCGTCATAGAGCCTGTCCAGTTCGGCCGACTTGCCGCTGAGCCGATCCTGAAGCTCGTTGCCACGATTACGCACGCGCGTCTCGAAAACGGCGCCGCCGCGGGCATTGTCCAAGTTTCCGCCACCCTCGCGCATGTCCTCGGCGCGGCGGTTGGCGAAGCGATTGAGGGCGGTTGCCTCTTCGGCTTTCTGGCCGGCCTCCGCAACTTGCCGCTCCAGCGTCTCGATCGCCCCCTGCTTTTTCAGGATGGCGGCGTCGATCTCGTCGGCGTGGGCCTGCCAGCCGGCGAGCCGGGCTTGAATTCCGGCCTTCTTCGCCTGCTCGCCCTTCAGCCAGTCGGTCACCGTGCCGACGAACTTGTTCCTCCCCCCGGCGATCTTCGGCTTGAGCCAGACACGGTTTGCAAAGCTCTCATCGCCGGTCGGAGCGTTCACGTCGCCGAGCAGCGGCCGGCCGTTCAGGTCCTTGGTGTTCTGTGCCAACGCCTTGATCGGTTCGTAAATTTCCTTGCGCAAGAGCTGCGCCGTCTGCTGCACCTGCGGAATGGCGTGCTTGTCGCCGGAGTAAAGGGCCTCGAACACGGCCGCCGAAAACTCCTTCGGCGACAGCATGCCGTCCGGCGCCGAACCGACGCGCGCCCGGAACATCGGCGCCAGAGGCGCGTTCGCCCCGTATCGGTAATCGATATAGGCATTCTTCAGCGCCTCGTCCGCCGCATAGAGTTTCGACGTGATCGCCATCCTCACGGTGCGATCGATCGGCGGCAGCCCGTCGAGCGTCGTCGTGACGCCGATGTCGTTGTCTTTGAAGGTGCGCACCGTCTCGGCAAGGTCGGCCACGGTCCGCCGGGCTTGCACCGACGAGCTGGAGAAAATGCGCCCCAGTGGCGACAGCATGTCGTTGACCTTCTGGAGCGGCCATGGAAGGTACGCATGCTGTTCGAGCTGTCGAACGTCCGACGCCGCGGCGCCGGCCGGCTGCGGCAACGGCGAGCCGGCGATATGCGCGGTCGCTTCCTCGCGCATCGTGTCCATGTTCTTGACCAGCCCGTCGTACTCGCCCTTCGACAGAAACCCGATCCCGGCACCCAGCAGGCCCGACAGGATGGTGGCCGAGGCGATGTTGCCGGCGCTTTCCTGCCGCTCGCGCCCCGGCTGGGTGGCCTGAAGCAACGCTTCACCCGTGGTCGACTGCGCGGCGCCCAGCGCCCCGGCGCGCAAGGCAATGCGGGCCGCGGTCATGCCCTTGGCGGCGCCAGAGACGACGTCCACGAAGGGAATGTAGTTGGTCGGATCGAGGAAACCCAAGCCGACCTGAACCACCTTCCCCGCAAATCCGGCATCAGACAGGGTTTGATTATCGCGCTCGCGGGTGTCGATCTTCGCCATGGTGGCGCGCATGGCCGTCTCGTTGGGGGTGCCGATGAAGTCGTCCAGATATTGCGACTCGTACTTTGTCCCTCCGATGAAGGACTTCAGATCAAACGACGGATCGACGCCGGCGCCTGGCGTCGCCGACAGAAAGCCGAGAATGCCTTTGGCGGCCTGATAGGCGGCGTAGGGCACGCCGTCACGCCATGCCGCGCCAACAACATCGCCCATGGAAGGCCCTGGAGCAAAGGGGTCTTTGGGCGGCTGGGCGTAAGAACGAAGCGGCCCGCTGCTGTTATACTGGCTCTCGGGAACGAACGGCATTGTGCGAACCTCAATTGTTCTGATAGGGGCGCTGGTTGGCGCCGGTTATCGCGTCAAGATGCCTATTGAATTCATTGCGATCCCTGACTTGGGACTGAAGCTTTTCCTGCTGATTTCTGTATTCAGCCTGAACTTCCGGCGAGTTTTCCGCCGCCTTGACGTCGGGAACGAAGCGGATCGGGTCACCGGCGGATTGCTCGACGAGATGCCAGCCACCGCCCGCGTCCTGCGCGATGACGTGGTAGCTGGGCGGCTTGCCGTTGCCGATGTCCTCATCGGTCTTCGTGTCGGACACGATGACGAAATTGGGGATCGGCCTGGCGTCTACATCCTGCTGCTGTCTGACGACAGGTCGGAGCGCCAAGTCGTCGAGAACGCCGACACCGGCGGTTACGGCCGCAGGCTGAAGGCTGATACCGGCGGTAACCGCCGCTGGCTGCTGCTGAACGCCAAAGTGCTGCGCTACGGCAGCGGCGAGTTGCTGGCGTATCCAGTCGTGAGACCCCAGCACTTGCGGCAGGTATCTCTCCGGCGGGTTCACCATCAGGCGGCCGCCGTTGGCGTCGGAGGCGCCCCACTTCAGGGCGGTCTGCTGCGTGGCGTAATCCTCCGCCTCGCTCTCGTTGCCGCCTGTCCTGGCGTAGGCGTCGCTGAAGTTTTTCGCATAGTCGGCCATCATCTGGCCGCCGCCGTTGAGCACATCATCCGACATCGGCGCGATGCTGCCGAAATAGCTCGAAATGTCCCACATCGGCCTCATATCAAGAAGCTTGGCGACCTTGTCCGGAGTGTCATAGCTTTTGGAGATGATCTTTGACGCCTGCTCGTCCAGCATCTTGCGCGCGGCTTGCGCGGCCGGGTCGGCCGCAAGGATACGCTCCTTCTGGAACTGATCGTCGGTAAGCTGGGAGAGGCGCCCCTTCCAGGCCGCGAGATCAAGCGCTGTGTCCTGACCAAAGACATGGTTGAACTCCAGCGGCATCTTTTGCTGGACCTGCGACAGGAAGCCGTATGCAAGCGCGGCGCGCCCCTTTACGGCGCTATTGGAAAGGCTGGAGATGGACGACAAAACGGCGTTGTCCGCCAGCGTCGCCTTGATGGCGTCCGGCGGCATGGCCGCGATGCTGTTGAGCGTGCCGCCGATCAGGTTCGCGTCGCCAGACCGCATGATCTGCCCGAAGCGGGGAATTTCCGATGGCGTGAACAGGGACGGGGCATAGCCGGCGCGGGCTTCCAGCTTCGCGTTATCCTTGAACCGAAGCTGGAGCGCCGTCGGCATCAGGTCCGGACGGTCGAACGGCAGCGGTGCTTTCAGGCTAGGAAGGTCCAGACCGAGCATCTGGCCGGCCGAATGCGGGTCGGCCTTCCAGGCCGTAACCAGCTTTTTGGCCATCTCCTGAAAGTCGGGGATCATGGCCTTCATCTCGATATCTCCACTGGCGCGGATTTCGTTGATGGTGTTGGCCATGAACGCCTGAAACTGATCCTGAGGCATATCCCCTGCTGCCTCGGTCATCTTCGATTTGATGACCATCGAGGCAAAATCACGCGCTTGCTCCGGCGTGCCGACATAGTGGATCATGCCCCCGAGGGCCAAAAGCTGGTCGGGGTCCGGCACCTCGAACGCAATCTGCGCCTTGATCAGCCTCGGCAGATAGGCGCCGATGCGTTCCTTCATGTTCTCCCGCAGGGCGGCGTACATATAGTCGGGCGTCCTGCCGCTCTGGGCGGCATCCTCACCCCCGGCGGCCAGCGCCTCATCGACGACATAGGAACCGGTCGACACGGCACCGCCGCCCGCGGCGCCCATGCGCGCATAATCGGCAAGGCTGGTGCCGTTGGCGTCGGCGGGGTTGTCGGTGCCACCGCTGGTCAGGTAGCGAATGGCGCCTTGCGTCCCGCCAAGATGCATCATGTTGTGGATGCCCTCGCGCGTAATAAGCGCGCCGCCGATCGTCGAGCCGATGAAGCGGTCGAGCCCGTTCTTCCTGATGTCCTCGTCCATGCGGGCAGCATGAACGCGATATGCCGCCTGCTGAGCGGCCGGGCTGGCGCGGAAGTCGTCGAGCGTCTTCACCTCGGGATGGCCGGGTATGGAGAAGGTGCCGCTCCACTTGCCCGGCGCGTCTTTGCCCGTCTTCGACCAGGATTTCAGGTTTTCTCCGGCGCCCGGCGTATAGATGCCGAGATCGGCGAGCCGTGGCGCGCCGAACTGATAGAGGCCGGCATAACCAAATCCGTTGACCACATCCGGACGGCCGCCGCTCTCCGAACGCATGAGCGAGCCCCCGCCCGACGTGCGCCCCTCGGCCAGCGCCAGCACCTGGGCGTCGGGCAGGCTTGCCAGTGAACGCGTATAGTCGGCCTTATTCAATTCGTACAGAAGCGCGCTGGTCTGTCGAACGCCGCCTGCATCGGCAAGATCGCCGAACAGGCTGTCGAGATCGGCCGGGGCGGGGATCATGCCGCCGCGAATGTTCTGAATGGTCCGCTCGACCTCCGGGGCGAGAGCCGCGAGGGCCGCCTTCTTCTCGCCCTCCTGCTGCTTGACGTAGGCGCGGCCGGCGCTCCGATATTGCTCGCGTTTCGATGCCGGCATGTCCTTGAACTGCGGATCGGTGCGGAAGCTGTCGGCAAGGTCGAGCGCCGCCTTGGCGCTGCCGCCTTTGGCCGGATCGTAGGCGCGCTCGACGGCCCCCAGCGTGGCCTCGCCAGCGAGCATGCTCCTCAGCCGGGTCATGTTCTGCTCGACAAGCTCGGGAGTGACACCGCTGCGCGGATCGGCCGCCAGCGTCGCCCATGCACTCGAAATGCCGTCCACCGCCTTCTTGAACTCCGGCCCGTTGTAGGCCGAGCGGGCAAGCTGCGTCGCATCATCGGTCAGCAGGTCGATGTGGCCGAGCAAGGTCTTGGTGCTCGCCTCGCTGTCCATGCTGGCGCGCTGGTCCATGGCGCGTCGCATGTAGGGCGCCCCGATCTCCTCGGCCTGCTGCTGCAACCGAAGCTGCTCGCCGCCGGTGCCGTTCTGCGCCACGCCGATGGAGACCTCTTTCCACTGCTGGGAAAACCATTGCGGATCGCCGCCGCCGCCACCCTGCTCCTTCGGAAGCCATGTCTTCACGGCCAGCTCTTGGGCTTTGGTCCCCAGCCAGCTTTGCAGCCGGGCACTCTGGGCGGCGACGAACGCATTCTCGTGCGCCGCCGCCCCCGGCCCGACGAGGCCGGAGAACGGCATCTTCTTGACGGTGATCTTGCCGTTCTCGTCGCGCTGAACGGAGTTGAACCCCTCCTCCTCGCCCGTCTTCTTGCCGTAGTCGGCCGAGATTTCGTCGACGACGTCCTTGAGACTGTCGAAGGCGCCGCCCCAAGCCGCGCCGAGGCGGGAATAGTCGCCGGCCGAGACCATCGAATTCGGCGCCTCGGTGAGCGCCGGAGATCGCTGGACGGAAGGAAGAAGGTCGGCCATCAGAATGAGTCCTTGAAATTCGTTCCGTTGATCCCGCCGTTCATGTCGTACAGCCCCTTGAACAGCCCCCCGGCGGCCTTCAAAAAGCCCAGCCCGGAATATTGCTTGGCCGCCGATTGGTAGAATTTGACATCGTCGGCGTATTGCGTCGCCTGAGCCCGGATGCCGGCCACTTTGGCAATGCGCTCGTTGTCGGAAACCCGGCGATTTTCGTCGGCGATGACCGCCGATGTCGGGCTATCGGAAAGCCCGACGCTTGAACGGATCGCCGAGATATTGGCAAGCGTCGTCCTGAGATCGTCGCGATAGTAAGCGTCGGTCGCGTCGGCATTGGCGCGCGCTGCTTGCCCGGCATAGGTCGCCTGCTGGGCCTGATGCTTGGCGCCGGCGGCGTTGGCATTGCCTTCGGAGATCGCGGAAGCCGCCGACAGGCCGGTAGACAAAAGTCCGAGAGCAAGTCCCCACCCCATCAGATGGTCACCTCCAAGCCGATCTCAACGATTTCCAGACTGCCGGGCCGGTCTTTCACTAACGGGCCGGGTCTCGGGTCCATGTGGCGCCCCATCTCGCGGAATTTGTACGTGTCCTCGCGCTTGAGCGGCGCGCTTCCGCCCTCTTCGCCCCACGCCACCGGCGGAATGGCGCGGTTCCCCCATGAAAAGCCCGTCGAGCGCAGCACCGACACCATGACTTGCCGAACGCGACGACGACGCTGTGTCTGGCTGTAGTCGGTGCCTCCCGGAACATGCGGAACGAACGGCTCGATAGTCGACGCCCACGCGCGGCCGGCCAGCACGCCGGCACCCGAGAAGTCGTCGTTGGGAAGCGTCACGATGTTCCCGGAAGCATCAACCGTCCGGTTCCCGAGATCGCGGCCACCATCCTGAAGGTCGACCGTCTCGCCTGCCCAAAACCAGAGCGGCCCCTGCCCGGCGCCCGGCGACAGACTGGAGATGATGCTGTTGAGTGTCACGACGCCATCCATGTCGACATCATCGGTCATCCGTTCGACGATGGTGACTCCGGAATATTTGACGCTGAAGAGAATGTCGGTGCCGAGTGCCGACACCCACTTGACCGCACCGGCTCCGGACCAGGGCGACCAGCCAACCCACTGCCGATTGCTGGCCATCCTGGCAACGGCCATCGTGCCGTCGGCGTTGACGACATGCAGATAGCGCTCGGAAAAGTTCGCGTCGCCGCGTGAGAACGCCATGGCGACCGGCGCCTTCAGGAGATGATCGGCCAGCTCGTTGATGTCCGTGGCCTCATAGGGCTTGTTCGCCGCGCCAAGCAGAGTGATGGCGATGGCGCGCTTGAGGCCAACGTTGAGGAAGACGATTCCCTCGGTGGTGATCGCCGGGCGCACCGGGCCGCAGCCGTCCGAAGAAATCTGGATGAACTGGACATTGCCCGGCTTGAGCGGGATGCTGGCGCTGATCGGCACATAGAAGACGCCATCGTCCGTGAACACGAACTGATCCGGGCCGCCAAGCATGTAGAGGACGTGCTTGCGGCCGGGCACCAGCTCGAAGATCGCGTTGTTGGCGTCGGCGCCTACGAGAAAGTCGGTGTAGGTGTCGAGCGACGACCAGATGACGCCTTCGGGCACGGCCGGCAGATCGAAGAACGTCAGGCGCGTGCGATCGTAGAGGCACGCCTGTGGCCAGCCACGGCGGGCAGAAATCGCCTGCTCATCCCAATCAGCCGTCGGCTGCGGGCCGGCCGCGGCAACTGCTGTGCTATCCGACCGGCTGATCGGCCCGATGATCTTTTCCGAGGCCTGGAAGCCCGTGAAGACGCTTTTGATCTGGACGGTGATCGTGGTCGACGAAACGGCGGTGACTTCGCCCGTCGCGTTGCTAGTGTAGCCGCTTACCACGTGCCCGACCAGGAAACCGTCCGTGCTGGCGAGCGTGATGATTTGTGCCGGCGGCAGAGGCTGAAGCACTGTTCCGGTGCCGACCGTTGCGCTCGCGACGGCAGTGATGAGGATTTGGTAGGTCTTGTAGCGGATGACCGTGCCAATGTGAGCAGCGGTCAGGAAGGCCGCCGAGAACGTGAGCGTGATCGATCCGCTCCGCGCCGACGGCGTGAGCTTGATCCCGTAGCTTTCCGGAAATCGGTAGAACGGCGCCCTGATCTCACCTTGGGCACCAGTGGTGAAAGCCCAATTGGTGAATGACCACGCCCCATCCGACGTGCGCCTGACGACGCGCGTCATCATGCCAGGATAGCAGATGACAATGTCGCTGGAGACGACAGCGAAGGAGACTTTGCCGATCGTCGCTTCAGTCCAAGGATAGCCGGTATCTGAGACAACCACCGCCCCCGTCGTGTCGCGAACCACGATGGTGCCGGCGCCAAAAGATAGCCGAAAGCGCAGGTCGCCCGGCAGCACAATGGTTTCGGTTCGCCCCTCCTGCTTGAAAAGTGCCATACGGCCGGGGCGGTCGGTGAGACCGCCGGAACTCATGATGCGCCAATTGGCCATTTGACGCGCGCCGCACTGGACCTGTTGCACGTCGTCGCGGTGCTTCAGGTCCTCGCGAAGCTCGCCACCGGAAAAATCTACCTGCCGGACGATGTGGGCGGCCTGTGCCATGGGTCAGCCTCGACGAATGCGCCGGGCGGCACGCAGCTTGGAATTGACCATCGCTTTCGGCGGCTTCTCCTGCCCCGTACGGGTAGCTGCCTCGCCGAGCATGGCCTCGGCCTTGGCATCCGCCCGATCCGCCTCGCCGGTGTCTTCGTTGAGACCCCGATAGGCATGCGCCATCAGCTTGAGGCGCAAGGTTTCGAGAAAGGTCGGCGGCCATTGGTCGGCAGACGGAACGCGAATGAAGCGAGCCATCGGCGCGCAGGAGCCGGCGGTGCAGTGAACCTTGTTGTCGATGACATCGTAAACGGCCGGTGCATCGTGGATCATGACGGACTTCAAATGAAGGCAACCGACCGGCTTTGCGTAGGCGTCGGCAAAACGCGGATCGTCACTTTCGCCAACCCGCGTCATGGCCGCCATCGTCGAGGCGAAACCCCAATCACGACGCTCGATCAGTAGAGGAAGCTCGGTCTCATAGGCATCGTCCATGACGAGCCATTCCAAGCTGTCGTCACCCTCGAAATCGACGGGATTGTTGCTGGTCCGCTTGAGCGCGGAGTTGATGAGAGAAAGCTTGTCGTACATGACATGAGCAGACAGCAACTCGTCGCGAAGCGCACTGCCCCGGTCAAACCAGCCACTCCCTCAGCGGCTTGGCCGGCTCCACCACCTCGCCGCCGATCACCGGCGCGGCACCATCTCCCCACCACAAGAGGTTGAGGTGCCAGCCGGGAAGTGGCGTCATGACGGGCTCATCCTCGGTGCCGGTCGTCGCCCAGAGCGCGCCGATCATGTCGATGTCGCAGCGGACGCCATCGACATGGACGAGCGGCGGCACCGTCTCGGCGCCGGTTTCCGGATCGGTCGCAAGCCAGCCGGCGGCCTTGAGGGCGTCGAGGGTGGCGGCTTGAGCGGCAAAGCGCAGTCGGATGGTCTGCATGATCATACCTTCTCCAAGATCAACAATCCGCCCTTGGTCAATCCGCATCGCCTCCACCCAGCGGCAACGAAGCAGTATCCCGGATTGCTGCTCCGCACTGCCTTCGGACGGACGAAGGTGTAGTGCCGCACACCAGGCCAGACGTGATCAGCGATTGCGTCAGCCTGTCGGACAAGCTTGGACGAGAGGACTTGGCTCTCGTTCCGGAAGAGCGTGCACTCGACGCCTTTTTGGCTATCAGTTCGGAACTGAGACTGGCGCCAAACAAACACGGCGTCGCCGTCTTCGGTTCGCAGGACGATCTTCTCTCCGGGCCCGACGAAGAGGCTATTCTTGGGACGTATGTTCCGGCAGGAGTAGTGCCGCCGGAACAACTCGTAGCACGATCGATCGCCGTCCTTCGTAAGGTACCAGAGTGGGCCATCCATCAGGCGCTCCATGCTCTGGCTTGGCCCTGGCAGCCGGCCGCCGACGGACGGTCGGCGAGCTTCCAGGCAACCAGTTCGTCCAGGTTGAGGACCTGACCGGCGGCGAGGCCGGCGATGGCACCCACGGACATGGAGGTGCGAGACCTGTCGGGTACAGTGGCATCACTGACCGCCGCCGAGGCCGCGACCGATGCACGACGGCCAGATGCGCCCCATCCGCCGCAAAAAGCGAGGTAACCTGGTAATATGCCATTGGCGACGATCAGCGCGGTGCTTATCCCCGCGAACATGATTTGGTCTGTGGTACTGCCGTCTCGGATATAACTGCCGCCTGACGATCCAAGGAATTGCTGATTGGCTATTGCCGCCGGCACATTGCCCCGCCAAGCCCAGGCGGTTGCCTCGCCGGCGCCGGCCCATAGCCGCGTCACGTCGGCCGGTCGGGTGACGGCGGCGCCCGAGGTTGGGATGTACGACGAGGCCACCGGGCCGGCCTCTAGTTGCGCGTTGGCGACGGCACCGCTCACCGTCAGCGCCAGTGTACCGGCCGTCGCCGTAAAGGTCAGGGTGGAGCGGACGGCGGCGCCGGCCCCCGTCTTGCTGCCGGCGGCCGATCCGGACAGGCTCACCGTGCCGCCGCCCCAGAACGACAGGGTATAGGTACCAGCGGACGTCGGTACGCTCTGGCTGGCGGGTGCGGCGCTCCCGAGCAAGATGTTGGTCGCCAGCCCCTCGAACTTGAGCCTCGCGCGACCGGACGCATGGTCGTAGGCGAGCACATTGGCGGCGACTTGCTGGAGCGTGCCATCCTTGCCGATGACGTATTTGACGCCGCCCTGGCGCGAGATCAGCGCGCCGTCGCTCGCCGGCTTGCCGTCGAGCATCGAGCGGCCGGAGGCCGGCGACAGGATGGCTAGCGGCGCCACACCGTCGAGGCGGTGACGGGCGGCGAGCCACCAGTTCTTTCCGAGCGCGTTCGGGGCGTGCAGTCCGAAAGCCATCGGGCTGAAAGCAAACATCGCTCAGTACCAACGGAAGGAAGGCGAACCGGTGTAGGCGGTGATATAGACGTTGGCATCGCCGATCAGTCCTTCGTCCCATGCCTGCCCGGTGACCGTGTACGTCGGTGGCGGCGACGACGGCTGCGAGGTGCCCACCGTGAATGTGACGCTGTCCGAGGCGCCGCAGTAGATGCGCACGCCGCAGCAACCAGCGGGCTTCGCGCCTAGAACCGATCCATTCGCGCTTTGACTGGAGATCGGAACCATTACCCCGAGCCCACCACTGGCCGCGACTACCTGCTCAGCAAGCGAGCCGTCGCCCATATCTCTCAGGCTCTTGTTGCCATTTGCGATCGGGAAGACCCTATCAGCCATAGAGTTACCCCCTTCAATAAAGGACCCGCGGCTTTACGCGGGTCTGCTGACTTTCAGGCGATAGGCTCGGAGGCGGGCGGTTCATCGGAGGGTTTGCCGCTCGCCTCCTCCTTCTTGCCGCGCCCCTTCTTGACCACAGCGCCGTCGGCATCGACAGCCGGCCAAGGCTCCGCCGACCACTCGGCGGGGAACCGGGCGATGGCGTTTCGGGCGTCCACCTCGAACATTCGAACCTCGCCCTGAACCTTGTGATAGGCGTTCATGTACATTGTTGATTTCCTTTTCAGGCGAGATCGGGCGACACCCAAGCGCTCAGCGTGATCGACGGCGTCGTGCCGGCGATCTGCGTGTAGAGCTGAAGATAGCGGAAGACGTAGGCACCCATCAGGTTGGTGATGGGGATCATGAACTTGGTCGCCGAACGGCCGGTCATCGGCACGGTATAGGACGCCGGGCAGATGGTGCCGAGCAGCCGGCCGGCTGTAGCGGCGGCAAAATCGCGCGCCGCCAGCATCTCGACGTTGCCGTTGCCCCAGGCCGGATCGTTCGAGCCGAGCAGAAAGAGCTTGTAGGCCTCGTCGCCGCTCGACAGCTTCATCGCCGAAATGTCGAGATTGAGGTAACCGTCGAACCGGCCCGGCATGAGGTCAAGCTGCGCGTTGAGCGCGTTGACGTATCCGGATGCGGTAAGCGTCTGCGGGTTGGCGAAAGCCATCGCAGCGTCGAACGGTACGGCGCGCTCAGGCAGGATCGACGGCAGGAAAAGGTTGGAGAGGGGCATTCGGTAGCTCCCGATTAGGCGACGATGGTCGCAGCGGTGACGGAGGTCAGGCGGGCAACCGAACGCGGATGCTCGCGGGCAATACCCCAGTCCCACATGATGTGGTCGGACAGGAACGGCGATCCGGTAACGGCACCCTCGTCGATCACATCGAGCGAGGTCTGCTCGATGACATAGAGGCCGCCGTCGCGGAGACTGACGCAGTAGATCGACGCCGTCTGCGCCGCGCCGCCGCCAGCGCCGACCTCGGTGAACGGCAGCAGGTCCGGCGTGTCGTCCGGTTCGTAGCCGTAGAGGATCGGCAGCCCCTTGTAGCGCATGATCCGGCGACCGAAGCTGTCAACGTCGTTGTCGTAGACGATCGACTGGCCGGTGAGCGTCGAGTTGCGCGCGGCGATGTCGAGGAACGGCATCAGGCCACGCGGGAAAATCCAGTGCGTCGGCTTGTTGACCAGCCAGTAGAGCTGATCGAGGCTGGCGAGAGACAGCGCCGCGCCGCCGGCGGCGACCGAGTTGTACAGCAGGTTGGTGCCGAGGGCCTGGCAGCGCACCTGAAGGCCGTTCGGCTGCTTGGCGCCGGTAGCCGAGTTGTCACCCTTGACCATGATCTGGCTGAAATACTGGCCGAGCGCGATGGTCTTCAGCTCGCGCTGCTTGTTGCGATGGTCCGGGCCGAGACGGGCGACCAGAGCACGGTCAACCTTGATGTACTCGTCGATCGGGTAGGTGTCTTCCTCGCGCAGATTGAACGATCCGGTCTGCTCGTTGCCAGGAGCGTTGAAGTTGCGAAAGCCGACGGTCGGCACGCTGCCGATATCCGTGAAGGCCCGCTTGCCCTGGGTGGCCGGCAGGATCGGCGTCGCCGCCATCAGGTCGGACGACCGCACCATGTTCTCGACGAACACGCGCGTCGCGCTGTCCTGCGGCATGGTCTGCGCGTATTCCGTCATGGTGATCGGAGCGGAAATGGAAGGCGTGATGGTCGGCATGGGTTCCTGTCTCCGTTACGAGCGAGCCTTGCGGGCGTCGATCGCCGCCATCTTCTGGCGGAATGTCATGGTCTCGTAGCCCTCGATCTCATGCGGGTCGGGCTCGGTCCGGCCGGACTGATTGAAGGACGTGCCGCTCTGCCGAAGCAGAGTCTCGAATGCCTCCACGGCAGCGGCGGTCGCCATGAGAGGCAGAAGCGCCCGCCCCTTCTCGCCAAGACGGCCAACCAGCGAAAAGGCCACGGCATCGATCCGCTTGGCGGCATCGGCGCCGAGCTTGGCTCGTTCCTCGGTCAGGCGGTTGTTGTAGGCGGTCCGCTCCGCGATCTGGCGCTGGACCTCGAATCCAACGAGAGACTGGAACTCCGCCTTCGTGAACTTCTTCTCGAAAGCCAGATCACGCGCCGCCTTCAGGGCCGGGTCGTTCTGGTCGATCTCGACGCCTTCCGGCAGGCCCAGAGCGGCCACGTCGATCTCGTAGCCCTTGGCCTCGGTCGGCGTGTCGGCGGCGCGCTGTTCAACCTTCGTTTTGAGATCGGCGAAGGAAGTGGTCAGCTCGGCAAACGCCTTGCCGAACTCGTCGGCCCTGAGACCCTTTTCGTCATCCCAGAATTCCGCCGGAACGGACTCGGGGCGGGCGGGCCGCTCGGCCTTGATCTCGCCGGTATCGGTGCCGGTCGCACCCTGATCCTTAAGCGAGGCGTCCGCGTCGAGCTGCCCCTCGGTGGGCGTGCCGAGCGGGGCGCTCTGTTCGTTCTGCCCCTGGCTGTTGTTGTTCACCAGCATCGCTGTTGCGTGGTCCTTCAAGCAAATTGAGGATTTCGCGGACCATGCTAAGGCGGCCTACTTCCTCGCGCACTGCCCCGGACTTTTGCCCCGGCGTCGGACCACGCATCAGCTTTTCCGCCATGAATTCGCGGACAACAGCGCCGTCGCGCGTGCCACCGACGTTAGCGAAGGCCGCAAGAATTTCATCCTTCGTGTAGATCATTCTTCCCTCGTGGATCGTCAGGACGTGGCCGGCGCGCCGATCGAACCGGGCTGAAGCTGGCCGCCGCCGCCACCGAGGCCAGCCACCTTGGCAAGCATGTCGGTCGCTTGGGCGATCTGGCCCTGATCCCTGAATACGACCACGTCATTGCCGCCCATCTTGTCGACAATGTTCTTGAGCGTCGCGGTGCCGTCGACCGCCACCTTGGTTTCCTCCGGGAACAGCTCGGCGCCGATCTGGACAGAGCGGACGGCGTTGCTGACTTCCTGTTGGTCCTGTGCTCGCCGCGTCGGATTGTCGGCGACCACCGAGACGATCTTTCCCTTCTGGCCGGGGTACTCGATTTCCTTGAACAGCCCACGTTCGAGCGCAATGAACCGAAAGCGGGTGAAGAAGGCCCCCGGCCCTTCCTCCCAGAACACGACGCCGGGCGTTCCGATCTTGCGCTGAGCGAGTGCCATCTCGTCGAGCCATTGCGTTGCCGTCGGCGGGGTGTCGCCGCGCTGTTGCGGGAAGTCGTTGTAGAACAGCCGGCGCACGCGACGCTCGCGCTTCTCCTGGTCGAAGTAGACCGCGTCGAGCCGGTTGGGCTCATACATCTTCCGGACGGCATCCTGCGTTCCGTTCCGGATCGGATACCACGCGCCCGGCTCAACGCCGTCCTCGACGTTCGCGAAGCTGTCGTCCGGGTAGGTCATTGGAGGTCGAAGGCTCAGGTCGATGTTGTCCACCTCGGCAGCGGCCATCTCGTCGAGCACCCGGAGGTCAGGCGCCGCCTTGAGAAGCGGGCCGTTGCCGAACGGGAATTCCGAATGGCGATTGAAGGTGACGACGACGAAGGCGCACGAGCCAGCGCCGGCAAAAATCTTGCTGAAGACCAGTTCCCGGTTGACGAGCTGTACATACTGCCAGGTCTCTTCCGCCGCGGAGTAGTCGCGCCACCAGCCCCACGTCACCGAGGCCTGTCCGTTCGGCTTGTCGGCGATCGCCTTCGCGAGCTTGTCGGAAAGCCTGGCGTCGGACTCGATCAGCGAACTGACGAAGCGGTTCTTGGTATAGCGGACGATGAAGCGGTCACCGATCTTGCCGTCCGGCCCGATGTTTATTTCCATCTCTCGGAGTGGCACCGCGTAGCAGGAAATGGAGCTGTGCAAATCCTTGGTGTCGATCAGAATGCCGAAGGTGCCGACCGCGCCATCCGGGTTCAGTGCCTTGCCGATTTCCGCGTAAAAGTTGCTCTCCCAGATAAGGCCGAACACCTTGCCGCGCTGATCCTTGCAGGCGGCCTCGACCTCCTTCTTTACGACCTCCTCAACCTCGATGCTCGGGCGCTGGTTCGCCCACATCACCCCTTCCGGCATGAAGGAGTTGAGCAGCGTGGTTGCGAAGTTCTCGGTCTCCTCGATGGCAATGGCCGTCTGAAGGTCAACGTCATCCTTGGGCGGCGTGGCCGGGGCGGCGGCCGTCGACGTGACGTTCCGCGCCTTCTGCGGAGCCGCGAAGAAATAGGCCTCCTGAATGTCCGGAGCGAAGCGTGCCTTCTGTGCCCGAGCATCGGCGAGCCGATCGAGGGTTTCTTTCTGAAGGTCGACCATGGATCATCTCGCCCCGCTCAGGAGGAGTTTCAGAACGGAACTCTGCACGACGTCCGATGTGCCGGTCGGAAAGCCGGCCATGATCGGCGCCGACTGTGACCCGGCCGCCGGCGTGGTGGCGAAGCGGCCGAGCTGCGAGGTTTGCCCCTGCACGTCCTTCTGGATCGACGTGAAGTCGTTCTCCTGGTTCCGCTTCTCGACCGCAGCCAGAACCGGATCTTCCTTCACTTCGACCTTCGGGGCTTTCATAGCAACTCTCCACCTTGTCGGAGCAATTCTCGCAGAAAGCCGTCCGGCCGCACTGCCCTCGACCGAATGCCGAGAATGTGCGCCACCACCGGCACGCACCAGAAGCCTAGGCGCCAGTGCCGGCCGGTCTTGCGCTGGAGGTTGATGCGAACAATTCTTGCGCCATGAGCGGTCCAGACCTTGAACACGTCGTCCGCGTCCTCGTCGGCCACGACCGACAGGCGCATCCAGTCGATGGCCGGATCGCAGAACACCCATGCCCTGGTGCTCGGCACCTGACCGAAGCACGAGACATGCTTGAAGCGTCCCGGAATGAGGCGCACCCACCAGGACGTGCAATTCGGATGAAAGCAGACGAACCACGTGAAGGGGGTTTCGATCGGAAGCGCAAGCGATGTTTCACCCATGGCCGGCCACTCGCTGGCGCTGGATTCCTGGCGCCACCCTCGCCGAAGGAGACTGGCAATGATGTCGGAGGCTCGCCGCACCACGACGACGAGCGCCGCGGCTGAAGCGGGCCGACTGTCCGCTGGCGGCGCGGGACGGCACATAGGGCGCCGGCCGGTGCGCGGCATCGAGGCCGACCATCGCCTTTCCCTCGCCCATGCCGAGGATCATGTACTGGAGCGCGTCCGCCGGGTTCGACCACTGGTCCTTGACCGGCTCCAACTTGTTGAAGTCGTTCTTGCGGTAATGGTACTTGCCCTGCATCGCCATCTTGATCGTGCGGGCGTTCGCCGTGACGAGGAACTTCGGCTTCCCGTCGACGAGCTGGGTTAGGCAATATTCGACCGCTTCAAGGCGGGTCTTGATGTTGTTGGTCGGCACCGGCGCCGGCTCGACGATCATGCCGTGCTGGCGGAAGATATCGAAGGCCGTGCGTTCGTCGGTCTGGTTCTTGTCGGCGCCCTTCGGATCGCCGTGGAACCGCACTCGGAAGCCGGGATATTTCCGCTCAAGCAGGGCCTTCACCTTAGGCGCAAACACCGTCGCACTCTCGTCGCGGCCGATCAGCTCGTCATAGACGATCACCCGCCCGTTGACGCTCTGGCCGATGATCGCCGCCGGCTGCCGGCCGAAGTCGAGCCCGACATGCAGATCGTGGCTGCGCACTGGCGAAAGGATGCGATTGACGAAGTGGATTTCCGGCCGGAACGTTGGCCACACGGGCGAGCCTTCAAGGATCACTGTCACCACATTCATAATGCGGCTGTCGATCCAGCTGCGCGTCTTGCCCTTGATCTGGTCGAGATAATAATTCGGCTTCAGCCACTTCACGTTCTCGGCAATCGGATTGTCCTCATAGCCGATGATCGATCCGTCCGCGTCGCGAATGGCGATCAGGCCGGGCGGCTGCATGAAGAAGCCCCATTCGACCGGCCAGCGCAACGCCTCGCGCTCCTCATCCGGCATGCCGTCCGGATAGGGAACCTGACCGGTCATCATACCGGTCCAGTGGTCTTCCTCCGGAGCGTTCATGTCGAAGATCACGCCCGACCACGTACAGCCACCATCCTTCACGGCCGGGTATCGGCCGGCGCGGCTGGTGGCCTCGTCGAACAGGTCTTTCGGGATGTACTGCATCTCGTTGAAGTAGAAGCCGGTGTACTCGCCGGAGCGCAGCTTCTTCACGTCATCCGGCTTGTCCAACGCCAGGAAATCGACCTCGATCACCATGTCATCGAGGCGGATGATGTGCTGGTAGGGGATCGACCAGCGGAACTTGCCGTAGACCTCCTCCGGGAAGGTATCCAGCCACGTTCGGATGGTGGTGTTCTTCAGCTCCGGATAGGTGTTGCGGACAACGGCCCAGCGCGTGCGCCGGATGCCGTAGCGGTCCGGCCGCTGCTCCGACGCAATCGCGTAGAGCAGCATGTTGGCAGCCTTCGACTTGCCAGAGCCAACCGGGCCTTGAATGCCGATCACCGGCTTACGGCAAAGCAGGAAGTCGACAAGCACCGATCCATCGGGCTCGTAGATTTGCCGGCCGTCCGGAGTGAAGCGGATTTCAGGCATCGATAGACTTTCCAACGGGAAGCTCGAACACCTTTCCGGATGTCCACCGGCCATGCTCGATCGCGGCGGAAATAGCCCTGATTGCCGGAGCGCCTACGTGCATGGCGCCGAGCGCTACGGCGGCGTCCGCCCCTATTGCCATGTAGGGGAGGCCTGACAGATCCTCGGCGCCAAAGTGGGAAAGCAGCGAGAGGCTGCCATCCGAACCTGCGCGCAATACAACGATCTCGTTATCGCCGTCCTTGTCGAGCGGGATAAGCGGCGACTCTCCGATATAGCCAGAGCGGACCCAATCAAGAAATGCGGTACCGAGAGCAGCATTGCCAGCAATGCCGAAAACAAAGCCATCCGGCCCCTTCGCCATCTTCACGGCTCCGGAAACCTTAGCGCCTCCGTAACATGCGCCAGTGTCGGCGGCCATTACTCCAGCCCGATAAGCAATCGTCGTCAAAGTCGACCTCCAAATTTTTTAAGCTGACAAAAAATCTCGGGTTTATTTGGGGAAATCGTGCGTGGGGAGTTGGATCTCTTGCACGGCGACCGGTTTTTCCGGGCGGGGTCCCGCCCTGGGCGCCGCGCCGCGAGCTACCCCCCGCCCGCCTCCGATCCGCCGTCCGGCGCGTCGTGGCACTCGTCATAGATGGGCGTCGCGTCGATTATGCGTGCATTTACAGCGGGTTGCACGTTTGCGTCAGCAGCCGTCGAGGCTGCTGACGGCGCGTTGATGACGATGACATAGCCGCGTGACTGGCCGGGTGGGGCTGTGCCCTGCTCCTGATCCGCCAATTGTTCCAATGCCTTAACCGCCTGAACCACCGCTAGGCTGTTGTCGCTGGTATCCCGGATGCGCTTGAGGGCCAGGATGTTGCCGGATCGGGCCGACGAACGGAGCACCCGCTCCTCACCCTTGATCGCTGCGATAACGGCAGGCTCTCTCATCCACCGATAGGCCGTGCGCTCCGGAATTCCGAGCTTCTGGAACACATGCGTGAATGGCAACCCATCCCACACGATGGACTGAACAAACCCGACCTGACGCCGGGACAGCGCCGACAGGTGCGCGTCAGTGTCCTGAGTTGCGACCGGCTCTTGCGAGGTCTTGGCAGGGGCGGAAAGAGCGTCGCTCATGCTGCCACCTCGTCGTCAACGAGGGGCCGGCCATGCTCATCGAGCCTGACGAGGACGAGGGCGACATTGAGGGCGCCGAGGACGGCAGCGAGCGAGATCGGCCCGAAGTGCTTGTAGCCGGCTTCGAGCTTGGCGGTATAGCCGTCGGCGATGAACGCCACGGTGTCCATGTCGATCTGGGAGAGGCCTTGCCGCTTGCGTTCGGCGACCAGCTCGGCAAGCAGGGACTGATAGTCCCGGATGATCGGGTTTCGCATTGGTGCGGCAATCTCTCGCCGCGGCCCGTCTCGCATCTAGCGATCGCTTTGGTGCCACCATTCGCCGCGTTGGTCAATCCCTTGTCCCGATGGGATATCCCTCCCTCTCCCAAAGGGAGGGGATATATCCCTTTAGGGATATAGAGGGGGGAAGCAGGAGGCTGGAAGGGGCTGGAAGCCGGTTGGAAGGGGGCTGGAAGCCGGCTGGAAGGGGGCTGGAAGCGCCGATTTTGGGCTGGAAGGGGGCTGGAAATGGAGTTCTGTACTCAAGATAGGTATTCATGCTTATAAGATTTGATATGAACGACACCACCCAGCCGTCAAAAAAACTCCACACATATGTTGACTTCCACAGTTCTGTGGAGTAGCCTATATTCATCATGAACGCGCAAGAACTCAAACGCTGGTTGGCCCGACAGGGCTGCACTTTCGAGACGCACCGGGGCGGTAGCAGCCATGTGACGGTGCGGCGCGGTGACAGGACCTCGCAGATCCCCATGCACGGGGCGAGCAAGGAACTTGGCTCCGGGCTCGTGAACAAGATCAAGAAAGACCTCGGCCTCAAGTGAGGCCGGGAGGAAGGACGGAACGATGCTCTATTATCCTGTCGAGCTGACGCCCGACGACAACGACACCCTGTTGGTGACGTGCCCAATCTTGCCCGAGGTGACCACTTTCGGCGTAGATCGCAGCGACGCCCTCCGGCATGCCGCCGAGGCCATCGAGGAAGCCGTTGCGGCGCGCCTGTCGCGTTGGGAAGACGTGCCGTTCGGTGATCCATCCGGCAATGCCGAGAGAGTCCGGCTGCCACTCGCCGCCAGCATGAAGACGCTGCTGTTTCTGGTTTGCCGGCAACACGGCGTCACGCGCGCCGAACTGGCTCGCCGTCTTGGCTGGCACCGCGAACAGGTCGACCGGCTTTTTCGCCTCGATCACAACTCGCGCATCGACCAGCTAGAAGCGGCATTCCAAGCCGCCGGAGAGCCTTTCGAGGAAGCCGTCAAGCGGGCGGCTTAGCCGCCGCGCGGACCGGGCCTGCTACGCAACATCTTCCGGCCGGCACCTGGTCAGCCGCATGCGGGTCTTGCTCGGTGGCCCGTATTCGGCGTTGCGGATGCGCTTCTCGGCGAACAATCGGTTCATCGCCCCCTCAAACCCCCGGCGATCTGTACCTTTGGCTCGCGCGTCCAGCGCAAAAACCGTCGGCGCATAGTTCGATGATCGTGCCGAGCCTACAAAGCGGCCTTCGGCCTCATAGTCGTCCAGCAGCCGCAGAAAGAGCGCATCAATGCGGGCCTTTGCCGCGCTCGGGTCCTGCTGAGGCTCGTCGACGTTCTCGGCGACGAAACGCCCGTCTACCCACCGCATCTTGATCTCGGCGCCGATGGGGCCGTAGTTGGCTTTCTTGGTGGTCAGGACACGCAAATCCGGGTCATCCTCGATGCCGTCGCCGCCGATCGCGCGCCGGAGATAGAGCCGCGACCGAACCGAGTTGTTCCAAGCCGTTGAACCGGAACTGCCGCTACCGCTGGACATGCCCGACACCGAAGGGTGAGCAAGAAGGACGATGGTCAGGTCACGCTGGACACAGAGACGCCGCAACATGCCGATGAAGGCGCGGGATTGTGCGCGGTCGATCTCGTCACCTCCGAAAAGGTCGGCCAGCGTATCGAGCACCACCAGCTTGGGTTGCCACTCGGAAACGAAGCGCTCAAGAGCGCCCCATAGAGCTGTTGGCTGTAGCCGACGCGAGCGCGGCTCTGGGGCTGCCAACACAGCGTCCGGCTCCTCGACAAGCGACGAGACGCGGAGATTGTCGAGATCGGCAAGCTCCGTCTTTTCGGCGCGCGTGATCGACCAGAGGCGTCGGTGGCATTCATCGGCGTCATCTTCGGCCGTCACGAACAGCGACCGGCACCGCGGCACACGGTGCCCCAGCCATACGCCGCCGACAGACGCGGCAATGGCGAGTTGAAGCGCCAGAAGCGACTTGCCGGTGCCGCCATCACCGTTGAGGCTGGTCACCGTACCCTCGGGGACAAGATCGTCGACCATCCACCGCCGTACCGGCACCGGCTGTCCTTGAAGATCGGCCGGGATGATTTGAGGCAAGAGCTTCAGCGCCGGCCCCTTCGGCGTCGGATGCGGTTCGCTGATGATTTCGCCCGTCTCCGGGTCGATGCGCTCCCGCAGCAACGCGGCGGCGCTGGCGGCGCCGACCTCCTCATCGCGGTCCGCGGTGCTTTCGAGCGGCGGCGCCGGCGTGCGCATGCCGGCGTTGAGCCCGCTTGCGATCGTCTTCAGCACCGACGGCATGCCATCGTCTTTGGCCAATCCGCAAGCCTGGGCGGCAGCGATCAGCGCCTGCGTGACCTCGTGGCGCCCCAGACGGCCAGCGGCCACCTGGTGCCCGAGCTTCAGCGCGGCACGGTTCAACTCGCTATTGCGCGTGCCGGGATAGGATCCGGCGACAGCGGCGCATTCGTCGTCGAGCGCTGCCGTCGCATAGGCGCGCTCCTGCGCAGAGCTGGCCGGCCGAGACGCGACGGGCAACGCCGTCGCCGCCGGCGGGGCCTCGTCGCGAGCCTTCGGCGTCTTGATGATGTCAACGATCCAACTCGGTACCGGTGGGATCGTATCGGCCTCGATCGCCTCCAGAAGCGACGGATGCCCGTCCAGCGTCCCGTAGACCGCGCCGTCGGCGCGCATCGATCCGGGCGCGACGATCCATCCGCCAGCGCCGCGCACGTCGATCCCGTCTGGAAGATTGCCGCGGGCGTTGCCAAGCGGTTCTTGTGACAAGTTGCGGAAGATATGGTGTAGCCCGCCGCCGGCCGTCTCCACCACCGGCCCCGCCGGCATGCCGCCTTTGGATGCCGCCAGTTCGGCCAGCGCAGCGACACCGTCAGGGCCACCATGCCGATCGGCATCGATCACCACCAGCTCGGACATCGCCAGCTCGATACCCGGCAGTGCGTCCGGGAACTGCATCCACCAGCGGCGCACGATGGCCGGGTCCGACGTTGCGGCCTTGCGCCACTCGACAAGCGGCGTCTTGTCCCACTTGTTGGCGCCCTTGGTGACGCGAGCCGGGAATACAGGAACGCCGGCCTCGGCCAGCGCGAGCGCGACCGCGAGATTGATCTCCCGAGCGGACGGTTCGGCATGCGCCGCCGGGTCGAATGTGAAACCGAGCTTGGCCATCAGGGCGCCTTATCCAGCCGCTCGGCAAGCGATTTGCCGAAGGTGTCGATGATCTTGCGCAGGAACGACACCCACTCCACTGCCCCGAGTTTTGCGAGGTCGGTTTCGCCGATCTCGTCGAGGTAGGCGCCGGCCGCGTCGCCGGCGTCCCTCAGCGCTTCCTGTTCCGCTCGATCAAGCTCTTTCCGTGGCATCATGAATGCCTTGCGTGCGAGGTGTATGTGATCGTCACAGCTCCACCAGACGAGCGGTCGCCGCTCGAAATAGCCGGGCTTGCAGGTGAAGGCCGCGCCATCGTCCCGTCGTCGGCAGCAGAAGCACGGGCCACCGGCCAGAGGGTCGGTGCTAAGCTTGCGGGCGGCGATCATCTTCGCGACCTTTCGACGCCGCCTTGTCGAGCGTGGCAAGCGCGCGGCGAATATCTCGCATCCCCTCGGATGCGGCTCTCCCCTGCTCTACGCCGGCCGATATGCGGCGAACCTCGGCGATGAACTGGCAACGCGCCGAGCCAATACGGTGACCAATCGGCATGTTCATTCAGCGGCCTCCTTTCCAGCGGCGAGGCCGATAAGCCGCCCGACGACGTCAAGGTGTTTTCCGTTCTTGTTCACGCGGATGTGGGTGATCGGAGAGAGTTCGCCGGTGCGCTCGATGGCCTCGGCAACCGTGCGCGGAAACGGCGTCCCACCGTCGAGACGGCGCCAGATCATGCAGGCTTTGTCGCGCGCGAACCCACGATGCTCGAACGCCCACCATTCGCGGTACGCGGCCGGCCCGCACTGATACTCGACGAGTAGCGATGTCGGTGCGCCCGGCTTGTCATATGGCGTGAAGCGGAGATCGGTGACCTCCAGCCACTTCGGCGCCTTCTGCTCGTCGGACATGATGGCCACGTCTTCGGCGTGGGCCGCGTGCGCCGCCTCTTCCCGCGTCCATTCAAAGCCGCACGTCGGGCAATAGCGCGTCGCGATGGCAACCTGCTCCTGACACTCCGGGCATACCTTCGCGCGAACGTCGTCTGGTTTCGCCTTGCCCTCACCATCGCCGCCGCCCGGCTCGCTTTTCGGCTTGGGGGCATCGATGGGGCCGTGCCGCATCACGTTGCCGGCGAAGTCCAGCACCAGGCAATTTTCCTTGCCCGACGCAAGGCGAAAGCCTCGCCCGACCATCTGCACGTAGAGGCCAGTCGACAGCGTCGGCCGAAGGAGTGCGATCAGGTCGACGTGCGGCGCGTTGAAGCCGGTTGTCAGCACGCCGACGGAGGTCAGGCACCGGATGCGCTGCGCCTTGTAGGCGGCAATGATCTGGTCGCGTTCCTTCGACGGTGTGTCTCCGGTGATCGTCTCGCAGCTGATGCCATGATCGCGCATGCAATCGCGCACGTCGGCCGCGTGCTCGACGCCCGTGCAGAATGCCAGCCAGCCACGGCGATCCTTGCCGTACTCGATGATCTCGCGGCAAGCCTCGACCACGACGGACGGCCGGCGGGCGGCAGCCTGAAGCTCATCGGCCTTGAACTCGCCGGCGCGGATGTGAACGCCGGACACGTCGATCCGGGTTGCCGTCGCCTTGCTGATCAGCTGCGACAGGTAACCCGCCTCTATCAGGTCGCGGACGTTGGCATCGTAGATGATCTCGTCGAAAAGGCGATCTTTGCCACGATCGAGCCGACCACTATCCAGCCGGTACGGCGTCGCGGTCAGGCCGACGATGCGCATGTCCGGCGTCACCTCGCGCAGCGAAGCGAAGAAGCGGCCGTACATAGTCGAGGCCGAGCGCGGGATAAGGTGCGCTTCGTCGACTATGATCACATCGAAGGCGCCGACCTCGGCGGTCTTGTTGTGGACGCTCTGGATGCCCATGAACAGCACGCGAGAGTGTCGGTCCCGTCGCCCGAGGCCGGCCGAGTAGATGCCGATCGGCGCCGACGGCCAGATGCCGAGCATTTCCTGAGCGTTCTGACCGATCAGCTCCTTGACGTGGGTAATGACGCCGATCCGTAGTGACGGCCATTGCGCCACCAGTTCGCGGACCAGCGTCGCGATAACCAGCGACTTGCCGGCACCGGTCGGCAGCACGATCAATGGATTGCCGCCGCCGCTCTCCCAAAAGCCATAAAGGGTGTCGATGGAGCCGCGCTGATAGGGGCGGAGGGAGATCATTCCGCCGCCTCCCTGCGCATCGCGCGGGCTTCGCGCATGTAGTCCTTGGCGATGGCGTCGCACTGCCGGTTCACCCACTGGCGGTTCTGGCCGCCGCGGTGCCCGTAGACATGGCGGACCAGCAGCGGTTTGCCGGCCTTCTCGATCGAGGCCAGCGCCGCCGTTTCCATCTCCGATGGCCTCATCATGTTCGGCCGGATGCCGTGTCCGGCCGGGTGATTGCTCACCGTCACCCTATCCAACCGGCCGGCGATCATTTCGAGCGCCTGAAGGCAATCGCATTGAACCAGCACACGCTCGACGTCGTCGAGGTGATCGAGCTTCTGGAGCGCGGCAAGCGCGTTGGCGATGCCACATAGCTCCGCCTCCCGCGAGGTGCGAGGGTTGGTATTGCGACCAAACCGGCCGCCGAACAGCATGCCGCCAGCCTGCCAGTCGTTACGGATAGCCCACGCACCCCAGCCGCCTGCCCATGTTTGCAGGCAAAGCGAGCTGTCGACGAAAAGCGTAAGGAGGTCGATCATTTCGCCTCCTTGCTCGGCGTGCGACGCGGCCTTTTCGGGGGTTCCATTCGCGCCGCCGGCGCGTTGCTGTTCTCGACGAAGTGCCGGCACGCCGAGGCATAATGCGGGATGCGATCCGGTGCCTTGTTCGGCACTTTGGCGTGGCACTTCGCGGGCTTAAGCTCGTATGGCGTCTTGGCTCGACGCTTGTAATAGCCGGGAGCCTGAGGCGAAGCGGCGGCGCCCCTGCTGGCATTCTTCAGCACATGCCAGAGCTGGCATTCGCGGCACGTCCTACCGGTCGGCCCCGAGCCGCCGAAGTGCGCCTGTCCGATGAAGGTCGCTTCAAGATTGCCGTTCAGCTCGATATCGAAAATCTTCGTTTTGCCGGGATCAACCTCAAATTGCTTCATTTTCGGCCACCCCGTCTGTCCACGTGCCGCCGTCGCGCAGCGCATAGGTTACGGTCTCCCTTTCCGGGTCGGCGTCGATCTGCCGGCCGGGGATCAGGTCGGGAATGAAGAGATGGTTGCCGCAGCCGGCGGACTGGTCTCCTCGGGAGAGATGCTTGCCGCCGTGCCTGTTGCAACTCCACGCGCCGTCGCTTGAAAGCGCGGAGGCATGAAGGCAAGTCCGGCAGTTCATGCGCGGCCATGCGGAGCCGTGGCAGGCTTCCTGATAAGCGCAGAACCGGCAGAGGTAGAAGTCGGGCTTCTCGCTGATCCTGGCCGGAGCCTGATCCGAGAAGACAATGCGCGACGCCTTTGCCAACAGAGCGACGGCGGCTACGGGGTCAAGATGAACCCGCTCGGTATAGATGCTGTCGGTGTCTTTTTCGACGGCAGCATAGAAGGCGCGATCGATGCCCTTCAGGTGCATGTAAACCTGCATCTGGGCGTAGTGCATCGGCTTCGCTGCCTTCACGCCAGATGCCACCAGCTTCGCGAAGCTCTTGGTGTTGTGGGTCTTCGCTTCGAAGACGTGACGGGCGGCCGGCGCCTCAATGACGCCGGACACGATGATGCCGTCGAGGTGACCACCACCATGCCCTCCGGCGAAGCGGACCGCATGCTGTTCGCCGTCGGGCAGTTCATCGAACACCACGCCGATGCGCTTCAGGTCGGCAATCAGGCGCGCCTCTTCGCGGTGTCCGGACTGAAACAGCCGAAGCATTCGGCCCTCGAACCGCTCGGGAGGGAAAGCCCACCTGAAAGCCAGCCAGAGTTTGCGTTCGCACTCGTCACCGAGGACAGACGCACCGAGATAGGTGCGCTCGGTGTCGTCGCTGTCCTCGACGTAGGCAGCGTAAACGGCCTCGGCTGTAGGAAAGCGGGCGGCGCGCGGAAGCTCAACCATGATCGGCCTCGCCTCTGACGTGCTCGATCGCCTTGTTGGGATCAGCCGTCCGCCAGTCCGGCCACTGCCGAGCCTCGTTCTTCGCCTGCTTGGCGATGATTCCGTCGACGACGGCACTCATCGGCAGACCGAGATGCCTCGCGCATCTGGTGGCGCCATCGAGAGCGAGGATGACAACGTCGATCCATTCCGCAAGATCGCACGGGTCGGCGGCCACCTCGATCAGCTCCTTGCGAATATGATCGCTGACACCCTCGGTGCGTAAGCCAGGACCGAACGCGAGATCTGACCATTCGCGTTGATGTTCCAGATGGTCGGAGAGATCGAACCGGCCGGAGTCGGCCTCGCCAAGCGCTGCGTCAGCGATGTCGAGCGCCTCGTCGATGGTGAAGGAGCCGAGCTTATGCCCCTTGTGCGAGATGCCGTACTTGGTCGTCAGATCAATCAGGCAGTAGGGGCGGATCGCTTCCAGAATGGAGGCGGCCACCTGCAACGCGGTCTTGATCTTGTCTTCAGGCATAGGTTCAACGTTCATCGTCACGCCTCCGCGCGATGTCGGGTGGATCGGATTGTCGGAGAGCAGAGGCCGGTCTACGAGGAACGCCCGAGTACCGGCCTCCCGGCTACGTCAGAACGGAATGTCGTCGTCGAGATGCTGGCTCGACTGCTGCCGCTGCCCCCATGGGCGGCTGCTCCCGCTCGCCCCCGGACGCTGCTGCTGGGGCGGGCGCTGCTGCTGATTGCCAGATCGGGCCGGCGCCTCAGATCGAGCAGGGGCCGGCTGCTGCTGGACGGGGCGCTTCGCCGCGGCCGTCCCGCGTGCCACCGACTGCGACGCCGCGTTCTCGTAAGGCTTGACGTCCTTCACGATGTTCTTGTCGCGATACTGACCCTCGCCGGGCTCGATCACCAACTTCACCATGAAGGGGATGTTGTGCAGATCCTCGGTGTCGTCGATCGGCCCGAGACCAACGGCGGCGCAATACTTGCCAAGCCGCTGGCTGGCGATGCGCTGGGCAACCTCGCTGCGGTTGACGATGTTGAGGTTGTCCCAGAAGAGCCGACCGCTGAAGTCGCCGTCGGTGATCTCGCCAGAAAGCTTCAGCATCTGGCCGCCGCTGGCGGTGTCCTTGATCTCGCTGTCGATGATCTGGGCGGGATACCAGCCATCCGGGATCGGATCAAAGTCGTCGGACGGGAACTCATCGGGATTGAAGGTGCCGGGAAGCTGAGCCATGGCCGGTTACTCCGCAGCCTGGGCCGCCGGAGCGGCGCCGGGAAGGTAGGGGGCGATGGCGGCGAAGCCCTCGCCTTGGCGATAGAGGATCTTGTCGGGGAAGCCGTAACGGTTCTTCGCTACGAACGACGGGCGCCCCTCGGTGTAGATGAAGCGGTTGCCGCCACCGGTGGCCTTGGCTTCCTTCTTGCCGAAGCCGGCGTCCTTCTCCTTGACCGTGACGTCCTGGTTGATGAACAGGATGGCGTCGCTGTCGTCCTGGAAGAGCGCCATCGCCCGCTTGTGGATGCGGATGTCATAGCGAGAGTAGGACGTGGTCTGCGGATCGTCGAAACGGTCGATCGTCGAGTGAGCGATGAAGACGATCGCCATGCCCGAGTTGCGCAGGAGATTGACGACGCCGAACAGCTCCCGCCACACAGCGTCAGCGGCGATGTAGCCCTTGCCGTAACCGGGGCTCTCGATGTCGGACCACTTGTTGTCCTCGCAGGTCTGAGCCCAGACCAGCGGCTCGAGCTTGTCAATGCTGTCGATGACGACGGTCTGGTGATCGTGCTGCTCGTTGGCGAGCGCGTAGAGCGCTTCCATCACCTCAGAGAATGATTGCAGATGACCGAAGGTGTCGATCTCGAGGCCCGACGGCGTGCCGTCCTCGACCTGGATGAACACCGGGCTCGGGAACTCGCTGGCAAACGTCGTCTTCCCCATGCCCGGCGGACCGTAGACCAGAATGCGCGGCGGCATGACCGCCGACACGCGCTTGAGTGATGCAAGGCTGATTGCCATCTGATCGTTCTCCCTGCGCCGCTCCATTATTCCCGGCGCCCGGCGGGGAAGAGCGGCGATCAAGACCGCGTGCCGGGAGGAGGCACGCACCGGGCGCCGGGATTGGTTGCCGTTCACACGGCGCTGACCTCGATGATCAGCGCCGGGCTTTCGTGGTACGCCTTGACGATGCTTGTCTCGACGAGCTGCGCATCGTCCCGATAGAGCACGCCGTTGAGCCCGTCGGCCGCGGCCTTCAGCAGGTTGTCGCAGTCGGGCTTGCCGGTCGGCCGGAGGCTCTGGCTGACCGCCTGTTGACGCTTGTGCGCCGACCAGCTCGGCGGGATGGGCATGCGGGCCTCAACCCGGATACGGAGCGGCTGGGCGTCGTTGAACCGGCCATGCTCGCGGACAGCCTTTTCGCCGGCCGCCCTGATGGCCAGTTCGTAGGCTCGCGTCTTGGCCGGCGTCACGGCTCGACCGCGAAAGAAACGGGGCCGCCCTTTGCCTACCGGATCGCCGGGGATGGTGATCGAAACCGGTGCTAGATGCGGATGAACCGCAGGGTGTCCGATATCGGCGGTGGTAGTCATTGGGCGCCCCGTTATCTGGTGAGCATGCCGAAGAGGCTGAGGGCGGCGATGGTGAAGCTCACCCCGGCAAGTGACCCGGCCAGAAAGAGCCTGGTCGCACCGATGACGAAGTCGGAAAGATTGTTCTTGTGCATGCTGTCCTATCCCTGTGTGGCCGGGGACTCGAATATGTCGGGACGCAGCCGCGAACGATGGATGCCGGTCACTGCCTCAATTTGCTTGGCGCGCGAAGCGGATGGGCGCCGCATTCCGCTCTCAAGGCGGAAAAGCTGAGTGCGGCTGACGCCGATCAGATCAGCGGCCTGCTTCGCAGTGAGTTGGTTGGTCTTTCGCCAGTCGGTTAGCCCGTCCATGGCCAGACGGTTACCACACAGGTAACACGTTAGCAAGGCATTAGTTACCTGTGGGGATAACTACACAGGTAACCAATTAGGTTACTCTTTTAGAAAAGAATGGAGAGTAGCGATGCCCGCCCGGATCGGACTAAAGAACACCAGACCCGTCAGAACCTATTTCAAGGAGTGGCGCGAGTGGAAAGGCTGGACACAACAAGAACTGGCCGATCGAATGGAGACCACCAAGCAAACGGTCTCGCGTGTTGAGAGCGGGAAACGACCCTGGAGCAAGGATTATCTAGAATCATTTTCGTATGTTATTGGCTGTCCACGCCCTGAAGACCCTATAACATGCCCGCCCGGTACACCAAGAACCCTGGACGATATGTTGCGGGACGCCCCGCCGGAGGTTCGCCAGGAGGTTATCGAGTTCGTCCGGTTCAAGATGGCCAAGTTCGGTTGATAGGTTGAATGCGTGAGGGGGGCGCTCGCGGTGACGGGTTCGCCGGAGCGTCTCTTTTTTCTTTCGTGATGTTACCTACATGGAAACAATCCTCTTGCGCATCTGTTACCTGTTAGGTTACATAGGTGCCACCGCTGATCTGCCGCCCCGCGGCACGAAGAAGCGGAGAGATGGAGGACACCATGTTCCATGCTTCCGCCGACGCCATCTGGAGCAACCGCCTTTCGGCCTATCCTGATCGCTACGACAACGCCGATCTGGCCGGCGAGGTCGCCGAGATCCCCACCCATGTCGAACTGTTCGGTCGCGTCGGCGTCTTTCTCGCCGGCATGGACTGCGTCGTGACCATGGAGCATGACGGCGACGATTGGGATATCGCCGAGATTTCCTATCGCTCCGAATTCGGCGGCCCCACTCACGCTTTCGACGTGGCCCGGCTTCGGACCAGCGATCCGGACGGCACGCTGGCAGACATCGTCGAGCGGGAAATCCTGCGTCTCATCGACGTCCAGTACAACCCGCTTGCCGACGCGGCGACCGTCAAGGCGAGGGCGGCCTGATGGCCGTATTCCGCGACATCGCCGGCCTCATCGTCATCCTGATTGTCTGTTTCGGCGCCTGGATCTGCCTGCCGGCCTGAAGGAGATCGACATGCCCAATCAGTACCACAACATGCCGACCGATCTGCTTGCCGACGAGATCGGGAGCGCCGACAGCGACATCAAGGCGCGTGTCGAGATGCTCGACGAGATGAAGGAGGAATTCCGCCGGCGCGGCCTCAACGTCTGCCGCGGCGCCGACTACATCGTCACGGCCTCGGAGAGCACCAGCAAACGCCTCGACACCAAGCGCCTTCAGGCCGACCTCGGCGACGCCCTTGACGGCTACTACACCGAGAGCACGTCAACCCGCATCCTGATCAAGCCGGCCGCCAAACAGGCGGCCTGACCACCACCCCACATCGCCGAAGCCGGTAGCCCGGAGTTTCCGGGAACGGCGAAGCCATATCTGGAGAAAAGAGAATGCCCGTCAAATATGTGCAGATGATCACCCGCGAGATGGTGCAGTCCGAGCCGGGCGCCGTCTTCGTGTTCGGCGACAACTTGGGGCGCGCCGGTCTCGGAGGACAGGCCGGCGCCATGCGCGGCGAACCCAACACCATCGGCGTCGCCACCAAGCGCGCCCCCGGCATGGCGGACGATGACTTCTTCGCCGACACCGCCGAATGCAGGGATATCCTGCTCGCCGAGATCAAGCAGATTGCGAATGCGCTCGATGCCGGCAAGACTGTCTACGTGCCGGCCGCCGGGCTCGGGACGGGGCTTTCTGAGCTTCCGAAGCGCGCGCCGAAGCTGGCGCAGCTCCTCGTCGACAGCTTCCGCCGGTTCCCCGGCGATCCCTGCCCGTGGCCGAACGTCATTGGCGTCGATGATCGTGGTCTGATTGCCATCAAGGGATTCGACAAAGCCCTGATCTGCAATCCGGATCGTGGCATCCGCACCCAATATGAGATCGGCAAAACGTATGAACTCGATGGCAATATCGCCGCCTGCAAGCGTGGCTATCACGCCTGCCTCTATCCGCTCGACGTCTTCAACTACTATCCGCCGGCATCCGGTCGTTTCGCCGAGGTTGTACTCGGTGGGCAGGTCGGATTTCACGACGAGGATACCAAAGCAGCAGCCGCGCGCATCACGATCTCGGCCGAGATCAAAATCCCGGAGATGGTTTCGCGTGCGGTGAAGTGGATCACGGATCGCGCCTTCCCCGAAGGCCCCTCGGCGACGGGCGACTATGGCGCGGCCTCGGCGACGGGCGACTATGGCGCGGCCTCGGCGACGGGCGACTATGGCGCGGCCTCGGCGACGGGCGACTATGGCGCGGCCTCGGCGACGGGCGTCAAGGGCGCGGCCTCGGCGACGGGCGACTATGGCGCGGCCTCG